>OGPE01001639.1_pt1 | contig 14110 bp, 10 predicted proteins | sample 1552881 | NCBI WGS metagenome assembly OGPE01 (sample SAMEA2580236, study PRJEB22360) | human gut metagenome | biome: human gut; feature: human-associated habitat; material: faeces | place: Denmark | collected 2008/2010 | reverse complement strand
GTACAGACTACACATGGCCATGTACATGGTTCGCTCCAAGATGCGATGGCAAAGAAGGACCGTTCAAGACAGCTTATGATGTAATGAACAACTGGGGAGCTAACCACGGTGCTATCTCCTATGGACACATCGGAGCTGACCTGATCACAATGTGTTCAATGCTTCGTATTCCAGTATCTATGCACAACGTACCGGAGAAAGATATCTACCGTCCGGCAGCATGGAATGCATTTGGAATGGATAAAGAAGGCGCTGACTTCAGAGCTTGTAAGAACTACGGACCACTTTACAAATAAGAAGGAGTCCTTTTGTCAGAAAATGTAAAAAGACTGTAAATACAGTTTCGATACAGAGCTAGAACAAAGAATGCGGGGGGTCTGCCTATGCAGGGCCCCCGTTTTAATACCGACTAAAAGAGTATTAAGAAAAGAGGAAGATTATGGAGAAAAAAGTATTAGCATTTGACTTTGGTGCTTCAGGCGGAAGAGCAATGTGCGGAACTTTTGATGGTGACAAGATCAGCATTGAAGAACTTCACCGTTTTTCTAACGATCCGGTTATTTTGAATGGATCAATGTACTGGGATGTACTGAGATTATTTTTTGAAATCAAACAGGGTCTGATCAAAGCAAAGAAATGTGGAAAGATCGAAAGTATCGGTATCGACACATGGGGAGTTGATTTTGGACTGATCGACGAGGAAGGAAGACTTCTTGAGAACCCTGTACATTACCGTGATGCACGTACAGAAGGAATGATCGAAGAAAGTTTCAAACTGATCGATAAAGAGAAATTTTACCAGATCACAGGAAATCAGTTCATGGATCTCAACACAGCATTCCAGCTCCTTTCTCTTGTAAAGACAAGAAAAGAGCTTCTTGAGAAAGCTGACAAGATGATTTTGATGCCAGACCTTTTCAACTACTTCCTTACAGGGGAGAAAAAAGCTGAGTATTCTATCGCTTCTACAACACAGCTTCTTGATGCGAAAAAGGGTGAGTGGTCAGACGAAGTGATCGAAGCACTGGGAATTCCGAAACATATTTTCCCGGAAATCGTACCTACAGGTACAAAGATCGGTACTCTTACAGATGAAATCTGTACAGAGCTTGGTCTGGATAAGATTGATGTTATGGCTGTTGCGGGACATGATACGCAGAGCGCACTTGTATCTGTACCAACATCAGAAGAAGATTTTATCTTCCTGAGTTGTGGAACATGGTCACTGCTTGGAACAGAGCTTGCAGAACCTATTATCAATGAGAAATCTGAGCATTACAACATCACGAATGAAGGTGGATATGGAAGAAAGATTTCCTTCCTTAAGAATATCATTGGATTGTGGTGTATTCAGGAAAGCCGTCGTCAATGGATCCGCGAAGGAAATGAGTACGGATTTGGCGAGCTTGAGATTATGGCAAAAGAAGCTCCGGCACTTCAGAGCTTTATTGATCCGGATGCACCGGAATTCACACCTGCCGGAGATATTCCGACAAGAATCCGTGAATTCTGCAAGAAGACAGGACAGCCTGTTCCGGAAACAGTTGGAGAAGTTGTTCGTTGCATCAACCAGAGTCTTGCAATGAAATATCGTCATGCGATGGAAGAGATTAAAGAGTGTACAGGTAAAGATTATAAGACAGTCTACATGGTAGGCGGTGGAACACAGAGTGCTCTTCTTTGCCAGTTCACAGCAAATGCATGTGGATGCAGAGTAAGTGCAGGTCCGATCGAGGCGACTGTTCTCGGAAATATTGCACTGCAGCTCATGGCTTCCGGAGATATCAAATCTATCGAAGAAGCAAGAGAAATTATCAAACGTTCTCAGGACATCAAGATCTACGAGCCACAGGACAAAGAAGCATGGGACGAAGCATACGAGAGATTTAAGAAAATTTTAGTATAGTGCTTTGGACTAAGGGGGAATGGGTTGCCAGTTGTAATAATTATGGCTGGCAACGTAATAAAAAAGAATTCTTCAGAAACACTTGACTGTCAATCTGCTGTATGATTTAATGGAATAAGCAGTTGAGTTGGGCAAAATGCATAACGGTTCGCTGATTGGCCTGGGAGGAGAAGATTATGGCTGCTACTATTCGCGATATCAAGAAAAGGACAGGATTATCCCTTGCAACGATATCGAAGTATTTGAATGGCGGTAATGTATTGCCGGAAAATCGTATCTTGATTGAGGAGGCAATCAACGAACTGCATTATGAAGTGAACGAGCTCGCAAGAGGGCTTGTTACCCACAAGACAAAGACGATTGGAGTTCTGGTTTATGATATACAGTGTCTTTTTGTAGGAAGTATGCTGCATTATCTGGGAATGGAACTTCATAAAAAGGGATATGGAATGTTGATCTGTGATTCCTGCAATGACGAGAAGCTGCAGAAAGAAAATCTGCAGTTTCTTCTGAGCAGGAAAGTAGATGGAATATTGGTATTTGCTGTAGGTATGCATGGAAAGTTTCTTCATGCTGCGAAAAAAGCAAATGTTCCGGTTGTTCTGGTTGACAGATCATTCCAGGATGAAGAATATGATTGCGTTGAGGTTGATAACCGGACAGCAATCTATCGTGCAACAAATAAATTAATTGAGAACCATCACAAGAAAATAGCTGTGATTGCCTCTAATATTGAATATACCGGAAGGGAACGTGTGAAAGGATATTCTGATGCGATGAACCAGGCAGGACTGGAGATTCCAAAGGAATACTGTAAGCTGGGAGGGCATTCTTTTGAACATGGGTACAGAGGAATGAAAGAACTTTTGGAGCTTGAAGACCGTCCGACCGGTGTGATCTTAGGAAACTATAACACCATGCTTGGTGGAATTATGGCATTGAACGAATCAGGACTCTCCTGTCCGCAAGATGTCTCGCTCATCGGAGTGGATAATCTTCCGATGACCCAGGTGCTGCGCCCTAAATTATGGCTGATTGTCCAGCCAATGGAAACGATGTGCGAGAAGGCTGTAGCTATGCTCCTGGAGCGAGTAAACGGAGAGCAAAACGGTATGCCGGTAAAAATTAGTTTCAGTACCTCTGTAAGAGAGGGAGACTCAATACGAGACCTTGGATAGTGCATAAGCAAAATGCACAGAAAAGCGTGGTTTTTGTTGTGAGAATGGATAAAAAAATAGTGAAAACAAACAAAAACGAACCGTTTCGCTCTAAAAACGGTGGGAAATCTTGACAAGATATGAAAACAAGGCTATAATTTATTCTTGTATTAAAGGTGTGCGGGAAAATTGAAAACACACTTTGAAAAACAAAAAAATCTTAAAGCTTTGAAAGCGAACCGTTACGCTGAGGTTAAGAGGAATGGGGGTATCGTAAGAGTTAATCGACAATCCAGTCAACACCAGCAAAGTAAAAGATGGGAGGAAGAAAATTGGAAAAAATTAAACAAAATCCTTTTGTAAAAAAGGTAGGATTTAACAGAATTGTTTTGTGCTGTGTCCTTCTTCTGATGTACGGACTCTTCTGTGCACTGACCGGAGGAAGCTTCGCAGGAATGAACCGAATCATGAGCGCACTCAATTATGCTTATTTCCTTGGATTTTTATCACTGGGTGTTACATTTGTAATTGCTACAGGAGAGATCGACTTCTCTATTGGACCGGTTATGTTCTGTTGTGCACTTATCTCAGGTTATACACTGACAACACATGGAATTTCCATGCCGGTTGCAATCCTGATCAGTATCCTTGTGGGATTTGCTTTTGGGCTCTTTAATGGATACCTGGTAGCTTACTGGTCAGTACCTTCATTCATCACTTCAATGGCAAGTATGAATATTGCAAAAGGTCTTGCGTCAGTTTACACAAAGACACAGTCAGTCAGCTGGCCGCAGGCAGCAGATCCGGACAACGGATGGTTCAGAAATCTTGTAAGATATAACGGGTTCCCGGTTGGACTTGTTATTCTTCTGGTAGCTGCAGTTATCTGTGCGATTATCCTGAACAAGACAAGAATCGGACGTTACATCCTTTGCCTTGGTAGTAACAAAGAAGCTGTTAGACTTTCAGGTGTAGATGTTAAGAAATGGGAAATGCTTGCATTCATTATCTGTGGAGTTCTCGTTGGAATAGGCGCTATCTTCTATGTATCTGCATATACAACAGTACAGCCTGGTTATGGAGATCAGTACAACAACGAAGCAATCGCCGGATGTGTAATGGGTGGTACATCCATGGCAGGTGGACTTGCATCCATCAGCGGTACAATCATTGGTGTATTTATCATCGCTCTTCTTCAGGAAGGAATTCTGGCTCTTGGCTTTACAAAAGATTATCAGCTTATCATTACAGGTGTTATTGTTATCGTCGCAGTATTCAGTGACGTACTTGCAAGACGCAGAAAGAACTAATTTCTCTTCTATATTAAGAGATCAGCTTTATGAATGATGAACGAAATGTTTGATTGAAAGAAAGGCAAGGGTAATAAAATGGGCGAAGTTATATTGGAAATGAAAGGGATTGATAAATCTTTCCCAGGTGTTCACGCACTTGACCATGTAGATCTTGAGATCAGAAAAGGCGAAGTTCTTGCTCTTATGGGAGAGAATGGTGCCGGAAAATCAACTCTGATGAAAGTTCTCACAGGTATTTATACAAAAGATTCAGGAACAATTACATATGAAGGTAAAGAAGTTGAGTTCCATAGTGCTCGTGAAGCACAGGACAATGGTGTTATCATCGTACACCAGGAGCTGAACATGCTTGGTCATCTGACAGTTGCTCAGAACATCTTCATCGGAAGAGAGTTCAAGAAGGGCATCAAGATCGATGACAAGAAAATGAACGAAGAAGCACAGAAACTGTTCGACAGAATGAACGTTGATATTGATCCGAGAGAGACAATGTCAAAACTTACAGTAGGTAAGCAGCAGATGTGTGAGATCGCAAAAGCTATTTCACATGATGCAAAGATCATCATCTTTGACGAGCCATCAGCAGCTCTGACAGAGACAGAGATCGAGCAGTTGTTCAAGATCATCCGTGACCTGAAAAGTCAGGGAATGGGAATTGTTTATATCTCCCACCGTATGGATGAGATTAAAGTGATCACAGACCGTGTTACAGTCATGAGAGATGGTACTTATGTTGGAACATTGATCACAAAAGAAAGTACAAAAGACGACATCATCAACATGATGGTTGGACGTGTTATTTACGAAGATCCGAAGGAGAAGAACATGACACCTCCGGGAGCACCGGTAGTTCTTAAAGTTGAACACCTGAACGCTGGTAAGATGGTACAGGATGTAAGCTTCGAACTTCACAAAGGTGAGATCCTTGGATTCTCCGGACTGATGGGAGCTGGACGTACAGAGACAGCCAGAGCACTCTTTGGAGCTGACCCGATCGACAGCGGTGATATTTATATCAACGGTAAGAAGGTTACAATCAAGAGCCCACAGGATGCTGTTAAGTGCGGTATCGGTTATCTGTCAGAGGACAGAAAGAGATATGGTATTGTTGTACAGAAATCAGTTGCTGAGAATACAACAATGGCAACACTTGAAAAATTCATGAGCGGTCCTTTTATCGATAAGAAGAAAGAGAACAAGATTGCTCAGGAATATGTTGAGCAGCTTGCAACAAAGACTCCTGGTACAGATCAGCTGGTAGTTAACCTGTCAGGTGGTAACCAGCAGAAAGTCGTTATTGCAAAATGGCTGACAAGAGACTGTGACATCCTTATCTTCGATGAGCCTACAAGAGGTATCGACGTTGGAGCTAAGAATGAGATTTACAAGCTGATGAATCAGCTGGCAGCAGAAGGAAAAGCCATTATTATGATTTCCTCCGAGATGACAGAGATCCTTCGTATGAGTGACAGAATCGTTGTTATGTGCGAAGGTAAGAAGACAGGTGAGCTGGATATTTCCGAAGCTACACAGGAAAATATCATGAACATGGCTACACGTGAGATTGAGTAGGGAGGGAAAAAGTAATGGCAAATAATACAACAAAGAAGGCCGGCTCTAATAAGTCATTTATTGACAGAATGGGAGGACAGAAATTCATCGTCCTGCTCGTTGTTATTGCACTGTTTATCTTCTTCTGTGCAATGAGCCCTAACTTCAGAAAATATACAACATTTATTAACATTCTGGACTTCTCCTATTATATTGTCCTGATGGCAATTGGAGTAGCCTTTCCACTGATGACAGGTGGTGTTGACCTGTCAATCGGTACTGGACTTGTATGTTATTCACTCGTTGGTGGATATCTGATCGTTCACAAAGGAATGCCTACAATCGTTGGTATCCTTGCAGCAATTATTCTTGGAATGCTGATTGGTGTTCTGAATGGTGTACTGGTAGCAATCATGGACCTGCCGGCATTCCTGGCAACACTTTGTACTTGTATGATTACTCGTGGACTTGGTTCCATTATCGTAGGTGGATTCGGAATCTCATGGCCGGCAGCAGCAGCACCGGGCGGATGGTTCAGAAGTATCTTCAAGATTCAGTCCGGCGGACAGAATATCCCGATCGGTTTCTTATGGGTAATTCTTCTGGTTGTTGTTATGACATTTGTACTGAATCATACAAGAATTGGACGTTATACACTTGCAATCGGAAGTAACAAAGAAGCAACAAGACTTTCCGGAGTTAATGTAAGATTCTATCATATTGCAGCATATGTAATCTGTGGATTCTTCGCAGGACTTGCTTCTATCGCATACTCCGCTATCTTCGCTACAGTTCAGCCAGGAAGTGGTGCTGGATTCGAGCTTGAGGCTATCGGTGGAGCAATCATCGGTGGTGTATCCATGACAGGTGGTGTAGGAAGCATCACAGGAACACTGTTTGGTGTATTCGTTATCTGTCTTCTGAAGACTGGTCTTCCATTCATCGGACTGACAGCTAACTGGCAGCAGATCATTACAGGATTTGTCCTGATCGCAGCCGTACTTGTTGATATTCTTAAGAGAAAAGCAGGAAAAGAGTAATTTTTTCCACTTAAATTTAGAATTTGTGAAAAATCACGAAAAAGCAATAATTAATTGCAAAACCATTAGTAATGTGTTATATTATTAATGCATGCGGATAGATAGCAGTGGGGAAACATGCTGAAAAAAGCGTGGAAAAGAAAGCTGTTACTATATAAGCTAAACGAAACAGACTGTATAAAGAGTTTTCGGACAAAGAAGCCTGGGCAAACTACTTCTGCAGAGCGATTTAAGAAATGCACGAAAGAGGCTCTGCCAGAGAGGCCCGGCATTAGGGAGAGGAAAACTGGAAGAAAACTCAGACAAGCAGTCACAAATTTATTTTGTCAGGAGGACATAATTATGAAAAAGAAAGTTTTAGCAGTTTTACTTGGTGGATGTATGGTAGTTGGAATGCTCGCAGGATGTGGATCCAAGGCAGATGACACTAAGAAAGCAGATGGCGACACTAAGACAGAAGGATCAGGAGATTCCAAGGGATATCATTTCGAAGTTGTTGTAAAGAGCTTCCAGTCTTCATACTGGCAGGCAGCTGTACAGGGAATCAACCAGGCTTGTGATGAGCTCGGTGTTACAGCTAACACAACAGGACCGAACGCTGAGTCCGATATCGCTGACCAGGTTAACATGCTGAACAACGCAATCAACAAAAATCCAGATGGAATCGCTCTTGCAGCTTGTGACCAGAACTCAGTTCTTGATTCACTGCAGTCAGCACTTGACAAGAAGATTCCGGTTGTATGTTTCGACTCAGGTGTTCCGGACGCTCCAGAAGGATCTGTATACGCAACAGTTGTAACAGACAACGAGCAGGCTGGTGGAATCGCAGCAGAGCATATTTATGAAGCAATCAAAGACAGAATCGGAAACGGACAGGTTCGTGTTGGTGAAGTTAACCAGGATGCAACATCTGCTAACATTTCTGAGCGTGGTATGGGATTCATCAACAAGTTCATCGAGCTTGCTAAAGCTGATGGAAAGACAGTAGCAGTTGTAGGAAATGACTTCTATGTAAACCAGGTAAAAGACAATGGCGATCAGGCATCTGCTGACGTAGTTCTCGAAGTTGCAGTTCCGGCACAGACAACAGTTGAGCTGTGTGCTACAGAGGCTTCTAACATCATGAACAAAGACGATACAATCGCTATGTTCGGATCAAACCAGGTATCTGCAGAGGGTGTTCTCACAGCTAACCAGAACCTGAACAAACTTGGAACAGATGATGATAAGGTCGTTGCAGCTGGATTCGATGCTGGATCAGTTATCAAAGCCGCTGTTAAAGATGGTACATTACTTGGTGCTGTTACACAGTCTCCTCTGATGATGGGTTACTATGCAATCTACGCTCTGACAGCAGCAGCTAACGGACAGGAACTTGAAGATGTTCCTACAGATGGTTACTGGTATGATTCTACAAACATGGATGATGAGGATATCTCTCCAAACCTGTATGACTAATTCATATCTGTAAAGAGAAGCTGAATTATTAAAGTGAAAAGAAAGGAATCGGGAAATTCCCGGTTCCTTTTTTAAAATAATATGTTATTATATCAAGGAGGAAGATAATATGTTAAAAGGAATTCCAAAAATTTTATCACCAGAACTGTTGAAAGTACTTGCTGAGATGGGACACAGTGACAGACTGGTTATCTCTGATGGAAACTTCCCGGCTGAATCAATGGGAAAAGACGCGATTGTGATCCGTTGCGACGGACACGGAGTACCGGAGATTCTTGATGCAATCCTTCAGGTGTTCCCTCTGGACAGCTATGTGGAGCATCCGGTAAATCTTATGGAAGTTATGCCTGGAGATACTGTGGAGACACCAATCTGGGATACATATAAAGAGATTATCCGTAAATATGATGACAGAGGTGACGCTGTTGTTGGAAACATTGAGCGTTTTGCATTCTATGATGAAGCCAAGACAGCTTATGCAATCATTGCAACAGGTGAATCAGCACTTTATGCGAATGTAATGCTTCAGAAGGGTGTTGTAACAGACTAGTCACATTTTTTAACGTAATGGAGGAACAATATGCTTGATCATGTAGAAAAAATATTTGCAGATATGAAGCCGATGATGAAAAAGTTGAAGAAGGCTTCTTATAAAGTAAATATGGAGGCTTTTATAGAGAATCATGGACATTATTTCCGTGAGATGACAGAATATACGGAGAATGCTTCTGATAAAGAGACGGCAGCCAAAGAGCTTGCAGTAGACTTTACAGATAAGGTTTATGATGCATATGTTTCTCCGAAAAAAGGAAAAATAGACAGTGCAATTCAGACGGATCTGAATTTCTTTATGATCTATTATGTATTTCCGGCAATTCTTTTGACAGAGCATGACGATGCGAAACTGATCGCAGATCATCTCTGCAGCAGATGGGGAGAAAAGTTTAAGAACAGTAAGATTCAGTATACAGATTATGATTCCCTGTATGTTTCATTCCGTGAGAAGATATTTGGAATCTTTTAATACTTGCAAATCAACCTTACTTGTGATAGAATAATTAAGATTCATGTAATGGCATGAGAAGATTTTAGAAGCTATATTTTTATGGTTTAATAAGTGTGCTGTTACGTTAGTGTGTAGGAGGTCATAGAAGATGGACATTTTGAAGATTGTTTTATACATTATCTTTGTTATAGACTGTATCGCATTATCAGCGATTATTCTTTTGCAGGAAGGAAAGTCAGCCGGATTGGGAACAATTGGCGGTATGGCGGATACTTATTGGGGACAGAACAAGGGACGTTCTATGGAAGGTGCACTTGTAAAGTCTACAAAGTTTCTTGCTATCCTTTTCCTGGTGCTTGCAGTAGTACTGAACCTTAAGGTTTTTAATTAATAACAGATGATGAAGTAAGTATAAGACATTCTATAATAAGACTATAGAATGTCTTTTTTTACTTTAAGTAGTGATGAAAGGTTACTGTTCACTCCCGTGTCAATCACTCCGCTGATTGACACGGAGGATGCATGTTTTGGCTTGAATGCATCTCGCCCCATCGCCAAAGGCGATTTAAAATGGCGAGATGCGTTGCTGGTCGCACATCGTGTGAACAGTAACGATAGAACAGGAGGAGAATGACATGGACAGAAAAAATGCATGGACAACTTACAGTAAGGAAGAGCTGGACAGATTAGAACAGGTAAATACAGAATACAAGAACTGCCTTGATGCCGGCAAGACAGAGCGCGAGTGTGTTACATTGGCAGTTGAAAAGGCAAAAGCAGAAGGATATAAGGATATCAGAGATATCATTAAAAATGGAGAAGAAGTGAAAGCCGGAGATAAACTGTATGCCGTGTGTATGAACAAGACGATTGCGCTGTTCCATATGGGTACAAAACCGCTGACAGAAGGTATGAATATTCTTGGAGCTCACATTGATTCCCCGCGTATTGACGTAAAGCAGAATCCTTTGTATGAAAATGAAGAGTTTGCTTATCTTGATACACATTATTATGGTGGAATCAAGAAATATCAGTGGGTGACACTTCCACTTGCCCTTCATGGAGTGATTGCAAAGAAAGATGGCACAACAGTTCAGGTAAGTATCGGTGAAAAAGAAGATGATCCGGTCTTTGTTATCACGGATTTGCTGATCCATCTCGCGTCGAAACAGATGGAGAAAAAGGCTGCAACGGTTGTAGAAGGAGAGAAGCTTGATCTTCTGATCGGAAGCCGCCCGATTGAGCAGGATGAAACATTAGAAGAAAAGGAAAAAGAGGCTGTAAAAGCAAATGTAATCAATCTTCTGAAACAATATTATGACATGGAGGAAGAGGATTTCCTCTCCGCAGAGCTTGAGATCGTTCCGGCAGGAAAGGCCCGCGACTGTGGATTGGATCGCAGTATGGTACTGGCTTACGGACAGGATGACCGTGTATGTGCATTTACCTCTCTCTTTGCAATGCTTGATGTGAAAGAAGTGGAGCACACAGCGTGTTGCATTCTCGTAGATAAAGAAGAAATCGGAAGTGTCGGTGCGACCGGAATGCATTCTCGTTTCTTTGAAAATACAGTTGCAGAACTTGTGGCACTGACAGAAGGGGAGTCTGACCTGAAAGTCAGAAGAGCGCTGATGAATTCCAGAATGCTTTCTTCTGATGTGAGCGCAGCTTATGATCCGATGTATGCTGAAGTATTCGAAAAACGCAGTTCTGCATTCTTTGGAAAAGGACTTGTATTCAACAAGTTTACAGGTGCTCGCGGAAAGAGCGGTTCTAATGACGCAAATGCAGAATATCTTGCAAAGATCAGAAATGCAATGGATGCGCAGAGTGTTGCATACCAGTTCGCAGAACTTGGAAAAGTAGATGCCGGCGGTGGTGGAACAATTGCTTACATTATGGCAAATTATGGCATGGAAGTCATCGACAGCGGTGTCGCAGTGTTGAGTATGCATGCGCCGTGGGAAGTGACAAGCAAGGCAGATGTGTATGAAGCTTATAAGGGATATAAGGCATTTGTTGAAGAAATGAGATAAAGATTACGTACTTGTTGATTTTGAGGAAAATTGCATGATGTTGGTGGTGGAAACACCATAGCAATGATATGTGTAAATTGTATATTAATCACAAAAAAATAGTTGTTTCCAAGTTCTTATAAAGCATGGACAACTATTTTTTTGTGCATGTTGTACATTGCATGGAGATTAATGCAAATATGCAAAATGACAGCCTGATGGACGATGTGTTTACAATTTGTGAAAGATAGGTTAACCAATAAGAAAAGTATACAAAAAGCATTTGTAAAAATTGTATATAATTACGAACAAAAGACTTGACTCATAAGTATAAAACCATTAAAATATTATATGCGAAATAAAATTATTTTATTTGTAAAAATTATTTTAGGAGGTCATTGATCATGGCAAAATGGGTTTATATGTTCACTGAAGGTAACGCAGATATGAGAAACCTTCTCGGTGGAAAAGGCGCAAACCTGGCAGAGATGACAAATCTGGGTCTTCCTGTACCACAGGGATTCACAGTAACAACAGAGGCTTGTACACAGTACTATGAGGATGGCAGACAGATCAACGATGAGATTATGGCTCAGATCATGGAAGCTATCGATAAGATGGAAGGAATTACAGGTAAGAAATTCGGAGATAAAGAGAACCCGCTTCTCGTTTCCGTACGTTCAGGAGCTAGAGCTTCTATGCCTGGTATGATGGATACAATTCTTAACCTTGGACTTAACGAAGAGGTTGTTGAGACACTGGCAAAAGCTTCAGGCAACCCACGTTGGGCTTGGGACTGCTACAGAAGATTCATTCAGATGTTCTCCGATGTAGTTATGGAAGTTGGTAAGAAATACTTCGAGGAACTGATTGACAAGATGAAAGAAGAGAAAGGTGTTAAACAGGATGTAGATCTTGACGCTGATGATCTTAAGAAACTTGCTGAGCAGTTTAAGGCTGAGTACAAAGAGAAGATCGGAGAAGACTTCCCGACAGATCCTAAGGTACAGCTTATGGAAGCTGTTAAGGCTGTATTCCGTTCATGGGATAACCCAAGAGCTAACGTATACCGCCGTGACAATGACATCCCTTATTCATGGGGAACAGCTGTCAACGTACAGATGATGGCATTTGGTAATATGGGAGATGACTGTGGTACAGGTGTTGCTTTCACACGTGACCCTGCTACAGGAGAGAATGGTCTGTTCGGAGAGTTCCTGACAAACGCTCAGGGAGAGGACGTTGTTGCCGGTGTTCGTACACCTATGCACATTTCCGAGATGGAGCAGAAGTTCCCAGAAGCATTCGCACAGTTCAAAGATGTATGCAAGACTCTGGAGACTCACTACAGAGATATGCAGGACATGGAATTCACTGTAGAGCACGGTAAACTGTACATGCTTCAGACACGTAATGGTAAGAGAACAGCTCAGGCAGCTCTTAAGATTGCCTGCGACCTTGTAGATGAAGGAATGAGAACAGAGGAAGAGGCTGTTGCAATGATCGACCCTCGTAACCTTGATTCCCTGCTTCACCCACAGTTCGATGCGAAAGCTCTGAAAGCTGCTACACCAATGGCAAAAGCACTTGGAGCATCACCAGGAGCTGCTTGTGGTAAGATCGTATTCACAGCTGATGACGCTGAGGCTTGGAACGAGAGAGGCGAGAAGGTCGTTCTCGTAAGACTTGAGACATCACCTGAGGACATCACAGGTATGAAGGCTTCACAGGGTATCCTTACAGTTAGAGGCGGTATGACATCACACGCTGCCGTTGTTGCTCGTGGTATGGGTACTTGCTGCGTATGTGGATGCGGAAGCTTAAGAGTTGATGAAGAAAATAAAGTATTAACAACACCAGATGGTAAAAAATATCATGAAGGTGACTATATGTCATTAGACGGAAGTACAGGTAATGTTTACGGTGAAAGAATTAAAACTGTAGAACCTGAAATCAGTGGTGACTTTGAAACATTTATGTCATGGGCTGATGAAGTACGTACATTAAAAGTTAGAACAAATGCTGATACTCCAAGAGATGCTTTACAAGCTCGTAAATTTGGAGCAGAAGGTATTGGTTTATGTAGAACAGAACATATGTTCTTCGAAGAAGAAAGAATTTTCAACTTCAGACGTATGATTACTGCTGAAACAGTAGAAGCAAGAAAAGAAGCTCTAGAAAAAATCTTACCATACCAAAGATCTGACTTTAAAGAATTATTTAAAGCAATGGAAATCTATCCGGTAACAATTCGTTTCTTGGATCCACCTTTACACGAATTCTTACCTCATACAGATGAAGAAATTAGACCTTTAGCTGAAAGTTTAGGTATGACATTTGATGCGTTAAAAGCACGTGTTGAATCATTAAAAGAATTCAACCCAATGATGGGTCATCGTGGATGCCGTCTTGCAGTTACCTATCCGGAAATTGCTAAGATGCAGACATCAGCTGTTATCCGTGCAGCAATCAAAGTTCAGAACGCTCATCCGGATTGGACAATCAAACCGGAAATCATGATCCCGCTTGTTGGCGATATCAAAGAGCTTAAATATGTTAAGAAATTCGTAGTAGAAACTGCAGACGCTGAGATCAAAGCAGCTGGTTCCGACCTTCAGTATGAAGTTGGTACTATGATCGAGATCCCGAGAGCAGCTCTTACTG
>OGPE01001626.1_pt1 | contig 14174 bp, 10 predicted proteins | sample 1552881 | NCBI WGS metagenome assembly OGPE01 (sample SAMEA2580236, study PRJEB22360) | human gut metagenome | biome: human gut; feature: human-associated habitat; material: faeces | place: Denmark | collected 2008/2010 | reverse complement strand
TCGGCAGTGCCGGTTCTGTCGCATTTTCTTCTGTCATACCAAAGGTAGTGTCATCTTCTTCCGGCATAGCAGAGAGCATGTTCAGATGCTCCTTGTACATGTCAAAGAGAGCTTTTTTGAAATCAGCGACCTGCTTTTTTGCAGCTGCCAGTTTCTTGTGCTCCTCCTCGATCTCTGCCTCATTCTTTTCAATGAGGGCATCGTGCTGTACAGTTACCTCGTCCATCATTGCATCTGCTTTTTCTTTTGCCTGTGCAATGATCTCTTCTGCCTTGGCGTTGGCTTCGGAAATGATGCGGTGACCCTCCTTTTGTGCACCGAGGAGTGCGTCCTTCAATGCATCTTCATCACGCATGTATTCCCGTACCTTGTCTGCCAGAACCTGAATTTTGTTGTTGCTGTCATCCAGTTCTCGCTGGGCGATTGCAGCTTCTTCTTCCAGCTTATTCAGGAATTCATCAATGTCTTCCTGTTTATAGCCGAAAGCAGCTTTTTCAAACCGTAATTCATGGATTTCGCTTGCACTAATCATTATGGTATCTCCTCTCATAAGAGCCTATGCAGCCTATCCTACATTAGCCCTGATATTTTTGAATTGTGATATGGTATCTTCCTTTTCGGCTGATGCCATCGACCGCGGCAATACGAAATTTTCCGTAGCCACGAATTGAAAACACATCACCCACCTGCATTACAGCAGAAGGCGTATCGATCGTTGCATGACGATAGGTCAGCCGGCCTTGCCGAATCAACTGCACTGCCTTTTCCCGACTCAGACGCGTTGCCAGTGCGGCAACTGCATCTGCCCGCAGAGATGCAATTGTGCCTTGTATCAGCAGGAAATCCATTTGCACCGACAGGCAGACCGGATCATCTCCCGTCACGCTGACACCAACTCGTCCAATCTGATGAACTTCCTGTAAAAGCACAGGAGCCACATGGGCACAGACGAACATTTGTGCCATCTTCGTATCGATCAAAATGTCGCCGATCGTATCTCGTTCCAGATTGCATGCCATACATGCTCCGAGAAAATCCCGATGCGTTGGCGGCTTAGGAACACGATAAGAAAACGTCAGACACTGGATTGGAAACTGTTCCGGTGTAACCGGAATGAAATCCGGAGCAAAACAAAGTATTACACGAGTGGTGTTTTCTGTTCCGCCCCAAGCTGTACAGACTGCTCCTGCCGTATTTGCAATCGCTTCTGCCATTGCGGTATCTTCTGCCGGTAAAAAATCCGTAAAGTACGGACGGTTGTCCCGCATGCATCGGTTCGCCAGATCGTTCCAATGTGCTTTTAGTTGCTGCACCGCATCTGTCATTTTCATGTTTCGGCTTGCCATTTTTGTTTGTTAACCTACCAGACCGTTGCTCTGCAGTTCGCCAACAAGGCTGTCGCCGTCAAAACCGACATTCTGCGGAATAATCAGGAAAGTCTGGTTTGCTACCGGCTTGATCCGACCATGGGTTGCATATGCCGCACCAACTACAAAGTCAATGATCCGACGCTTTTCATCATCGTCAATCTTTTCCAGATTCAGAACAACAGTCTTATTCTGCATCAAATAATCTGCAACCTTCTTGGAGTCTGAAGTATAGGAAGTTGCCTGTACCAGCACTACCTGAAACTGTGCAGTTGCCTTGATCGTTGCATAGCGTTCATTGCCGCCCTTTCGTTCTTCATAAGAAGACGCACCTCTGCTGTAACTAGAATTGCTGTAACCAGAGGGCTGTGCAGCGTGGCTCTGCGGCGGAGCCTGTTCTGGTTCCGGCGGAGTCATGCTCGGGGTTTCCGGCTCATTATCATCAGCCGGCATAAAGAAGTCTTTCAGATTGTCTATAAAATTCATGATACTCTCCATTCTCCGCATCAGCGGATTTCATTTTATTTCTGATAATTTCTTGCACCGAACAAGGCTGTCCCGATCCGGACAAGTGTCGAACCATAGCGAATTGCGGTGGCAAAATCCCCCGACATTCCCATCGACAAAATCTCCATATCTATATTATCCATTTTTTTGGAGGAAATGTCAAGATAAAGTTGTTGCATTTTGTAAAGAAATTTCTCATCACCCTCTACTGGCGGGATTGTCATCAGCCCGCGTACATGTACGTGGGACAGTTGTCCTACCTGCCACAACAATTCTTCTAATTGATCCGGTGCAATGCCGCTTTTGGATTCCTCCCCGCCGACATTAACTTCAATCAAGATGTCCTGCACTTTATTGACACGTGCTGCATGCCGGTCAATTTCAGATGCCAGCTTGATGCTGTCTACCGAATGAATCAGTTCCATGTCCTCAATGATATACTTTACTTTATTGGTTTGTAAATGTCCAATAAAATGAACTTTTGCATCTTTTGCATAAAAATCTTTTTTAGAAAGATATTCCTGCACGCGGTTTTCACCCAAGGTGTGGATACCACAGCTGATCGCATGATTTACCGCTTCCGGGGCAACCGTTTTGGTGACCGCCATCAATGTAATTTCGTCTGTCGGCTTACGGTACTTTGCCTTCGCTTCCTCCATCGCATCGACGATTCGTTTGTAGTTTTCGTCGATATAAGCAAAATTAGTTTCCATTTGCATCAATCCCTTCTACAATTATGGAATCATAAAGCATTAAATAACCATCGCCTGCATTCAGTTTAGAAAGCACATAGTCTTTGCCTTCATAAACTACATCCAGACGTCGGAATTCCACTTTTTCACCGTCCTGCACATAAACGCCCCGGCTGTTCACGGTCTGTGTTTTTTCTTCGCCGGTTTCTTCATCGGTGACGGTTTCTTCTACGTCTTTGAAACGGATCGCACTCCGCGGCACCTTGATGCCCTCATATTCTCCAAGAATCATTTCGACATTTTCAGTTCGATTCTGTACAAAGTCCGATGTTAGCATATCGCTGTATAAAACCACCATGACCTTGCCGTCTTCTCCGGTATTTCGGAGTTCCTGAATGGTGGCATCTGCTGTTGCGGAAGATGTCATCAGACGAATCTTGACAGAATCACCGACCTGATATTTCTGATCCTGATTATCAATAATTCCAAGCATGTACCAGCCGTACTGAGCAATGGATTTTCCCACTGTGTTTTGATCTTGATTCGTTTGGAGATTATTTTCGCTACTTTTTTTAGTAATATCCTGAATCTGTTCCGGCGTGATATTTGCCAGATTTTCCGCAGTCAGTACAGACTCCAACCCATCCACATGGCTGACAAAATAGGCAGAACTATCTGATGTAATAGTATCTATGGGTGTTGCTTCCTCGCTTTGCAAGGTCTGTATCTGTGCAGTCAAATCAGAAATTTGCTGTGCAAAAGAAACGGTTCCCTTGCTGACAACGATCTGATATGTGCTGCAGGATTCCATAACCGGTTCTCCCGCGGCTGCCATGCCGGAGAGATTTCCAGCGTTTCGATTCTGAATCATCTCTTCGTAGTACTGAGAAATCTGGCGGGATAAATCCGCAGGCTGTGCCTGTTCCAGCGTTCCGGGATTGGAGATACGTTCCAAAACATTCAGCTTTTCCTGTAATGCCTCTGCCTGTTGTTTTTTTTCAATGGTGCTCTCGTCCGGATAAATTTCGGCAATCACATCATTGACTGCAATTTTTCCTCCGTCCGGTACTTGATAACTGATTGCACCAGTGTCGCTGTAAGTCAGTACTGTTTCGTCCCGTACATAGACACCCTCGAAGAATTTGGATTCATCTGCTTTGGCACGCATGGCAGTTTCTGTTTCATAGCTAGTATCCACAAGATGAAAGATGATCGTGCCAAATGTAGCAATGACAGAAGCCGACAGAAGCACTAACAGCACATTATTCATTTTATTGCTGGAATTCATATGCAGATCACCTCACAAAACCAACGGATTTCCAGATGCTTTTGCATCATTCTACAGAATCACTTTCTAAAATGGAAACAGGACGTATGGGAATGATGGTGGAAATGGCGTGTTTGTATACCAAGTTTTGTTTTCCGTCACATTCCAGAATGACAATATAGCTGTCAAACCCTTTCACAATGCCCTTAAATTGAAAACCGTTTGTCAGAAAAATTGTAACGCCGATGTGATCCTTTCGGGCTTGATTCAGGAATACGTCCTGAAGGTTCATGTTTTTGTTGTTCATTGTTAGACTCCTTTTCTTTGAGCGAAAAATACCGAATGCGTTTTGCATTCATTTTCTCTTTGTATATAAATGCTCAATTTATATTATAGCACATTTCTCCGGACTTGGCTATAATTTTTTGACACTTTTCCATAATTTCTGGTTTCTTGTCAGATTTGTCTAAAATAATCCACTGAATTCGATCATTTTTGCGGAACCATGTCAACTGTCTTTTGGCATATCTGCGGGTTTCCTGTTTGATTTTGTCGATACACGCCTGCAATGGCATCTTTTTTTCAAAATATGGAATCAGTTCCTTATAGCCAATTGCGTGATAAGCAGTCCGAAGTGCTTCGTTTTGATACACATGATAAGCTTCTTCGATCATGCCTTGTTCTATCATTTGATCCACCCGTGTATTGATTCGTTCGTAAAGCACCGACCGTTCATAAGTCAGGCCGATGATCAGGGATTGATAAGGACTTGGGATCTGGTGACTTTCGGCTTTGCATGCGGTGAATGTTTTTCCTGTCAGCGTACAAACCTCCAGTGCACGTATCACACGCACCAGATTATTAGGGTGGATTTCTGCTGCGGCTTCTGGATCCAATGCTTTTAGCTGGTCATGCAGTGCAATGTTGCCGTGCTCTTTGGCGTATTCCAGAAATTTTTGCCGCAGTGCAGCGTCCTGCGTAGTTGGAGCCAGCTGCACGTTGGAAAGCAATGATGAAACGTAAAGGCCAGTTCCGCCGACAAGGACGGGCAGGTGCTTTCGGTGATAGATTTCTGCAATTGTCGGTTTTGCTAACGCCAGATAGTCTGCAACGCTGAATGCGGCATTCACAGGGACACAGCCGATCAGATGATGGGGCACACCCTCTTGCTCTTCCGGTGTGGGCTTTGCCGTTGCAATATCCAGTCCCTGATAGATCTGCATGGAATCTGCGGAAACAACTTCTCCATGATACGCTTTTGCCAGCATCACGCCAAGTGAAGTTTTTCCGGACGCTGTGGGACCAACCACTGCAAGTACTGGTATTTTTTCTGAATCTGTCATGACCTATACCCTCCGCCGGAATTGTTTTTCCAGATCGTATTTTCGAATCACAAACATTACCGGTCTGCCGTGCGGACAGTGCCGGACATTTTCATCGTCCCATACTTGCTGTGCCAGCTTCTGCAATTCTTGTATGGTGGAATGATCGCCGGAACGAATGGCAGATTTGCAGGCGATGGTGTGCAGAGTATCGTTGAAAGTGTGTACCTGCGGATCGCGTTTTCCTAGTACTAGGTTGTGTGCGATCTCTGTGACAACCTCATCAATATTCAGTGGCAGTACGAAAGACGGCACGGCAGTTGCCCGCAATTGCGGCGGACTGCTGCAATCAAAGGCAAATCCCATTTCTGCTAACTTTGGAAGATTTTCCTGTACCGCTGAAAACTCTTCCATGGAAAGCAAAGTTTCGCTGGGGCGAAGCAACATCTGGCTGGTCAGCTTTGATGCTCCGGAGCGAAGCTGTTCAAAGAGCACTCGCTCATGTGCGGCATGTTTATCAAAAATCAGTAGTTTGTCTTCTTCTGCAGCTTCTGCAATGATATAATTCTCAAAAATTTCTCCCAGCACGTGAATCTGTACATGCTCTTGAGCCTTGGGTTCTGGCACTGCTGGGAGTGTTTCTTTTGCTGCTGATACAGGATTTTCTGCAAAGGAACGACTGTTGAGAAACTCATACTTTCCTTCAGACAACTCTGGAATGGAAACCGGCTCCACAGGTCGAGATCTTTCGGTTTGTTCTGTATATGCTGTCTCTTCCGGTTCTTCATCGTGAAATTTTGTTTCCGGAAGAACGATTGGCGGAACTGCAATGGTTGCCGAAGCGGTGCTGACCAGTGGGGCAACAGTTTCCCTTGTCGTTTCTTTCGGTGCCGGTTCTGCTGCTGGCTTTTCTGTCGGCGGAAGGAGCACTTCTGGTTCTGGCTCTGAGATCTGCGGCAATGCTGGTTGCACAAATTCCTGTTGAGGTTCTGGCTGTGCAGTCCAATCCCGCTGTGGAACATGATCCATTTGAAACTCATAAATCAAGCCGTTTTTCATCAGGGCATTTTTCACTGCGAAGAATAAACTGTCCATGACTGCTTTTTCATTGGAAAAACGAACTTCTGCTTTTGCAGGGTGAATGTTTACATCTACCTGTTCCGGCGGAACTTGCAGCATCAACACGCAGGTGGGAAACTTTCCGACCATGATCAAATTCTGATAGGCGTTTTCCAAAGCTACGCTGCACTGTCTGGATCGAACATATCTGCCGTTGATAAAGAAATTCTGAAACGTTCGGTTGGAACGGGAGTACAAAGGCTTTCCCACAAAACCAGTCACCTGATTCATGCCGTCCTCATAAGAAACCGGTATCAAGTCATGAGCGAACTCTTTTCCCAGAATGGCATAAATTGCAGTGTACAAGTCACCGCTGCCGTCGGTACGGAATTCCGTTCGGTTATCCCGTATCATGCGAAATGCGATTTCTGGGTGTGACAATGCGATTTTCTGAACGATCTGGCTGACGGCGTTTGCTTCGGTCACATCTCGTTTCATGAATTTTTTCCGAACCGGAACATTGTAAAACAGGTCGCGGATCAAAAGTGTTGTCCCGTCCGGACAACCGGTCTGTTCCAATTCTCCTGCTGTACTGCCGGAAATGCTGTAGCTAGTGCCGAAATCATCCTCTTTTCGCTTCGTCAATACTGTGACTTTTGCCACTGCTGCAATGGAAGCCAGAGCCTCGCCGCGAAAGCCTAATGTGAAAATGTGATCCAGATCGGTTTTTTCTGCAATTTTACTGGTGGCGTGACGGAGAAAAGCAGTAGGTACTTCCTCCGGTGCCATGCCGCAGCCATCATCTACGATTCGCATGTAAGTGGTACCGCCATGCTGAATTTCCACTGTGATGTGTTTTGCTCCGGCATCGATTGCATTTTCCACCACTTCTTTGATAACAGAAGACGGACGCTCAATGACTTCTCCGGCGGCAATCAATTCAGAAATTTCTTTCCGCAAAACTGTAATATGCGGCATGACAAACACCTTCTTTCTAAGCGGTATTTTACCGCGGACATGTGAACACTTTTATTAAAGCGTGTTCACATACTAGGACAACATCGATGTGAGATCAGCCAGTAGTTCCCTGCATTCTGCATCACTTAATTCTGCCAGATGTGTTTTTTGCAAGGTGGCAATTGCCCGTTCCTGCTGCATTGCTGCAAAACTGATCTGTCCAGTCTGTGCGGTTTGCTTCGGGGCGGATACTGCTGTCTGTGCTTCCATTTCTGCCAGCAGTTCCTTGGCACGTTTGACGACCTGATCCGGCAGCCCTGCGAGTTTTGCAACAGCAATGCCATAGCTGTCATCAACGCCGCCGGGAACGATTTTTCGCAGAAACCGAATGGTATCGCCGTGCTTCTTGACAGCAACGCTGTAATTTTTTACCCCGTCGATTTCTTGTTCCAAATCCAGTAGTTCATGGTAATGGGTGGCAAACAAAGTTTTACAGCCGATTTTCCGGCTGCTGATGTACTCTGCTACAGCACGTGCGATGCTGACACCGTCCAACGTGGAAGTGCCTCTGCCTACTTCGTCCAGAATTACCAGACTGTTCTTGGTGGCATAATTCAAAATGTCTGAAACCTCTTTCATTTCCACCATAAAGGTACTCTGTCCGGCTGTCAGATCATCTGATGCTCCGATACGTGTGAAGATCTTATCCACGACGGAAATTTTGGCATACTCTGCCGGCACGAAAGAACCGATTTGAGCCATTAGCGTAATCAACGCCACCTGACGCATGTATGTAGATTTACCTGCCATATTTGGTCCGGTGATCATCAGCATACGCTGTGCTTTGGTATCCAGATAGGTGTCATTCGGCACAAACATTTCCTCTGTCAGCATGCGTTCCACAACAGGGTGTCTGCCGCCGGTAATCTGAATGCTGCCGTCTACTGCGATTTCCGGTTTTGTGTAGTCGTTCTCAATTGCCACATTGGCAAATGAAGCCAGCACGTCAACTTGTGCAACTGCCGCTGCTGTTTCCTGAACTTTTTTCAGCATGGCAGCCAAGCAATCCCGCACTTCGGAGAAAATGCCTTCTTCCAGACGCAGTACGCGGTCTTTGGCTCCGAGAATTTCATTCTCTACATTTTTCAGTTCTTCTGTAATGAAACGCTCGCTGTTTGCCAGTGTTTGTTTCCGAATATAGTCCGAGGGAATCAAATCATAATAAGAACGAGTAACTTCCAGATAATAGCCAAAGACACGGTTATAGCCAATTTTCAAACCCTTGATGCCTGTACGTTCTTTTTCCCGCTGAAGAATTTCATCGATAATCTGTGTGCCGCCGTTCATAATGTGGCGTTGCCGATCCAGTTCTTCATGGAATCCGTCCCGAATCACGCCGCCGTCTTTCAAAGTGATTGGCGGATCATCTACGATTGCATTTTCTACTAATGTACACACTCGTTCCAGCGGCGAAATTTGTTGCTCCAGCGTTGCCAGCAAGCGGGAATCCCCTGCCAGCTGTCGTAGCTGTGCTTTCAGTTCCGGCAGCTGCTGGGCAGTCATGGAGAGTGACTTCAAATCCCGTGGAGTGGCTTTCTGGTAAATGACTCTTGTCATCAGACGTTCCAGATCATAGACGTTGTTCAGCAGATCTCGGACTTCCATTAGCACAAGGCTTTTCTTGACAAATGCATCTACTGCGTCCAGTCTTGCCATGATCTTGACGGGCTGCACCAGCGGCTGTTCCAACCATGTTTTCAACAGCCGTTTGCCCATAGCGGTTCTGGCATCGTCCAACAGCCATAACAGCGAACCTTTTCGCTCCTTGTTGCGAATGGTTTCTGTCAGCTCCAGATTGCGGCGGGCGTTCAAGTCCAGCCCCATTGCTGAAGCACTGTCTGCAACTTCAATGGAAACAAAACGTGCGATGTTTCGCTTCTGAGTTTCCCGAATATAATCCAGCATACCACAGACAGCACTGACATCAGCACCGTCTTCTGTCATGCCCAACAAATCCAAGGAAGGAACACCGAATTGCTGGCATACCAATTCCCGATTTTGTACCGGATCGAAGCAGATGTCATCTCGCAGAGAAACTGCACACTGCAGCCGAACTTTGATAAAATCCATAACGGACTTCAAAGAGAGTGCCTGACTGTTCATTACCAGTTCTGCCGGCATGTAGCGGGACAGCACGTCCATAATGCGGACAGAGAGGTCAGATGCTTCCTGTGGTACTGTCAGGGACATTTCTCCGGTGGAAAGGTCTGCAAAGCAAAGTGCACAGGAACCGTCATTTCCGTAATACAGGGTACAGATATAGTTATTGGAATCATCTTCCAGCATGCTGCTCTCGATCAACGTACCCGGCGTAACAATACGAATAACATCTCGTTCTACCAAGCCTTTGCTCAATGCCGGATCTGTCATCTGCTCGCAAATTGCAATCTTATATCCCTTATCCACCAGACGTTTCAAATAGAGTTCTACACTGTGATACGGTACGCCGCACATGGGAGCCCGTTCTTCCAGACCGCACTCTTTTCCGGTCAGTGTCAGTTCCAACTCTCTGGAAACCAGAATAGCATCTTCGAAAAACATTTCATAAAAGTCGCCCAATCGGAAAAACACGATACAGTCACTGTATTTTTCTTTGGTCGCTGCATACTGCTGCATCATAGGAGAAAGTTTTTCTCTGGGGACATCTGCTAAGTTCATGGGATTCACCTCCGATAATCATTTCAGAACTTGTTTCGTGACAGGTGTTCAGTGACAGCCGCCGCAGGAAGAACAGTTGCCGGTGCAGTTGGTCAGATCCGGGTGACACTGATCCGGATCTTCTCCGTTTGCACACAGGGACAAAATGGTATCCACTTCCTGCATCATCATATTCATTGCCTGCTTGGCAGTATCAAAAGCCTGCATGTTCGGGTTTTCCATGATCTGCAAATAAAGTGCCTGTATCTCCTGTTCCAGTTTTTCCAGTTTTTCCGGATTTCGTTTTTCCTCCAGCTTTTCAGTTTCATGCTGATAGGACATTTTTTTCAGATTAAATGCCTGTATATTTTCCTGCAGTTCTGTATCTGCATCATTATCGGTTTTGGCTTTCCAATACGCCTGATAACGCGGGTCTGCCTGAATTGCTTTGCCCAATTGTCTTACCGCAGCTTCTACTTCTGTCATGCCTGTTCCTCCTCTACCAGTTCGCCAAGTACTGCCCAGTTTCTGGCCTCTGTAATTCTGACATTCTGAAATGTGCCGATCAGGGAGGGGTTACCGGAAAATTCCACAATAATGAACGCACTGTCCTTTCCGACCAGTCTGCCTTTCCGCTTGCTCTCTCCGTCTACCAGTACTCGCAGTGTTCTGCCAATGAAGCGTTTGTTGTGTTCAGAAGCGATGTCCCGCTGCAAGGCAAGCAAACGCTCCATACGATTTTTCTTTTCAGCATCTGTGGTGTGATCTTCCATTTCCGCAGCCTTGGTGCCGCGGCGTTTGGAATAAATAAATGTATAGATGTTATCATATTGCACACTTCGGATCAAATCCAGTGTGCCTTGAAAGTCTGCTTCGGATTCATCCGGAAATCCAACGATCAAATCGGTTGTCAAGGAAAAATCCGGATCTCTTTGCCGAAGATAGTTGACACTCTCCATATATTTTTCTACGGTGTAGCGGCGATTCATGCGGCGGAGCACATCATCGCTGCCGCTTTGTACCGGCAAATGCAAATGGTGACCGATCTTCGGACATTCCAGAATTGTGTCCAGCAGTTCCGGCGTAGCATCTTTCGGGTGTGACGACATAAACCGAACTACAAATTCTCCCGGAATTGCATTGACTTTTCGAAGCAGCTGTGCAAAGGTCAGCGGCTGCTCCAAATCTTTTCCGTAGGAGTTTACATTCTGTCCCAACAGCATGATTTCTTTATAGCCGTCTGCTACCAGTTGTTTGACTTCATTTAAAATCTGTTCCGGATCACGGCTGCGTTCCCGTCCGCGAACATACGGTACAATACAGTATGTGCAAAAATTATTGCAGCCGAACATAATGGGGACAGAAGCTTTGAACGGGTGCTCCCGTGACGGTACGATTCCCTCATACATGGCATCGTATTCGCCGGTATCACAGGCAAACTTTTTCCCCTGAAAATGTTCCAGAAGCAACTGTGGAAAACGGCTGAGAGAAGCAGTGCCAAAAACAATATCTACAAAGGGATAATGTGTCCGGACAAATTCTGCTGTATGTTCTTCCGATGCCATACAGCCGCAAAGCACCAGAATTAGATTCGGGTTTGCCTTTTTGTACTTTTTTACATTGCCGAGAATGCCGTATACCCGATCTTCCGCACTCTCCCGCACGGCACAAGTATTGAACAGAATCAGATCTGCATCTTCATAGGAATCGGTCATTGTATAGCCCAGTTCGATCAGCATGCCGCGAATTCGTTCGCCGTCTGAAACATTCAGCTGACAGCCAAAACTATGCACATGTGCACGCACAACGTCCCGATCTTGAAATAGATAGGGTTGTAACTGATGCCGCATGGCTTCTGTCACTGCTGTCATTGTCTGATTGTTCCGACATTCCATAATTCTCTATCTCCGTTTCTGTATTCCATTGAAAAAGGTCATTACACTTTATTATAGCATAACTCACTTTTCTTTGCAAGAATTTTTTTCGAATTTTCTGCAAAAAGCAAGGCTTTTTCTGAATTTGCCCTTCGGAATTCCATTCCGAAATTTCAGGAAAATCGCAGAAGGGGATTTTCAGATAATTTCCAGCCACTTTTCACAAGGCAATCACAAACCACTGATATACTGTTACCATCGTCATTTGAAGCAATTGTTTCACATGTACATAAGTGCGGTGCAAGAGTGCCGCTGATATTCTTACCGTTTCTTGCAAGAAGCGGACCAACCATACTCGTACAGGAATCTATCACTCCTTTCCACCGTTTCAAACGGGTAACCTCTTTTTCATCATCTTCATTTTCAAAGTTTGGTTTTGCAGCGGATGCACGCATACACCTGCAAAACAAATTTTTGTTCCTGTACGTTCCTATAAATTGAACTGAAACCGGCAGGTCTCCTCTCCTTTTCCCTGCCGGTTTCTTCTGTTTGGAGGTATATTTTATGGCAGAACGATACTTTTCTGCATCGGCGTATTATCAGCAGACATTTGGCAGACCAGTACAGAAAGCAGTATTGGACATTGGCTGCACTTGCCCTAATATTGACGGAACTATCGGAACCGGCGGCTGTATCTTTTGTGACGGCGGCAGCGGGCATTTTACCCATAGCGGCACCGTTACACAGCAACTTGCACAAGAACGACAGCGAATCCAGCAGCATATTTCTGAAGCAGGCATCATTGCTTATTTTCAGGCACACACCAATACATATGGGGATCTGCATTACTTGGAAAGCTGTTATTTAGAGGCATTGCAGCAGCCTGATGTAGTCGGAATTGCAATTGGTACCCGTCCGGACTGTCTATCTGAGGAGATCCTTTCTGTTTTGGAAAATATTTCTGACAAAACGCATCTGACTGTTGAATTGGGATTGCAGACTATTCACGAAAAAACGGCACGTTTTTTTCACAGAGGGTATTCTTTTGCGGTTTTTCAAAAGGCGTTTGCCGCACTGCGGGAGAGAAAGATTCGAATTTGTGTGCATTTAATCAACGGGCTGCCGTTAGAAATAGATGCAGATATGTTGGAAACAGCCCGTGGGATTGGCAGATTACGCCCTGATGCTGTTAAAATCCATTTGCTGCATATTCTTCGGGATACACCTTTGGAGCAACTGTGGAAAGCTGGAAAATTACAGCCACTTTCCATGCAGGAATACGTGCAGATTACTGCGGCACAGTTAAGCCTGCTGCCGCCGGAAACTGTAGTGGAACGGCTAACTGGTGACGGTGCTTCTGACAGATTGATGGCTCCGCTATGGAGCAGGGATAAACTTGCAGTGCGAAACGCGATTGCTCGTCATCTGAAGCAGACAGATAACTGGCAGGGAAAATACTATCAAACATAGAAAGCCGGACGAATGTGCATCTTCGTCCGGCTTTTTGCGGGTACAAAAAATCCGGAACGGTAGACCTCCATTCCGGACATTTTTATTCGGTTCATTTTATGAAAGAACTTTCATTCTTTCGCATCAGTTTCGATTGGACTCACTCCTCACGTTGTTTCGTACCATACAAATCGTCTTTTTAAAAGCCACACATTAAACACGTCCTTTCCGATAGAACACGTTTCCTATGATCTTTGCAAGTACAATATCAAGCCATGGGACTCACCTTTTCTGTTATATTTCAAAGAAAAGCTTTTCTTTCCATGGGAATCACCTTTTTCATTCGAAGTGACTGATAAATCAAAACATTTTACTTCATGGGAATCACCTGAGATTGTTACTTGGGAGATCAGCATACTATGTAAAGGCAACTATGTGCCGGAGATTTCATGCCGTCATCGCACGAAATTAAATATATGCTGCCAATTCAAATAACAGATTTTTCATGCAGACAGTTGCGAATGTCATGCATCAGGTGCAACCAGCTTACAGATTTTTTTATCATTTCTTACGTGCCCACAGCCAATCGAAGTTGACTTCTCGCTACGTTCTTAATCCTGCATCACCGGCGATTCACCCGATATTGACAGCATATCCAACTGTGATTCTTCACTTGCCATCGGATCTCGCCCTCCCTTTTGATGTAAAATCGTTTCCGCAAAAGGAATGAACCTTAAACCTTGGGAAACTTATCGCTCGGGAATCATTCAACTTAGATCTTTTCGCCAGCTCCTTGTCGCTGTTCCCTTTCGTTGTTTATATCATACCACACTTCAAGTGCAATGTCAATATATTTTTCCAGAAATTCTATTCGATTTTGTTTGTTTTGAATAATGAAAAAGAAATCAGGGCATTTGCTTTTTATTCTTTTGCATGATATAATATTTCAAAATAAACTGTCACCTTATATAATTTTTTAAAGG
>OGPE01001615.1_pt1 | contig 14222 bp, 22 predicted proteins | sample 1552881 | NCBI WGS metagenome assembly OGPE01 (sample SAMEA2580236, study PRJEB22360) | human gut metagenome | biome: human gut; feature: human-associated habitat; material: faeces | place: Denmark | collected 2008/2010 | reverse complement strand
GGTCAAACCACGGTGCCATAAGCATGCCGCCGTATTTTTCCACATTTAACGAAACGTAATTCTTGTCCGGTGTCAGCTCAGGATTCTCTTTTACCTTAAATGACGGTGAATCACTGTGTGCGGCTGCAATCTGATAATTGATAAAGCCCTCTGCCGCCGGCATTCTGAAAGCTATTATGGAAGAATCATTTCTTGTTACATAGTATTTGCCACCTGGTATAAGATGCCATCTGTCCCTCTCATTAAGGCGCACAAATCCGGCGTCGTCCAGCAAATCCATAAAATTCGCCGTTACCTGAAATGCTGTAGGACTTTTTTCTATGAATGACATCATATCTTTTGATACATTTATAAATGTGTTCTCTTCCATAACTGCTCCCTTCTATCTGCGTCTTCTTTGTCTGTTATGTCTTCTTTTTTCAGTCTTTTTACTTCTTTTATATCATTAAGATTTTCTATGCTTAATTCTATATTTTTTTCATAGTTTTTCTGTTCAATATATTTTAATAACTCTTTTACATATTTATTTGTTTGTTCTTTACTTTTTAGTATATTTTTTGCATTTATTGGGTGGAATACTATATTTGTTTTTTGTGTTGTTATTTTGGATATTTCTACAGCATAATCCAAGTATTTTTTGTATTGTTCTATATTTTCTAATGTTGGTGCATGTAGATTTAAAATATAGTTATATTTTTTTAATTTTTTTATTAATATCTACAATTTTGACAATTCACATAAATCAAAAGAACTGACCCCACCCGGAATCAGTCCTCTTTTCTCAGCTTTTGATAAAATTAAGCTACTTTTTCTTTTGCAAGTGCTGCAAGTGTAGCGAATCCTTCTTTATCGCTTACTGCAAGCTCTGCAAGCATCTTTCTGTTCATGTCAACGTTAGCCAGTTTAAGACCATACATGAATTTGCTGTAAGAAAGTCCATTCATTCTTGCAGCTGCGTTAATACGAGCGATCCAAAGCTGTCTCATCTGACGCTTACGCTGTTTTCTTCCTGCGTAAGAAGATGTGAGTGCTCTCATTACAGACTGTTTTGCAACTCTGTACTGTTTGGAACGAGCTCCTCTGTATCCTTTAGCCAGTTTCAGTGTTCTGTTATGTTTCTTCTTAGCGTTCATTCCGCCTTTGATTCTTGCCATTTCCTAATCTCCTCCTTAATCTACTTCCAAATCTTACAGATATGGTAAAACCTTCTTCATGTTCTTTACATTTGTTGCATCTGTAATAGTTGCCTGTCTCAGATTTCTCTTTCTCTTTGTAGACTTCTTTGTTAAGATATGGCTCTTGTAAGCTTTATTTCTTTTCAGCTTTCCTGTACCTGTTACTTTGAAGCGCTTTGCTGCCGCTCTATTTGTTTTAATTTTTGGCATGATAATTTCCTCCTTTATTGTGCTGCCTTACAGGATCTTCATCCCGGATCATATTGTCTTAACGTTTTTCAGCTAAAACCATACTCATATTTCTGCCTTCCAGTTTTGCTGCCTTCTCTACTGTAGCAACATCTTCCAGCTGCTTTGCAAAATCATCAAGGATATGCTTGCTCTGCTGTACGTGAGCCATCTCACGACCTCTGAAACGCAGTGTCACCTTAACCTTATTTCCCTTGGAAATGAACTTCTTAGCATTGTTCACTTTGGTATTCAGGTCATTCGTATCAATGTTCGGTGATAAACGCACTTCTTTGATTTCAACAGTTTTCTGTTTTTTCTTGGCTTCTTTCTCTTTACGAGTCTGCTCGTATTTGTACTTGCCATAGTCAATGATCTTACATACCGGTGGCTTTGCTCCCGGTGCAATCTTCACCAGATCAAGCTCTGCTTCCTGTGCAAGCTTCATTGCATCTCTGGATGACATGATGCCTAACTGTTCCCCATCCGCGCTGATCAATCTTACTTCTTTATCTCTGATCTGCTCGTTAATCATTAAATCGCTAATTGTCGTATACCTCCGTCAAATGAATTTCCTTTAGGTTCTTTGCGAAAAACACAAAAAAACGAGTGAATATCATATCCACCCGACAAATATACAAACTTTCAGCAAAAGTTCTTCTTATCGATATCAGACCATCAGTCACTCATTTGTGCTGCGGTGAGAGTGGATACTCTACTTGGTTTTTTGCTTAACGCAATGTATAATTTACCACATCCCACCACTTCTGTCAACACTTTATTTCACAATAATTTGCAACAATTATTTTTTATCTTTTGTATATGTAAGCACAACACCAATAACTGATACAATAAAAGCAAACGGAGCAATTCTTACAAACAAAAATTCAAATGCATGCAGCAATGTGCCCGCAGCTGCCAGTTCCGGATCATTGAAGTCCCAGTTTAAATATTCACTTCCCATAGTTGCAAGACAAATAAATATACTCATAATCCCCACGCCTAATAAAATCAGCAGCCATCGAATTATTCTGATCCTCATTGTGGTTCTTTTAGCCAGCTGTAAATTGATCGCTTCCAGCCTTTCAGAAATACTTTTTAAATTCAATTCATCGTCAGGAGAAGGGTCCGCTACGTCTTCTCCCAATAAAACACTTACCGAAGTATCCAGTTCTTCTGCCAGTGATATAAGCATCCCCGAATCAGGAACTGACAGCCCAGTTTCCCTTAGTTAAAGATATGACCCCTCATTATCAGTCTACTTTTCCAATAAATCGGTAGTATATCTCTATTTCCTGTATTCTTTCGTTATCCTCATTCGTTGTTGCTTCGTGAATAAGGATTTTTTCTATCATTGCATTTAACAACGGTGCTGTCAGTTCCTTTGGTACGGAATACTCCTTAATTAACTCAATCCACTTTTCAGCACCTATCATATCCTGTTCCATTTTACTTAATTCTTCTCTTAGGTTGGTTATCTGCTGTTCCAGTTCTATCTGTTCTTTTTGATATTTCCCCGACAGCATGATGAAGTTTCGTTCCGTTATCTTCTCACAGGCTCTATCTTCATACATTTTCGTAAACAAGCGGTCAATCTCATTTTGTCGGTTCTCGGCTTTCTTCAAGGCACTTGCCTTTTTCTTCTTTTCCCGTATTCGCTCTGCATTCCCAGCCTTTTGTATCTTATTCAACACCTTTTCTTCGTCTTGCTGTACTGCCTTAGCCCAATACTGCAATCGTTCCAATACGGCTTGATACAACACATCATAACGGATATAGTGCATAGAACAAGTACCTTTGCCAAACTGTCCGTAGTAACTGCAAGCATAATAACTGTATGGCGTTTTATTTGCCTTATTTGTCGCAAACCGCATAGACCAGCCACAATCCGCACACTTGACAAGCCCTGCAAATATCGGCGTTGCTTTTTCCTTTGTCTGTCTACGCCTTGATTTTATCTGTTCCTGCACACGATAGAACACTTCTTTGTCAATAATCGGTTCGTGGGTATTTTCTACTCGAAACCATTCACTTTCGGGCTTACGCACTTTTTTCTTGCTCTTGAATGAAACTGTTGATTGTCGATTATGAACGCTGTTTCCGATATAGACTTCACTTTTTAAAATTGCCTTGACATGAGCAATCGTCCACTCATAACGCTTGCTTTCGGGCTTTCCCTCAAAGATATGTGCAAAAGTACCGTACCTTGTGAAATTCAGCCAAGACGCTGTCGGAACTTTTTCTTCTCGCAGTACCTTTGTGATTTTTGCACTACCGTAACCTTGATAGGCTAGGGAGAAGATTTTTTCAACAATCCATTTTGTTTCCTCATCAACCAGCAGTTTTCCTTTGATGTCGGGGTGTTTCTTATATCCTAACGGAGCATAAGCCCCATAATACGCACCCTCTGCAAATTTTGTCTTAAATGCCGATTTCACTTTACGGCTTGTATCTCTTGCCACCCATTCATTGATGATATTTTTAAATGGTGCAATCTCACTTTCGCCTTTTTCGCTGTCTACCCCGTCGTCAATCGCTATGTAACGGACATTATGGCTGGGAAAATACAATTCTGTATATTGTCCTGTCATAATATAATTTCTGCCAAGTCGGGAAAGGTCTTTCGTTACAACACAGTTGATTTTTCCTGCCTCTATATCTTCAATCATTCTTTGAAAACTCGGTCTTTCAAAATTTGTTCCCGACCAGCCGTCATCAATATACTCATCAATCACATTCAAATGATGTTCTTTTGCATATAGACGCAACATACTTCTTTGTGTGGTAATGCTGGAACTTTCGCCCTGTAATTCATCATCTCGGCTTAACCTAAGATAAAGTGCAGTATTGTAAATCTGTTGTTTCATTGTCAGTTATCCTCCTTTATAACTAACCCATGTTTACAATACCTGCTTGCAAGTAAAGTATAACATGGGTTATTTTTCACATTCAATCTATTTCTTACAACTGCACCGAATTTATGCGATTGTCTGCTTTGCCTTTTCAAGCATAACATCAGTCAGAAGTTCTTCCATTGTCTTTCCCTTTTCAGAAAAATGCTCTTTTACAACAATCTTTGTTTTTCCTCTGTTGCCAATGCCACGCTTATTATTTGTCTTTTCTTGCCTTGTTTTTACAATATCAGCAATAACACATACCCCCCTTTCTGTAAAAATCTTTTCTAAACAATTCAATGGCATTTGTCATAGCCCACAGGAGTTCCACCTCTGCATAGTTCTTATGTAGCCGTACCCATTGCGTGCGACGCTCTGAACGCTCAAGCTGTGGCTGTACGGGAGTATCATTATCAGACAGGACAGGTCATGGCGATAAAAGAGGACAAATCTTTTACAGGAACACAAATAGGTTATCGCTCGCTTTTGCTGGAGAAAGGTCATGGCGTATCTGTTTCAACGGCTCGCTGTCTGTCTAAGGTATTGAATTGCTTTATTCAGTTGTCAAAGAACACAAAAGAAGAAAATCGTCTTTCCTATATATCGCGTTGGAAAAGAGCAAAAGCGTAACCAATATTCAAAACTTTTTTCTTTTCCTGTACCATATAGGGAAAGAAAGTGTCATTCTGCTAAGTTGCTGATGAAAAAACTTCTTTTCATACCCTAACTACCCATGCAACACCGTTATTGCCAACTATGGAATGAAAGATTTTCTTTGCTCCATATAGGGAACGGCAACTGCCAAAGGTTAAGTTGAGAATGAAAATATTTTCTTCTTTCACTCCATATAGGGAATGGAAACCTCGATTTAATGAGTAGTTTTGAAAAAAAGTTAGATTTCCTTTCCTCGCACCATATCTGTACGCAAGTAGCCGTTTTGTTGCAGATTTTTTGAAGAAATTAAAAAATACCGTCATTCCCTTGTGGAACAGCGGTATCTTTCTCAATCATATCTGCTATGTCTGTTGTCATTTGTTTAATTTTTAATTCCTGCTTTTCTGTTAGTCTTGTATGTCTGTCGATTTCTTCCAGATAATTTGCTCCTGTTTGCTTTTCAATCTCTTTTATCATCAATAAAGAGGGCATGACCTGTCTTTCTAACCAACGTTTTGTTTTATCCATATTGACAGCAACAGGCGTCATAATAAACGGAAGTGAAGTCGTTACATTATCTAAAAATATATCCCATAAAATATAAACGGGAAAATCTATCTGTGTGAGGATAAGGCTTGCTATGGTCTGTTCGGGATTTCTTGAAAAAACAAGTTGTTCTATCGTTTGTTCTGCTTTTCCACTTTTTAAACGAATTTCAAATCGGTTCTTAATGTCTGTTTTTATACCTTTGCTTTTTTGTTCCTTTTCTTTTTCATACAAGCAAAAGTAAATAGAACTATTCTTTGAACCGATATAAAAAGTTTTTGCAGTATCTCCATGTGTACCCGATAATTTTCCGCTGTCTACTGCTTCATGGGTTCTTGAACGTTTCCATACCTTGTTGGCATAATAACGTTCTCTTAGAATTTCTATATCCAGCAATCCGCCCATATCATTGACCGCCAAATCTATGCGTTTAAAAACACCTTGATAATCTATACAACTGCTTAAAAAGTAATACCAGTCTATCCCTCTTGCCTGTAAAACATATTCCAAGTTTCGACACCCCATACCTCTTAATTCCAATAAAACACCCATAGAACTATCTTTAGAAGCATTTACACTAATATCCCCATAGATATACTGTTCTTCATAACCAAACATTCCGTAATCTTCATGTATAAAATATTCGCTTTTCATTGCCAGTACATTTTTTATAATTTCCAATGCGTCTGTGGTAGGAAAACGAACACGCAGATAGTCAATCGTTAAAGTGAAAGGCTGTGTACAATTACAATAATCAAGATAATGTAAAAGTATATGTTTCATTTCTTTACTGGCTTTTGTTTTTCCGTTTTCAATTTCATTTAAGTTCTGCCTGCTAATTTGCAATTCCTGTGCCAGTCGTGATTGCGAATAATCACAGGCATTTCTCTTTTGCTTTAATGTTTCAATAAATTCTATATCATTCATGCTTCATTCCTCCAATCAAAAAAGGCATATACTCATAGGAGCATACACCTTGTATCTTATATTTATTTTCTATTGATATGCTGTTTTAGACCTGTCGGGTAAAAAGAATATGGTGTGAAGTGAAATAAGTTCTTATAACCTTATAAATCGTTGCATATCAGCAGTTTTGTATTTATTTTTTCTCTTGTCTTTTGTAATAGTACCCCCCTGTTAGATAACGGGGGCTTTATGGCTCGCTGACGCTCGCCCCACCGTCAGAGTGAACCAGCCGTTTGCCAGCAAAACTGGCATGGCTTGATGTCTTACGACCGCCACCACGTCTGGATCACTCCGGCGGTGTTGCTGTCTTGCCTACCATTTCCTCATTTTCCGTGTACTTATATCCAACACCTCTGACAATGACGATATAGCGTGGTCTGTCCGGCTCCGGCTCAATCTTCTTTCTTAATTTTCGTATGAATGAAGTCAGATTATTAGGGTCTGCCGGATAGTCATATCCCCATACATTTTCATAAATCTGTTCTTTGGTAAAAACCTGCTCCTTATGAGAAATGAGAAAATAAAGTATATCAAACTCTTTTGCTGTAAGCTGTATGATATTGCCTGTTTTGTGTGATACAGTACGAGTAAAAGGATTGATTATAAAATCTGTCCTGTCTTGTTGTATATAAGCAGGAGTGGTACATATCTTTTTCGATAGCCATTCAACTGTTTGCTGGAAATAATGTTCTTCATTATCCCAAAATTCTGCTACTAATATCTTCCCATAGTATCACCTGCGCTTTTAAAGATTATTTTTCAAATATCAAATCAATTCTTCTAAAACCGCCATGTGCATCTATTAAAGTAGGAATAAAACCAACATAGGAATATCCCTCTTTAGCATATTTGTTGATTATTTCTTTTGGTTCAGAAGCAGAATGGAATAGCACACCTTTTGCCTCAAATTTCACTTCTACATACTTATATTCTTTCATAATCATCAATACCGCCTTTCAATTATCTAAATGTTTTTCTAATTTCTTCTAATTCTTCTTCGTTTTCAACCCAATTTTCTGCATATCCACATGAACAACAAACATAACGTATTACAGGGATTTTCCCAAATAGCGTATAAGTGCTTGTGTAAATATTATTTCCGCTGGCATGGCGGTTAGGGTTATCTGGAATACGAACAATATCGGTTGAGCCACATTTAGGACATGATTTAGTATTTTTCATTTATATTCTCCTCACAACAGCAATTATTTTTTGTTACGTTTGATAAAAAACCAATATGCAAATACAATCAAGGCAAGAACACATAAAATACTATCCATGAAATCACCCACTTTATATACCTTTCTTTTTATCCTCTTTTTTCTTTTTGCGTTCCTTATATATCTTATTCCTTAAAGGAATACCACCGCACAGCAGTAGTACAACAGCCAATATTGTAAAGTCCATATGATTGCTCCTTTTTAAAATTCTTTTTTGTTCATAATTGACAAACTGATTTTCATTGAAACCAATAACATCAACAAAGCGATAATAATTGCAATAGCGATAAGAACTCCCATGCTTACAGTTGGCATATTATCTAACAGACTAACTAAATCAATATTGAAAATGGCTTCTGCTCCTTTCACGATAACGAGAGTGATTACTGCCAGACCGCCAAATGCACCAATCATAGCAATTCTTCCTTTATCTCCACCGAATTTTAGCTGAAAAGGAAGCATGATTGCTTGAACGACAATCATAATAGGTAAAATCATCAATGAACTCTGTACTAAGTCTGTAATAGGTAATGTATCTTTCAATACAGTTGTAATTATTCCTAAAACAGTTGCCAAAACCCAAGCCATACACCCCAATAATAGACCAAGAAAGTATTTTTCACTCACATAATGATTACGTGTAATAGGTAATGTAAACAGAAACGCATTTCCATTATCAAAATCATCATAACTGATTGTGCTTACTGTAAAAAGTGATACAATGAAACTCAGAAAACCTAATGGGAATATCACATCATCAGTAAATATCATCATTCCGATTACAATCGCCAAAATGAGCAACAGAAAATTTTTCTGTAACATCATCAATTTCAAATCTTTTACGAATAAGCCTTTCATTGTTCTGTCCCCCTTATCATCATGGTAATGACTTCATCTATTGTACCTTTTTCAATGGCAATTTTAGGATAATTCTCCATATAATACTGTTTCTGATTTGTCAGACAGCTATATCCATATGTTTCTTTTTTGGAACGCAATATAAACTGTTTATCCAGCTTGCTGTATTGTTCTGCGTCTACTTTTAATAAAGCATAGTCACTAAGAAGAACGTCCGTATCTTCATGCAGAATAATTTTTCCGTCATGTATCATATAAAGGTCATCACATAGCGACTCCAAATCACTGGATATATGAGAGCTGATTAAAATGGAGCGTTCTTCATCTTTTTCCAGAAATTCTCTTAACATTTCAAGCAATTCGTCTCTTGCGATTACATCTAAACCTGCTGTCGGTTCGTCCAGTATCAGCAGTTTTGCATTGTGTGAAATTGCAACCAGCACTTTTAATTTTGCTTTCATTCCTGTTGAAAATTCTTTTATCTGTTTATTCATAGGTAGTTGAAATTTCTGTACCTGTTCTATAAATAGTGATTTGTCGAATTTTGAGTACATATTCTGCAATATAGGGATAATATCTTTTATCTTCAGATACCCACTAAAACCAGAATCCGACAATACTACACCCAATTCCTCTTTATCTTTTGCTGTGAAGTCTTTTCTGTCCTTTCCAAGTATGGTAATATTTCCGCCGTCAGTTGAAATCAAACCTAATATCGCCTTAAATGTTGTGCTTTTTCCAGCACCATTTTGTCCAATCAAGCCTGTTACACATCCAGACATAAGCTCTAATGAACAATCAAGAGAAAAATTATCATAATGCTTTTTCAAGTGTTCAATTTTTAACATACATCAACCCTCCAATATCAACTCAAATAAACTTTTTATATCTTCATCACTAATACCACATCGTCTGCCTTTTTGGATAGCCTGCTCCAAATCCGCTTCCAATTCTTTTTTCTGTTCTTCCAAAAGCAGTTCTGTATTTGTAGCCGCTACATAAGTGCCTTTTCCATGTACTGTAACCGTAAAACCCTCACTTTCCAAATTGTCGTAAGCTTTTTTTACAGTTAAAGCACTTATTTTTAGTTCCTTAGAAAGTGTACGGACAGATGGAAGATTGTCGTTTTCCTTTAGTTCCCCGTTGCGTATGAGCATTTTAATCTGGTCAACAATCTGTTCATATATGGGAACCATTAGGGAAGTATTGATTATAATTTTCATTCTTTATATCCTTCCTTCTTTTCTTGATAACAGTATATAACAGTTACAAACTGTTGTCAAGTGTTATATAGTGTTTATTTTAAATTTTCTTTTGAAATTAAAAACATGCAAATCAATATAGAAATGCATGTTAAAAAATATAGTATTCTATTGTAATTCCTTTAACGCAAGCAGGTGTTTCATGGATTGTTTCTAATATCCTTTTGTTGGGGAAACTCCGGTTTCCCATCTGGATACGGTCCTTCCAGAGACATTTAATATTTCTGCCAACTGCTCCTGTGTAATGCCTTTTTCTTTGCGAAGTTTTTTTAAAAAATTCCCGATTTTTACTTGGTCCACCTCAACTCCTCCTTTCATCATCAAATATAGAATCTGTTATCTGCAAATAACACGACACAAAGCGAGAAATGTCGTATTTTCACTAATAGACACAGTTGTCTATGCGTTTTTCATTTTTTCAATTATACAAACTGGAATTGAGATTTCACCTATTTTAAGAGCGTTAATAAATGTTATATTTTGTTATTAAATTCTCTGCAAACCCTTGAAAACACTGAATTTATCGCAGGTGAACTTTTCCCTATTGTTTTCCTTGTGTTATATCGTCCCACCAGTGTTTACGAACTCTGATAAGGGCAAATACAAGGGCAAAAAAACTGATAACACATTATAGCACAAAATAAAAATGAAATTCCAATCGAATCTGTCTGTCAATCCAGCTTTTCTGAATTGCCTCACGAACAATATCGCCTGGCATATTTCCACCAATTAAAAACGGGGAGTCAGGATTATGATTTCTCATATTTTCTTTGACAAAACTTTAAAAGCTTCCATCACAGTTTCTTTATCTGGAACATTTGACTCAATATCCCTTCCATAAGGTGTAATTGTTACAAACCAATTTGTATTATCATCTCATCACACCCTTTATCACAAATCTATAGTTCTTTCAGGATTTCTCCAACATCTTCATTCATGCAAACAGACTTTCTCCTTATTTCTTCTGGTGCATATGCTTCACCCTGATTCAGACACACATAAAATGCATGTTCAAATGTGTTTGTCATCTGCCAAAACGGATATTTTATAATACCAGGAGTATTATATCCTACACCAAGTTCAAGAAACACTATTTTCTGCTTTTTATGATCCTGTATAAATTTCTCATACCGTTCTGCTGCCTGATGCCATCCGTCATCTTCAACAAATGTCTGATCCGATCTGAGATTCATACTCATCGGCTTACCACAGTGTGGGCAATATGGAATCAAACCAGACGGAACTATACGCTTTATTTCTCCGTCTTCCGGTTTTTGCAGTTCTCCATCTTTTATCTGAAATCCCTGACTCAGCACCATTTTTTTAATAGCCTCTTCATTGTCATAGGTTTCCTTATGGCAAGGCTCACTACATTGAAACAGTCCATAATCTCCCTGCGTATAAAAGATTCTGTTTTTAGCGAATCCTGCCTTCTGAAAGCAATGATCCACATTTGTTGTCAGAACAAAATAATCCTTCTCTTTCACCAGTTCATACAAGTTCTGATATACCGGTCTTGGTGCATCCATATATCGATTAATATAGATATATCTACACCAGTATCCCCAATGTTTTTCCAATGTTTTATATGGATAAAAGCCTCCCGAATACATATCAGAAAATCCATATTTCTTCCTGAAATCCGAAAAATATTTTTCAAATCTTTCTCCATCATACACAAAACCGGCTGATGTAGAAAATCCTGCACCTGCCCCAATTATAATAGCATCTGCTTCCCCAATTTTTTCTTTTATCTGTAATATCTTATCTGAGTAACTGTTTGTAAAGTCGTTCATCTTCCTCTTTAAAAACATTAAATATCACCTTTATCTTTGATTTTGTCTTTTCTTTATATTGCTTTACTGTCTGTACTGCAAGCTCAGCAGCTCTTTTATTTGGAAACATAAATACACCAGTTGAAATACAACAAAAAGCAATACTCTTTACTTCATTCTCATCAGCTATCCTGAGACACGATTCATAACAGGATATCAGTAACTGCTCATGTTTCTTTGTCAGTTTTCCCTGTACGATCGGACCAACTGTATGAATCACATGATCACAAGGCAGATTAAACGCCGGCGTGATTTTTGCCTGACCTGTTGGTTCTTCGTGTCCCTGTTTTATCATCATATGATTGCAATAGTTTCGAAGCTGAATTCCTGCATAGGTATGAATGCAATTATCAATACAATTATGACAAGGCTGATAGCATCCTGTCATACCGCTATTGGCTGCATTTACGATTGCTCCCACTCCTAGTCTTGTAATATCGCCCTTCCAGATATAAAGATCAGGCTGCACCTCCTTGATATCTGCAACTGTGACAATCCCTTTCTTCTCATTTTCTTCTGTCATCCTGATTCATTTTCTGATCACCGCTTTCACTGGACAATTTTCATAACAGTTTCCACAGTGCAGACAATGCTCCTGCCGGATGACAAAAGGTGTTCCCTTCTCAATACATTTCTGTGGACAATGTTTCATACATTTCCCGCAGCCAATACAGGATTCTGTTATGTAATATCCCTTTTCTCTTATCCTAACATTTCCAAGGATATATGTCTCTCGAAAAATCGGATTCACTCCAAGGTTAAAATACTCCACTTCTGCCTTATCAATGCAGAAAATAATACCGATTTCTCTTGTATCCCCTGGATACACATTCGCAAGATATGGCTGTTCTTCAAAAATGATATCCATCCATTTTTTCTGTTCATTCTCTGCTACTGCATAAACCTTTTCTGGATCTGCCCCATCTTTTACTCCTGAAAAGCTCTTTTTACTATAAGTAGTATTACCCTTTGAATCCACCCCACTTTCTATAAGCAAGAATCTGAACCCTGCCATCTTCCATTAATTCTTTACAAAAATTTTTACCTCTGGCGGTGAAAAAATAGAGTGCATCCGGCTCATAATGAATCGCACTGATATTGCGTATCTGTGGTGCTCCTTCACTGTCCACTGTTGCAAACGCAAGCACTCCCACCAATTCCATTTTTTTCAAGCATGTTGCTAAATCCATCTGTTCTCCACCTATTCTACAATTTTAATTCTTCCTGGTTTTCTTGGTTTACTTTTCGGCTGTTTCTTTGATGATATCCATTAACATGATAACACCTCACCAGTAATCTCATTTCTTGTTTTCCAGCACTGCGGATCAGTTCCATAAAAGTTACCGCTTGTTCCATTGGCAACTGCCGGACATCCCCGGCACCATGCCTTAAGTTCACACTTGCTACATTTTATAAATTTATCGTAATCTCTGTATTTTTCCATCTGACAGATCCAGACGTCTGCCAATCGGTCTTCAAAAATATTGGCCACTTTACTGTCTGTCACCCTTCTGCATGCCATAATATCTCCATTCGAAGATATGGTAATATGACAGTTTCCACAGTTACAGCCGCCATAGATCATTCCTGCCTCTGTACTCTCAGGAAGTTTAAACTCTCCCGTTTCATATTCATACAACGTCCACAAATGATCCTTTTTATTAAAATAGGTCTCGCATCCTGCCTTTTCATATGCCTTATATTTTGTATCACAGACTTCCAGAAGTTTTCTGTATTCTTCCGGTGTCATGCTTGTGTCAACTTCACCACCAGTAGGCACATAGCGTGAAAATGCAAAAACCCTTACTTTCGCTTTTACAACTTCATCAATAATATCCGGTATCTCATTCATATTCGTTTTGGATACCGTACTCATGATCACACTTTTTATCCCTGCCCTGTTCAGGCATCCGATTTTCTCAATCGTCAGATCAAAACTGCCTGGTTTACGAAACCAGTCATGTGTTTCTCTCATTCCATCCAAAGACATCTGATATTTATCACAACCACATGCCTTTAACATTCTGCAAATTTCATCATTCAGGTGAAATGGATTTCCCATTAAGGTAAATGGTATTTTTTTCGATTTTAGCAATACCATTAATTTCCAAAAGTCAGGATGAAGGATAGGATCTCCGCCAGTAATATAAAAATATGGTACTCTGCCATATACCTTGCAGAAATCCTCACAGCTTGTCACTACCTCTGTCATCTGATTCCAGGTCATAGACTTTAATTCCTTACAGCCCTCTCCTGAAAAAATATAGCAATGCTTGCATCGCTGATCACATTCATCTGTAATATGCCACTGAAAAGAAAAATACTGACTCATCCTATCCAACTCCTTCCTTAACTTATTCTACTTGTCAGATGCTCCACATGCTGTTCCGCATGCTGCCGGTTTCTCTTCTGGTTTGTCAGATGCTCCACACGCTGTTCCGCATGCTGCACTGACTTCTGTTTCTGCCTTCTTTCTCCATCCGAAAAGATTTGATAATACCATTTTGTTTCCTCCTAATCTTTTTGTTTGTTGTTATCTTTGTTACAAGATTATAATATCAGGAGTTCTTAATCGACAAAAGTA
>OGPE01001606.1_pt1 | contig 14263 bp, 7 predicted proteins | sample 1552881 | NCBI WGS metagenome assembly OGPE01 (sample SAMEA2580236, study PRJEB22360) | human gut metagenome | biome: human gut; feature: human-associated habitat; material: faeces | place: Denmark | collected 2008/2010 | reverse complement strand
CCGAAAGCTTGCGCAGCGGCTCGCGTCCCACGCGGGTCACGTCGTCGCAGAGGTAGGGGTTGCGGAAGCGCCCGATGATCTTGTCGATATAGGCGAAGTGGGCGTCGCGGTCGAAGCCGTAGAGCGCCACCAGCCCCCGTCCGCTTTCGCGCATGGCGGCTTTCACGATGGTATGGATATGTTCGTCGGAGATGCTCTGGCAGATGGTCATGTAGCCTTTCATCCGTCCCAGGTAAGCCGTGATGGCGTGGCCGGTATTGAGCGTGAAGAGCTTGCGCTCGATATAGGCGATCAGGTTGTCGGCCGGATTCATGCCGGGGATTTCGGGCACGGCGCCCTTGAATGCGGCGCGCTCGACGTTCCATTCGAAGAAGCGTTCGACGACCACGTCGATCGGGTTCTCGCTCTTGACCGGCGGCACGATGCGGTCGACCGAGCAGTCGGGGAAGCCGACGTACTGCTCGCACCAGTCACGCTGGGCCCCGTCGAGGTGCTTAAGGACAGCCTCCCGGAGCTGTGTGGTGGCGCGGACGCCGTTTTCGCAGGCGATGACATTGAGCGGTTCGGTGACGCCTGCATCCCTGCGTGCGGCGATACCCGCCGCGATGGCCCCGGCGATGCGGGGCAGCACGGTCAGCCCCACCGCCGTGGTGACGAGTTCCGCCCCGGCGATCTGGGCGGCAAGTTCCGGGCTCCGGGAGTCCATTGCCGAAATGTCGGTAATGCGCATCTGCTCGCAGACCGTGTCCATGATCTGAACCGTATAGGCCCTGTCCGAGTTGATCCTCGCGACGACCTGTTCGTTCACATCGGCGAATACCACATGGTAGCCCGCCTGTTCCAGCACGGCGCCGATAAATCCGCGGCCGATGTTCCCGGCTCCGAATTGAATAGCTTTCTTCATTGCATTCGTGGTTTAAATATAGCTTCTGTAACAAAATACCGTATCGGTTGCCGCGGCCCGTCGCAGCGCTGAGCCCCGATGGCGTATGCCCTGCGCCCTATTCCCAGAATATGCGGGTGTAATACCTGCCCTTGCCGAGGATGCAGTTCGTGAATTCGACCTCCTCGCCCTGTGTGATGTCGATGCGCAGCACCTGCCCCGCATAGACGGGCATGGGATAGTCGTAGGAGGCCGGACGGACGGCGAAACGCAGGTCGGACTTGTTGGCGATCTCGAACGTGCGTTTGGTCTTGCTGACCTGGCGTATCTCGCGGATTTCGAGCGCAGCGTCTATCATCTGGCCGATGTACTCCCCGCGCCCCATCAGGTTGCCGTCGAAGCAGGCCAGGGCCCGCCCGGCGAGGAGTGCTTCGTGGATCGCCCCGGCCGTGCGGGCGGTGGCGAAGACCAGGGTCATCGGACGGCTGCCGCGCACGGGATAGATGCTCCCGCTCATATAATGTATGTCGCTGTTGGCGAACGGCACGAGGCCGTACTGAACCGCGTAGTCGAATGCGCGGGGATAGGATTCGGTCTTGTTGAACACCTCGACGCCGCGGAGTTTGCCCTGGGCGATCAGGCGTTCGTGGACGGGATAGATGTCGCTTTTCCGGTCGGGGTAGCCGGGATGGTTCCACAGCAGGAAGGCGCCCTGGCGGCAGGCCTCCTCGACGGCCTGCATCTCGTCCTCGACGTCGAGTTTGTCGGCATCCCGGATAAAGAGCGTGCAGATGTGCCCCAACGGCTTCTTGCGGGTGATTTCCGCACCGGGGATCACGATCATCCCGATCATGTCGCCGCGTGCCTTGGCCAGTTCGTAGGGTTTATTGAGGCCGCAACGGATAATGTCGGCGTTCTTGTGCACCTCGATGTGGTCGGTCATGGCGATCGCGTCCAGTCCGTCGTTCCACGCTTCGTTGACCCGGCCGACGGGCCACACCTGTCCGTCGGAGATGTCGGAATGGACGTGGAAATCGCATTTGAGCGTGATATAGCCGCCGATGTCGGGTATGCGGAGGTATTGGCGGTAGTTCTGGCGGCTGACGGCCTGATGGACGTGGACATCGTCGTTATGCAGTTGTGCGGCGGCGGTCAGGGCACAGAAAAGGGCAAAAAATGCGAGGGTAAGGTTTTTTCTCATCGGTCGTGTAGTTTGGTCGTGTCATATTAAATACAACCGATCGCGGGAAACCACCTAACCGGATTACAAAAAAATTAAAAAAGGTACCGGACATTGTTTCGTTCGGCGAGAATGTTTATTTTTGTACCGAATCTGATTATCCGATGGAGAAAATCTCGCTAATATCACGGGTTCGCGCGGGCGACCGCAAGGCGTTCGACGAACTGTGCCGGAAATATTACGCCATGCTGGTTTCCTACGCCCGCCTGTTCCTCAAAGACGACTGGGCCGAGGACGTGGTGCAGGACGTGTTCTACAACGTATGGCAGCGGCGGGAGACGCTCGACGATTCGAACTCGCTGTACAAGTACCTGCTGCGTTCGGTCTACAACCGCTCGCTCAACTACCTGGACAAGAACAGGCGCGCCGGTGAATACGGCGCCTACTACCGGGAGCGCATCGCCGCGCTGGGCAGTTCGTACTATGCACCCGACAACAGCCCCGTCGTGCAGAAACTCTACAACGACGACCTGCGCGCCAGCCTCGATGCGGCCATCGAGTCGCTGCCGCCCAAATGCCGCGAAGTGTTCCGTCTGAGCTACATCGAAGACCTTTCGAACCGCGAGATCGGCGAGCAGCTGGGCATTTCGCCCCGCACGGTGGAAAACCACATGTATGCGGCGCTCAAGCAACTGCGCCGGAAACTCTCCAAGGAACAACTGTTGCTGCTGCTTTCGCTGCTCTTCATGCGGGGCGTATAGGCCGGAGCGGCACAGACCCCAAGGCGTCGGGATACATAGTATCCCGGCGCTTTTTCGTTTGATCCCGCTCCCGATTTTTTCAATTTCCGGTAAGTGGTTTGGGCGGGTCGGCTGTATGTATCTATGAACACCGCCTAAACTACACGACCGATGGAAACGACATTCCCGAAGGCGCCTTCAGCCGCCGATAGCACCCTCATTCGCAGAGGTGCCATGAATTTGATATATAAATATATCGTATGATTTACCTGCACAATGGCTTTAAGTGTGTTTTTCTGCCGTCAGAGCCGGTGCGCGACAGCCGTACGAAAGGTTTGCTCGCGCCGGGCAAACCCTGCAACCCGTATTTCCACCAACCAAATATTTCTTAACCAACAAAACAAAACCATGCGAAAAATTTTTCTTTTCACAGCAGCAATGCTGGCGATCGCAGGCTGTTCGGAGGACAACACGCATCCGAAGGTATCCCCCGTGGACGAACCTTCGGCGGATGCCGTGACGATCCTTGCGACGATCGATGCGATCCCGTCCGCTACCGGGGACGGCGAGGCGTATGCTCCCCTATGGCAGGAAGGCGACCAGATCATCGTCGGCTACAAGGGGGTGTCTTATGTGTACGAAACCTACGACGCCGGCAACGGTGTCGAGTTCCATCCGGTGGCCCTCTCGCTGCCCGCGGACGCACGCGGCGAAGTGACGGCCTATTTCAAGGCCATCGACGGCGTATTTGCGGTCGGTGCCGACCAAACGGGCGCTACCCTGCCGATGTATGCCTATGCGGCCGACGCCGCACCCGCCCTGGGCAGCCTCGGCCTGCACTTCAAGCCACTGGCTTCGGTGCTGTCGCTCACGATCGGCGAGGAGGCTTCGAAGACCATTTCGAAAATCACGCTCGAACCGGTCGACCCCGACGGTGTGGAGGGGCACCTGGCCGTATCGGAGGCCGTGGTCGATCCCCGGACGGGTGCGGTGACCGTCGGCGAGGATGCCGCGGTGTCGGACATCCTTACGATGGAGATCGGCGAAATGTCGCTGGTGCAGGCCCAGACGGTGAATTTCCTGATCGCCAGCGGTACGAAGGTGGACGGCGGGCTGAAGGCGACGATCTCCTGTACGGACGGGAGCGTCTTCGTCAAAAACCTGTTCGAAACGCAGGAAGTGGCCTTTGCGGGGAACTGCGTCGGAGCCGTGACCGAGCTTTTCTTCCGGCTGAGGATCGCCACCTATGAAGACATGGTGAACTTCGCGCAGGAGTGTGCCGACGACAACGGCGGTGCCATCGTCGACCTCCAGGCCGACATCGACATGCGGAATGTCCCGTGGACGCCGATCGAGAATTTCACGGGGACGTTCAACGGCAACGGCCACCGTATCTACAATATCAACGTATCGGCCGACGGGCGTTATGCCGGGTTCTTCGCCTATGCCAAGGGGGCGATCTCGGATGTGGTTTTCGGGTCGAAGGACGGCACCTCCTATGACGGGACGAGCCGCATCGAGCTCAAATACAGCGCCGACACCGATACGTGGTGTTATGCGGGCATCGTCGCACAATCGAACAATACGCTCACCGGCGTGACCAGCTTCGTACCCGTGACCGTCACGGCGGATTCCCGATGCAAGTCGCGCACGGGCGGCATCGTCGGCAGCCTGTATAACGGGAAGATGAGCGGCTGCAGGAACTACGGCGCGGTGAGCAACGTGGCGACGGCGGGCGTGGCGAGCTATGTGGCCGGTATCGCGGGCATCGTCGACGGCTCGGGCGACGCGGCCGGGGCGATCACGCTGGACGGATGCCACAACCACGGCCCGGTGATGACTTCGCTCGGGCTGGGCAACGCCGTGGCGGGAATTACGGCCTCGGTGATGAAGACCGCGGTCAATACGACCATCAGCAACTGCACCAATGCGGGCGAGATCCGGTTTGACAACGCGGGCGCGTCGGCAGCCCACCGCATCGGCGGCATCGTCGCCTACATCGTGGACAGCTGCCCGACGCTGGTGATCGACAACTGCACCAACAAAGGCACCGTCGTCTCGAACATGAACGGCAACTGCTTCATCGGCGGGATCGCGGGCGTGAACTATGCGGCGGCGATCCGGGATTGCACGAACGAAGCCGAGGTGAAATTCGTGCAGGCCAATGCCGCAGGCGCGGGTTACCTCTGCATCGGCGGCATCGCGGGGCAGACGTACAGCGGGGCGAAGGTCACGGGGTGTGCCAACAGGGCGGCCGTCAGCTCCGACAAACTGCAGGTGACCCGCATCGGCGGTATCGTCGGTACGCACAACGCCAGCACGATAGACGACTGTTCGAACAGCGGCGACATCACCCTGGCCTATACGGCGACGGCCAACAACTGGGAGGCCGCAGGCGGCATCGTGGGTTTCTACGACGGCACGGACGGCACGGCGGTGACCAACGGCTGCACGAACAGCGGCAAGGTCTCGGCGACGGTAAATTCCAGCAACGCCAATATCGGCGCCGGAGGCATCGCGGGCATCATCAAGTCGGGCCATGCGACCAACAACACCAACGACGGTGCGGTCTGGATGCACAATGCCCAGGCGGGCAAGAGCTCCTATGCGGGCGGCATCGTGGGCTACGACTACAATACCAAGGACAAGTCGGCCGTCACGGGCAACGTCAACAACGGTGCGGTACAGGCCACCGTCGAGGGCACTTCGGCGCTGCTGGCGGCCGGGGGCATCATCGGGCGCAACGACGTGGGCGCCGTGTCCGGATGCAGGAATTTCGGCGCGGTGGCATGCGCGCTGCATGCGGGGGCACTCGTGGGCTGGAACAAGCACAGCGTGGAGGACAGCGCCGCAGGCGGTTCGGTGAACGGCACGGCACTCACCGGGACGAACTATGCGGAACTGGCGGTCGGCTTCCAGGACGGGGGCTCGTCGTCGGGCATCACCTTCGGGGAAAAATAGCCCGGCAAATCATTAATTACTTAACTGAAAGAAACCTATTATGAAAAGAGTCCTTACGACACTTTTGAAAAGTGTATGTATAATTGCTCTGGTGCTGTGCGGGATGGACGCGCAGGCGCAGGGCAACCTCGTAACGGGTGCGGTCAGGGATGCGAAGGGCGAACCGGTGATCGGCGCCACCGTCATCGTGAAGGGAACCGCAACCGGCGCGACATCCGGGGCCGACGGCCGCTATTCGATCCAGGCGGGCCCCGATGCGACGCTCGAATTCAGCTTCATAGGCTACAAGAAACAGGAGGTGCCCGTAGGCACCCGCTCGGTGATCGACGTTAGGCTCGAAGAGGATGCGCTGATGGTGGACGACGTGGTGGTGATCGGTTACGGCACGCAGTCGCGCCGCACGATCACGGCCGCAGTTTCGAAGGTGGACGGCGAGAAACTCGCCGGCGCCCCGGTCAACTCCATCGGCGATGCCCTGAAGGGACGTGTCGGCGGCGTGCGCGTATCGTCGGCCGACAACCAGCCGGGTTCCGACCCCGTGTTCCTGATTCGCGGCGGTTCGTCGATCAACCAGTCGAACGCCCCGATCATCATCATCGACGGCGTGAACCGTGAAATGACCGGCCTGAACCCCAACGACATCGAGTCGATCGAGGTGCTGAAGGACGCCGCTTCGGCGGGTATCTACGGTGCCCGCGCCTCGAACGGCGTAATCCTCATCACGACCAAGAAGGGCAGCATGGCACGGGGCCCGCAGGTGACATTCGAGGCGCAGGCCGCATGGACTTCGCCTGCCGTGAGGTTCGACCTGATGAACGGCGGCGACTACCTGCGCACGATGCGCACGATGCTGAACGAATACCCTTCGACCTACGCCTACGGCTCGGGCATCCTGACGGGCGCCAACTCCGCCGGTATCGGCAACGGCGACAATTCGGTGTGGACGCCCAAATTCGTGGATCCGCCGGCCGATGTCCCCGCAGGCTGGAAGGTGATGGTCGACCCCATCGACCACTCGAAACTGATCGCCTACCAGGACAACGACCAGCAGAAGCAATGGTTCGACGACTCGTACTGGATGAACTACTACGTCGGCGTGAACGGCGGCAACGACAAGGTGCAGTATGCCGCGTCGGCCGGCTACACGAAGGACGGCGGCATCGGCATCAACACCGATTTCTCGCGTTTCACCTTCCACGGCAACACCTCGTTCAAGATACTCAGGAACCTGAAGGCGACGACCGTGTTCGACTACTCGGAAACGAAGGGCAACACGCTCCCCTCGTCGGGTATCGCCACCTACTGGACGACCGTGGGCCGCGGCATGTTCATGCCTGCCACGCACCGCGACTACCTGGACGACGGCACGCCCGCCCAGGGAACCAACAATACGACCATCTCGGCCGCATGGTTCGACCGTTACTATACGAGCAACTACACGGCACGCCGCATGACGGCCAATTTCAACCTCGAATGGGAAATCGTCGACGGGCTGCGCGCCGTGATGCAGGTTGCCAATCACAACTATTACAGGATCGACAACCAGCGCCTGGCGGGCAACGCAATCTCCAACCAGCGCCGCACCTACGAGAAGTGGGGGCAAACCAACCGCTTCAGCACGCAGGGCTACCTGAACTACCGCAAGACCTTCGCGCAGGATCATACGATCGAGGGCACGGTCGGGTTTGACTACATGAAAAACACGGTCAACGGCCTTTCGCTGACGGTCACGGGCGCCGATTCGGACAAGGTGCCGACGCTGGCCGCAGGGACGGACGCCACGGGCTGGGCGGACACCAACACCAACGAGGCGCTCTCCTCCTATTTCGGGCGCCTGAACTACGACTACAAGAAGAAGTACCTCTTCATGTTCACGTTCCGCGCCGACGGCTCGTCGAAATTCGCCGAGGGAAACCGCTGGGGATATTTCCCTGCGGCGTCGGCCGGTTGGGTGGTCTCGGAGGAGAAATTCTGGAACGTGCGCAATTTCAACAGCTTCAAGATACGCGCCTCGTACGGCCTGACTGGTAACAACTACATCGGCCTTTACGATGCCTACGGAGGGTTCGGCGCAACGTCGATCTACAACGGTGCGAGCGCCATCCTGCCCACGGCGCTGCCCAACATGAGGCTCAAATGGGAGACCACCCATCAGCTGGACATCGGCGTCGACATGGGATTCTTCAACGACCGCATCCGCCTGATGGCCGACTATTACAACAAGAAGACCACCGACCTGCTCTTCAGCGTCACGCTGCCCGATACGTCGGGTTACGGCTCGGCCCGGCAGAACGTCGGTTCGGTACGCTTCTACGGCGCCGAGGTGGAACTCTCGACGGTGAACATCCAGAGCAAGAACTTCACCTGGACGACCGACTTCACCTACTCGTTCAACATGAACAAGGTGTTGTCGCTCCCCGACGAGTACAGGTACAAGGACGTCGACGGCAAGGATGCATGGCGTATCGGCGGGTACACGATGTCGGAGACGGGATTCCGTTTCGGCGGCACGGCCGTCGGCGAACGCATGGGGCGCATCTACGGCTACAAGACCGCCTACATCATCGAAACCGAGGCGCAGGCTGACGCGGCGCTGTACGACGTCAATTCGCACGGCATCCGCCGTTCGGACGGCCGTTCTATCGCCGGCCGCAAGGACATCGGCGACTACGAATGGCTCAACCGTGCCGGGTCGGCGCGTACGGCGGACGGCAGCGAGCAGATCAACGACGAGGACATGTTCCTGCTGGGGTACGTGACGCCCCACTCCACCGGCGGTATGAACAATACCTTCAAGTACAGGAACCTCTCGCTGTCGGTCTACGTCGACTATGCGCTGGGGCACTCGGTCTACAACTACATGTATACGCGCGGCCTGCAAACCTCGATGGGCAACTGCAACTGGAACCTCATCTACGATGCGAACGACTGCTGGCAGAAGCCGGGCGACAACACCAAGCTGGCGCGCCTGTCGGCCAACGACGCCGATGGCGGCAACAAGAACTATTCGCGCATCTCGGACATCAACGTGCAGAAGGGCGATTACCTCTGCCTGCGCGACGTGACGCTGTCGTACAGCTTTCCCAAGCGGTGGATCGGCAAGCTCGGGCTGGGCAACCTGACGGTCTCGGTATCGGGCAACACGCTGGTATACTGGACGAAGGTCAAGGGCGTGTCGCCCGAGTCGGCGGTGGCCTCCTCGGGATCGAGCACGGGCATGTACAGCGCGGTGAACACCAGCTCGGCCGATTATAACATTTACCCGCCCACGCGCAAGGTGATGTTCAGCCTGAAGGCCACGTTCTGAACGGGATGATTCTCAACAACTAAATCGAATATACGAATATGAAATTCCATAAGCTATATATTGCAGCGATAGGCGCCGCCTCGATGGCGATGGCGGGGTGCGAGCTCGATATCGTCAACTCCGACCAGCTCAACACGACGAACATGTGGGTGGACGAAAGCGATGTCACGGGCGCGACGACGGGTATCTATTTCGAATTGCGCAACGCCTTCCGGCAGAATTACACGAACCAGTTCTTCTGGGGCGAACTGCGCGTCGGGCCCGCCATGTGGGATCGCGGTACGAACCGTTCGCTGATGGACTCGGACATGCTGGAAGTACTGCACAGCCTGCTCAACGGAGGCACGTCGTCGGTAAGCTGGACGAACCTCTACACCTGTATCAACCAGTGCAACTCGGTGATAAAGTACGCGCCGTCGGTCGAAATGTCCGACCAGACGCGCAGCTACTGCCTCGGGAACGCCTATTTCGTCCGGGCATACGTCTACTACTGGATCGCCCGCGTATGGGGCGACGCACCCGTCATCCTGACGCCCACCGAGAGCACCGGGCGGGAGATCTACCCTTCGCGTTCGCCCAGGGCCGAGGTCTACGCCCAGGTGGCGCAGGACATCGAAAGCGCGCTCACGCACATCACTTCCAACGCCCAGGGCTGCTATTATGCCACGGTGGACAACATCAACATGCTGAAGGCCGACTTCGCGCTGTGGATGTACGCCGTACAGAAAGGCGGCGATTCCTACCTGACGATGGCCGGGGAGGCGCTCGACGCCGTTACGCGCACGCCGCTGCTCGGCAAGTTCGCCGATGTGTTCGACGTGAAGAACAAGGCCAACAAGGAGATCGCCTTCGCGCTGCATGTCGATGCGACGAACGAGGTGCATTCGGCCAGCTACATCCAGCGCTTCATCTGGGGCTCGACGCAGGTCAAGGCCTCCTACCGCAACGTCGAGGGCGGCGTGCCGGTATCGAGCAACCAGTGGTTCTGTTATGCGGACGAATTCATCGGCGAACTGAAACGGAACAAGGAGCAGAACAACGACCAGCGCAGCGACGTGACCTATATGGAGCGCACGGGCGTGAGCGACATGTACGAAAAGGTCGGATGGCCCAACAAGTTCACGGGCGACTGGTCTTCGGGAACGCTGCTCTACGACGACGACCTGATCCTCTACCGGTATGCGCAGTACTATATGTTCCGTGCCGAGCTGTACTATTACAGGAAACAGTACAAGGAGGCGCTCGGAGAGCTGAACGTGGTCGCCCAGCGCGCCTACGGGAAGGCGGACTTCTACACCTCGGCCACGCAGCAGGACGTGCTCGAAGCGCTGGCTGCGGAGAACCGCTGGGAATTCGCCGAGGAGGGCAACCTGTGGTTCACCTACATCCGCCTGGGTTACATCGACACCTACTGCCCGCTCAAATACTGGCCCAATACGGGTGTCGAGGGCGGCGTGGGCGGTTCGACGAACCCCAACATCTACCTCTTCCCGATCTCGACCTCGGCGATCAACAAGAACAGCAACCTCAGGCAGACCGAAGGCTGGTCTTAATCCATTTACCCAACAGAAAACTATTCAGCTATGAGAAAATTCATATCCGGCCTGCTCGCCATCGCCGCCGCGGCATTCACAGGCTGTTACGAGTCGGGCACCGATGCGGACAACACGAGCCGGGAGGCGCGCATCTCGATTTCGCCCGCCGCGATCGGGTTCGATGCCGACGGGCGGACGACGGACGGACTGGCGTTCGGCACATACATCGTGACGGTGAACCCCTACGGCAAAATGTATAGCGACTGGTATGCCGAACTGGTCGGCACCGACTGGGCCACGCTCGACTACCATACGGCCTCGCCCGACGGCGCGGTCGAAAAGGCGCTGCGGATCACCTGCTCCGCGAATACGGACTACAAGCGCACGGGAACGCTGCGCGTAACGCTCTCCAAGACGGGCGAAAGCGTCGATTTCCCGATCACGCAGGTCGGGCTCAAACCCGATGCCACGCTCACCCTCTCGACGGAATCGGACATCGAAATGATGGCCCTGGAGCCTGCCGAAGTGACTGTGGCCTTCGAGACCAACATGCCCGCCTCGACCGTCACGGCCGAGCTGGAAGAGGGCGTGGAGTGGCTCACCTGCACGCTCGACAGGGAGGCCGGGACGATCGTCCTCGCGGCTTCGGACAACACCTCGCCCACCGACATGCGGGAGGCGACGGTGACCGTGAGCGCCGGGACGGAGGATACGAGCCTCGCCACAAGGCAGATCAAGGTGCGGCAGCTGGCCAACGAAACCTACCTGTTTATTTACGGGTCGGGCATACCCCACTTTGCGGCCTTCGGCGATGCCGCACAGATGAACAAGAACGACCTGGTGTTCGGCCTCGACCACTATTTCCGCAGCGGCAAGGTGATCCTCTCGACTTCGCGTACGCCGGACGCCTATCCGCGCTATGCGCTGACGGCCGACGGCAAACTCGCCGTACTGGCCGACGCGGCTGCCGAGGCTGCGGCGCCCGAGCTCACGTTCGGCATTGCGGGGATGAACGCCCTGCGCGTGACGATCGCGCTCGACGACGACAACAACGTGGTGGCAGCCGACTCGAAGGCCGAGTTCACGCGCATCTCGACCGTGAACAGCATGCCCGAATCGGAACTGGCCGGCTACCCCACCAAGGAATACGTCACGCGTGACGGAAAGACCAAGACGTGGATGACGACCGGCCTGCACTGGAACGGCGGCGCGGCGATGGGCACCTACAAGCTGGGCAGCGGTCTGGTCGGGGGCTCGAAGACGGGCGGTTACGACGAAGCGGAGTATTCGATGCGCAACCCGGCCTATGACACCGAGGAGAACGGCGGTACGCTCAAGGAGCTGATGATGCCCGACGGCGTGACGACGCGCGCTTCGGTCTACGGACGCCTTTACAGTTCGTACGAAACGCTGACGGGCGACCCGGCCGGCGCGCTGAGCCCGGCCCTGCTGATGCCCTTCCCGCTGGGAGGCGCCGGGACGGTGGTCGTGGATGCCGTGGGCAACAGCATCACGCTGGAACCGATCCTCAAGGCCGACCTGAAAGACTACGCAGCCTCCGACGGCGGCAATACGCAGGCCGAGGCCGACCACCCGTCGCTCTCGATGCAGGTGCAGGGCATCTGTCCCTACGGCTGGCATATCGCCAACATGTCCGACTGGAAAGACCTGATCTACGCGGTGGCGGAGTCGTCGAAGAGCTATTCGGACTACCCCGTGGCGGCTGCGACGGCATCGTACGGCGCCATGACCTCGGGCAATGCGGCCAATGTGGCGGCGCACCTGCGCTGCAAGGAGTGGCAGGACGCCGAGTTCAACCCCGCGACCGCCATTTCGAACGGTGCCGAGGCCTTCGCTTTCAACCTCTACCCGCAGGGGTGGCGCCTCTACAAGAGCGGCTATGACTACTGCGCCAACTCGGGCAACGTGCGCTTCTACTGCCTGATTCCGATGATGGGACAGACCACGGCCTCGAAGATGGCCCTGTGGCGCGCCTACTGTACGACCTCGGCCGATATGGTATTCGACGACGGGTTCGACGTGGGCAACGGTTCGGGAGCCGCGGGGCGCTGTGTGAAAAATTACGAGAATTTCTGAATCCGGAGCGGGCCGGACGGGAGAACGCCCCAGTCCGGCCCGGGCTCCGGCCATGGAACGACAACGAATAAAAAAAGAAAAACCTATGAAATACTATAAAATGCTTATGCTCCTCACCCTTGTCGCAGCCGGCCTGGCGGCAGGATGCAGCGACGACGAAGATCCGCTGAAGGACTGGACGGGGCCGTCGAAGCCCGGCACCGAGATCAAAACCCCGGCCGAGGTCGGCAACCGTGTCGTCGCGCACCGCGGCGGTTCGACGGAGGCCGGGACACGGCAGTTCCCCGACAATTCGGTGGCGGCGCTCAACTATGCCATCGGGCTGGGCTGCTACGCGTCGGAGTGCGACATCTACCTTACGAAGGACGACGATGTCGTGGTGGCGCACGCATCGGCGGGGTGTTACATCAACAACCTCAAGCCGTGGGAGCATACGCTCGCCGAACTGCGTGCCGCCGGGACGCTGGCCAACGGGGAACAGCTGCCCTCGCTGGCCGACTTCATCGACGTGGTGCTCGAGGCGGGAACCACGCGCCTGTGGCTCGACGTGAAGAACATTACCATCGACGGCAAATCGACCGAAGAGGGGCGCGAGGCTTCGGCCAGGGCGTGCGAGCGGGCGTGCGAGATCATCGAAGAGATGGGCGCGCAGAATTTCTGCGAGTTCATCGTCACGGGCAATGCGACGAAAATCAGTTCGAGCAGCCCCGTCACCATCTGGCAGCGTTCGCTCGCCGCGGCGGGCGCCGTGGGCAGCAATGCCGGGTGGATGAGCTTCCGCAACCCGGCCGATTACATCTCCTACGGCTATCCGTGGGCGAACCTCTCGACCGAAAACCTCTATTTCGAGGGCAAGACCGTGAACAAGAACGGTTATTCGGTGCAGAAATTCCTCGATGCGGGGCTGAAGCTCAGCGTATACAATGCCGACCTGGATGTCGACATGGATTACTACCTGGCCTACAAGGACAAACTCTACGCCATCTGCACGAACTACCCCCGCAAGCTGCTGGGCAAATGGAACTGACCGAACCGTTCCGTATCCTGCCCGGCACCTGTGCCGGAGGTACGGCCGGGATGATATCCGGGCTTTGAAGCCCGGATATTTTTATTACCTTTAGCCCTGCGCAGCTTCGTCCTCGACCCGTATTTCCCGGGATTCCAGAAAAAATGCACTTTTTCGAAAAAAAAGTGAAAACAAACTAGGTATTTTTGTGCCTATGGCTGTATAGTATAGGTAACACCCTAAAAGTATACATATTGGAACGCCATACAGATACCCCTACCATAACCGACATGGAGGGACTGCTATACAGATACCTCGTCCGCCGGACGAGCGGGGCCGAAGACCGGGAGGTATATGCCTGGCTCGAAGCCTCGGAGAAGAACCGCAGCCTGTTTTTTGAAGTCGCGGCCGTATGGAGCGCACACAGGACGCTCATCTCCCCCGCCACCGGCGAGCGCTGCGATGCCATGCTACGGCGGCTCAACGCGCGTATCGACGCCGACGACGCCATGCAGCGCCCCGCGCGGTTCGCATGGCGGCGTTGGATGTCCGCA
>OGPE01001600.1_pt1 | contig 14308 bp, 10 predicted proteins | sample 1552881 | NCBI WGS metagenome assembly OGPE01 (sample SAMEA2580236, study PRJEB22360) | human gut metagenome | biome: human gut; feature: human-associated habitat; material: faeces | place: Denmark | collected 2008/2010 | reverse complement strand
GTTCCGGCTTACTTCAACGATGCTCAGCGTCAGGCTACAAAAGATGCAGGTAAGATTGCAGGCCTTGATGTAAAACGTATCATCAACGAGCCTACAGCAGCAGCTCTTGCATATGGACTTGACAATGAAAAAGAACAGAAGATCATGGTATACGACCTTGGCGGTGGTACATTTGATGTATCTGTTATCGAGATCGGTGACGGCGTTATCGAAGTTCTTTCTACAGCTGGTAACAACAGACTTGGTGGAGATGACTTCGACCAGAAGATCACAGATTATATGCTTGCAGATTTCAAGGCAAAAGAAGGCGTAGACCTGTCAACAGACAGAATGGCACTTCAGAGACTGAAAGAAGCAGCTGAAAAAGCAAAGAAAGAACTTTCTTCTGCAACAACAACAAACATCAACCTTCCGTTCATCACAGCAACAGCTGAAGGACCGAAGCATTTTGATATGACTCTTACAAGAGCTAAATTCGATGAACTGACACGTGACCTTGTAGAAAAGACACAGGAACCGGTAAGACGTGCACTTTCTGATGCAGGACTTACAGCAGCAGACTTAGGTCAGGTACTTCTTGTTGGTGGATCTACACGTATCCCGGCAGTTCAGGAAGAAGTAAAACGTCTGACAGGAAAAGAACCAAGTAAATCTCTTAACCCGGATGAATGTGTAGCACTTGGTGCTTCTATCCAGGGTGGTAAGCTTGCAGGAGATGCAGGTGCAGGCGACATCCTTCTTCTTGATGTAACTCCACTTTCACTTTCTATCGAAACAATGGGTGGTGTAGCTACAAGACTGATCGAGAGAAACACAACAATCCCGACAAAGAAGAGCCAGATCTTCTCTACAGCAGCTGATAACCAGACAGCCGTTGATATCAATGTTGTACAGGGTGAAAGACAGTTTGCAAGAGATAACAAGTCCCTCGGACAGTTCAGACTGGATGGAATTCCGCCGGCTCCACGTGGAATCCCACAGATCGAAGTTACATTCGATATTGATGCAAACGGTATCGTAAATGTATCTGCAAAAGATCTGGGAACAGGAAAAGAACAGCACATCACAATTACAGCAGGATCTAATATGTCTGATGCAGATATCGACAAAGCTGTAAAAGAAGCTGCAGAATTTGAAGCTCAGGATAAGAAACGTAAAGAAGCAATCGATGCTAAGAACGATGCCGACGCTATGGTATTCCAGACAGAAAAAGCACTTGGCGAAGTTGGAGATAAGATTGATGCAGCAGACAAAGCAGCAGTAGAAGCTGACGTACAGGCTCTGAAAGATCTGCTTGCGAAAGCGAATACAGAAGAACTTACAGATGCTCAGGTTGCAGAAATCAAAGCAGGAAAAGAAAAACTGATGGAAAGCGCTCAGAAACTGTTCACAAAGGTTTACGAACAGGCAGGCGCACAGGCTGGTCAGGCAGGACCACAGGCTGGACCTGCACCAGAAGCAGGACCTGCTCCGGAAGGATTTAACGGAGATGACGTAGTTGACGGAGATTACAAAGAAGTTTAATCCGTAAGATAAGATGAGAAACTGCAAGGCGGCATTATACCGTCTTGCAGATTTCATGTATCATAAATAAAAATAGTTTTTTATGACATAAAAAGCCTCCGGTTAGGTGAACTGCATGTGCAAAGAAGATGTTGCAGAGAGCCGGCGCGGGCATGAGAATGTGCCAGGGTACATTCTGTATTAAAATACTTTGAGAAATATCTAAGTGAGGTAGGATTATGGCAGAGGCAAAAAGGGATTATTATGAGATCCTGGGCGTATCACGAGATGCGGATGATGCGACTCTGAAAAAAGCATACAGAGCTTTGGCGAAAAAATATCACCCGGATATGAATCCAGGAGATGCAGAAGCCGAAAAGAAGTTCAAGGAGGCTTCTGAAGCCTATGCTGTTCTGAGTGATGCAGATAAACGGCGTCAGTACGATCAGTTTGGTCATGCAGCGTTTGAAGGCGGTGCAGGCGGAGCCGGTGGATATGGCGGTTTTGATTTTAACGGGGCAGATTTTGGTGATATTTTTGGTGATATCTTCGGTGATCTGTTTGGCGGTGGCAGAAGAGGCGGACGTGCGAACAATGGTCCGATGAAAGGCGCCAATATCCGTAAAGGTGTCCGGATTACATTTGAGGAAGCAATTTTTGGATGCGAGAAGGAACTGGATATCGTTCTGAAAGATCCATGTACAAAGTGTAATGGAACAGGAGCAAAACCGGGAACAAGTCCGGAGACCTGTTCAAAATGTGGTGGAAAAGGTCAGGTTGTTTATACATCACAGTCGTTCTTCGGAACGGTGCAGAATGTGCAGACCTGTCCGGACTGTCATGGAACGGGTAAGATCATTCGTGAGAAATGTCCGGACTGTGGTGGAACAGGTTATACTTCAAGCCGCAAGAAGATCAAAGTCACAATCCCGGCAGGTATTGACAATGGTCAGAGCGTAAGAATCCGTGAGAAAGGTGAACCGGGTGTGAATGGCGGACCGAGGGGAGACCTTCTGGTAGAAGTTACGGTTTCCAGACATCCAATCTTCCAGAGACAGGATGTTCATATTTTCTCAACTGCACCAATTTCGTTTGCGCAGGCAGCACTTGGTGGTGATGTGCGAATCAAGACGGTTGATGGTGATGTGATCTATACCGTAAAACCGGGAACTAAGACTGATACAAAAGTACGCCTGAAAGGAAAAGGGGTACCTTCTTTGAGAAATCCTCAGGTCAGAGGTGATCATTATGTGACGCTGGTTATTCAGACCCCGGAAAAATTAAGTCCGGAAGCCAAAGAAGTGCTTAGACATTTTGATCAGTTGACAGGAAATACACTGAACCAGGAAGAGCCGGCTTCTGAATCGAAGGGTAAAGCTAAGAAAAAAGGGTTCATGGATAAGTTAAAAGAAACATTTGAAGAATAATAAAAAGGTGGCCGTGAAAAACTCGATTGAATTTTTCACAGCCACCTTTTTTATTCTTCTTCGTCTTCCAGTTCTCCTCCGATGACACCTCCGAGAACGGCAGTGAAAGAAGCAACAACGACAGCGGCGATGATTGCTACACCGATCAGTGCTACTAAAATACCCATAACACGTACCTCCTTTTCTCGTCTTTTTATAGTATAACACGGAGGCAAGTAAAATTAAATGAAAAAATGTGACTTTTTTCATTTAGTATGCTATAATGTCAAAGAGCAAATGATAACACAGCGTATTGTCAGTTTTGCGGATTTAAAATAGTAAGGCTTAGCGGTTAAGGAGGGCAAACCAATATGGCACTGAAAAAACAGATAAAAGAAACAAAGGCAGCAGAGGTAAAGGCAGCGGCAGAAACTAAAGAAGAAGTAAAAACAGCAGTTAAAGCAGCAGAAGATAAAGTCAGCGAAAAAGTAGAAGAAGTAAAAGAAACTGCTAAAAAAGAAGCACAGCCGAAAGAAGTAAAGGCTACTGTTGAAAAGAAAGCGCAGGAAGTAAAAAAAGCTGCAGGAGAAGTGAAAAAAACTGCAGAGAAAGTTACAAAAGAAGTAAAGAAAGCAGCACCAAAAACAACAGCAAAAAAATCTGCGGCAAAGAAAGAAATCAAAACAGAAGTTGTTCTTCAGTATGGTGAAAAAGAAGTAAACACAAAAGATATGATTGCTTCAGTAAAAAAAGACTGGACAAAACAGAAACATAAAATTTCCGAGATCAAGAGTATTGAGCTTTATGTAAAACCGGAAGATTATGCAGTATACTATGTAATCAATGGCGAACATACCGGAAAAGTATGGTTATAAGATAAGACTGAAAGATTTAGTCCGAACCGCAATCTTTATTGAACGGTTCGGATTTTTTTAAGGAGAGAGGTAAAATGCAAAAATTTATACAGTATACCCCGACAGAAATCCTGTTTGGAGAAAACACACAGGCAGAAGTTGGGAAAGAAGTTAAGAAATGGGGTGGAAGCCGTGTATTTATCGTATATGGCGGTGGAAGTGTAAAGAAAAGCGGACTTCTTGCGCAGGTAGAAGAAGCACTGGAAAAAGAAGGACTTGCTTATGAGGAATTTGGCGGAGTAAAGCCAAACCCCCGGATGGCATATGCACAGGAAGGCGTTGAGAAAGCAATTGAGTTCGGTGCGGATTTTCTTCTTGCAGTAGGCGGTGGAAGTTCTATTGATACAGCAAAGGCAATCGCCCATGGTGTGGCAAACCCGGACTGGTCTCTGGAGGAGATCTGGGGTGGTGAAATCACACTTACCAGATCGACACCGGTAGGATGCGTACTTACGATTGCGGCAGCAGGAAGTGAAACAAGCGATTCCGCAGTTCTGACAAACGAAGAAACAGGGAAAAAGGGAGGAATCAGCACCGGCCTGAACCGCCCGAAGTTTGCGATCATGAATCCGGTTCTTACCTATACGCTTCCAAAATATCAGATTGCATGTGGAGTCGTAGATATCATGATGCATACGCTGGAACGTTATTTTATTCCGAATACGAGAAATCAGATGACAGATGAGATTGCAGAGGGAGTTCTGCGGGTTGTGATTGAAAATGGAAAGAAAGGTCTGGAGAATCCGACAGACTACGATGCCATGAGTGAAATCATGTGGGCAGGAAGTCTTTCACATAATGGTCTGACAGGTCTCGGAAGAGCAAAAGATTTTTCTGTACATAAGCTCGGACATGCACTTGGTGCAAAATATGATAAGGCGCATGGTGCAACCCTTTCAGCTGTCTGGGGATCCTGGGCAGAATATGTCTATAAAAACGATGAAGAAAGATTTGCGCATTACGCAAAAAAAGTATGGGGCGTAGAGGAAGAAGATGTGGCGAAAGCCGCAAAAGAGGGAATTCGCCGGACGGTAGAATATTTCCGTGAGATTCATATGCCGACAAATTTAAAGGAACTGGAGATCGGAGAAGTATCAGAGGAAGATCTGCGGGAACTTGCAATGGCGGCGACATTAAATGATACCGTAAAACTTTCAAAAATCAAAGAACTTACTGCCGAAGATGTATACCAGATTTTTCGGAAAGCAGCAGGAAAATAAGATGGAAATAAATAAGAGAAAATTTTACAGACAAGTGTTCGCACTTGTAATCCCAATGGCACTTCAGAATCTGATCAATGTGGGTGTGACGGCGGCAGACGTGCTGATGCTTGGAAGAGTCAGCGAAAAAGTTCTTTCAGGTGCATCCCTTGCAGGGCAGATACAGTTTGTCATGACACTGATCCTTTTCGGTACAACATCAGGTGCAACGGTTTTGACCGCACAGTACTGGGGAAAGAAAGATACACAGACGATTGAAAAAATCCTTGGAATGGGAATGACCATCGGTGTCAGCTGTGCAGCTCTTTTTACCATTGTTGCGGAAATCATTCCGGAAGTGCTGCTTCATATCTATACCAGTGACCCGGCCGTGATCGCAGAAGGTGTGAAATAATTGCGGATCGTGGCGCTTTCCTATGTCCTGATGGCGGCAACGCAGGTCTATCTTTACATTATGCGGAGTATCGAGCAGGTTGTGATTGCAACGGTTGTCTACAGCGCGTCACTAATTTGTAATGTCCTGGTAAATGCGCTTCTTATTTTTGGCTTATTTGGTTTACCGAAGATGGGAATTATGGGTGCGGCAATCGGAACTCTGACAGCAAGGATCGTAGAACTTATCATTGTAATTTGGTATGCAAAAGTAAAAAACCATGACGTTAGATTTCACCCGGTCTATATGCGTAAGATCGACAAGGTGCTTCTAAAAGACTTTCTGATTTATGCGAGTCCGGTGATCTTGAATGAAATGATGTGGGGACTTGGTTCTACAGCGAATACAGCAGTGATCGGTCATCTGGGAAGTGCTGCGGTGGCAGCAAATTCTGTTGCTCAGGTTGCAAGACAGCTGGCAACGGTGGTTGCCTTTGGTGTATCCAATGCGACTGCCATTTATCTTGGTAAGACCATCGGTGCAAAAGAGTTTCATCTGGCAAAAGAGTATGGAAAAAGATTTTTGTGGCTGAGTATTATTACCGGTGCGGTAGGAGGCGGCATCATTCTGATAGCTGCTCCGATTGCAAATCATGTGATGACACTCTCACAGGAAGCGCAGGGGTATCTTTATTTTATGTTTTTTGTTATGTCTTACTTTACACTCTGCCAGGCGATCAATACGACCCTTGTGGTGGGTGTATTCCGGGCAGGAGGAGATACCAGGTTTGGTCTGATCCTGGATGTGTCTACCATGTGGGGATGCTCTATTCTGCTGGGTATGATCGCTGCCTTTGTCTTTTATGCGCCGGTACAGGTTGTTTATATCCTTCTGATGAGTGATGAGGTGATCAAAGTACCGATCACAGTCATGCGCTACCGAAGCTATAAATGGATTCAGAATGTGACGAGAGAAAAAGCAGAGCTGGCATAACATTGTATGCGAAAATAAATTTGGAATTTTGAGGTAGATGTGATATGCTAGAGAAAGAATATATTTGAAAAGGAGATTTGCAACATGAGATTAGTATCAACAGAAAAAGCACCAAAAGCACTTGGACCATATTCCCAGGGATATGTACATGGGGGAATTCTTTATTCGGCAGGACAGATTGCGATCAATCCGGCTACAGATACTGTAGAAGCTGATACTATCGAAGGACAGGCTGACCAGGTATGCAAGAACATCGGAGCAATCCTTGAAGAAGCAGGAACTTCTTTTGACAAAGTATTAAAGACAACCTGTTTCCTTGCTGATATGGGAGATTTTTCCGCATTTAACGAAGTTTATGCAAAATATTTCACATCAAAACCAGCCAGAAGCTGTGTTGCTGTTAAGACACTTCCGAAGAACCTTCTTTGCGAAATTGAAGTGATCGCAGCAGTGGAAGAATAGGATAGAGAGATATCCTGAAAAAGTAGGAGGTTTGGCATTATGGCAGAAGAAAAAAGCAGCGGATGTTCGCCGGAATCATGTTCTTCCTGTGCACATGCGGGTTCATGCAGCAGTGCGAAGAAAGATCTGAAAGCACCGGCAAATCCGTATTCACAGGTAAAAAAAGTAATTGGAGTAGTCAGCGGTAAAGGTGGAGTCGGCAAATCAATGGTGACAGCATCTCTTGCACGTATGATGGTACAGCAGGGATATTCAGTTGGTATTCTGGATGCGGATATCACAGGACCATCTATCCCGAAGATGTATGGAGTGCATGGAAGTGCAGTCGGAAGCGAGGCGGGAATGTTCCCGTGCGTTGCAAAAGACGGCACGAAGATCATGTCGGTCAATCTGCTTCTGGAACACGAATCAGATCCTGTCATCTGGAGAGGACCGGTGATCGCAGGAGTAGTAACCCAGTTCTGGACTGATGTAATGTGGGGAGATCTGGATTTCTTATTTGTTGATATGCCACCGGGAACAGGGGATGTTCCTCTTACGGTATTCCAGTCACTTCCGGTAGACGGCGTTGTGATCGTGACTTCTCCACAGGATCTGGTACAGATGATCGTAGAGAAAGCTTACAATATGGCAAAGAAGATGAACATACCGGTTCTCGGACTAGTGGAAAACTACAGTTATCTGGAATGTCCGGACTGTGGAAAGAAAATATCTGTATTTGGGGAAAGCCACATTGACGAGATTGCAGAAAAACTTGGGGTAGAAGTACTCGGAAAGATGCCGATCGATCCGAAACTTGCCGAAATTGTAGAACAGGAGAAGTTCTATGAGGCAGACAACCAGTATCTTAAAAACATTATTGACAAGTTCAATTAAGAAGAAAGCTCCGGCGAGGTGATGATCGCCGGGGCTTTTTAGCTATAGAGGCACGGAAAATATGAAAAGCCATATCATGACAGGACGGATACAATTGGCAAGGAACATGTGTTTATGGTATGATAACAGGTAGCAAAAAGCGGAGGCAGAAAGAACATGGACGAGAATCTCCCGGTGATCCGGATTTCGGTGCGAAACCTTGTGGAGTTTATTTTAAGAGAAGGGGATATTGACAATCGAACAGGAGGCGGACAAGATCCGGAGAATATGCAGATGGGAAGTCGGATTCACCGGAAGATCCAGAGACAGATGGGATCGGATTATCAGGCGGAGGTACCTCTTAAGACAGAGATCGTCTGTGAAGGGTTTACTTTGAAAATAGAAGGACGTGCCGATGGACTGATTCATACAAAAGAGCAGGTCATGGTAGATGAGATCAAGGGTGTTCTGCGGGAACTTGACCGGGTGCAGGAGCCGGTAGGTATTCATCTGGCACAGGCAAAATGTTATGCCAGCATGGTAGCAGAACAGGAAGGGGTGGATGAGATCGGGGTACAGATGACCTATTGCCAGATGGAGACGGAAGAGGTGAAAAGGTTTCAGTATTCTTATCAGAAAAACGAATTGAAAGTCTGGTTCGATGAAGTTATTCGACAGTATGAAAAATGGGCAAAGTTCCAGATTGAATGGAGAAAGGCAAGAAATGCATCTATTAAAGGGATTGAATTTCCGTTTCCATATCGTAAAGGGCAGAGAGAGCTTGCGGTATCTGTTTACCGGACGATTCTTCGGAAGAAAAAGTTGTTCATCCAGGCACCAACCGGAGTGGGAAAGACGATTTCAACGGTATTTCCGGCAGTGAAAGCGGTTGGAGAAGAACTGGGTGAGAAGATTTTTTATCTGACGGCAAAGACAATCACCCGGACGGTGGCGGAGCAGGCATTCGAAACCTTACGGGAACAGAATCTGAAGTTCAAGGTGATCACTTTAACGGCAAAAGAAAAAATCTGTTTCTGTGAGGAGACAAGCTGCAATCCGGATGACTGCCCATATGCCAAAGGGCATTTTGACCGGGTAAATGACGCGGTCTATGAGCTTTTGATGCAGGAAGATGTGATGAGCCGGGAAGTGTTGGAAGCGCAGGCAAGAAAGCATAAGGTCTGTCCATTTGAAATGGCACTGGATGTGTCGACCTGGGTGGATGGTGTGATCTGCGATTATAATTATGTGTTTGACCCGGATGCCCGGCTCAGGCGTTTCTTTGCAGAAGGTGGCGCTGGAGGATATTTGTTTCTGATCGATGAGGCACACAATCTGGTAGAACGTGGACGGCAGATGTACAGTGCAGAGTTATGCAAGGAGGACTTTCTTGCGGTGAAGAAACTGGTAAAGGGAGAAGCACCGCGGTTTGCAAAAAGACTGGAGGCATGCAATAAGATTCTTCTGGCAATGAAAAAAGAGTGTGAAAACTATAAGGTGCTGGACAATATTTCGCATTTTGGAATCCAGCTTATGAATGTACTATCTGAGACAGACCGGTATCTCGAGGAATGTGTGGATAAAGAAGTCCGGGAAACCGTATTGGATTTTTATTTTCAAGTGAGGTCTTTCCTGAATATATATGATGGGTTGGATGAGAACTATGTCATCTATACGGAGTATCAGGAGAATGGAAGATTTGTTCTGAAGTTGTTTTGTGTTAACCCGGCGGCAAATCTGCAGAAATGTCTGGATAAGGGGAACAGTGCTGTATTCTTTTCGGCAACACTTCTGCCAATCCAGTATTACAAAAGACTTCTGAGTACGGAAAAAGACAACTATGCGGTCTACATTGATTCTTCGTTTGATACAAAGAAGAGACTGCTTATGAATGGTGTGGATGTGAGTACCCGTTACACCATGCGTTCCAGGGAAATGTATCAACGATATGCGACATACATTTTCCGGGTAGTGAAAGCAAAAATGGGGAATTATCTGATCTTTTTCCCGTCTTACCGGTTTATGGAAGATGTGTATCAGGAATTTACACAGCTTCTTGCATCAGATGAAGAAGAGATGGAACTGGTTATTCAGCAGAAGCACATGGATGAAGAAGAACGGGAAAATTTCCTGCGTGCATTTGAAATGGGAAGAGAGAAAAGTCTGATCGGTTTTGGAGTTCTTGGCGGGATTTTCTCAGAAGGAATCGATCTGACAAATGAGAAGCTGATCGGGACACTGATCATCGGAACAGGGCTGCCGCAGGTGTGCAATGAGCGGGAAATCCTGAAAAGCTATTTTGACCAGAAGGGACTTTACGGATTTGACTATGCTTACCGGTATCCGGGGATGAACAAGGTTTTGCAGGCGGCAGGAAGGGTGATCCGCACAGAGGATGACCGCGGAGTGATACTTCTTCTGGATGAGCGTTTTCAGAGGGAGAAGGGGAAAGAGATTTTCCCGAAAGAATGGGCGGACTGTGAAAGATGCCGGTTAGACATTGTGGAAGAAAAAATCCGTCTGTTCTGGGAAAAACAGACGGATAATTAAGAAACTTTTTATGCATTAAAGTAATCCAGAAATGCCTGTGTCGCGCGGGAAACCGGAACATGTCCGTTCCATGCGGCAACCAGCTGACGCTTTGGAAGTTGTTCTTCGGTCTGGACGACAAAGAGTTGGTCGGAATTCTTTGGTACACAGTAGTCCGGAATAAAAGCGATGCCAAGTCCGATCCGTGCGAGATCGATCAGAAGATCGTTGCTGCTCAGCTCGATTTCAGGAACCAGATCCAACTGATGCTGCTGAAAGAGAGAATGCAGAAATTCACTGGTTGTACTTTTTCTGTCCAGCATGATGATCGGATAACGCTGCAGTTCTTTGAGGGAAAGCTTTTTCCCCTGCAGTTCCGCAAAGGACTGGTTTGCGATAAAGACATCGTGAAAATCACGGATCTTTCGGAAGGAGGCAAGACTGCCAAGGTAAACGTTCGGATAGTTAGCGACAATGAGATCTACCTGACCGTTCTCCAGAAGTTCCGTACACTTGATCGAAGTGGCATTGGTCACTTTTATATGTGCGTTAGGGAAAGCTTTGTGGAAACGTTCCAGATAAGGAACCAGAAAATACCGGCAGATGGTGTCGCTGGCACCGATGCGGATCTGGCCGCCGGTAGAGGCTGTTTCCATGATCTGGGATTCCCCGCGCTTGATCAGATTGATCGCCGGTTCGATATGACGCAGAAGGATCTCGCCTTCCGGGGTGAGCTGAACTTTTTTTGTGCTTCGGATGAAAAGAACCTGATCCAGTTTCTTTTCCAGTGCTTTAATGGACTGGCTGACAGCGGACTGTGAAATAAAGAGCTGCTTGGAAGCCTCAGAAAAGCTGAGCGTGTCTGCAACATAATAAAATACTTTATATAATTCATAGTTGATATCCATTATTAGTCCTCCTTATAAAACCTATTAGTATTATAAGTGATAAAAAATAAAATTTCAAGAGAAAACCATTTTTGACAAATGAAGACAGGGTTGCTAAACTATAGACAAAAAAGAGAAGGAGAAAAAGGATGGCAAAAAAGAAATGGCTGCATAAAATCCTGGCGATTTTGCCGAGTATTTCACTGATTGTGATTCTGCTGATCAGCAGTTTTGAGATCGGTGCATACGGAGACTGGAATTTTTATGAAAAAGAATATGAAAAATATAAGGTAGCGGATGAACTTTATATGGAGATGCCGGATATCATGAAGGTGACAAAATTCATGATGTCTTATTTGCGGGGCAACGAGAAGAAACTGAGTATTGAGACGGAAGTGGAAGGAAATATACAGGATTTTTTCAATGAGAAGGACCGGCTTCATATGGCAGATGTGCAGGGACTTTTTCTTGGCGGACTTGCAATCCGGAGGGGAGCGATCATCGTACTGCTTTTTTCAATGGCGGCACTTGTGCTTATGAAAGCAGACTGGAAGAGGCTGATCCCGCAGATGTATCAGCGGGTGCTGGCGGTATTTCTGGCACTTACCGCGGTAGCAGGATTTCTGTTTTCAAGAGACTTTAACAAATATTTCGTGATCTTTCATCATATTTTCTTTAACAATAACTTATGGATCCTTGATCCGGCAGAAGACTATATGATCCGGATGCTTCCGGAGGGCTTTTTCTATGATATGGTGATGAGGATCGGAAGTATTTTTGCTGTGTTTTTAATCGTATCTTTTGTCTGTAGTATTGTCCAGAAAAAGATAAATAAGAGATGCGATTCACGGTAATTGTAATAAATAAGATATACTTATAAAAAGATTTAGTTATATTTATTGTACTTATAAAAGATGATGTGGTAAAATAAAAATCGAGGAAACTGCCGTTATGCCGGATCAAGGCATGCGGTTTCAATATTACTACCAAAGCTAATGGAGGAAATTATGGGCGTAAAACGTGTATATGTGGAGAAAAAACCAGAATTTGCAGTACAGGCTAAAGAACTTCGCCATGAGGTGAAGAGTTATCTTGGAATTAAGACGGTGAAGAATGTACGTGTACTGATCCGCTATGATGTGGAAAATCTTTCTGATGCAACATTTGAAAGAGCATGCAACGGTGTGTTTGCAGAACCACCGGTAGATGTGCTTTACAGAGAGGACTTCCCGCGCGAAGAAAGTGACCACATTTTTTCTGTAGAATTTCTTCCTGGACAGTTTGACCAGAGAGCAGATTCTGCTGTTCAGTGCGTACAGTTTATCAAAGAGGATGAGCTGCCGGTTATCAAGACAGCGACCACTTATGTGATCGAAGGTGAGATCAGCGAAGAAGAGATGGAAGCTATCAAGGCGCACTGCATTAACCCGGTGGATTCCAGAGAGACAGGACTTGAAAAACCGGAGACACTGGTTACGAAATTCGAGGAACCTGCAGATGTAAAGATTTTTGACGGATTCAAAGATATGCCGGAAGCGGAACTGAAAGAGTTATACAGTTCTCTTGGACTTGCTATGACATTCAAGGATTTCCAGCACATCCAGAATTATTTCAAAGGAGAGGAACACAGAGATCCATCTATGACAGAGATCCGTGTTCTGGATACTTACTGGTCTGACCACTGCCGTCATACTACATTTTCAACAGAACTTACAGAAGTATCCTTCGGTGATGGCGATTACAGAAAGCCGATGGAAGATACTTATAAAGAATACCTTCAGACACACAGTGAGATCTTTAAAGGACGCGAAGACAAATTTGTATGCCTGATGGATCTTGCATTGATGGCAATGCGGAAGCTGAAAAAAGAAGGCAAACTTCAGGATCAGGAAGAATCCGATGAGATCAATGCCTGCAGTATCGTTGTCCCGGTTGAAGTAGATGGTGTGGAAGAAGAGTGGCTTGTCAACTTCAAGAACGAGACGCACAACCATCCGACCGAGATCGAACCATTTGGTGGTGCAGCTACCTGCCTTGGTGGAGCAATCCGTGACCCGCTGTCAGGACGTACTTATGTATACCAGGCAATGCGTGTAACCGGTGCAGCAGATCCGACCGTATCTGTAAAAGAGACGATGAAAGGAAAACTGCCGCAGAAGAAACTGGTGCGTAGTGCAGCACATGGATACAGCTCATATGGTAATCAGATCGGACTAGCAACCGGACTGGTAAAAGAGATCTATCATCCGGATTATGTGGCAAAGAGAATGGAGATCGGTGCGGTTATGGGTGCTGCTCCGAGACGTGCAGTTATCCGTGAAAATTCGGATCCGGGAGATATCATCATTCTTCTTGGCGGACGTACCGGACGTGATGGCTGTGGCGGAGCAACCGGTTCTTCCAAAGTTCATACCGAAGAATCCATCGAGACATGTGGAGCTGAGGTTCAGAAGGGTAATGCGCCGACCGAACGTAAAATCCAGAGAATGTTCCGCAGAGAAGAAGTCAGCAAGCTGATCAAGAAGTGTAATGACTTCGGAGCAGGCGGAGTATCTGTTGCAATCGGAGAACTTGCAGATGGTCTTCAGATCAATCTGGACAAAGTACCGAAAAAATATGCAGGTCTTGACGGAACAGAGATTGCAATTTCTGAATCCCAGGAGCGTATGGCTGTTGTGGTAGATCCGAAGGATGTAGATGAATTCCTTGGCTATGCAAAAGAAGAGAATCTGGAGGCGGTAAAGGTTGCAGTTGTTACCGAAGATCCGAGACTTGTTCTTTCATGGAGAGGAAAAGAGATTGTAAATATTTCCCGTGCCTTCCTGAACACCAACGGTGCACACCAGGAGACAACGGTTAAAGTTGATATTCCTTCAAGAGAAGATACCATCCTTAAGAAACAGGTTGAGGTTGGAGATGTAAAAGAAAAATGGCTGGATACTCTGAAAGATCTGAATGTATGCTCGCAGAAAGGTCTGGTTGAGATGTTCGACGGATCCATCGGAGCAGGCTCAGTTTTCATGCCTCACGGTGGAAAATACCAGATGACAGAGACGCAGAGTATGGTTGCAAAGCTTCCGGTTATGCATGGTAAATGCGATACCGTTACGATGATGAGTTATGGATTTGATCCGTATCTGTCAAGCTGGAGTCCGTATCACGGAGC
>OGPE01001585.1_pt1 | contig 14373 bp, 12 predicted proteins | sample 1552881 | NCBI WGS metagenome assembly OGPE01 (sample SAMEA2580236, study PRJEB22360) | human gut metagenome | biome: human gut; feature: human-associated habitat; material: faeces | place: Denmark | collected 2008/2010 | reverse complement strand
TTAATTGTTTCTTTTTGCTGTCATAGTTTCAGAAGGCATGTCGATGTGATATCGGCCTGCCTTTGATTTTTAAGTATTATTCAACTCTTTTGGCATTATCTAATCTCCTATGACAGTAAGAAATCAAAGACAAAATTTCTAAAGCATCTTGTTCACTCACTGGCCACTCAATTTTTGGTTGATGAGCTTCTGGATTCCTAAACATATTGCACAAACCTTCTAAGATTGCCTCGAAACCTTTCTGTTCATCTTTTTCCTGTTTGGATTTATACGAATTGATTACCAATATAGGATGATTAAACACATATTCCACTAACCGTATTCCATCAGTATTAATTAATGACAGTTGCCGTATTCTTGCAAATAACCCTTTGCAAGCTTCAAATACAGCATGAAAGTAGTTCTTATCAACTAGTTCTGTTGTGCAATATTTGAATATTTCTTGATGTGCATTCCTCATCTGAAGATTTACTAAAAGGTCATTTGCACGTTGTTGGGCTTCACTAATAGTTTTTGCAGTAGTAACGACCCTAAAACGGCCGTTTGATTGTAATTCATAACCTACATAAGATAGGCATTCATTAATCGCCTTTCTTTTTGTCTCAAAAATTTGATTATCTGTAAAACGCGCAGGGTTCAATACAATTTGGATGAATCTCAATATTTTGTTTGAACATTTATCAAAGTTCTGAACGGATGCAAGTGCACTGTAAAGCCTTTTCCATTTCGTTATTTCAGGAGTCACATCTTTAATATTACACTGCTGAAGGAAATAAGATATTTCAGATCCAGTAAGTCCATTCGATGTATCTCCTAGTATTTTTGAAATACGTTCCAATATACCTTGGTTTAAGCAATATCTTAGTTCCATAACTGTCAATATATATAAGTGTTATCAATAAATGTTGAACAAACTAATTTCATCAATGTCTATTACTGGAGTGTAACTATCCCTTACCCATTCAGTGCAAATTTTATATTGAGGAAACGCACCCTTATAAGGTTCATCTACCCAATCATTATTCCATAAATTAACGCCAGTCTCACCATTTACGATTTTACATATATTTTCAGTATATGTAACAGGGTGAGGCAAATTAAATGCTATACGTTGAATCCATATTTGAATTTCGCCAATATTCGGAAACCTCTGAAACTTCGCATAAACATTATTAACAATTCGCTCTCTTTCATCTGTCGAAGGAATTTTACTAAGGAGTTTACTGATGATAGAAAGAATTACCTTGTACGTTTTCGGACTATATAGTGCTATTTCTGTGAAAATTGATATCATCACAAGGTAATCGCCACAAATCGCAATTTTTTTGTTCAATCTTTGGGCAAAAGTTGTTAAAAGTTTTATTAGTGTACCGCTGTTTGGATGTTTTTTGGAAAATTGGTATATAAAAAGAGCCTCCTGCTGAAGATTGGACATTGTAGAGTATATCCTTTTCTGCGTTTTCCTATAAATTGGACCTTCTGAAATATATGCTTTCTTATCAGGTTTTATAGAATCACTGATGACATCTTCTGTCAGATATGTCTTTTTCCCATTCAATTGAAAATTGAGTTCTGCAAGAACTTCTTGAAGAAAGAATGCTATTCGTTCTGTATCCTCTTTTGAATTGCAAAAAATACGATAGTCATCTCGGTATCTTACTATATGATAGTTAGATATTCCATTTGTATTTAGTCTTTCGCTAAGTAGCTTATCTGCATACGCAAGTACTATTTCTGCAATAAAGTCAGATAACGTACTTCCCTGAGGTATACCATTTGTTTGACCATATTGCATACCTTGCATATAGTTGTCAATAATATTTCCCAATAGTCCTGACTTATTGCGTTTTTCTTTAGCTTGTTCTTTTCCCATCAATGCCCACGCAATGGTATGAGTATATATAGCACAGTAACAATTCGTAATATCGGTAACAAACATATATCTATAAGACAAAGCTAACTCAAGGCTTCTTTGTTCAACATTTTTCCACCAAGAACTTACTGATGCTGACATATGTGATTTGTCTGTGTCTCCTTTAACTTTAGGAATACTCGCAACTTCTATGTTTGGTACTTTCAGCTCAGCAAAGCGATCTTTTATCTCCTTCCAACTACTCTTATTTGTCATAGCCTTGACAAGCAGATAATAAAGGTATGGATTAATTAACTGAATAGGCCTATATGAATACTGTGCATCCTTCTTGACTAACATCTTATGATTTACGTTTTCATAATCAGAAGGCATTCTCTTAGGATCTTTTAGAATGTCTCTCAATTCTTTATTTCCGACAGAATTTTGGACATATTCTATCACGGGCTTAAAATCTATGTATTTGGGAAACTGCATATTACAATAGTTTTGCGATTCCAAGAAATACTGTCTTGCTTTTATATGCGAAAGTTCAAGAATGGTCTTCATCGACAATATTTTACTATATTTTTCTGATTGACTTTTATTATTGACGACACTTATGTGTTTATATATCTAAACTATCTTCTTTGAGTAAGAAATCAAATAACCCGACTGTGAGAATCCCTTCCTCATTTCGGCGAGGCATAATGTGATCTTTGACAACAATGATTTTCTTGAATGAATCATTGATATTCGTCAACGAACGGGATTCCTGTATTTCTTTCTCTCTATCCGGTATAGACAATGCCGACTGTATATAGTACTTCTTGCTGCCAAGAGTCGCTATAAAATCCACTTCAAGGTGGATGCGAGTCCACTTCCCGTCCTTATCCGGCTTCTTTATCTCCACCATTCCAACATCGACACTATAACCACGGACAATCAATTCATTGTAAATGATGTTTTCCATGATATGCGTTTCCTCTTGTTGGCGCATATCAAGAATGGCATTTCTTAAGCCAATGTCCGTAAAATAATACTTGGAAAGCGTATTGATGTACTTCTTTCCTTTAACGTCGTAACGTACAGCCCTATTCAAGAGGAACGATTCTGACAAGTAGTTCAGATATTTGGAAATAGTTTGACTGCCAATTTTCACATTTTTCAAACTTTTGAAAGTATTCGACAATTTTGTAGGGTTGCATGGAGCACCTATAGATGATGCCATAATGAGAAGTAATTCACGCATTTCATTCTCATTCTTGATTTTGTGCCTCTCGATAATATCTGCCAAATAAACAGTCTCAAAGAGATTTTTCAGATAGTTTATCTTCTTTTGTTCGGTTTCAAATGACTGGACAAGAGGTAAACCACCGTAGGTGAAGTATTCGCGCCACGCATCTTGTTTGTCTCCACCTTTAGCCAAATAAAATTCAGAAAAAGACAGAGGATTTACATGAATCGTCTCTCCCCGGCCTCTAAACTCCGTTGGAATATCGGATGACAGGAAATGGGAATTGCTTCCTGTTACATACGTATCGGCATTTTCGATATGGCGGAAACTGTTCAATACATCGACAAATTCATCCATCAGCTGTACCTCATCAATAATGATATAGTAAAGTTCCTTGTCCTTGATTCTGTCGTGAACATAGTGAAGCATCATATCCGGATTCCTTAAATCCTTGTTCATCCGATCTTCAAGGTCAATCCGGATAATGTGATCATCTGCAATTCCATTTTCCAACAAATAGTGGTAGAATAAAACATTCAGCAGGTATGACTTGCCGCATCTGCGGATTCCTGTCACTACCTTGATAAAACCATCTTGACGGCTTTCTATCAGTTGCTGAAGATATCTGTCTCTTTTTATTTCCATCATCACATTAAATTTCTGCCAATATTGGCATTTTTTTACAATACAAAGGTAATGACTATAATCCGTCCATGCAAGGATTATATTATTTTTTTGCCAATATTGGCACTTATATATTATGGACTACCCGTTGGCGGAATTAATTTAGTGCATACTTAATTCTGCCAATGGGCTTGTTGTTGATGAAGTTTACGTATTGCAGAATGGTAAGTGCACTAATTTTGCCGATGATTCTGGCAAACAAACCATTCGTTATTTTCGCATAGTTTCTGATGGCCAAGAACTGGTCTGTAAGTTGTGAGAATATTGTCTCAATCCTCTTTCTTGCCTTTGCAAACGGAATGAATGTCGGCTTCCAGTCCTTCTGGTTGAGCCGATACGGACACTCCAGTCTTATGTGTGCGGTTTCGAACAAGTCAAGCTGTACATCAGCTCCAATATACCCTTTGTCGCCATAGATGCTACAGTCGTGATAAGCATGTTTCACATCCTTCATATAATGGAGATCAGCCGCACTTGCCTTTGAGAGATCATAGGAATGGATAACTCCACATAACCAACAGAGAGCGTGTAACTTATAACCAAAATAATACGTGTTCTGCGAAGCGCAGAAACCGAAGTCTGGAGCTTGCGAGAAATCACCGGTACGTCCCATCTTGCATCGTTTCCCTCTTGCAACCCTACAGACCTCTATTGGCTTGGAGTCAACAAAGAATTGTTCCTCTCCACCATCCATTTCCATGGCAACCCTTTTGCGCAGTTCCTCACACAAGCCTGCAGTTTTCTTCCTGCGGTCATTGAACTGTCTCCTTGATATGAGATTGGGAATGCAGTCCTTGTACTCTTGCAATTTATAGTCGAACAACCACTTCTCACTATCAATGCTCTCTGTCTCTGCTGTCAGGGACAGTGCCACTACTTCCAAGTCAGAAAACTTAGGAACAGGACCACGGCGTGGAACATTACCCGATTCATTGACGAGATTTTCAGAGAATTGCTTGCATATCTCAAGTATTTTGACGAATTTTGTATAAAGGTTGTACATACGATGGTTTGAACTTAATGTTTTGATTGTCGCTAAGTTACTAAAAATCAACGATATGTGCAACTTTTTACTCATCTTTATCAACTTAAATTAATTCCGCCAACGGGTAACAATCAATTAAAAAACAACTTGTTATGGTAAAGAAATTTTTAACAATCATGTTTGCTTCAGTGATGGCAATGCTCGCTTTCACTGCTTACAGCAACGACGATGAGCCACAAGGACCGTTTGGAGAAAAAATGTTGGAGAATATCGACAAGATAATAGTCGACCAAGCTGATGCCGGAAATCTCTATCAGAAAAAGGATGATGCTGCCCGGTTTATATTGGTAGCAGACTCAAAGGAGGCTGCCCATGGAGTGTGTGAGAAGTTCATTCTCGATCAGTGGGACGGAAAGCAACGCACAGTCAAACTCCCTGACAACTGCGGCAGAATCTCACTCACACCCGGTTCGGACGAAAGTATCTTTTACACCGTTTCGTTCAATGCTCTCAAGAATTTCAAAGAACCGGACATGACAGTCGTAATCGTTCCGGAGGAATACATGGACGGGGATAATCTTGCTATAGACCAATACTTCCCGGCAAGATGGACTGAAAAATGTCCCAATTGTGGTCATAAGTGGAAAACATTTGCATCCGGACCATATACATGCTCCGAATGTGGTCATAAGTTTGATTAGTATGCACAATACTTTCCGCGCTATCTTGGCAATGACAACGTTCCTGGTAACAGGAGCGTTGTCATCCTGTAATCATACCGATGAGTTGGAGCCGGAATCTCCGGCACCACAGATTGTTTTTCTCTTCTCTCCGGGGGGATTGGGTGACATGAGCTATAATGACCGTATACTTGAGGGTGTTCAGAGATTCAAGATGGAAAACGGAGATATAGACATCTATATCTACTCCCCGGAATCCCTGCAAGAGGCTGAGAAAATTTTTGCGGACTGGCTTGAACGTCCCCAAAGCAGCATACCCGTGCTTTTTGTATTAGGTAGCAGTGATTATGAGCCAATGGCGGAACTTTATCTGGCAGAACACGACTTGACACCCAACAAAAGTATTCTGCTTTTTGAAAGCCGGAAACAGTATAAGGACGAGAACATCCATACCTTCCAGATTTCGATGTTCGGGGCTTCATACCTTGCAGGAGTATGTGCAAGAAAATGTTCTGAGATGACACCTCTGGTGCTGCTTGCCAATAATACCGACAGCCCCATCAACATAGCCAAGGACGGTTTTATTGCAGGCTATGGCAGTGACTGCGATGTGGAGTATCTGGCGGATGATTGGACGGGATATGTGTCGGCTTCGCTCGCTTACCGGAAAATGAGCGATTGGGCGGTTGATTACGACTTCATCTTTCCGGTGGCAGGTGGCTCCAACGCCGGTATATACCGCTACTCCCGTGAATTTGAGGTCTCACCGTACCTTGCAGGTATGGACATCGATCAGTCAAGCCTCTCCAACCGGATTACGGGTTCGGTCATTAAGCATATTGACCAATTGATTTACAGGTATCTGACGGAATGGGTCGTCACAGGGGATATGCCGGAGAACCAACTTTACGGTCTTGAAAGCGGGTATGCCGACTGGCTGGTCGCACCCCGATACGTGAATGATTTCAGCAGCTTAGTCAATGGAATGCGCCCTCAGGCTATGATTTTTGAGAAAGAGTATTATGAAACAAGTGGTTATTAAACTTATTGCACCGCTCCTCTGCCTGATTGGTCTGTGGAGCTGTTCGGACGATGAGCCTTCCCTGTCTCCTGACAACAAGCAGTGGACAGAGAAGGTTGTTGCCGTGGTGCTTCCCATGGAGAAAGGGCTTGATGTGCATTGGAAAAGGACATTGGGAATGTTTACAACCAACTTTGAGCGTGCATTCAAGAACCACGAAGCGGGTATAAGGTTAAAGTTTGAATACTACGATGAGGCAAAGACCGATGTGCGGGAACTTGCCCGGTCGCTGGCATTCAACGACGAGGTGTATGCCGTAATCGGCGGGCTGTATTCTTCCAATGCGGCAATCCTCGCGGCGGAACTGACTATTGTGGGCAAAACATTCTTCACTCTCGCCACCGCCGAACAACTGGTTCGTGCATACGCATCGACAGGCTATCTTTGGGCGATGACCGAGACCGACATTACGCAATGTGAGGTGCTTCTCTCCAAGGTGATTAACTATGAGGGTAAAAGTGTGGCACTTTTGGTCAAGGAGAACGACGGTTACGGACAAACGTTCATTGACTGGTTCGCATTTCAAGCACGCGAACTGGGCTTGGAAAACATGGGATGCTATGCTTACACCTCTGACAATATAGCTGATGTGTCTCGCCAAGCCATGCAGTCAGGTGCAGAGTATGTGATATGTATCCCCTCTGAAATAGAAGAGATGAAGCCGATGCTTGAAGCGCATAAAGCACAAAGTCTGAACGGGCGCAGTGTACCGCGGATGTTGTTTTCGGATACCGCCTACGGTGCGGATGTACTCAAGATTCACGGTGATGCCGCCGAAGGCATAGAGGGAGTCGCATTTGGTGCCGACCCTGAGTCGGGGTTTGACGTAAGTTACAGGACCTTTTTCAATGCTACGCCTACTCTTGGAGAATCTCAGCTCTACGATGCCGCTATGCTCATCGGCTATGCCGCATGGTACCAGCAGTTCAGACCGGAGTTGTCGTTACAGAAATCATTAAGGGCCGTTGTTTCGGGTGAAGGCTTGAACATGGGCAGCTGGACAGGTGAGGATATGGGGCTTGTGGTGGATGCGCTCGCTGCCGGAAAGTCGCCCTATGTCCGTGGAGCGTCAGGACATTTAAGGTTCGATGCCAAGGTGTTTACCAATGTACTTGCCACCACTTACTATAATTTCAAGGTTTACAACGGACAGTACATCATCCTTGACTATAACACCAGCGACGGGGGGAACCGCACGGATGCGACACTTGCCGGTTGGAACTGGAAAGCCTCCCGGATGCAGGATTTCGACAATTCAGGAGAATTCAATTACCCTGCACATACCGGCAACTGGGCACTCCTTGTCGCTTCCTCCAAGGAATGGACCAATTACCGCCATCAGGCAGATGTGCTCGCTATCTATCAGCAGCTCAGACAAGCCGGATATACCGACGACCGTATCATTCTCATTGTCGAGGATGACATAGCCGATAATATATCAAATCCCAACAAGGGAGTCATACAGGTGACTATCGGGGGAAACAATGTATACGAAAATGTAGAGATTGATTATCGTATGTCATCGTTGAATACAAAAGATATACTTGCCATTCTCAGTGGCGAAAAAAGCGAAAAACTGCCCACGGTAATCGAATCTACTGAGAACGACAACCTGTTCGTTTTCTGGAGCGGACACGGTGTGCCGGGGGCCATGTGTTGGGATGAGGAAGCTTACGCCATGACAGGCGATAAACTGTCTTCTGTTTTTGAGGATATGAACCGCAAAAGGCGTTACCGTAAACTTCTCATGATGGTGGAGGCTTGTTTTTCGGGCGGTGTGATGAAGCAGTGCGAGGGCATCCCCGGGATGCTGTTCGTCACTGCGGCCAACGGCGACGAAACATCCAAGGCTGATGTCTTCAATTCAGAGATGAAAGTGTGGATGAGCAACCGTTTCACCTCCACCTTTATCGAACAAATAACCGATAACAAGGAGGTGGCTATGCGCGACCTCTATTACCGGCTGTTCATCAATACTGTCGGAAGCCATGTTATGGTGTATAATGCTGAAAACTATGGCAATCTTTATTCAGCCAATATGTCAGAATTTATAAATTCAATAGTTCGTTAAAAAATAGCCACGCCTAAGCGGCTCTGGCAGTAAATAAAATGAGTTCTTTGAAAAGTTTGTCAATAACTTGCATGTCTGGGTTAATCCCGAACACGCAAATAAATCGTTCAAGCATATAAGCATTGTGTATTACCGACTTGCATGATGAGATGGAATAAGGTATTCCAATCCTTTTGCAAGCTGCTTTTGCCAGATTGATAGCCGTAAGTGACGCATTAAAGTGGAATGACAGTTTTCTGAAGTCTGTTGACTGGCAGTCTGTGATTCCTGCATACTGCTTGCTGTCCCTGAAGCAGAACTCCAACTGGAATCGTGTCCTGTAATATTCCAAGACATCAATCGCCGATTGGTTTTGGTCTGTCGAGAAGTACAGCTGCCACTTGTCAGTACTGTTTTCCTCAGGGTACCAGACGGCAAGGCTAATCATGCGTCTCATGGCTTTGGACCAGGCTTTCAGCCCATATAGCTTTCCCTTGTCAACTTTATGCTCCGTACATCTGGAGATGTCAAGGCTGGAGAAATCTATTGTACCATCGTATAGCTTTGGCCGTCCTTTCTTTCCAGTATGTTTTGCCGTTGTCGGATAAAAAAGAACCGCATCATTCCTGAAACGACTGATAACATTGTAGCCGTTATCACACATAGGTGTGACGAATGTGCTTTTGGAAAAGAAAGCGTCTGCAACAACAATGTTGGATATACGTTGAATTTGTTCTTTTCTGTTTATCAGATAGCCTGCGTACCAATCGACAAGAGTCTTGTCAATATTGTTCAGGGTTTTGGTGTCGGGACTTTGAACCGAGCCTAAAGTCATGCATTCGTGATTGTCTACATCGATGACTCCGATTCCCATGATTTCAAGACCTCGCTTGTATTCTCCTGCACAACCTGACCAGAAATATCCCAACCAAGGGATTTTCTTTCCGGACTTGGATATATAGGACGGATCTATGGCAATTGCCTTTCTTGTACCATGCAGGTGCTCTTTGACAAGTTGCTCATTAAATGAAAACCAGTCAAATGAGTCTTTCTTGAAATTGTTTCGATAGGTCTGCTCCGAGAATTCTCCATATCGTCCCAATTGAAGAAAGTTTATCCTGTCGGGGATGGCCATAAACAATTTCATTACATCCATGAAGACTTTTTCAAATGGTTTGTGTATATTTGCTACTGATTTGAGAGCCTCTTGGCACTCGGATTGGTATTGCATAAGAAGAGATTTTTTAGCCATAATCAGAAGGGGTTGTATACTTCTAATTTACTAATAATCATCGAATTATGCAATACTTTTCTTGTTTAATCTCAGCAAATTATCACATTGGAAAGCACACATAAATCTTACTGCTTGAAGATTCGTTTTTGACAATATTTCAATGAACTCGTTGGTGTATTGAACCGGAAAAACCGGCTCGAATGTTTAATTTTTAAAATCGGTAAAATTTACCGAAGTATTGTGTAATTATAAATGGCCCAAATTCCTTTATATTCCCAGTATGATAGTATGGACTGTGGTCCAACATGTCTCCGTATGATTGCGTCTTTCTACGGAAAGGATTTCTCATTAGAATACTTGCGAGATATGTGCTCTATTACTAACCGGGGGGTTACATTGCTCGGCTTAGACTATGCTGCTAAGCAAATTGGTTTTGAAACATTATGTGCAAAAGTTTCCTTATTACAGTTATGTAAAGATACACCATTGCCATGTATTATACATTGGAATAAGGAACACTTTGTTGTTTTGTATAAAATTTCACAACGTCGGAATAAAAAAATCTATCATGTTGCAGATCCAGTTGGAGCAAAGTTTAAGTATTCAGAAGAGGAATTTTCAGGATGCTGGGAACAAGGTAGCCAGTGCGGTATCGTGTTATGTTTAGAACCAACTGACAAGTTCTTTGCAAACGATATAAGGAACTCTTCATATTATGGATACAAATGGATTTTTAAATTTAAGCAATAGATGTCCTGAATTGCAGAACATATTAGATTCATCATTTGGCTTCCGTTTTAAATGGGGAACTTTACTCGTGATACTATTTATACTTCTAATCTTGGCATTGAGTTTTTTTGTAAGCATAAGAGAGCAGCAAACACTTTATGCTGAATGTAACAAGAACATTTATGGATAAGTACATTATATGTAAGAAATACAAAGACACAATTAAAAAATGAGCAGAAGGTTTTCATTCAAAATGATACCCTCAAATTTAGTGGGGTCGTTTGTTCGATTGAACAAACTCAAGATGGAACTTACGTCCTAATTCGCACAACACATCCAATCGACAAATCAACAAAGAATAATTATATTATAACATATATCAGTACATCTACATTAGGAGAAATTATTCTATCATCAATCCGAGATTTAATATAAACATTTTGCCTGCCACTATTATATATCAGTAGCAGGCAAAATACCTACCGCCTACGCAAAGGAAATCAAGAACGACACCCTGCAAAAATGTATTGACCGTTTGAAGTAATGGGAACAGAACCCGGATTGTCCGTGTGAGATTGAACTCTACTATGACTCGGCTCCGCACTCATTCGGATTCCGACAGGTCTATCCCGATGGCAGAACGGGGATTGTCGGAGGCTTGCTCTATCACGGACAACCTGACCAATCTTTTCCAAAATTAGTCGAACCGTCGGTACGGAAGGATACGGAAGCCATATATTTTCCACTGTAATTGTAATTTATTTCCGAAAATACCGAAAAACTACCCGCATCACTCTCTGTCCCCGTCGGCACCACTCCGGCATCGTTTTTTCTCCCTTGTTTGGCAAATCCTCCGACATTCCGTTCCCCCGCAATCAGCTGGTCATACATTTCTACATGGGAGGTGCGGCTGTGGCGTTCATACCACTCCTGGCCCAGCAAACCACCCAGACTATGCTCTCCGAAACGATGTTGCAAACGCAATATATTGGAGGTCAAAAACCTCCAGCTTCGTCCGTCATCCACTTTCAGCGTACCGTTACTCACATTATTACTGCTATGATTACCGCTATAAGTCCGGCTATCCAGATATTCATTGGCATTCGTATTGATTAAAGTAAAGGTATTGGTGGAACTCAAAGTCAGCCATGAAAAAGGCTTCAATATCCCTGAAAAGGAACCGAACAAATTATTCCGTAATTCTGTCAGGTCATTGTATGCATTGTCCCGCAGAGGATTCACCAAAGCTTCGGCACTCATCACCATGTCACTCCACGCCTCCATATTGTATTTTAAAGTCCCGTCTTCATTATAAGGCGATATCCAGGGATGAATACTCTCCATAGTAACCAAACCGGTATAAGGGCTCACACTTTTCTGAAACGTACCGTTCATGTTTACCCCGAAGCTCAGAAATTCGGTGATATCGAAATCCATCCTTGCCTTAAACAGATGACGGGTCAAGTCGTAGCCCACCTGAGTCCCCTTCTCATCGTAATAATTGTAGGAAAAATAATATTGCATTTTATCTCCTCCGCCACGGATACTCATGGCCACATCTTTACTCAATCCGGTTCGGTAAGCCAAATCGCGCCAATCGGTTGTCTTCGTCAGATCGAAATTATTCCGTAGCACTCCCAGCGTATCCTGTACAAAAGTTTCCCGGTCTGCATACATCTCCCTCAAATTCTCGTTGGTATCCCACCAATTCCGTAATGTCATTTCCCCGAATTCCAACAATTCGGATGAATTCATATCCTTCAGCCCGCCGAAAACAGGAGTACTGATTCCCATTTTCACATCCAGTGAAACGGTCATTTTATCCTTTATCCCTTTCCGGGTCGTCACCACGATCACGCCCGTCGCAGCCCTCGAACCGTAAATAGCCGTAGAAGCTGCATCTTTCAATACCGTAATATCCGCGATATCCGAAGGCGAAATGACCCCACTGATACTGGTATAATCCGTAATCACCCCATCGATCACAATCAAAGGAGTCGAACTGCTGCCACTACCGTCATCATTCCCGTAAAACGTTCCCAGTCCTCTCAGCAACAAAGCCCCGTCCTTTCCCGGCGTCCCGTCACTACCCGTAATCTGTAAACCGGTTGTATGGCCTTTCAAGGCATTCATCAGATTTCCGCCGGTCGCCGACTGTACGATATCCTTCCCCCGGAATTGCTGTACCGCCCCGGTCATTTCACTCACTTTACGGGTAGAATAACCGGTTACAATCACTTCTTCCATTTCGGCAATCTCTTCTTTTAATATCACATCCAACACTTTCTGATCCCGGACAACCCTTTCCTGCTCCTGCATACCTACGAATGAAAAAAGGATGCGAATCTCTTTATCTGCAGGAAGTTCCAAACGATAACCACCGTTCTGGTCCGTCGCCACCCCCAGGGTCGTTCCTTTTATCCTGACCGTAACCCCGGGCAAGGGCCTTCCTCCGCAATCCTTCACCGTCCCTTGCAGCACCCGAACATGCCGAGGAATTTCAGGCGCATACACAGCCGCCCCTTTACGGATGACCACCACCTGGTCGACTATTTCATAATCGTATCCCCTGGATTTGAGCAAAGCATCCAAAACCTGCTCTGCCGTTGCTTCTTTCAATTCCAAAGTCACCTTTTCACCGGTATTTAAAACACCTTTACGATACACAAATTCATAACCGGTTTGAGTAGTCAGAAAATCCATATCTATTCCTTGACAATGACCGTGCGATTCTGAATATGAAATTGCACTTCACCGGTCTTTTCTAAAATATTCAATACCTGCTGTAATTCAGCATACCGGGGTACACTTCCTTTAAAAACCTTGTTTTTCAATGCCGGATTCTGATAGAAAACTGTGATATCGTACCACCGGGCCAGCTTCTGCATAATTTGCTCCAGGGTCTGTTCTTCCAAAATAAATTTCTCCTTTTTCAAAATCTGTGCTCACGCAGAGCGCGTTCATCATGCTCTGCGCTTTGGTTTGCAGCTGCGCGGCACGCCATGCGGTAATCATAATGCGCAGCACCTGCTCGATTCGCTCTTTCGCGCCGGGGCTTGGCTCTTTGTAGTCCTTAAGGCCGTCCGCAATCAAACGGTTCATTTCGCTTTCCGAGGTCAAGCCGTGCTTCTGCACGCTGCCCGCCACCAGCACGAACGCGCCGTACAGCTCCGTATCGTCGATGGTGTCGTCGCCCTGCATGGCCAGGTTGATGTATTCCCGGATATCCTTTAAGGACATGCCGGCCTTTTTCAGGCAGCTGATGACCTTCAGCCATTCGTAATCCTTCTCCTGAAACATGCGGATGCCGCCGGAAGAACGCTCCACGAAGGGAAGAAGGCCTTCCTTGTCATAATAACGGAGCGTCGTCGCCGGGATGTGCGTCATTTTGGAAACTTGCTGGATGGTATATGACATATTTCCTCCCATTTTTTTGAAAATGCTATTAACCTTAGAGTTAAGTCTAATGTTGCACTCTATTCGTAAAAGAAGCAAGGTATGGAATTCAACCACAGGAGGAACCAAGATGAATAAGAAAATGATGAAACGCGCTCTCACGCTCGCTGCATTCGGACTTCTCATGGCAGGCGGCATGATGAATGCTTCTGCTATGGACCGCGCGCCCGTCGCAGCTTCCAAAGCGCCGGCTGAAACGATCGACGCTTCGAAGCTTTCGAACGCATGGGACAAGACATTTCCTGAAGATGCAAGGGTAAGCCATAAGAAAGTGACCTTCCACAACAGATACGGCATCACTCTTGTCGGCGACCTTTATACGTTAAAAGACATGAAACCGGGTGAAAAACTGGATGCCATTGCCGTGGCCGGCCCGTATGGCGCCGTG
>OGPE01001579.1_pt1 | contig 14391 bp, 10 predicted proteins | sample 1552881 | NCBI WGS metagenome assembly OGPE01 (sample SAMEA2580236, study PRJEB22360) | human gut metagenome | biome: human gut; feature: human-associated habitat; material: faeces | place: Denmark | collected 2008/2010 | reverse complement strand
TCGTAGTGGCAGACGCCCCGGCCCCCCCAGCCACTCAATGGCTTGCGGCGCATTCTCCACGAAGCGATGCAGCAGCTGCGGGTTGTTTTTATTGTGGCCGCCCTTCAGGGTTTCCTGATAGAACAACTCTTTACTGTCCTGAATACCTTTGACCCGCTGGAAGCGAGTTTCCGCGGCGTTCATCCCGGCGGAAGCCTTGATGGTGTTGCCGCCAATGGTCGGCATTTTTTCGACGATCAGGACGCTGGCGCCTTCGTCGTGAGCCTGAATGGCCGCCGCCAGGCCGGCGCCGCCGCTGCCGACCACCACCACGTCATAACTTTTCGGCGCGGCGTCATTGCCGCCCTCTTCCGCTGCCAGCGCTTTGCTGGATTTCAGCATCGCTTTAGCGACCGCTTTTTTCACCGCTTCGCTCTGGCTGGTAGCACCGGAAATGGCGTCCACGTGCGGGGTGTTGGCGGTCAGAATACGTTCGCGGATCTCTTCGAAGCTGGTGGTGAACTCGACGGTCTGCACCGGGCTCGCCGCCAGTTCAATATCGGCAATATGATCATTTTCGAGGCTAACGTTGATCACCAGTTCATTGGCGTCATCCTGAACGGTTTCAACAAACATCCCCGGCTTAAATTTAGCGTCGCCCATGCTCATGTCGCGGATCATCGCTTCCACCAGCGAGAAGCGCCACAGCGGTTCCGGAATATGCAGCGCCTCGCGCTGGGTGCTGTCGATAAACAGCTCCAGCTCTTCACCGGCGGCGATACGAGCCGCCCAGTCCGGATAGGCGATGCAGGCGCGGCCCACGGCGATCAGGTCATAACCGTGATCGAGGCCCAGCTCGGCATCAGCAACGTTAACCACCCCGCCGACGCCCATCACCGGCACCTGAGCCAGGGTTTCAGAGCGCATCGAGCAGTATTTCTCGATCAGCGGTGTTGGATCGCTGGTATCGACGATAGACGGACGCAGGGTCGCGCCCACCGAGAAGTGCAGATAATCGACACCGCGGGCAGCCAGCTTTTCCAGCAGATACATGGTGTCGTCGAAGCGGATCCCCGGGACCTCCATCTCTTCCGGCGAGAAGCGATAGCCGATGATAAAGGCATCGTCAGCGTACTGGCGGGCCATTTTGTGGGTGATGTCGAGGACCGCCAGCGGGAAACGGGCGCGATTGTCGCGGCTACCGCCCCACTCGTCGTCGCGCTGGTTGGAGTTCGGTGAATAGAACTGCTGGATAAGGTAGGTGTTGGCGCCGTGAATTTCGACGCCGTCGAAGCCGGCGAGAATGGCGCGACGGACGCCGTCGCCAAACTTGGCGATCATCCCTTCCACTTCTTCTCCGCTCAGCGCCCGCGGCATCGCGGCGCCCTCACGCGGCGCGGCAATAGCGCTTGGCGCCACCGGCTGGCGCCCCCCGATCAGCTGCGGGTCGACCATGCGTCCGCCGTGATAGATCTGCAGAATCGCTTTTGAACCTTGCGCTTTGATCGCCTCGGCGATTTTCGCCAGGCCGGCAATTTTTTCATCATTATCGATGCCGATCGCGCCCGGGAAGGCCAGGCCGTAGTCATCAATAAAGCAGCACTCGACAATAATGGTGCCGATGCTGCCGGCGCGAGCGCGATAGTACTCCACCAGCTCGCTGGTGACAGTCCCATCGAAATAACCGGTGCAGGTGGTCATCGGCGCCATGAGCAAACGGTTTTTCAGCTCCGTACCATTTGGTAAAGTAAATGGCTGCAGAATTCGTTCGTTACTGGTCATAAGTTACGCTCCAGATTTTAAAATATTAAAAACTCAGAATGGGGTGACGGAATCATTAATGGTTTTGGTTTTTTAATTCCTGTTGTCATGCCAATAATATAGCGTGTTTTTTAGTTACTAAATCAATTACGTTAGTTATAAAACTATTTAACCCCAACAATAACATCGCTACCTCTATTGTATTATTAAAATAATAAATAGCATTTACATAATACAAATGCACGATAACATTTTAGATACTTATGTTAACATTAAAAACGATCGCAAATTTCAATAAAAACATTTATTTTCATGCTGTTACGAAAATAATGGATAAATTCAGCATTAAATGTTCATTTTTATTTTAACATTTATCGATATTTTAGCCAAATTAACACCTCATCATATAGGGTTATACTGATAATAAAAAAATAGTGAAATCACCTGCTTTTCTTGATCTCGATCAATTGCAACGGCCATTGAAAGCGCAATATATAAATAACCAACAAATTTAATTTAACGCCCAGACAAACGCGTTAAATAAACGCCCTGACGATACTCAGAAACGAAAAATAAAACTAAAGTAACTTTTGTAATTAAAGAAATCACTGAGCATGTCGCTGGCGTAAACGCTATTTTCAACAACTTGCAGATACTCATTATGAAAGAGAAAAAGACAACCATACCGCCTGCCGGTGCAGTCAATCCAACGACTGCGACTAAAAAACGTCTCCTGATGATGGCGCTGCCGATTATCGTCGCTGTGCTGTTACTGTTTGTTCCCGTCCCAGATGGCCTGCCGCCGTACGCCTGGCACTACTTCGCCATCTTCGTCGGGGTGATCGTCGGGTTAATTTTTGAACCGCTGCCTGGCGCCGTTATCGGCATCACCGGCGTGGTGGTGATCGCCCTCTGTAGCCAGTGGCTGTTGTTCAGCCCGGAACAGATGGCCGCCCCGAGCTTCAAGCTGGCCGGCGCCTCCTTTAAATGGGCGGTGAGCGGCTTCGGCAACTCCACGGTCTGGCTTATCTTCGGCGCGTTCATGTTCGCCGCCGGCTACGATAAAACCCAGTTTGGCCGCCGCCTGGCGCTGATCCTGGTGAAATATCTTGGCCGTCGCAGCCTGACGCTGGGCTACGCCATCACCTTCGCTGACCTGTTGCTGGCGCCGTTTACGCCGTCTAACACCGCGCGCAGCGGCGGTACCATCTACCCGATTATTGCCAACCTGCCGCCGCTGTACGGTTCAAAACCAAACGACCCGAGCGCGCGTAAAATCGGTTCCTATCTGATGTGGGTGGCGATCACCGCCGCCTGTATCACCAGCTCGATGTTCCTGTCAGCGCTGGCACCGAACCTGCTGGCCCTGGCGCTGGTAAAAAGCATCGTCGGCATCAACATCTCGTGGGGGACCTGGTTCATCGCCTTCCTGCCGCTCGGTGTCCTGCTGATCCTGACTATGCCGCTGCTGGCTTACTGGTTCTATCCGCCGGAAGTGAAAATCAATAACGAAGTGCCGCTGTGGGCCGCGCGTGAGCTGGAAAAACTGGGCAAACTGTCGCGCAATGAAATTCTGCTGCTGGTGTTCGTCTGCTTCGCGCTGATGATGTGGATCTTCGCCGCCGACTGGATTGAACCGGCGCTGGCCGCCCTGCTGGTTATCGTGCTGATGCTGTGGACCGGCGTGCTCTCCTGGAGCGACATCACCAACAACAAAGCGGCGTGGAACACCTTTGTCTGGTTTGCCACCCTGGTGGCGCTGGCCGACGGCCTCTCCTCCACCGGTTTCATCGCCTGGCTGGGTAAAGAGGGCGGCGCGCTGATGGGCGGTATCTCCCCAGGCGTGGCGACCATCGTCCTGCTGCTGGCGTTCTACCTGCTGCACTACCTGTTTGCCAGCACCACCGCGCACACCACTGCCCTGCTGCCGGCCATGCTGACTATTGCGGCCACCATTCCGGGTATGAATATGGAAGTGTTCGTCCTGCTGATGGTCACCTCGCTGGGCGTGATGGGGATTATCACCCCGTACGGTACTGGCCCAAGCCCAATCTACTACGGCAGCGGCTACCTGCCGACCAAAGACTACTGGCGCCTCGGCACCATCTTTGGCGCCATCTTCCTGGCCGCCCTGCTGCTGATTGGCTATCCGTGGATGTCCATGATGTTCTGATTCATAACCGCCGGGACCACCCCGGCGGTTTTTATCTTTATGGAGTAAGTGACTATGTCGACTAAACCGTTTGTTTATCAGGATCCGTTCCCGCTGGCGCACGACGATACCGAATACTATCTGCTCAGCAAAGAGCACGTCTCTGTCGCCGAATTTGACGGCCAGCCGGTTCTGAAAGTAGAGCCGCAGGCGCTGACCCTGCTCGCCCAGCAGGCCTTCCACGACGCCGCCTTTATGCTGCGCGTCTCCCATCAGCAGCAGGTCGCCTCGATTCTGCTCGACCCGGAAGCCAGCGAAAACGACAAATACGTGGCGCTACAGTTCCTGCGCAACTCCGAAATCGCCGCCAAAGGTATTCTGCCCACCTGTCAGGATACCGGCACCGCCATCATCATGGGTAAAAAAGGCCAGCGCGTCTGGACCGGCGGTGGCGATGAAGCCGCCCTGGCGCAGGGCGTTTACAACACCTATACCGAAGATAACCTGCGTTACTCACAGAACGCGCCGCTGGATATGTATAAAGAGGTCAACACCGGCACCAACCTGCCGGCGCAGATCGATCTCTACAGCGTCGACGGTGAAGAGTATAAGTTCCTGTGTATGGCGAAAGGCGGCGGTTCCGCCAATAAAACCTATCTCTATCAGGAAACCAAAGCGCTGATCACTCCGGCGAAGCTGAAAAACTATCTGGTCGAGAAGATGCGTACCCTCGGTACCGCCGCCTGCCCGCCATACCATATCGCGTTTGTGATCGGCGGTACCTCGGCAGAAGCGACGCTGAAGACCGTGAAGCTGGCCTCCACCCGCTACTACGACGGCCTGCCGACCGAAGGCAACGAGCACGGTCAGGCGTTTCGCGACGTCCAGCTGGAGCAGGAGCTGCTGCAGGAAGCGCAGAACCTCGGCCTCGGCGCGCAGTTTGGCGGGAAATACTTCGCTCACGATATCCGGGTGATCCGTCTGCCGCGCCACGGCGCCTCCTGCCCGATCGGCATGGGCGTCTCCTGCTCCGCCGACCGCAACATCAAAGCGAAAATCAACCGCGACGGCATCTGGATCGAGAAGCTGGAGAGCAATCCGGGGAAATATATCCCTGAACATCTGCGTCAGCAGGGTGAAGGCAATGTCGTCAGCATCAACCTGAATCAGCCGATGAGCGAAATCCTGGCGCAACTGTCGGCGCACCCGGTCTCCACGCGCCTGAGCCTCAACGGCACCATTATCGTGGCCCGCGACATCGCCCACGCCAAGCTGAAGGAGCTTATCGACAGCGGTGAAGCACTGCCGCAGTACGTCAAAGATCACCCGATCTACTATGCCGGTCCGGCCAAGACACCGGACGGTTACGCCTCCGGCTCTCTGGGACCGACCACCGCAGGGCGCATGGATTCATACGTTGATCTGCTGCAGTCGCACGGCGCGAGCAAGATCATGCTGGCGAAAGGCAACCGCAGCCAGCAGGTCACCGACGCGTGCCACAAACACGGCGGCTTCTACCTCGGCAGTATCGGCGGCCCGGCGGCGGTACTGGCCCAGCAGAGCATCCGCAGCCTCGAGTGCGTGGCGTATCCGGAGCTGGGTATGGAGGCTATCTGGAAAATTGAAGTGGAGGATTTCCCGGCGTTTATCCTCGTCGATGATAAAGGCAATGACTTCTTCCAGCAGATCCAGACGTCGCAGTGCGCCCGCTGCGTGAAGTAACCCAGACCGCCCTTCGGGGCGGCTCTGGCCGATGACAAACCGGTTTTCGTTATTGTGATCGCCTTTCTGCCGGGTGGCGGCTTTCGCCTTACCCGGCCTGCGAAAAACAGCAATATTAAACAGTTAGGCAATTCTCTGTAGGCCCGCGCAAGCGCAGCGCCGCCGGGCAATCCCGACGATTGCATTTTGTCAGCGGTCTGGGCCGCCCTTCGGGCGGCTTTTTTATGTCGCTTCGCGGCACGAACCACCAAAACAACTTATAAATCTGGCCAATACTTAGTCTTTTAAGCAGGTGAGCTTTGTCGCTATGACGCACTTTGAATCCAAGGAGAAAGTAATGACAACGCATCGCAGTGAAAAAGACTCGATGGGCGCCATCGACGTCCCGGCCGATAAACTCTGGGGCGCCCAGACCCAGCGCTCGCTGGAGCATTTCCGCATATCAAGCGAAAAAATGCCCGGGGAGCTGATTTACGCCCTGGCGCTGACCAAGCGGGCGGCGGCGAAGGTTAATCAGGATCTCGGGTTGCTGACGGCGGAGAAAGCCGGGGCGATCGTCGCTGCCGCTGACGAAGTCCTCGCCGGAAAGCACGCGCAGGAGTTCCCGCTGGCTATCTGGCAGACCGGCTCCGGCACCCAAAGCAATATGAATATGAACGAGGTGCTGGCCAACCGCGCCAGTGAACTGCTGGGCGGTGAACGGGGGATGGCGCGAAAAATTCATCCCAATGACGATGTGAATAAGAGCCAGAGCTCAAATGACGTGTTCCCCACCGCCATGCACGTCGCGGCGCTGATTGCCCTGCGGGAAAAAGTGATCCCGTCGCTGCAGGCGCTGCGGGCGACGCTCAATGAAAAAGCAGTAGCCTTCAGGGATATCGTCAAGATCGGCCGCACCCATCTGCAGGACGCCACGCCGCTCACGTTAGGCCAGGAGATCTCCGGCTGGGTGGCGATGCTGGACCATAGCCTGAAGCACATCGAAGCCAGTCAGCCGCATCTTGCCGAGCTGGCGCTGGGCGGGACGGCGGTAGGAACCGGGCTGAATACCCATCCGGAGTATGCCGTGCGGGTGGCGGCCGAGCTGGCGTCGCTCAGCGGACAACCATTTGTCACCGCACCAAACAAATTCGAAGCGTTGGCCACTGTGGATGCCCTGGTCCATGCCCACGGCGCGCTGAAAGGCCTGGCGGCGTCGCTGATGAAAATCGCTAACGATGTCCGCTGGCTGGCCTCCGGCCCCCGCTGCGGCATTGGCGAAATCGCCATCCCGGAAAACGAGCCAGGGTCATCGATTATGCCCGGCAAGGTTAACCCAACCCAGTGCGAAGCCCTGACCATGGTCTGCTGCCAGGTGATGGGCAACGACGTGGCGGTGAATATCGGTGGCGCCTCCGGCAACTTTGAGCTTAACGTCTATCGCCCGATGGTCATCCACAACTTCCTGCAGTCGGTGCGTCTGCTGGCGGACGGCATGGCAAGTTTTAACGAGCACTGTGCGGTGGGTATTGAACCGAATCGCGAGCGGATCAGCCAGCTGCTCAATGAGTCGCTGATGCTGGTCACTGCGCTGAATACCCATATCGGCTACGACAAGGCGGCGGAAATCGCTAAAAAAGCGCACCATGAGGGGCTGACCCTCAAAGCCTCGGCGCTGGCGCTGGGCTACCTGACGGAAGCCGAATTCGACAGCTGGGTGCGCCCGGAAGAGATGGTTGGCAGCCTGGCTACTCGCTAGCCAGCCAGAGGTGCAGGCGCGGGATAAGTAATCTCAGCGACTGCGCCTCCGGTTTGTAGCGGTACTGGACATTGTCGGCGTCATAGTTCAGCAATTCGCCGATATCCGGGACGCTGACCCCCTGGCTGCCGGATATCAGCGCGATCAGCGGGCTGGGGCAGGCGTACTGCACCTGTTTCTGCTCGCTGGCGTACCAGACGCGGGCAATCGGCTGCACTTTCACCGGCCGTTTGATTTTCAGCCGCGCCCGCTGCGGCAGGGCGGCGATGTCCTGATACTCCCTCTCAAGCTTGCTCTGCCACTGCTCACGGGTCCACGGCGGCACCGCTCGCGGTGATTGCAGGCTTTTCTCCAGCATCATCAATACCTGGTCGCGGGTCAGGTTCTTGATCACGTGTTTATTGGCCCAGCCGAAGCGGATGGTGCTCGGGTCGATAAGGGGCGTCAGCGTGCGGTAGGCGCTGAGGGTGATCAAGCCCGGCAGGTGACGATGCACCCATTCAAAACGGGCAGTGGGGGGCAGGCCAGAATCGACGGTGACGATTTTCTCGAAGGTAGCCTTCAGGGCGTTAATATGCTGAATGCGCGCCAGCAGATCCTGCTGCTCCGCGGCGGTGACCTGCAGGCAGATAGCCCCTGGCAGACGGACGGCGGCCTTGCTGCTGCGGTTTTCCGACTGCTGCTGGATAAACAGATGGCTGTAGTGGCGCAGGGCGAGGGCCAGCGCCGCCTTGCCGCTGTGCTGCACCACCGGTATGTTCGCCAGCGGATCGTGCTCGGCATCCTTACTGACCGCCGGCAGTTCAAATACCCGGGCCGCCAGCAGCCGACAGCTGCTTAATGCCTGCTGGAGCGTCTGCAGCTCCAGCTCGATCTGGCGAAAGGTATCATTCAGACGTTCAACAAGATCGTAGCTGGCCATCATTTCACCTTAGTTACAACATACTATTTGATTTTTACAGCATACGCAGCGCGCGGCCGCTGCGCAAGTTTTATTCAGGCAGAGGTAAAATCTGGCAACTGATGATAAACCGGCCAGCTAAAGCAGAAGCGGGCGCCGCCGAGAGGGCTGGCCTCACAGCGCACGTCACCGCCCATCGCCTGGGCGATACTGTGCACAATCGCCAGGCCGAGGCCGCAACCTCCTGTCGCCCGATCGCGGCTGGGGTCAAGACGGACAAAGGGCTCAAACACCCGCTCGCGCTCTTCGGGAGCGATTCCCGGGCCGTCATCCTCGACCTGCAGCGACGCGCGCGGACCCTGCAGGGTCAGGCTGACCGCCACCCGCTGGGTGCTGTAGCGCAGGGCGTTATTCACCAGATTATCCAGTACCCGCTCCATCAGCCGCATATCCAGCGCGCCGTAGTTGCCGTGGGTCAGCGTCGCCAGAGCGACCTCGCGCTGCGGGTTGACCATCTGGATATCCTCGACGTGATCGCTGATCCAGGCGGGAAAGTCAGGCGTCGTCAGGCTGAGTTCCGTCTGCGGGCGGTCGAGGCGGGCGTAGGTCAGGAGCTCTTCAATCAGCGCCTCCAGCTGGCCGATATCGCGGTTCAGCGCTTGCGATTCCGCCTCGGTGAGGTTTTCGCTCATCTCCAGACGGTAGCGCAGGCGGACCAGCGGCGTCCTGAGCTCATGGGCGATACCGTCAATCAACTGCTTCTTACTGGCAATGAGGGCGTTAATGTTATCGGCCATTTGGTTAAAGGCCACGCCGAGCCGTTCAAAGCTGGACATGCTGTCAAAATGAATGCGCTCGCTGAAGTGGCCCTCGCCAAAGCGCTGGGCAGCGGTTTCAATGCGCAACATGTCCTGCCAGTGCGGACGCATCCAGATAAACACCGGAAAGGCCAGCGAGATAGCAATAAACGCCATCAGCGCCACGTCCAGCAGGCGCATTTCATGCAGAAAATAGAGATAAGGCACCGGGCCCACCGACAGCACATAATGGCTGCGGGGAATACGCTGAATAAAGGTGTACTGGTCATCCAGCGCGACAATATCGCCGGCGCGCAGGTGCTGCATCGAGCTTTCCGACAGCTTAAATTTGCTCATTGGTTCGATGTGCAGATCGAACGACAGGTTCAGATCCAGCTCTTTGAGCGTCTTGCTCCAGTCGCGCGGCGGAATTTCCCGCAGCTCGCTGCGCATCAGATACAGCGAACTTTTCATCAAATCGTCCAGCGACTGTCGTCCGGCGCGCTCAGCGGTAAATTTATAGACCAGACCGACCAGCAAGGTCATTACCAGAAAGCAAACGAAGAGCAAAAGATAGAACTGCACAAACAGCTTTTTCATTAAATCTCACTTAAATCAGAATGTTAATTACCTATCTTTTGCCTTCATGGCGCGGTGTGGTATGTGTCTTTCCGCTAAAGCGGTGATGCAGGAACGAAACCAGACCGCAGTCCAGGGCGTTTGTCACGGCAGAATATACCGCAAAATCACTTCTACGTTTCACGCCCGGTTTAATGCGCTATCAAAGCAGGGTTCACCCTCACTGACAACATCCCTTACGCATAAATAATGACGGAGCCCTTATAAGCGCAGCAGTCCGCCATCCACCACATACTGGGAACGGACGTTGTTGGCCATGATGGTATCGAACTGCGTTTCGGTGGTATTTTCCACCGTAGAAAAGGCGAGCTGCCCGGCGTTCAGCCACAGGCCATCCAGCATGCCAAATGATTCTACAGACTCGGCGAGGGCATGCGCCGCCTCAGGTTTCGCGCCATCGTTCTGAAGAAACCAGGCGCGCTCGGGCAGCAATGTGCGTAACGACGCCAGTTTTTGCTGATGGCGTCCGGTCAGCATCACTTCGCCCCCTTCATCAATAATGCGCATTGCCCCCGCCAGACCAATACCGCTGCTCGCCCCTGTAATCACAATTTTCTTACCTGAGAACCGTCCCATTGTCTCTCCCGTACCGCGTGAGTGTTGAGTTAACTCACACTAGAACAATGAAAATTTATTGTAAAACGACCATCTTTGGGGGCCCGGCGTGTTGCGCTTTGCCATCTTTGTGGCGCCGGTATACCCGGTATAGGTCGCGTCATCCGGGATGATATCGGCCGGGAATATCTGAATTAGTGACGTTGTCACAAATTAATTATAACCACCAGACCTGCATTACCCTGGAGCGTTGAGCGGGGTATCGCTACTCGCGAAAGTAGGGAATATCCACCGGATAGAGGGTCGTCAGACTCAGCAGACGACAGCGCACCAGCTTTTCCGTTTTGGCATACCAGTAAGCAAATTCGCCGGTGGTCTGGTGGTAAATCATCTGATCGAGGTTGGCAAACGGGATCACCAGCAGCGGTCCCTGGCGAACGTGGCCGCCTCCCGTTTCAAAGTGATGCTGTCCCCAGGATTGCTGGGTATGTTCATAGCGGTGGAGGATCACCTCGATTTGCCCGCGCTGCGGACAGAGGAGTCGAATATCGGCGTTGTCGAGGGAAAAAGCCCAACCAGAGAGTGAAGTGAAGAGTGAGAGTGCCAAAAGTACAACGTATTTCATCATGCAAAAGTCCTGTGTTTTCAGGCTTTATGCCACTCTGATAACAGTAAGTCCTTGAGCACAATCATATTGAAGGCTTATGTGATGGGGAACTGTACGGCTAAATCTATTGATTTACGCAATATGACTAATTCGCAGCGGGCAGCGGGCGCGCAGAGGGAAACCCGCGCAGTTGCCCTAAGCAGTAAAAGTTGAGGTGGTTACTGCCGGGGAGTGCGCCATAAAACGGGCCCCTCGCAGGGCCGCGGGAGAAGCTTAGTTGTCCCAGGCGTGTGGGGCGAACAGGTAGCCTTTGTTGCGAACGGTCTTAATACGATAGGGCTCCGTGGCGTTGTCGAGCAGTTTTTTGCGCAGGCGGGAGATAGCCACGTCAACGCTGCGATCCATCCCGTCGTAGGTGACGCCGCGTAAATTTTTCAGCAGCGCGTCGCGGTCCATAATTTGCCCGGCGTGGGTGGCCAGCTCCCACAGCAGATCGAAATCGGCCGTCGACAATGCGACGCTTTCTCCGCCGAGCAGCACCTGGCGGTTGACCGGGTCAATGGTCAGCGAACCAAAGGAGATGGTTTTGTGCGGCGTGAGCGTTGCCGGGGTACCGGCGCCGGCGCCCGCCGGAGCGATATGCTGGCGTAAATGCAGACGCAGTCGCGCGAGAAGCACCGCTGGCGGCGTGGTTTTCAGGATATAATCGCTGGCGCCCATCTCCAGGGAGAGGATATGGTTCATGTCGCTGTCGAGTGAGGTCAGCAGGACAATGGGCCCTTGCCATTGCCCGCGCAGATCGCGGCAGAGCGTCATCCCGTCTTTGCCGGGCAGCATAATGTCCAGCAGCACGAGGTCCGGTTTCTCCCGCGCGATCACGTCCTCTGCGCGGTCGCCGCGAGGCTCGACCACCACCTCCATATCATGCTTGCCGAGATAGGCGGCGATCAGCGCCCCAACCTCAGGGTCATCCTCAACAAAAACGATTTTATTCATGTCTATTGCACATCAGTAAAAGAAGTAACATACACTGCGTCTATTTTACCCGCCATTACTCTTTTATAAACAGCGCTATTTCCGCTATGCTGCGCTAACTTGTTGATTCATTGTTAAGGCATAAGGACATGGGGCTGTTAATCAAAGGGCTGCTGGGTGCGCTGGTGGTGGTGCTGATTGGCGTGCTGGCAAAAACGAAAAATTACGCTCTCGCCGGGCTGATCCCGCTGTTTCCTACCTTTGCGCTCATCGCCCACTATATCGTCGCCAGCGAGCGCGGTATTGAAGCCCTGCGCGCCACCATCGTGTTCGGCATGTGGTCGATTATTCCCTATTTTGTCTATTTGGTATCGCTGTGGTACTTCACCGGGATCATGCGCCTGCCGTTAGCGCTGGCAGGCGCGGTGGGATGCTGGGGGCTATGCGCCTGGCTGTTAATCCTGGGCTGGAACCACTTCCACTAGCGCAGCGGGCGGCCGCCGTCGACGGCGAAGGACCGGCCGGTGACGTAGCGGCTGGTAAACAGATAGTCGATAAGGTCGCTAATCTCTTTTTCGCCTGGGGCGATTTTCATCAGCGATTTATCCAGCGCCTGCTGACGATAGGCTTCGTCGTCACCCTCATTAAACATAATCAGCGACGGGGCGATGGCGTTGACCTTGATCTCCGGCGCCAGCTTGCGGGCGAAGGAGCGGGTCATATTGTCCAGCGCGGCTTTGCTGGCGGCGTAGGCGATATGTTTATCGCTGCCGCGCTCCACGACGTAATCGGTAATATGGATAATATCACTGGCGGCATGGCCGTGGCCGCGCAGCAGATCCTCCAGCGCGTGGTTGAGCAGATAGGGGGCATGGACGTGGATCTGCATCATGCGGTTGATCACTGTGCTCAGCGCTACCCCCGGCTTCTCCGCCATCCAGTCGCTGGCGTTGTGGATGATGGCGCGCAGGCCGCTGGTGTGCGACTTGACCGCTTCGGCGAAGGTGAGTATGCCGTCATCGCTGCTGAAATCGGCCTGCAGACAGAGGGCGCCCGCGTCGCGCAGGCCATCGATTGCCGGATAGGGCGTGCGATAGCTGACGATGACCGGCTGGTGTTGCAGCAGAAAATGGTGTGCCAGCGCGAGACCGATGCGGCGGCCTCCTCCTGTGATCAGAACCGGGCGGGGCTGTTGTTCAGCCATGGGTATCTCCTATGCGTTCTGCGGCAGGGCGAGCGCTTACCCCACCAGCATCCACGTTGCCGGCACAGCGGCAACCAGCAATAAACCAATTAGCGCCAATTCGCGGCGTTTGAGCGAACGATCGTGCTGGTGCGTACGTCGAGCGTACAAAAAGACCAGAAGACCCGGAGCGTAAAGTACCACCGACAACAGCAAATGCACAGGTCCCGACGCGTATAATAACCATAAGCCATAAATGCAGGCGCCGATACCCACCGCTTTGTGCAGCGGGCGAGTGGCGATTTTCAGCAGAAAGGCGCCGACCAGCAGATAGGGAACGAGGATCATCTCTGAGGCGATGGTCAGCAGGGTGCCGTAGTCCGACCCGGTCAACCAGATCAGCACCAGCGATACCTGAACGCTGATATTGGTCAGCCACAGCGAGGCGGACGGGGCATTGTTGCTGTTCTGGCGGGCAAACAGGCGCGGGAAGGCTTTATGAGTGGCGGCCAGGAAAGGCACTTCCGCAGCCATAATCGTCCAGCTCAGGTAGGCGCCACACACCGACACGATCAGGCCCGCCGCAATCACGATTTCTCCCCACGAACCCATCATGTTGACCATCAGTCCCGCCATCGACGGGTTACGCATACCGGCCAGTTCGCTGCGCGGCACCACGCCCAGCGACAGCAGGGTGACCAGCAGATAGACCGTGAGGGCGGAGAGCACCGCCAGCAGCGTTGCGCGACCGACATCGCGCTTGTGTCGGGCGCGGGCAGAAACCACGACGGCACCTTCCACGCCAATAAACACCCACAGGGTGATCAGCATGGTGTTTTTAACCTGCTCCCACACGGGGATTCCCAGCGCCAGTCCGCGGAAATCGAGGCGGAACGTATCCAGCTGGAAGGCCAGGGCGGCGAGCGCGATAAACGCGCCCAGCGGCAGGAGTTTGGCGAGGGTGGCCACCAGGTTAATCCCCGCCGCCGTCTGCACGCCGCGCAGGACCAGAAAATGGACAACCCACAGCAAAACCGAAGCGCCAGCGATAGACTGCCAGGTGTTGCCATCGCCAAACAGGCGCAGCTCAGGGGTATCGGTGAAGAAACTGAGCGCCGAAAAGACGATGACCAGATAGGAGACGTTGGCGATCACCGCGCAGAGCCAGTATCCCCAGGCGGAACAGAAGCCAATCAGCTCACCGAACCCTTCGCGGGCGTAGGTGAAGATCCCGCCGTCGAGGTCGGGGCGAATGCGGGTTAACAGCAGCATGGCGAAGGCGAGGAACAGGATCCCGACGCCGGTGATGGCCCAGCCGATAAGCAAAGCGGAGGGGCTGGCTACGGCCGGCCCATTTTTTGGCGAAACGAATACTGCTGGCT
>OGPE01001548.1_pt1 | contig 14547 bp, 21 predicted proteins | sample 1552881 | NCBI WGS metagenome assembly OGPE01 (sample SAMEA2580236, study PRJEB22360) | human gut metagenome | biome: human gut; feature: human-associated habitat; material: faeces | place: Denmark | collected 2008/2010 | reverse complement strand
TTGCGCCGCCGGGTACTGACCGGTGTCCAGCAGGGCGTAGAAAAGCTCGTGTTCCTCATTCTGTTGGCTTGTCAGCCACGAGGGATGCTGGTGAATAAGCGTCAGCGCAGGCTCAATTTGCTTAAGGGCGATATAAGAGGAGATGACCCAGCCGATGGCCCAGTCGGGAACGGTCTGCTGCTGCGCGATGAGATTTTGGTATTCACGGATGACCTGCGCGTAATCTGCATTGGCGTACAACGCACCCAGACGATCAATGCGCGCCCGGATGATGTCGGGCGCAGCCTGTGGGTCGGGGTGCCAGGCGGCAATCATCGCGTCATACTGCGTGAGCGCCGTGCGGGCCAGCGCGTAACGCGCGTTTTCTTCGCGGGAAGGGGTATCGGCAAGGCGCACCAGTTCGGCGGCGGCGTTCAACTGCAGATTGCGCTTTTCCGCAGGCGTCAGTTCGACGCTATCCGCCAGGCCGAGAGCAGGGGAATCGATCCGGTTGCGGGTAAGGGTCGCCATCAGGCTGGCCAGCGCGGCTTTGTTTTGCGGCTCGCGATCGAGGATCTGCGTGTCCACCAACAGCTGGTCCCAGCTTTTGCCAAGCCGCAGGTAGACATAAGAGAGCGTCTGCAGGTGGGCAACGCTCGCCTGCTCCGCTACCAGGCGACGCGCTTCGCTGAGCGCCTCGCCGTCCTTGCGGGCATCGGCCAGCGTTTTGATATAACCGATACGATAATCGTCACTGTCAGGGGCCTGGCTGAGAGCCTGCTGCCAGAGGGTGAGCGAGGCTTGCCACTGTTTCTGGTTACGCAGGGCCTGTGCCGCCGCGGCGGTACCGCGTGCGGGAAGCGGCATATAAACCTGATAGCGTCGCCAGACTTTCACCACTTCATCGTCCTGGCCGGCCCAGAGAGCTACCTGCAGCCAGTCCGCCACCTGAGAAGGGGTTAAGGCATGCCGCAGCTGGTACTGCTGAAGATAAGAGAGAAAGGGGGCGTACTGGCCTTGACGCGCTTGCAGGATCTGCTGGTCATAGAGCGAATCTGCTCCCTGAACCAGCGCCGGGAAGAGCAAAAGCAAGCCGATTGACAGCGAGAGTTTCGTGTTGCGATTAAACAATAACGTATTTGAATAAGGTGATCTTTCCATTTCTATTTGCCATATGTTCATCAAGAATCCATTGCACAACACGACCGTCCTTTGACGGTGAGTTAAAGGATGAGGATGGTCCCATTTAGCTGACTGGCACTGCGGGTGAATGACTTATTGCAAAGTAATAAACATATCTCCTGTTGATAATTGAATGGATAATTTATACCCGATACGGCAGCGGATAAATATGGATAAATGATGAGCTGCGTTTTAAGATAATTCTGTAAAATCGACTTAATTCGAGCGGCGTTGTTGAAGTTGATTTCTTTAACTTACTGAAATAAATAAAAAAGAAAGAGGGTTGGAATTTTGTTTCAAAATTGATGTGCTGCTTATATTGTGAAGAGGTTGGTGGTTTTCACTGGATATTTAAGATGATTTCTGACAAAAATTCTCAATGCCAAAAAAAGCATCTTTTCTGTGGGTTTTTTTTATTTATAATTAATCCGTTTATTTTCCATCAGAACGCAAGGAGGGTTTTCACAGCCAGAGTCAGATGCCGCGCTAATGATAAATCACAGGTCTCGTTATTTTTACCGCCATGCGAAGCGTCCAAAGGGGGGAGGAAAACGTCTGGTTGACGAGAATTTGTTGATTAAATGTTAAAGGGACGATTTGTGGCAACTTCAATGATATTGGTTACTCAGGATTACTATCTTTTTCAAGGTGTTAAGAATTTCTTTCCTGATATCATTCAGTTAGATTCTAGCGGAAAAACGATTTTAGATAATGAGGTTGATGAGGTCTCTCTGCTGGTTGATAGCCGTTCGCCGCTTTGTCATTACGATTACCTGGTGATGGAGGCGGCACAATCCAGAAAGCGAATATGTTGTATCGTCCTCGATATGCGCCATCGGGAAGAGCATTTACTGAGTCTGAAATCGTTTTTAAACATGTCATTATCACCCGCCGATATGGCGACATTATTTGGGCTTTTTCTGGAGATGAAGAGCAAGCGGCTGACCAAAGAGTGGTTTGACGATCTGCGCTTAAGTTTGTCTGAACAGTTAATGCTACGTTTGCTTGGGGCGGGTATGACCATGGAGGAGGTGGCGGTGAATCTGAATACCTCGGTAAAAAGCCTTTACCGGAAGCGCACTGCGCTTTATGAGCGACTGGGGTTAGATAATTTTAATGAAGCCTGCTTATTTATCTTCAGAAATAAACTGCTGGAGCACTCCGTTAGGTCGCCATGAGGCTTGGTTGTACAGGGAGTGGATGACATCGCAAGGTATTTGATAACGGAAATATAATAAATTAAATAGCTATTGATAGGTACAACCGTCGATACCGTTCGGTATCCATGGCGGCGTTCGACATATAATTCCGGAGCTCTTTGGAAGTAATTACCGCGAATGCGGTTTGCTATGCACAGCGATTATTATAATGAATATATTCCTTGCGCTGCACAGGAATAGTTTTGTCATAAATTAACTCTACCATGGTATTCCGGCCCAGGTGTCGGAATACCATGGGATATCGTGAAAGCATCAGAGGAGCGAGGTGGATGAGAATAAGGGACAGTATTGCTGAACGGTTAGAGGCGAGTGGGCTCTACCGTCGGGCGGCATCCAGATGGATTGAGGTGATGCAGCGCTGCCTGAACGATGATGACAGAGAGTGGATCCGTCACCATCGTAATCAGTGTCTGAAAAAGGCGCAACGTCCGCCAGCGCCGAAAGAGGAGTTTGCCGACTTCCACCAGGCGGCCAAAGAGACGCAATATCGCATGGGTATCGCGAAGCCCTATGGCGAAGCGTTCAGGCTGCCCGGCAAAGGGAAAACGGCCGCCGAGTAATCCCTTTCTTCATGGCGTTTGCCTGACGTCTTCGTCTTATCCGGCCTGCGTTTGCGCAGGCGTTTCCTCATCCCTCAGGCCTGTGCAAGCGCAGCGCCGCCTGGAGATACACATCAGACGCCGTACCCGCGGTTGTGCCGGATGGCGGCATAAATGCCTTATCCGACCTACGGGTCCTCCACAGGTTCAAACAGCGTAGGCCCGCGCAAGCGCAGCGCCGCCGGGCAGGGTGGAGTTCGATGGAGAGTCCGGATGCAGAAAAGCAAAAACCCGCCTTTTGGGCGGGTTCTTTAAATAGTGGTGCCCGGACTCGGACTAACGCCGCAGGCGTTGAACAGCGCGCGTGTCGCGCTGGCCCCGAAGGGGTGAGCCGCTGTACGGCGAATAATCGAACGGAGTTCGATGGAGAGTCCGATCGTAGAAAAGCAAAAACCCAGCCATAGGCTGGGTTCTCTAAATAGTGGTGCCGGACTCGGAATCGATGCTTTCTATTAAATTATTAATATATATAGGTTATTTTTAATTTGGTGATTTTTGTACCCTCATTTGTACCCTCGGTCCGTTTGCATTGGTTCTGGTGACTCGAATTTGGGTTCAGGTACGAGGTGGTAGGGTTGCAGGAAAATAGCGGGCAACGATTTCGTTCATCTTATCAATCAAATCAGAGCGTTTAAAGATGATATGCCCAGTGCCTTTCTGGAAGTAACGTATCTCAACATACTCGTCTTCGTAAACGGAAGCGTGCTGTTTGCAGATATGAGCATCCAGCCTGACGGAAAGATCGTTGCGATTCTCCGGAACAGGTTTACCATCCAGCAGATTAAGCATACGATCTAAATCCGCTAACTGCTCACGTCTGCGCCCATGACGGAAGTGAAATCCCCAACGGTCATATTGTACCAGACCATCAACGATGATCTTCTTCCCGAACTTGCAGGGGCTGTTGCTCTTGTAATCCCAGCTTAGTCCCTTAAACACGTTAATGATCCCCCGCTCGAACACCTCCGCTTTACTGTGATGTAGCTGCTCAAAGGTGCTGAGAATATTCTCTTCACTGACAGCGGGAATATTGTCCTTTTCCAGGCTGTTGTACCACTCGTCGCGTGCCTGTGCGTCCATGAGCGCCAGCATTCCCGACTTATTCATCAGGTCTTTCCAGATGCTGCGATCGATATTTCGGGTGATGGCTTTTATTGCTGTTTCTGGTTTATCCATCAACCAGCAGTCGTAACGGTATTGCCGTACTCCCCATTCATTCGATTTACCTCCGCCGACACTGCTTGTCAGGGCAGAGATAACGTCAAGTTGTTGTATCAGCGTTTCAATCTGTGCAATCGAGGTATTACGTCCGGTGACAATACGCTCAATACTGGTAGAGCAAATCACATCGGTATGGTTGGTTAATACTACGGGTTCGTTGAGAGTTAGTTCTGACATCAGTAATTTCCTTTATATAAAAGCAAAGCGCCAGTCGGTGAGGACTGGCGCTTATGTGCGTGTGATGAGTCTGGCTCGGGGCTAATCTGTTCTGGCCTGTTGCAGAAGCTGCAGATGGCGGAGATCGCGAACGTCCTGTAATGCCTGTTCAATCAAGGGCAACAGGGCTGCTGAGTCAGTGTTGTCTTCGTCGTTATCGAAGATAATCTCGCTGCCACAATCAATATTGTCCTGCAGCCAGCCAGTCAGAATGTTGAGAGCGACCTCAGTGGTTAATTCTGGCATTAGAACTCCTTGTTGGGATTGATGTTGAGTTACCAGTCAAAGGTGGTAAAGTCTGGCAGCACTTCGCCACAGGCATCAAAATGAACAATGCCGATGGCGTAACGACGCATAAGAGTTACCACCAGACGACGACAGGATTTAGACAAACCCAGGCGTTTTAGCCGCAACACCGGAAATGACCACGCCCCCAGGTGGAGCAGATAGCCCGACCCGGTGTACAGGATCCACTCGCTGTCGCCAAAGTCTTCGTTCTGGTGTGAAAGGGTAAACAGCAGAGTGTTATCGGCTTCGGTGATATGCGCGGTACTGCACTGGATACCGTTAACGCGGGCTATGGTCGGAAGCGGATCTTCCACGACCAGCTTTCCGGGCCTATCAGCAATACGAAGCGAGTAACCGTTATCACAGACCACATCTATTAGACTGGCCAGTTCAATACCGTCGATATCAACGGCGATCCGGCCCATGTTGAGGGCCAGTACATTGATGCTATCGGCTTCTACTGTGAGGGACAGTTTCATTGCAGCCCTCCGGAAGAGCGTCCACTAATGGCGCAAGTCACCGCTTTATAGCCGGTACGTTGCATCAGGCCGATGGCCTTTCTGGCCCGGAGTATGTCAATAGTGCTGATGAACGGAGACTGATGCTGAATGGAGAAACCAGGGCGATCAATTCGTACCAGTTCAGATTTTTCAACGAGAAAATTGAGTGCATCTGCCAGTGAAATCCCGGCGTCAATATATTGCTGAATCACATTGCCATCACCAAACTGTGTGTCGTTAAGCGAAAGGCCGTAATGCCTTTCCAGCAGATACGTAAGAAGTCGCTGCCAGATTTCAACGGGCGTTGGGCGTGACGATGCCTTCCGAGCCGGAATGGCGGATAAGGTTTGCATAATAAAATGCTCCTGAATAAAGTCGGGTTTAAAAGGGGATGGATTAGAAAGTCGAGTTAGCGGAGGATGCTGTTGCCTGACGTCGGATAAATCGCGATATAAAGGTAACCACAACTGCCCAGTGTATCTGCATCACAGGTCAGCCCTTTTGCATACAGCGTGACGCTGTGCTGATGGCGGGGATTGAGTTCACCGCTGGTGAGCATCAGCTCAAGCTGCTTCAGTAATAGTGGAAACGCCTGGTCAAGATGGCGTAAGTCCGCATCGCTGAACGTCCCGGTAATACTGGCGCGGTCTGCCAGGTAATGCAGGCGATTGCCCTCCTGCACCAGCCGTGCGCCAAAGCTCGGCATGACAGCGGGTTTTAGTCCCCACCAGGGTTCGGCAATATCATGGTTGGCTGGCGGTGTGTTATTTGACAATTAAAGTACTCCTTAAAGATGCGTTAATTCAGGGTAACGCTGCGCAATACGACATACGGGCCATTGCGGTTCTGGCGACGCTCAGCGAATACGGCCAGTACGCCGGCGATATCCTGTACCTCCCGGCCGGTATAGTGGCAGATGCTGCCGGACCACGTATATTTTCCGGTACAGAAGCGAAACAGGCGGGATTGAGGATGCTGACGGTAAATCGTCATTGCCTGGCGTTTGCTGATGATTTTCATCGCTATTCTCCTTACAGCCAGCCGCGTTCGGCAAAAGAGACAATATCCATCCCGCCGACCACCAGATGGTCCAGCAGGCGGATATCAACCAGCTCCAGCGCCTGTTTCAGGCGTTCTGTAATTAACCTGTCGGCCTGGCTGGGCTCTGCCTCTCCCGACGGATGGTTATGAGCCAGAACCGCTGCAGCGGCATTATTTTTCAGTCCGGATTTAACGACCTCACGCGGATGGACGGTGATGCTGTTAATCGTCCCGAGGAACAATGTGTCGTGGGCTATCAGACGGTGCTGATTGTCGAGCCACAGAACGGTGAAGGCTTCGCGGTCAAGCGTGGCAAGCTGCAGGCGTAGCCAGTCGCGTACTGAGCTGCTGGATGTAAATGCTGCACCTGGCTCACGTAGCTGGCATTCCAGCAGGGTTAGTGCCGTCCGGATGGTCTGCTGGTCAGTGGGGGCTAATTCACAAGCAAATAACGGTAACTGTTGTTCCATAGCGGCTGGCCTCAGTCGATGATATGCATGATGGCGCTGCATTCCGCGTGGTTAAGCGCGTAGTCCCGCAGGCGATAGTAGTGCTCCGTCATGGCATCGCATTCGGTGCGCGTGGCGTGATGGCTGTAAGTCATCAGACAGACGGCAATTCCGGCAGCTTCTGCACTGACTTCGCCGCCGTTGCCGTTCATGGTGTTAAATAGCGACCACTTCTCATCAGTATCCTCATTCGCTTCGGGGGCCATAAACGCGCCGCCGTTGCTGAGCGTGTAAAACTGCCAGATGCCGCCGCTATAGTCCGCACAGAAGCGTTCCATCCACGCGAAGACAGTCGGCTCGAGGATTATCCACTGCGGTATGCTGCCGAAGTACTGCGGCCAGAAGCTGAGACGCTGTTCGTCCGGTACCGACGTAGCGGTCAGTGCTGGCGCAGAACCGGCATCGGTATGTTGTGGCTGTAACTGGAAGGCATCGTTAAGGTTAATAATGTCGGTCATGTTAGTTTTTCCTTGTTTATTTATCTGGTTGGGGATGCAGGTTCAGCAGGAGTGACGGGCAGGACTGCGTATAGCCATCTTCATCACAGCGTGATGGCCAGTGGCCTTCAGGAAGACTTAAGCAGCACAGGCTGAGCTCGCCGGGCCGATAAAGAAGGTGTGAGCACCAGGCGCACAGGTCGTCATCGGAGATGGAGCGACAGCCCGGCAGACTCAGCAGGACGAACGGATATGGCGTAACCTGATAACTGCCATCAGGGATGTGCGGCATTACTTCAGCGTCTCCAGCAGACTTTCCGCCATCACCCAGAGCGCCCTGTTGAGCTTTACGTCGCCGTCGATGCCGCTAACGGCACGGGTATGGCTGCGTTTACCCTTCGCGGTACGTCCGGGCAGGCCGCCTTTCAGCAGGTTCTCCTGCAGCCTCTGGTACGTTGTCCACAGGTCGTCCTGCCGGTCTTCATACCGTCGTGGCGTCAGCACCTGCGTGGTGGTCACCGGCTGGTGTTCTTCACCAAAACGGTACGTTAGTGCGGCGTTTGCCAGGGCGTGTTGTGCGGGTGGTGGTAACTGCAGCGACTGCATGGCGTCACGTTTCTCTTCCACCCTGTCAAAGACACCGAGTACTTCGTAAGCACCCTCAATCACTTTCTCAACGATATTGCCCCGATGCGGAACTCTGATTTCGCCAAACGACTGTCCGCAGACGAGCGAATTCGTGCATACGCTTCTGAAGATTCCTGGTAAGAGCTGAAAACTGGATGCGCCATCGTGCGAATTCAGAATGATGATTTCAGGGACATGTTGTCCATTTATCTGACCAGCCCGGCGTAAGCGGAGCAGGTGCTTTGTGTGCTCACGACGGTCAGGGTCCCGAACGCGTGACTGACAGGCAAAGAAGGGCTGGAACCCTTCGCGCTGCAGGTTTTCGAGCAGGGTTATAGTCGGTATATAGCTGTAGCGTTCTGAGCGGGATGCGTGTTTATCCTCGCCAAAAACGCTGGGTACATGTTGGTGTAATTCTTCGTGGGTCAGTGGACGGTCACGGCGGATTTGATTTGTCCGCCCAAAACGGCTGGCTAATCGCATGGTTAATTTCCTTAGGGTTGATTTTGCGGCATAAACAAAAAAGCCATGCGCCCCGAAGGGAGCATGGCCTGTTAGTCGTGTAACGGGTATTCGGCTGAGGGGCCTGGTGAGTCAGTCCCGGGGTATGCCGTGACTGGCCAGATAGCGGTTGAACCATTCCCCAGCACTGGCTTCAAAATTCCACGCCCGCCAGAGTAACTGCCCCTCGCGGCGACGGATGACGAGGCGAAAATCGGTGCCCTGGTCGTCTTCAGTCGCCACGTTCTGGTACGTCGCCACAATGGCCTCAGCCTGCCTGCGGGTAAACGGACCGGGCGGTAGCAACGGACTGTTGGTGTTGTGCATGTGAATGCTCCTGGTAAACGTCATAAAACCAGATGCCCCGCTCAGTGAGCAGGGCATCAGTGGGTTAAGTGTGTCGCGATGAATTGCAGTATCTGCTCCATCAGGGCCGAGATTAAGGCTCCTGCGAGCAGGGTTGCCGTCTGTCTGGCGATATAAATGCTGTCTTCATCGTGGCCTTCTTCGCGGAAGTGGTCTTCCACAAACTGCTGTGCCCGGCTGCTGGCGCACCACGTCAGCGCCCGCTCCAGCGCAGCGAGCAGTATTTTGAGTAATGTCATTGAGTCAGCCTCAGAGGAGAGCCCGGACGGATGGGGCATTCACGGATGCCCCTGCCGGGTAAGTCAGAGGGGAGTGGCGCTACCGTGCAGATGGCGTTTCCGGTGGCACGGCGGGCTGACCATGAATAATTCGGTGCTTTGCCAGCGCCTGCGGCATGTCATTGATGCAGTACGTGATGTAAAAGACGTTGAGCACCACGGTATAGAACGCATTCATCTTCAGGTCAAAGCGAAAGGTGTTCAGCGCATAGTGGCGGAGCGCGGCTCTGGCCTTAAACGCCCAGACGATGTACATCACGCCACAGGCGAGTGACAGAATGCCGCTTAAGGCCAGTAGCGTGTCGCTGCCCGTGTCGTAGCCGGCGAGGTCCGGTGAGGCCATCACGCCGAACTGGCGTCCGAGCCCGAAGCAGACGGCCAGCCAGATAACGAAGGTATCTCCGCAAACCGGGTAACCGGTGGTGTCGCTGATAATCTGCTGTTTTCGGTACAGCCAGAGTAACGGCCAGATGCCGCAGGTTGCGATGGTGAGCAGCACAAAAGTGAGCGTTGGTGTTGCCAGTCGCTGGCTGAGTGTCGAGATGTCGGTCATATTGCATTGTCCTTGATTGATGTTGCTGTAAACAAGCGGGCGGGGCTACCCGGCGGTCAGTGTCGTGCATTCGGGCATATCAGCCAGAACCTTGTGAACGTTTCCGGCAGAAGGGGAAAAATGCCCCACCTTTTTGTCGTTGACGTAAATCTCAAACGACGTTGCTTTTCTGATGGCATCAATGAACGACAGCCAGGCGTTGTCGCCGTTACGCCAGCCCAGAGAGGACGGCAGGGGGAACGTCTGGTCATCCGTGACGACGGTGATGGCGGTCTTATCATCCTGTGAATCGGCACCGCTGCCGTCAGGCAGGGTGAGCATGACGTGATGCTGCAGGATATTCTGGTCGTCAGGGTTGCCGGTGCAGTTCAGGTTCATCATCACGTTTTCCGGGCTGGTGATGATGTACTCGGTGACGCCCATACCGAAGCCAATACTCCACATATTGGGGACCGCCTGTGCCGTGATGGCAAAGGTCAGTAATCCTGCTGACAGGATGGCGTGCATGAATCGCATGGTATTTTTCCTTCTCAGTCAAAAATGTTGTTGAGGGGCAGCCGTGTTACATGAGTTGTTTACCCACGACGATAAGTCCGGCCAGCCAGCCGATACACTGTGGGCCCACAAGCCAGAACAGACGGGCCTTGAGTAATCCGGTCATTCCTTCGCGGGTGTATACCGCATCCGGCATCAGCCATTGTCGAAGAGCAGCACCGACCGTCATACCGGCTCCGGGCCCAAGCGTCATCCAGAACAGATATCCCATTCCCTGACCAAAACTGCGTATCTCGCCGGTACTCCCGAACACGTTAAACAGCACGACCACAAGCGCGATGGCGAAGGCAATCGCGAAATATTTAATGACAAGCGCCATGTTCAGATTTCCTTATTTTCTGCACTGCTGAGCAGCGCTCAGCATGTTGTCCATGAAGCGCGGGGGGACATAACCGTATTGCTGGTTCATTTTCTCCAGCTCCCCGTGCGTATATTTCGTTTTGAGGTCATCCCAGATACATCCGCAGACGGCGGTAGTACCGCCGCCTGATTTGCATCCCTGGATAAACTCGCGTTCATTTTTGTCGCCACAGCCGCTCAGGGTTACGGCAGACAACAGCAGGGTGAAGAGCAGCAGAGGGCCTGCGACAGGTTTCACGATTTGACTCCTTTGGGTCTGGATGGATGTTCAGGGTGTTGTTCCCTGAATGTGTGAATGACATCACTGATAAAGCGAAAGTGGGGCAGTGCGCTGATAAATCCCTCTTCAGTAATGAGCGAACTGATTTCGCTCCGGCGACGGAAGGTTTGCTCTGAGAGTGAGGCCGAGATAATGTCTTCCAGCCGGAACACCCGAAGGCTCCCCCGGCAACAGACGACCAGATACCAGTGCTGATGCCGGTAAATCAGGCGGTAAGGCTCCTGCTCATCGTGACGGACACCGCCGACCAGCAGACTGACCACCCGGTGATGACAAATGGCTTCGGCCAGACGATGAAAACTGTCAGCCTGTGTCCATGCTGACGGTAAGTCGTGCCAGATAAAGCAGGGTGAGGTGCCCGTTTCATTCATCAGCAGGTGCATCAGTTGCCGGTTCTGCGACGGGATAATGCGTGCGATACCGGTACTGCGGGCAAAGGAAACGGCCCCCGGAGAGTGATCACGCGTGGCGCTCTCACTGAGTCGATACGTGCCGTTTTCCCCGATAATGTCGAGGTGGACCAGCCGTTGATGTAAGTCACGACGCAGGGTGCGTATCGATACACCAAACTCACCGGACAGTGTCTGAAGGGTCAGCGTTTCTCCGGCCATTAACCGGCTGATAATGACCGACAATCTGACGGCCAGCCGGTCGTAGCGGGCCTCTTCATCGGGTCGTTGCATGGACGCTCCGTGTGCGATAAATAGGTTGATATTTCATGCGGTTATTATGCGGGAGGAGAGGGACACGTTATGTCCATCCCCCGTAATGGCGGAAAAGAAAAAGTAAAATTCATCTTTCAGTAAACAGGAGAATTAACAAAGGGTTAGTGCCAGGTAGCTGAAATGACGACAGCATGCTGACACGCCCTGTCATCAGTCGTGCCGTAGCGAGTACGGTCAGCGGCTCAGGCTTTGTGCAGGATGGGCTGACCCTTATTAACGTTACGGTGCACTGAAGATATGCTCACACTGCGTGCAGCCGTATTCATCAAAGACGGTACCGTCCAGTTGTTCTCCGGCCAGAGAGCCTGCCACCGCACCAGCACAGGCGCCGGACAGAAAACCAATGAGGCCTCCGACTATCGTACCGACAACCGGAATGGCTGAACCTATCAGCGCACCGGTGGAGGCTCCTTCAAGCCCGGCAAGGCCTCCGGCTGTTGCGCCAATGACCCCTCCCGTCTTTTTACCCACATGACGCAGCTGTATATTTTGTGAACCGCAATTCGGACAATGCATTTCCTTCTCCCTTATTACTGGCAATAAATAGCCGCCTTCATGAGCTGGCGGACCGTGTATCAGAGAGACCTGGGTACCGGAACAGAAAGTATAGCTGTGACTTAGCGCGAGAAGCATACGCACGGGTGTTTTGTGGGACAGTTGACCCGGGAGAAGGAATAACGACGGTAACAGGGTATCGGGACCCCGTTTGTTCTTACTGGACACATTAACCTCCGTGAGTGAAATAACAAAACGGCAGCACTTCTGCTGCCGTTCTCACACTGGTAATATAGGTCTGAAATTATTTTGAATGTCATTTCTGGTCTGTATTGCTGTCTCCGCTCACCTTGTTTTCAGTGCAACATCCTCACTCACCACCACAGGTTTTTCGGTAATGGTCATTAATCAGTGTTTCCAGCAAATCGCTGATGCGAACTCCGCTGCGTTCAGCCATAAAGTCCAGTCGTGTTTTGGTGTCGTTCTTCAGGTAGGTATTGAGTGCTTTTTTATCGGTACGAGACTGACGTAATTTTTGCTGGTTCCAGGCTTTATTCAGGTTCAGAAGGAATAAACGCTTTGTATCCGGTGCATCGTCCCATAAATCGAGTGCGGCACGCAGAGCTAAATTGCGTTCAGTATGGCTGAGAGGAGTAAACCAGGTGCTCATTCCTGGCGTTGAAATATTTAATGAGAGCCCGATAGTGGGCGCATTTCTTTCTTCCTGAAGCGATTTGAGGCTGTTCCATGCCCACAGTACCGCGTCTTCTTCATCAGGTAACCATTTCAGCGGAGCTGGTTTGCTGTAAATATTTTTCCACTGGTCTTTCAGCCTGTCCATGACCTGGCGCTTGAGATGATTTACCGGTGGGGTCGGAATAATAATGTTGTCGAAAAAAGAGATGATAATATTAATTCTTTCCTGGTGGCTTGTCGGAGATACACTCAGATTCATTCGCTGATACCAGTTCTTTCCGAACTCTGCATTTGCTGGTTTATCAATGCCAAGTTCGTAGTCTCCGGCCTTGCAAATATACGCCCATAACCAGAATGTTGCCCGTTCATCCTGTTTTAGCCAGTCAAAACTTTCCAGCGGAAGGATGTTTTCATCGCGGGCTGTTTCCATATCAGAAAAAAGTCTTGCCCGCTGTTCTGCATTCTGTATGAACTGATTGATCAGTTTGTTGAGTGCCTGTCGACAACTTTCTGCATCCTGGTGAGGAATGTCACGGGTGTTAATTATTTTATTAACACCCAGCCACCCGGCATAAAAAGCACAGACTCTCAGGTCACGGGTATTTATAAGATTTTGTCTGCCATTGTCGTAATGTACAACCATTGTGGATACCTGTAATAGTAAACTACATAGTAGTGGTTATGGTGGTGATTTTTGTAGCTAAACAGTATCACGATGATGGTTTTATCGTCACTTAAAAACACATCTGGTAGTCATCGTGAGGTTTTATTGTTGATTTATACTGGTTTTGACAAGGTTTTACCATGGTTTTAAAGTTGTCATTTTCTTTGTTTATCTCTCAGATGCTTCTCTGTTTACTGCATGAGTATCGTCTCAACAGGTTACCTTGTTCTCCTACATGCTTTCGTTTTCATCCCCATCATGGTTCCTGGTTCGCTTCAGGGGGCATTTCTGGTATCTGGTCGAGCTGCCATGAGGTATTTCCATTTTGTTGCTCATAATCAGGATTGAGGGCTTCTGCGGGTAGTGATGATACGGGGTTAATTTGATTGAGGTTATTTGATGTGACATGGTGTCTATTTTTATGTTATTGAAAAAAGATAATTCCAGAGTAACTGATGCAGGCGTTTATTGTCGGTAAGTGCTGTCTGGCGTGGTTATCTTCATCGTTATTGTTATGCCTGGTGTGTTGGATTGGTATTAATATATTAAAGAAGGGGGTTTATCATTTGTAACAGTAATCGATGATGTGTTATCAGTAAGTGGGTTATGCCTGGGTGGTATTATTATCTGAAGGTATTCACTAAGGGGATAGTACTATTGGATGGTATCCATTGAGCAATCATTGCCATCAGGTAAACAATACACTATTCAATGTAGTCACAACCTGAATGTTTAGCACTCATTAAAAATCTATCATTAAGAAAACAGAATTGAATTGAGTCGAAATTACCATTGACTAGTCCTCGTCAGGATAAAAGTGAAGATGATTAACATCAGTAATCTAATAATCATAACGGCAGGGTGATTACTGGTTAACATTAACATTTGGGGTGAATGGTCATGCCTGAAAATCAGCAGGTGAGTATCAATGGTTTATTACTGGTCTGCGTATTAGTGATGAGCGTTAAATGCTCGGTCAGTGAACTAACCTGTAGTAAGCCTGTTGGTATTGCTCTGTCTGCCTGATATTGACGCTTACAATACCTGTCAGTTACAGATACTACGGTGACCCATTATCCCTGAAAGTTTTTTGATATGTGTAAACAAGGCCATTGGTAACGACTGTAAACGGGGCATTATCCGTGTTGGTAATAATAGTCATGATTGTATCTAGACTGGCCCCATGAATCTCCAGACAGCTGGTATCACTTAAATTAGTGATAGTCTTAATACTAGTTTTTAGACTAGTCGTTGG
>OGPE01001537.1_pt1 | contig 14628 bp, 13 predicted proteins | sample 1552881 | NCBI WGS metagenome assembly OGPE01 (sample SAMEA2580236, study PRJEB22360) | human gut metagenome | biome: human gut; feature: human-associated habitat; material: faeces | place: Denmark | collected 2008/2010 | reverse complement strand
AATCCCTCCAGTTATAATTATTGATATGGGACCATTGTAACATAAAAATAATGGAGCGCAAAGAAAGCTTTTCTATGTCCAATGTGCAGAGTGCAGGGAGGAAAGAGGTTCTTTTTATAGAAATTTATTGAAAATATTTCTCCATAATGTTATCATTGGACACGAAAAACACAGAAAAAACGAGAAAACATAAGGCTGTTATGCAGGTATCTACAATATGGTCTGAAGCAGCCGGTGAGAGTGTCAGAAAACAAAAGCAATGGGTGGCAGAATGTTTGATGACCAGGGCTATACAGGAGGAGAAAAACAATGAAATTAACCATGCTTGGAACAGGTAACGCACTGGTAACAGAATGCTACAATACATGTTTCGTGCTCAGCGATGAGTACGGCCATTTTCTGGTTGACGGAGGCGGCGGAAATACTGTACTTTCCCAGCTGAAGAAGGCAGGTATTGACCTGATGGATGTCCATGAGATCTTCGTTACACATAAGCACGTAGACCATATCATGGGAATCGTCTGGGTGATCCGCATCATCTGCCAGAATATGAAAAAAGGTACTTACCAGGGCGAGGCGAATATCTATGCCCATGATGAGGTGATCGGACTTCTGAAAGACATGGCCTTTAAGCTTCTGAATAAAAAGGAGACACAGTACATTGGTGACAGACTTCACCTGATCGAAGTAAAAGACGGTGAGGAGAGAACGATCCTCAATAAGAAAGTGACCTTCTTTGACATCGGTTCCACCAAGGCAAAACAGTTCGGATTCCAGATGATCTACGACGGTGGCAAGGTACTTACCTGCTGTGGCGATGAGCCATACAACGAGTGCGAGGAGAAATACGCCAAAGGCAGCGACTGGATGTTCCACGAAGCATTCTGCCTGTACGGACAGCGTGATATCTTCAATCCTTATGAGAAACATCACTCCACAGTCAAGGATGCCAGCGAGCTTGCTGAAAATCTTGGCGTGAAAAACCTTGTACTGTATCATACAGAGGATAAGAGCATTAAGAAACGTAAAGAACTCTACGGCGCAGAAGGCAGAGAGTATTATCACGGAAATCTGTTTATTCCGGATGATCTTGATGTGATCGAAATGTGATAATTGTAAAAAAGGAAGGATCGGAAGCGTGGCATATGCTGCATTTCCGGTCCTATTTTATATCATGGAAAATTATTTCGTAATGTTCCAATGACATAAAAGAGTCCTCCAGGAAGAAGTCTTTCCTGTTCTGTAAAAATTTTGTGGAAGATAATTTTACGAAAAGCTTATGAGCCGGATAGATCGTCCGGATATACTTACAAATTTCATAGTGTATCCATCAGAAAGAAAATGCTTGTAGGACAAAAAGGTATCGTTTACAATAATACACAAATAATATTTTACAAATTACGAGGTGACAGAACATATGCCAGCAACAGACAATATCACACTTGAAGAAAAATACAGAAAACTCCAGGAGATCCTTCGTTCCCTTGGAAGCGTAGCCGTAGCCTTTTCCGGCGGTGTAGACTCCACGTTTCTTCTGAAAGCCGCACAGGAAACACTTGGCGACAGGGCCATGGCCATTACTGCCTGTCCCTGTTCCTTTACTGACAGAGAGCTGAAAGAAACAGAGGATTTTTGCCAGGAAAATCATATCCGACAGGAGATCTGTAAGATCAACGAATTCGACATTCCAGGCTTCCGCCAGAACCCGCCGGACCGTTGCTACATCTGCAAAAAAGCCATCTTCACCAAACTCTGGGAAGCAGCAAAATCCCACCATATGAACATGATCGTGGAAGGCTCCAATATGGATGACCTGGGAGATTACCGTCCTGGAAAAAGAGCCATTCAGGAGCTTGGGGTCCGAAGTCCTCTCCAGGAGGCCGGCCTCTATAAAGAAGAGATTCGCAAGCTGTCAAAGGGCATGAACCTTCCAACCTGGAACAAGCCATCCTTTGCCTGCCTTGCTTCCAGATTTGTATACGGTGAGACCATCACCGAGGAAAAACTTCACATGGTAGACCAGGCCGAGCAGTTTCTCATGGATCTGGGATTCCATCAGTTCCGTGTCCGTATCCACGGTACCATGGCAAGGATCGAGGTTCCGGAAGAAGATATCCTGAAAATTGCAGATAATGAAACAAGAACAAAGATCACAGAGAAATTCCGCACATTGGGATTTTCTTACGTGACTCTGGATCTTCAGGGCTTCCGTTCCGGAAGTATGAATGAAACACTGGGAAAATAAGTATCAGAAAATAAAATAATCCCCCGGAAATACCGCGCGAGAAGTATTTCGGGGGGATTGCTGCACGAATAGAACCGGAGGCTCCGTTACTGTGTTCAAATCTCAATTTTCGGATTGAGAATATCTGTCTGCCAGGCTGTATATCTTACATATAATCCTTCAGCACATTATGATCCCGGAGCACTTTCTCAACCACAGTACCCTTCACAACATTCAGAAGTGGTTTCTTCAGTGCATTCAGCGGCCCTGGCAGCTGGATCTCCAGCGGGGATTTTCCGTCCATCAGCTTCACACTGCTGTCCAGAAGCTCACGGATATCGTAAACGCTTCCCCATACTTCCGGAACACCACGGTCTACGCCAAGCAGTCCGTAAACGGCTTCCATAGCAGTACGAACAGAATATTCTGTCGTGAAGATAGTGTCTCTGGGGGTTTCCGCAAACTGACCCAGGAATGCGAAGTTTACGCAACCATCCGGGATAACATCAGGGCGGTCACCCTTTGCTCTGGGCATGAAGAATGCGGTAATATAAGGCATCATGGTAGGAACGCAGACTGCACTGTGCTCTGCCAGCTCCGGAATTTCGTCTACCGGAACGCCGAGATGATACAGCCATTCTTCTGTAATTTCCTTACCGGTGCATTCTTTCATGGGCTTCTTGATATAATCGCCGGGAACGTCGGTGAACAGGCTGTATACCCATACACAAACCTGCTTCTTATCCTGTTCTTTGAACTGACCCTGACGGTTGATGGTCCAGCTTAACAGCCAGCTGGAATCCTGACAGCTTACGATACCGCCGGTAACGACTTTGCCGCTTCTGGGATCTCTCTGGCAGATTTTCTCAATATAAGGAATGATTTTGTCATCCAGAGTGGTAACAGTTGCAGATTCCCAGTTGGTCTTTTTAATATCGGAGCAGAACTTCTCGGGATGACCAAAGGAAGGATCCTGACGGGCGATATTTTTCCACAGATCCCATACGCCGCTGTTGCGAACCTCTGCATCGCCCACAGGAGCGTGATTCTGATCTCCGTAGATCGTTCCCTCTGTGCAGCTGCCGTTTGTTACGAATACCAGATCGTTTTCGGTTAAGGAAATCTTCTGCTCTTTCCCATTTACCTTGCATTCGATGGTCTTTGCAACCTTTTTGCCGTCATGGAAATCAAAGATAACGTTGGTAACCTCGGTATTGAACTGGAACTGTACGCCTGCGTCCTCCAGGTATTTCTTCATCGGAAGGATCAGGGATTCATACTGATTGTATTTGGTGAATTTCAGTGCGCTGAAATCCGGGAGTCCGCCGATATGGTGGATGAAACGCTGGAAGTACAGCTTCATTTCCAGTGCGCTGTGCCAGTTCTCGAAAGCAAACATGGTGCGCCAGTATAACCAGAAGGTGGAGTTGAATACCTCGTCATCGAATACGTCTTCGATGGTCTTGTCGTACAGGTCTTCATCTTTTGTCAGGAACAGCTTCATGATTTCCATGCAGCCCTTCTGGCTTAAATTGAACTTGCCGTCCGTGTGTGCGTCTTCACCGCGGTTTACGGTTGCACGGCACAGGGAGTAGTTGGGATCGTGCTTATTTAACCAGTAATACTCGTCCAGTACGGATGCACCGGGCTTTTCCAGGGAAGGAATGCTGTGGAACAGATCCCACAGGCACTCGAAATGATTTTCCATCTCACGTCCACCGCGCATGACATAGCCTCTGGAGGGATCAAAGGTACCGTCACATGCGCCGCCTGCAACGTCCATTGCTTCCAGAATGTGGATGTGGGAGCCGGGCATCTGACCGTCTCTTACAAGGAAGCACGCTGCTGCGAGAGAAGCCAGTCCGCTGCCCACCAGATATGCATTTTTGTTGTCAACGCCTTCCGGTTTTTCGGGACGGGCGAATGCTTCGTAGTTACCGTTGGTGTAGTAAATGCCCTTGCTGTTTTTCTCATATTTGCCCCGCTCTGTATTGCGGTAGCTCGGGTCAGGAGCAGGCATTTTGATGGTTTTTTCTGCGGTCTTTGCGACTGCTTCTTTAATCTCACCGGATAAGGTCTGACCTTCCTCTGCAAGATGGTCTGTATGTTTTTTTGCTGCAAATGCCGCTGCGCCGACGCCTGCTGCGAGGATAGCTGCCTTTGAAAGACCGGAATGTTTCTTTGCCATGATAAAATCCTCCATTTTCGATTTTCAATACAAATTTGTCAGTAAAAGGATGCCCGAATTTTCGGGAAACAATGAGAAATTTTTTCCTCTGTTTGTTTTGTAGCTGTATCATATCGCAGGAAATGGAGTTCCTCAATTCACAGAATCGAAAGAGTGTAGCAAAATTTCCCAGTTTTTGAAATGTGTCTAAGAAATAGGAGAAAACAGACGGACGGGTTGGCTTTCTATCCCGGACCTGGAGCTTCACATAAGATTGACACGGCGATAGATTTCATTAAAATAGAAAGAAAGAGACAAAAAACAGGGGCAGTAGAGTATGGAATATTTGGATATCGTAGATGAAAATGGAGTACCGACCGGGAAAATAGCAGAACGGACAGCTGCGCATAAGCAGGGACTGCGGCACCGTACCTCCCATGTCTGGATCCTGCGGGAACGGGCAGGAAAAGTCGAGGTACTGCTGCAGAAAAGAAGTCAGAATAAAGATTCCTTTCCGGGCTGTTACGATATTTCCAGCGCCGGACATATCCCTGCAGGGGTAGATTTCATTCCGTCTGCGCTGCGGGAGTTAAAGGAAGAACTGGGCTGCAGTGTTTCGGAAAATGAGTTGATTTATTGCGGACAGCGCAGATTTTCCTATGATGGCGTTTTTCATGGAAAGGAATTTCATGACAGGCAGGTCAGCAACGTTTATGCGCTATGGCTGGATCGAAGGCCGGAGGATTTTGTCCTGCAGAAAGAAGAACTGGAGGAAGTGCGCTGGTTTGAATTTGAAAGCTGTCTGAGACTGGTTGAGAAGAACGAAATTCCGCATTGCATTTATTTGGAAGAGCTGCAGATGCTGCTTCCAGAGGTGCGGAAGCGGGAAAGGCTCTGTATTCTGGTCACGCCGCCAGTGACGGAGGAAGAAAAGCAACAGCTTTTGCAGGCTGCGCCGGGACAGAAGTTTTTCTTTACGGAAAAGCCGGAGGTGACAGAAGAACAGCTGCGGCGCGCGGACATTATCCTTGGCAATTTGCAGAGTCCTTTGCAGTTAAAAAAGTGTGAAAACCTCAAATGGATTCAGTTGAATAATGCCGGGACGGAAGGCTATTGTGAACCGGGGCTTCTGCCGGAGGGTGCACAGCTTGCGAATGCGACGGGTGCTTATGGAATGGCGATTTCGGAGCATATGATCGGTTGTCTGTTTGCCTTGCGGAAAAAATTGCTGCTGTATTGGGACAACCAGAAAGCACATTGCTGGCATTCGGAAGGGCATGTAAAAGTAATCGAAAGATCGAATGTACTGGTGATCGGCTGCGGTGATATCGGAATGACGTTCGGCAGAAAGATGAATGCACTTGGCTGTCGGGTGAGCGGAATTCGCAGAAGAGTTTCTAAAAAGAGCGACTGCCCGGAATGGATGGAGGGTATGTACGGCATGGACAGTCTGGAAGAACTGCTTCCAAAGGCGGATATCGTGGCGATGAGCCTGCCGGGCAATGCATCGACGTATCATGTGCTGAGCCGTGAACGGATTGCGTTGTTGTCGGACAATGCGGTTGTTTTAAACGTCGGACGGGGAACGGCGATCGATACGGATGCCCTTGCGGATGCGCTGTATACGGGAAAAATCGCGGGGGCCGCGCTGGACGTCACAGATCCGGAGCCGCTTCCGGCAGACCATCGGCTCTGGAATGCGCCGAATCTCTTGATTACGCCGCATGTTTCCGGAGGGTTTTCCCTCCCGGAGACGCTGGAAAAGATCGTCGGACTGTTTGCAGACAATCTGGAGCGGTATTTTGCAGGGCAGCTGATTGAAAATCTTGTGAATCTGCAGACGGGGTATCGGGAGTAAAGTGCCTGTAAAGCAACTGTGGATTGCTGGCAGTTATGTACCGCAGGCGTGTAGAGTCCCAGTGAATTGTGTGGGATTTTTAGCGCAAAGCGCCTGCAAAATGGAGATCAGTATGGAAAAAGCATATAAACTGGAATTTGGGGGACAGCCCGGCGGAGAGCTTTTCATGACTTGCTGCGGGTGCTCCCGGACAGAACCCCTGCACTGCTTCGGACCGGCGATGAAGCCGCATTATCTGATTCATTATGTATTAAACGGCAGGGGGATTTTCAAAATGGAGGGCGAGGAATATCCGCTGGAAGCAGGATGCGGATTTGTGATTGAGCCGGGGCAGATGAGCTTTTATCAGGCGGATGAAAAAGATCCGTGGATGTACATCTGGGTCGGCTTTGCGGGCGAGCGCGCGGAAGAATATGTCAAAAGCATGGGGATATCCCCGCGGCACCCGGTGTTTCATTCGGAGCAGTCGGATGAGCTTTACAGTATCGTCCGGGATATGATGGATCATAATACGGTCGGCGTTGCAAACGAGCTGCGCCGAAACGGTTTGCTGCATATTTTTCTGTCGGTTGTGGCGCAGAGTATGCCGGAGGAAAGGCGGGAGGAAACGGATCGGGCGAACCAGTATGTCCGCCGGGCAGTGGAATTTATTCAGCGTAACTACTGCAACCCGATCCGGGTGACGGACGTGGCGGATTATGTCTGTGTCAACCGCAGTTATCTATATACTCTGTTTCAGAAATCTCTCGGTATGTCCCCGCAACAGTTTTTGGCGGCGTACCGGCTGACAAAGGCTGCGGAAATGCTGATGGTGCCGCATCTGCCGGTGGAAAGCATCGCATTGTCCTGCGGATATCAGGATCCGCTTGTGTTCAGCAAGGCGTTTCGGCAGATGAAGGGGGTTTCCCCGACGATGTATCGGAAGCAGATTCAGCAGGATGAAAACCGCGTCAACCGGGAGCACTTAAAACAGGTAGAGGAGTTTATCTCCAGAGTCGGCGGGCTCGAGCTGGGCGGGGAGCCGTGACGGAAGCGCGGCGCGGGTGTGTCGGGCATGATAAAACGTAGGATGTTGCGGACACGCAGACAGATCGCGCAGCACCGTGACACGCGGCACGGCATACCTCGTTGACTTTACTTCCGAATTCCGGCGAGCACCTCGTTAGGAATAACAAATTCCGGGCAACCCATGGACATCGGTGCAACATCGCCTTCGTTGAAGCAAACCACAACCTCGTTGTTCTGATTCAAGTAGAAGGAAGTGTTGTCTGTGATAGAGGTAAAATCCCATTCCGGCATATCGGAATCGAGCCAGTAGATTTTATTTTCATCTGCCGCCATCTGTTCTTTCATCTGCTGTTTGATATTGTCGCTGATAGTGGTTAAATAATCGCTGCCCTCCTGGAAGAGATCTGCAAGCTGCAGGCGTTTTCCGGTGGAAAGGTCAATGGTGTAGTAGTAGTTCCATTCCGCACCGCTTCCGGCAGACTGGAAGCAGATCAGTTTCAGGGTGAAATACTGATCGGTGGTCGCCAGAATTTCGGATTTGACGGTCATATTCTGGTAGCCTTCTTCGTTTTTCTTGCTTTCTTCGAATTCTGCGATCAGGCGGTCTGTGATGGTCTGAATCTCTGTATTGATTTCCTCTGCTGTTTTCTTCGTCTGTTCGGAAACGGCGGAGGATTTTTGTGTATCCGCGTCAGTGTCCGGTGCGACAGTTACCTCCGGAACCTGAATGTCTGCGCTGTTTCGGTCATCTTCGTAGTGATAGTCCCGGAAGGTAACGACTTCAACAAGCCTGGAGAGCACAGGAACCTGGCTCATTGCGTAGGCAACGGAAGCGGAGGTGTTCGGTAAGATGACCAGAGCGGCAGCGGCTGCAGCAGCGGCGATCCCGCAGCGGCGTGTGATGGAGCGTCTGTGGGAGACAGAGCTGTGGGCAGCATTGGAACCCTGCTGGCTGTTCTCCTGCTTTGCCTGAGAGATCTTTTGTTTCATCTGTAAAAGCTGTTCTTCGGACATGCGGATGTCCTGATATTCTTTTTTCAATTCCTGTAACTGTTTTTCACGGTTTTCCATAATAAAAATCCTTTCTGAGAGTGATGGCGGGGCTGAGCCACCGCTTGAATGGTGTTGAACTTGCTGCACGCTGATGGGGCTCGAATGTGGTCGGCAGCTGTGTCGGGCGGTCAGTCCAGCGACAACCGGAGTTTTTTGAGACTGCGGTATAGTCTGCTTTTGATGGTATTTGTGTTTTCTTCCATGATGGCTGCAATGTCGTCCAGCTTCATATCTTCAAAATATTTCAGCTCTACGATCATGCGGTCGCGGGGCGGCAGCAGCTCCAGCGCATGTTTCAGATCGAGATTCTCGTAAGCGTCTTCGTAGTGTAGCTCGTCGTTTCCTTCTTCCAACGGCTCCGTTTTTTTCTGCTTACAGAAAGAAAAAATCTCGTTGAGCATGATTCGATACAGCCAGGTGGCTGCATAACGGACCTCTTTTAAGTCAGAGCTGCTTCGGATAGCTTTATATGCGCCGTTCTGGACGATATCTCCTGCGTCTGCTTCGTTGTGGACGTAGCTGTAAGCGAGTCGGTAATATTGATCGTAATTTTGCAAAAGCAGATCTTCTACCGCTTTTTCTTTTGTTTTTCTGGATAATGATATCACGAAGAAATTCGCCTCCTTCTTTTGTTGTTCTGAGGATTAGACGTTGTAGGCGGGAAAAAAGTTTCAGGGAGTTTTAAATTTACTCTACCATACCATTATTTTTAACAAATTTGGTTGAAAAATTTCCAAAAATAGAACCATAGGTTCTTAAGTAGAACTAAGGGCTCGTGGAGCGGAACAGATAGGAAACCTATACTTTACCCATACTATCAGTACGAGACTATAACGATAAGGGGAAGGGAAAAGTATATGCTTGGGGAGCAGATTAAACGGTGCAGGGAGAAGCGTGGATTTACACAGGAGCAGCTTGCGGAAAAAATCGGAGTCAGCATAGAGACGATTTCCAGTATTGAACGGGGCATCAAAATGCCCAGACTGCAGAATTTTGTGGCGATCGCAAATCAGCTTGGCGTTTCAGCAGATGAACTTCTGCAGGACGAACTGGATTTCGGCTTTATCGCGGAAGCGAACGCTCTTTCCAAAAAGCTGGAGGAGTTGTCGAGGGCAGATCGAAAGCGGATTTTAGAGACCATGAACTTTCTGATTGTACAGGCTGGCGGAAAATCGGAATAAGAGTTTCGTTTTTCAATGGAAAAGAAAAACTGCATCGGACTGGAGAAACGACAGAAACAGGCAGGAGCTGACGGGTATCTGAATCGGACGGAATAGGATAGGAAGCGTCGGCTCCGCTTGGCCCTGAGAAAAGGAGAGGTGATGTGCTTTTATAATTATCAATAATGATAGTGTATTATATGGTAGTAATAAGGATTGATAAAGCAAGGGTTCTGTGGTAGTGTGGAACACATATTTTGTATGTAAATGGCGAATACCGCGGCGATTCGGATTTGGGCAAGCTGATGCACGATTTTAATTGTACGGATGCGGAAGATATGTATTTTGACCTATTGGCGGAAAAGACGCGGTATCTGAAAGAGAATCCGAAAGGAGTGAATGAAATGTGCAAGGTTATGGAAGATTTGAGAAATGAGAGCTACGCGGAAGGACGCGAAGAACAGGCAAAAATAACTGCTTTCAGAATGGGCAAAAAAGGGCGTTCACCGGAAGAAATCGCGGAGCTGATTGATTTTGACGTGGAAACAGTGAAAAAATGGCTGCAAACTACAGAAGAGTAAAAGAATAAAGGAATGCAGTCAAAATCGCAGAGCAACAGCGGATTGGAAATTAAGTATAGTTAATTTTGAAGCTGGGAAAAATGTATAGATACCGGTACACCGTGCAAAAAAGTCGCATGATGTATCGGTATTTTTTATTCATGACAATAGAATGCTCGCAGAGCGTGCATTCTATTGCTTTGCAGGCGGAAAATTCCCTTCATAACAATAGAATGTTCGCGGAACTCGCCCCCTATTTTTACCAATTTTTACGAGCAGGCTGCTAATTTCGACGAGATTATTTGCAACCCCGAAAAGTATGGTACAATCGTATAAGATATATTTTATGACGAACTGTGCGTGTGGGGAGGCAGATAATTCGCGCAGGCAGTTGATTGGTGACAACAGTACGTTCGCGCAGAGCGAGTTATAGATTGGAAGGGTGAGTATCAAAGCATCGGGAGTTTGTATTGCATTCTATTGTTTGAAAAAGAGAAATCTATCAACAGGGTAATAACAGGGGTAAACTACAATGAAAAAGAAAATATTGAGCGACACATTATTGCAGATCTTTCGAACCAGGAAACGGTTTGTTTTTGGCATTTTAATTTCGCTGATTTTGGAGACAGTGATCTCTTTGGGGCTGCCAGGCATACTCAGCAAGATCATAGACGGTCTGGGGAAACAGACAATTACATGGCTTGTTGCATTTATTCTGTTCTTTTTGGCAGTTGTGGTCGTAAAAGGATTTGCAACAGTTTTAAATTCTTATTTAAGCGAAAAAATGGGCAGGAGCGTCTGCGATGAAATCCGGAAAGAGTTGTTGAAAAAATTATTCCAGTTTTCCGTCTCCCAGCATAAAATGTCGAAAACCGGAGACTTTTTTGAGAAGATCGAAGGCGACGTCAACGTTATGGTTGGATTCTTTTCCAATATGCTGATCGACATCATGAGCAGCTCATTTATGATAGTGGGAATCCTGGTTGTATTCCTGACAAAGTCGCTGATTCTCGGCGGAATTTTTTGTGTGATAGCGGTTCTGATATTTGTCATTTTTATCGGAACCCAGAAGAGCCTTTCTGCATTATGGAACGATGCGCGAGTGAGTGAAACAAAGCTGTTTGGAGAGTTTTCCGAAGATGTGTATGCTGCGGCAGATGTAAAAGGAATTGGCAAAGAAGATTATATCCATGAGCGGTTCCATAAGGATTTTGCAGAGTTTGAGCAAAAACAGGTAAAGGCGTCCTTTTGGGGAAATTTGCCGGCGACGGTGTTTTTCTCCCTGCTAAATGTTGCGGAAGGCATTGCACTGCTGATCGGAGTCCAGCTGTTAAATCGTGGCAGATTGTCAATCGGGGAACTGTATTTGCTGACGAGTTATGTCGGCTTATTGAATATGCCGTTTTTCCATTTAAAATATCAGTTTGCGCAGATGCCGATGTCACTTGCTGCCTTAAAAAGAGTGAATTCCATATTTGAAATGGAATCCCAGGAGGATCAAAACGAAGAAGCTGCAGAATTTAGCGGCAATGAGATTGTGTTTTCGGACGTTTCTTTTGGCTACAATCAGTCGAGGGTTTTGTCAGATATATCGTTTACGATCGGCTCGAATGAAAATGTGCTGATCGAGGGAAGGACAGGCTGCGGAAAGAGCACTATTTTGCATCTGATTGCAGGACTGTATGTACCGGACTGCGGCAAAATTCTGATCGGTGGAAAAGAAATCCGGGAGTTTAACCGGAGAAAATATGTGGAAAATGTTTTCTATATTTCCCAGTTTTATCCGATTATCGAAGATACGCTGCTGAACAATCTGGTGCGGTTTTACGACAATTACGAGAAGCAGTCGGTTGAGCTGGCGCTGAAAATCACCCATATGGATCAGTGGATGGAAGAGACGAAAATCGGTCTGGAAGATACCATCAAACCGGAAGATTTTACGGTAAATGAGGCGCAGATTTTGGCATGGACAGCAGCATTAATTGCAAAGCCCCGTATTTTGCTGGTCGATGAATTCGACGCTTCCATAGACGATAAAATCCTCACGACGATTGATACGCTCCTTGAAAAGGAATTTACGGATTCTACGATTATCATGGTGTCCCATAAAAACAGGAGTGCCTTGAAATTCCACAAAAAGATACATATGGAGGAAAGTCGGATACAGGTAGAAACCTGCTGAGAATCGAGAGGGACAAATTATGAAAATGAAAAAGAGAGAACTATATCGGGCTTTCACGAAAGACATAAAGGCTTTTGGATTACTTGTGATAGCGGTCGAAACGATCACTTATACGTTCAGTTTTTTAATGAGCGGTATTGCAAAAAAAGACATTTTTAACGTGATTGAAGGAAAAGACGTCACACTTGGAATCTATTCCCTAAACATTTTAATCTTGATCAACGTGATGGTTCCACTGATCATCAATTGTGTAAAACAGGTCAATTCCGCTTTTGTGGAAAAATGGAAAACCAAGGCGAGATACAACGTAAAAAGTGTATTGTTAAACTATGTGTTGAGGGAATCGCTGAATCCGGCGCGGGAGACAGACGGCGCAGTTTTAAATTATTACCGGAATGAATGCGAGGACGTCGTAAATTTCTTTTTGGAATTTTATTATCAGGTTCCCAAAATCGTATTATCCGTTTCGATATTAATCGTGATGTTTTTTATCAACCCGATCTTTGCGGCTGTAAGCCTGTTCCCGACCGCTTTGACGGTTTTTCTGGTAAAAGTTCTTGGCAAGAAAATTTTCTTATACCGGACGAATTCCCGGAAAAACACAAAAGAAGTGACGAGTTTTCTGAATAACTTTTTTGAAAACACCGAGTATTTTTATATGATCGGAAACCGGGAACGGGTGATTTCCGCGTATGAGAGAAAATGTCAGGAGAGATCGAAAAGCGAGATTCGGGACAGAATTTTTGACAGCCTGCTGGGCAGTATTTCCGGCAATTCTTCGAATATGGCATTGGGCATTATTTTACTGATTGCATTGCCGTTTATGATGAACGGAATCTTTTCGGTTGGTGAATTTGTCATGTTTGGCTATTACTATGCGTTTCTGGCATATCTGCCGGATGCGATCGGAAATTTGGTAAAAAGAAAGAAGCAGACGAACGCATCGCTGGAACGCCTTGGATTTTTGCTTCAGGAGACAGATGGTGCAGGATTTGTCAGGGAAAAAGACGGATATGATTTTTTAATCTGTGCAGGCGGTGGAAAGAAAACGTTCCATGCGGCGGAAAAAGAAATCGTGATTTTAAAAGGCGAAAAGAGCAGCGAAGCGCTGCGCACATTATTTTCCGTATGCGACAGAGAATTGAAGGATAAAAAATGCGTCTATGTACCGAGTGAGCCGGTTTTATTCGATGACTCTCTTTTGGAAAATATTTCTATGGGAGAGGGGATTGAGGATGCAAAAATGAATGGCATTCTGGCGAAAACAGCTCTGGACGAGGATGTGAAAACCTTTGAGGATGGACTGCTTAAGCGGTGTGGAAAAAAGGGAGAGAATCTGTCCGGTGGGCAGAGAAAAAGAGTCGGGATCGCACGGGGACTTTATCAGGATGCGGATGTGCTGTTTCTGGATGGTGTGGCGGATCGGGTGGATTCTGCAACGGCAAGATTTCTGGTGGAGCATGTTTTGGAAGAATTTCAGGGACTGGTGGTAATGGTGTTTGAGGATGGCTTTTCGCAGAAGATGGACGGAATGGTTGTTGAGGTGTGAGCCTTAAATAAGTAAGTAGAGAATGTGCGGATGCCGGTATGATGCATGAGGCTTCATGCCGCCGCTGTGATGGTCTGCACCGGAGATGCTTCTCCTATCACGATACTCACACTTCCTGAAGAAAAAGCGCTTCATGCACAGAAAATCATCCGGGATGGAAGAGAGCTTCTTGTGATTTCGGAGATGGATCTGTATCAGAGGGAGAATGGGACAATTGCAGGTCTTCTTCGGACGAAAAAACCACAATACCGGAAGTCAGGGTCTATCCTTCGACAGATGAAGCACCATAGGGCTTGCAGATTGGTAAATGCGGAGACAGCGGCGATCGTTCAGGTTGAGTGAAAATAGTGAAAGCGATAGCAATAAAGACCTTGATACCAATGGGGAGCCTGTCACACGATTGTGATAGGCTTCCCATTATTATGTTGTAGTTTGTCATTAACTGGTTTTCTTTCTTCTTCTATAAAGGTGCACATAAGGAACGAGAAGGACATTTGCATGTAAAATAGATCAAACGAGGAGAAAAGAAAATGGAATTTGTAACTTCACAACAGGGAATTGATAGGAAATTTTGGCGCGTTTGTAGAAATTGAAGTCAGTGATAAAGTGAATTTTGGAATGTTGATAACGATATGGCTGTCTATTCTTGAAAATATTCAACGGCTGGGAGTGAATATGCCGGGATTTTTGGAAAAATATCTGGATGAAATCCGGAATAAAATAGAAAAGAAAAAGTAATGGTTTGGGTGAGTGTGGGGATCATGTTTTGGATGGCTGTTAAAAAAATAGTGGATGAAAAGTCGTCATTCGGAAACGGGTGGCGATTTTTTTATGCTCTAAAAGAGAGAGGCGATAGGTTGTGGCGGG
>OGPE01001527.1_pt1 | contig 14671 bp, 14 predicted proteins | sample 1552881 | NCBI WGS metagenome assembly OGPE01 (sample SAMEA2580236, study PRJEB22360) | human gut metagenome | biome: human gut; feature: human-associated habitat; material: faeces | place: Denmark | collected 2008/2010 | reverse complement strand
GGCTGGATCACGGCCGCGAAGCTCCGTGAGCTTGCGCAGCCGATGCTCAGGAACCAGTACGGGCAGTACCTTTTGAAACTCCTCGACGAAACCCGACACTGATACCATGAAAGTCATCCCTACCGAAATAGAAGGTGTTGTTCTCCTCGAACCCGATGTCTTCGGAGACGAGCGGGGCTATTTTTTCGAGAGCTATTCTGAGCAGTCCTTCGACAGGCTCGTACGCCCCGTGCGGTTCGTGCAGGACAACGAGTCGATGTCGAAGTACGGCGTTCTTCGCGGTCTTCACTTCCAGCGGGGAGCGCATGCACAGTCGAAGCTGGTGCGCGTTGTCCGGGGCTGCGTGCTGGACGTCGCGGTGGACATCCGCCGGGGCTCGCCCACGTTCGGGCGACACGTCTCTGTGGAGCTCTCGGGGGATAACAAACGGCAGTTCTTCGTGCCGCGGGGCTTTGCGCACGGCTTCTCGGTGCTGAGCGACGAGGCTGTATTCCAATACAAGTGCGACAACCTCTATGCCCCCGAATCGGAGGGCGCCATTGCATGGAACGACCCGTCGCTGGGCATCGACTGGCGCCTGGCGCCGGGGGATGTCGTCCTCTCGCCCAAGGACAGCGGCCACCCGCGGCTGGCGGAGGCCGCGGAACTGTTCGACTACAATACGGACTACTATGCTTAATATCCTGATTACGGGCGCCCGGGGGCAGCTGGGGAGCTCCTTGCGGCAGCTTGGGAGCGTATCGCCCAACAACTACCTGGCCACCGACGTCGCGGAGCTGGACATCACCGACGCCGGGGCGGTGCTTCAAACGGTCAAGGAACAGCGTATCGACGTGATCGTCAACTGCGCGGCCTACACGAACGTGGAGCGTGCCGAGGAGGACGAGGCAAGGGCCGACCTGCTCAACCACAAGGCCGCGGCATACCTCGCAGCTGCGGCCAAAGAAACGGGTGCGACGCTGATCCACGTCTCGACGGACTACGTCTTCGACGGCACGGCCCATACGCCCTACAGGGAGGATATGGCGACCTCGCCGCTGGGGGCCTACGGGCGTACGAAGCTGGCGGGCGAAGAGGCCGTGAAGGCCTCGGGATGCCGTTACCTGATCCTGCGCACGGCGTGGCTCTATTCGGAGTACGGGAACAACTTTCTGAAGACGATGCTGCGTCTGACCTCGGAGCGCGAGACGCTGCGCGTGGTCTTCGACCAGGTGGGCACTCCGACCTACGCCGGAGACTTGGCGCTTGCGATCTTCTCCCTGATCGAGACGGGGCGCTACGCGGGCAACGAGGGGGTGTACCACTTCACCGACGAGGGCGTGTGCTCGTGGTACGACTTCGCGGTGGAGATCGCCGCGGCCGCGGGTCACGGCACGTGCCGCATCATCCCCTGCCACACGTCGGAATACCCCACGAAGGCCCAGCGCCCGGCCTACTCGGTGCTGGACAAGACCAAATTCAAAGAGACCTTCCAAATGGACATCCCCCACTGGAGGGAGGCTTTGATCTACTGCATGAAACGACTCACAGAAAATAACCCATGAAACGCACTATCCTGATTACGGGCGGAGCGGGCTTTATCGGCTCGCACGTAGTACGCCTGTTCGTGACGAAATACCCGGATTACCGGATCGTGAACCTGGACAAACTGACCTATGCGGGGAACCTCGCCAACCTGCGGGACATCGAGGATTCCCCGAACTACGTGTTCGAGAAGGGGGACATCTGCGACCTGGATATGCTGCGGGCGCTGTTTGGTCAGTATGACATCGACGGGGTCATCCACCTCGCGGCCGAAAGCCATGTCGACCGCTCGATCAGGGATCCGTTCACCTTCGCGCGTACGAACGTCCTGGGCACGCTCTCGCTGCTCGAGGCGGCACGGGAATACTGGAACGGTGATTGGGCAGGCAAGCTGTTCTACCACATCTCCACCGACGAGGTGTACGGGGCGCTGGAGCTGACCCGTCCCGAGGGAGATGCTGCGGGCGGGGAGAGCGGCGGCGGGCCCTTCGGCGAGGAGTTCTTCACCGAAGAGACGAAGTACGCCCCGCACAGCCCCTACTCGGCCTCGAAAGCCTCGTCCGACCACTTCGTGCGGGCCTACCACGACACGTACGGGATGCCGACGCTGGTGACTAACTGCTCGAACAACTACGGGCCCTACCAGTTTCCGGAGAAGCTCATCCCGCTGTTCATCAACAACATCCGCCACCAAAAGCCGCTGCCCGTGTACGGCCGCGGGCAGAACGTGCGCGACTGGCTGTACGTCGAGGATCATGCACGGGCCATCGACGTGATCTTCCACAGGGGCAAGGTCGCCGACACGTACAACATCGGGGGCTTCAACGAATGGAAGAACATCGACCTGATACGGGTGATCGTACGGACGGTGGACAGGCTGCTGGGCAACCCCGAGGGGTCGTCGGAGAAGCTCATCACGTATGTCACCGACCGCGCAGGCCACGATCTGAGGTACGCCATCGACTCGCGCAAACTCAAGCGCGAACTGGGCTGGCAGCCCAGCCTGCAGTTCGAGGAAGGAATCGAAAAAACTGTCCGCTGGTACCTCCAAAACCAATCGTGGATGGACGACATAACCTCAGGCGAATACCAGCAATACTATCAGAGCATGTATAAGGACAGGTAAAAGTGGCTTTTACGGATGTAACGTTCGGCCCGAAATGCAGGAAATCTCCCCAAATAATAAACGAATAGCCAAGAATACGCTTCTGCTCTACTTCCGGATGCTTTTCACCATGGCGGTAAGTCTCTACACTAGCCGAGTGGTATTGAATATTCTGGGAGTCGAAGATTTCGGCATCTACAATGTCGTGGGCGGAATAGTTGCTATGTTCGGATTTATTAACGGCTCCATGGCATCGGCGACACAACGATACCTGACATTCGAATTAGGCCAAGACAACAGAAATCAATTAGCAAAAGTTTTCGCCACCAGTCTTTCAATACATGCCATTATATCTTTTTTCATTGTATTATTAGCAGAAACGATCGGACTTTGGTTTTTATGGAATAAAATGCAAATACCGGCCGACCGCATGAATGCCGCATTCTGGGTATTCCAGTGCTCGGTAGCGGCATCGGTTATTATGATTATGAGTGTACCCTATAATGCGGCTATCATCGCCCATGAAAAAATGAGTGCATTCGCCTATATTTCAATCATAGAGGTCTCTTTGAAATTACTGGTCGTTTATTTTCTTCAATATTTTCATGTCGATAAGCTGATATTGTATGCCGTATTAATCGTTATTGTCCAGTTCATTATCCGTCTATGTTACAGTTGGTATTGCAACAGGCATTTCAAAGAGACAAAATATCGTTGGATATGGGATAAAACGCTGTTCTGCGAAATGACAGGATTTGCCGGTTGGAATCTTTTCGGCAACCTCGCAGCTATCACATTTACACAAGGACTCAATCTTCTGTTAAATATGTTTTTCGGTCCGGTTGTCAATGCGGCCAGAGGTATCGCCGTGCAGGCCCAAACCGCCATCGGTCAATTCAGCAACAACTTCCAAACAGCCCTCAACCCACAAATAACCAAATCATATGCAACCGGAGACCGGGAATATATGCACAGCCTGATTTTCCGGAGTGCCAAATTTTCATTTTTTCTCCTGCTGTTCCTGTCATTGCCGATCCTCATTGAAACCAAGGCGATATTGACGCTCTGGCTGAAAATCGTCCCTGACCACACAGTCGTATTCCTAAGAATCATGCTATGCACAACATGGGTGTATGCGATCTCCAATCCGTTGATTACAGCAGCTTCGGCCACAGGTAAGATCAAACTCTACCAAAGTGTCGTCGGAGGTTTATTATTACTGATCCTGCCGATCTCTTATCTTTGTTTACGGTTGGGACTTCCCGCATACAGTGTCCTTATCGTGCATCTAGGCATGGAGATCACAGCGCAATTCGCCCGGCTGTGGATGCTGCGGCGAATGATTCGGTTGTCGTTGCGGGAATATTTCACCAAAGTGATCTGGCGTATATCCAAAGTTACGATAATTGCGCTTGCAGCGCCTCTGGCCGTTGCATACTGGCTGCCGGGAGAAGGAATATGGAACCTTCTGACGATCTGCCTGATTTGCGCCATATCGACAAGTATGTCCGTTTACTGGTTCGGACTTACATCCGGAGAGAAAATATATATATCCTCGAGAATCTCATCTATCGTATCAAAATTCAGAAAATGATTTCCATTACTTCAAAGGAAATGTGCTGCGGCTGTGCAGCATGCGAACAGCGGTGTCCCAAGTCCTGTATTGTGATGCGCGAAGATGAGGAAGGGTTTCTTTATCCGCAAACAGACATGTCAAAATGTATAGATTGCGGCTTGTGCGAAAAAGTCTGTCCGGTACTCAATCAGGGCGAAAAGAGAAAGCCGCTCTATGTATATGCCGCAAAAAATAAAAATCCTCAAATTCAGCTATACAGTTCTTCAGGAGGTGTTTTTACCCATATTGCAGAACAGATTATTCAGAATAACGGTGTGGTTTTCGGAGCTCGTTTCGACGAGAATTGGGCTGTTAAACACGACTACACCGAAACACTCGAGGGACTCGCAGCCATGCGAGGCAGTAAATATGTACAAAGCCGAATAGGCAGTACTTACCAGCAGGCAAAAGATTTTTTGGAAGCCGGACGTTTAGTGCTCTTTTCGGGCACTCCCTGTCAAATAAGAGGTTTAAAGCTTTTTTTGGCAAAAGAATATGAAAATCTATTGACCGTAGATTTAGTTTGCCACGGTGTTCCCAGCCCCGAAATCTGGCGACAATATTTACATGAAATAATAGCGACGGGGGGGGGCCGACATACAAATTCCGAGTTGCGGACCACATCCCAAATTACGGGTATCAATTTCAGGGACAAGACGACCGGATGGCAAAGCTACAGTTTGCGGTTCACACTCCGCAGAGAGACCGGGTTCGGTCTTCCGGAGACGGCAGACATATCCAGAATACACTATAAGGATCCATTCTTTTACTGCTTCCTGTCGCATGTGATGGAAAGATATTCATGCTACGCCTGTCCGGCAAAAGAACTGAAAAGCGGCAGTGACATCACCCTCGGCGATTTTTGGGGATTTCGCGGCACCAAAGACTTTCCGGATGACAACAACGGTATAAGTCTGTTGCTGATTAATACTGATCAAGGCAACAAATATATTACCGGCACATTACGTTCGGAGCAATCCTATGAAAAAGTCATCAAACAAAATCCGATGATCACCGCCAGTCTTATCAAGGATCCGAGAAGAGATACTTTTTATAAGGCGGTTGCAAAGTCTTCGCTGCACCGGCAGAGCAAAAAACTGAGGCTAATAAACAAAATCAAAAGATATGCGAATCGGCTTGCTGACATTACCCTTGGAAACGGGATACGGTAGCATATTGCAGGCATATGCGCTGAAAACGGTACTGACGCGGCAAGGGCACGAAGTCATACTCATTCGCCGTCTCGTTAAAAAAAAGCGGTTCGACGGCTGGAACATCTTGAAACGAAGCGTCAAGAAATACATATTCAGGAAACCGGCCTGTGTTTTCTACGATAAGAAAGTCTACGACGAATACCCCGTAATTACCCAGCACACGCAACCATTCATCGACAAATGGCTGCAACCCTTTTCACCGGTCTATTATAACAGCAGAGCATACGAGGACATCCGCGATTTAAAATGCGACGCCTACATCGTAGGTTCCGATCAGGTATGGCGCAAAGGGTGTATGGAGGAGATCAAAGATTATTACTTCTCCCCGATCGACGGCCGTACAGCGAAACTAATTGCTTACGCGGCGTCATTCGGTATCGACGAATGGACATATTCGAAGAAAGAGACCCGATTCTGCACCCGGAAGCTAAAGGAGTTCACCGCAGTCAGCGTACGGGAAGATTCCGGTGTGGAATTATGCAAAAGGCATCTCAACCATACCGCTGAACATGTTTTAGATCCGACAATACTTCTGTCACCTGCGGACTATCGAAAACTCATCGGCGAAGAAGGGGCCGAAAAGTACACAAACAAAATAACGGCTTTCATATTAGACCGTTCCGAGGACAAACTGGCGGCACTGGAAAAAGTTTCGAAGGTCTTAGCCATGGACTACAACTTTGCAGCGACGGAAACCGAAGACAGACTGGCCCCTCTCGAAAAAAGAATAGCGCCATCCGTAGCGGACTGGCTGAAGGCGATGTATTATGCCGATTTTATTTTCACGGACTCCTTTCACGGCTGCGTTTTCTCCATTCTGTTCAACAAACCGTTCGTATTATATGTCAACAGAAACAGAGGCGTCGCACGATTCGATTCGCTGTTGAAGCTGTTCAAAATAGAGAACAGAACCCTATCCGATTCAAACGAGTTGGAGAGTTGCCGCATAAGACAATCCATAGACTGGAAGCCTATAAATGCGAAACTGGAAGAAATGCGTTCGAAATCCATGCGTTTCCTCGAAAATGCGCTTACCGCAAAAGACGAACAATAAAATCCGACTGATGAATATAACCTTCCTGCTACGTTTGTGGCCCGTATACGGCGGCGGAGAAACCGTAACGATCTGCCTTGCCAACGAAATGATAAAACGAGGGTGGAATGTATCTGTTCTCTATTTCAAAAATAACACACGCCCCGACTTGCCTTTCATCGATCCCGCCGTAAAGGCCGTTCAAATACCCGATATCCGCTGCGACGAGTTTACGACTCGCTTTCCCGATGCCGACAAAGTAACCAGCTATCTGAAAGAATATATTCAGGAAAACGACATCCATTATCTTATCAATCAATGGTGGCCGGTCGAATATATCCGTGGAATAAGGGGACGGTATAAGACAAAGATCGTCACATGTCTCCATCAGGCGCTTTATACCCCAATGATCGAGGGAACGGGGATAAACGGATTTCTGAAAAAAAGATGCACTTCGCTGTATAAATTCTGGAAAAAGAGACATAGTTGCAGGCAGGTGACAAGATTCCTTCCGCATACGGATAAATATATTTTCCTGTCTCCGGCCTTTCAACATCAGTACGAGCAATTTGCCAACCATAAAAATACGAATCGACAATTGGGTGCCATCCCCAATCCGCTGGTTTACCCGAACGAAATACGGCCGGAAGATTTGCAGTCGAAAGAGAAGACCGTTCTTCTCGTAGGCCGGATGGTGGAAATCCAGAAACGCATAACGCGGGCGATCAAAATATGGAGCGCCATCGAAAACGATCCCCGCTTGGACGAGTGGAATTTCCGAATTGTCGGTGAAGGACCGGATTTGGCCATGTATAAACAACTGGCGCAGACATTAGGATTAAAGAGAATTTCGTTCGAAGGCTTCCGAAATCCGCAGCCCTATTACAAGCAGGCCGCCATTTTCATGATGACCTCCGCCTTCGAAGGGTTTCCTATGACATTGGTCGAAGCACAACAATGCGGTGTTGTTCCGGTTGTAATGGATTCCTACCTGTCGCTGCACGACATCGTCGAAACCGGATACAACGGCATCATCGTTTCCAATGAAGACCTTACGGGTTATGTAAACAAAATAAAAGAGCTGATGACAGACACCTCCCTTCGGGAAAAACTGGCAATGAACGGCCTGCACTCCTGCCGCAGGTTCTGCGTAGAAGAGATTGTCAACAATTGGGAAGAACTGTTCAACGACCTAAGTGCAAACCGCCGATGATTTCGAATGTCAACAAACTTATAATCTGGATATTGCTTTTTTCATGCTGCTGGGGATTACTCACTCCTCAGTTTGTTTTGCTTCCGGTGATTCTGGCGCTGTTCTATATGATGAAAACCATTCTGGAAAGACAATCCGGAATGTTTAAGAAACACCTGATCGCATACTTCATCTTTTTCATAATCAGCGGATTCTCAAGCTTATATTACGAGCAGCAAAGCCTATTCAAAACATTCAGCTCGATTGCCTGCCTGCAATTTTTCACAATTCTGTCTTATTTTGTTTTCCTATCCGGCAAATACTCTATAAAAGACATAGAAAAGGCAATGGTGATCGCCTACGTTATTTTCTTATGTTGTTTTACAATCCAACTGATATCTCCCGATGAAATATTCAATCTGGCAACGGACTATATGGATATCGGACGATTTACCATGTACGGACAACTGATCGCCTATATCTGTCTATTCTATTTTTACGGGAAATATTTATTTTCAGGCAAGACCAAATACCTGCTATACATACTGCCTGCGTTCTTCGTCCTTTTTATAGCAGGATTCAGGACCCAGATAGCTGCCATATTATTGGCATTGGGCCTGTTTACCTACTCGGTAAAGAAAATCGCGAGTATAAAATATATGCTTCTGTTCCTTATTGTCATAGGTGTTCTCTACCAAACTTCGGTCGTTCAGAACTCCATAAACAACATGATGAAACGGCAGGAAGCTGGTGACACATTTGCCAACGAAGATTATATACGGGTCATCCAATTCAACTATTTTACAAAAGAGCATTTCAAATCCCCCGTCGAATATATATTGGGAAGCGGAATCCCCAATCCCAGAACGAAATACGGTCAGCCGTTCTATACTGTCGATCTTACATTAGGTCCTTATAACGGCTGGCAGGACTGGGGTATCGTCGGACTGAGCTGGATGATCGGAATTCCAGCCGTATTGGCCCTTCTCTTCCCCGTCTTTCGAATCATCAGAAGAAAATGCGACGACAAAATTCTCTTTTTGAAATTCTTCTATATTTTTCTGCTGCTGTCAAGTTTCACTACCATAGAATTCTACAGAGTCGGTTCCTTCTTTTTCCACGGGTTGTTATTTTATCTGTACGAACTATACCATAGACACTCTAAACATGATAACATCGGACACACTCAAAAGGTATTGGGTCAAACTCGCCGTGTTGTTAATAGCTGACGGAGAGAAAAAAGCACAATGGCTGAAAAAGCACCGCATATTCCATCATATCGGAGAAAACTGCAGCTTCAAAACGAATATTCTTCCGGCGGAACCGTTTCTTGTCTGCCTGCACGATAACGTACGCATCGCCGCCGGCTGCAGACTAATCACCCACAGCATGACATGCAGCGTATTCAACAGAGCCACCGGCTCCAATCGCTTTTATTGTCAATACGGCAAAATAGAAATCCATAGTAATGTTTTCGTGGGGGGGGGGAAGTACCATCATGTACGGTGTGACCATCGGTGAAAATTCGATCGTCGCGGCCGGCTCCGTCGTTACAAAGGACGTACCCGCCGGCAGTGTAGTGGGAGGCGTCCCGGCTAAGATCATAGGCACATTCGAAGAATCCATGAAAAAAGCGGAATCGTTCAGCAGCAATTTCAGAGGCAAAACTACGGATTATTCCGTTGCTGCTCTTTTGAAAATAAAACCCGTTCAGTTCGATATCGACAAACAATGAAAACAATTTGCTATATAATCCCCTATTTCGGGAAATTACCGAAAAATTTTGCACTTTATCTATTAGGCTGTGCACAAAATCCGACTATAGATTGGAAAATACTGACCGACGACAGAACGCCTTATGAATTTCCAACGAACGTACACGTCAAATACTGTAACTACGAAGAGGTCAAACAACGGATAAAGGCTTGGTTCGATTTTGAAACCGTGATTGACAGGCCGTGGCGATTATCGCTTTTCAAGCCGGCATATGGAGAAATCTTCGCAGAAGAACTTTCCGGATATGATTTCTGGGGACATTGCGACATTGATCTGATGTGGGGAAATATACGGACATTTTATTCGGAAAACAACCTGAATAAATATGAGCGGCTCGGCTTTTTGGGGCATTCCACACTGTATAAGAACACGCCGGAAGTAAACGCCCGTTACAAGCGGATCGTCCCCGGAGAAATCAATTACAAAGACGTATTCAGCGGCAGAAGCAGCTATAGCTTCGATGAAAACGGGATGGATGCGATTTACCGGTATCTGAACATTCCGTATTTCGACGAAGTAGTCTTCGCAGATCTGGAAAAATATGAACCGGGATTCGTTCTAGGCCATTTCCCCGCTTCGGAAAAGGATAAAAACAAATATCAAATATTCACATGGGAAAACGGCAGGTTATATAGAAACTATCTGCAAAAAGACGGAATTCACCGCGATGAATTTCTGTATATCCATTTTTTCTGCCGTCCCATGAAATACGTCGCCGACCGTTTGTCCGCAAACACGACATATTACATGTATCCCGATGTCATGACAGACAAGCCGATCGGAGTAAGTGCGGAAAGTTTGAAAAAATACGGCACCCGCAACAGCATCGCCTTCTTAGCAAACAGCATATGGGCAAATCGACACAAAATAACATGGCAGCGAATCCGGAACAATTTCCGCACCTTTTTGAATTATAAACGTCACAGCAACGAATAACAGCACGGAAGCGCACATCCATCAAATGAAGCGAATCCTATTTATCGCCACAGAGTCTGCACCGGGGATGATTCCATACACATCCTCTGTCATAAATGCATTATCGAAAAGCAATGAATTCGAGATATACGCAGTGGTTGTCAATTCCGGAAAACGATCTTACCGCAACTACCTGAAGGGAGTCGAGCATATCGAATATATAGAATATCCCCGCTCCAAACTTCTCAAGTTAATATACAAAATATATCCGGCAAGAATCATACACACGATAAAAAGAACTGCGAAAACACACAAAATAGATGCAATTCATCTACTAACAGGAGACTTCAGTCTGTTTTTTTATATTCTATGCCAACGCCCTAAAGAGCGGTTGTACTATACGGTTCATGACCTGAATCAGCACGAATCGGATACAATGACTTTTCTAGGCAGGCTCTTGCACAAATACGTCGTATGGTGTACACATACCTACCTGAAAATCATTCCGAATCTAACGACATCATCGCAACATCAGTACGAAACTTTAAAAAAAAGCTACCCGAATAAACACGTTGTATTCAATCATTTCCCCTCGTTAGTAACCCAAGCGATAAAAAATGGAAGAAAACAAATAGAGGAGCTGAAAAACACATCCGGTTACATTCTGTTTTTCGGTACTGTCGATCACTACAAAGGTGTCGATCTGCTGATGGAGGCATACGATCAAAAAGTTTTCCACGACAAACACAAGCTGGTAATAGCAGGAAAAGGCAGGCAGTACGTAACCGACAATAAAAACATTATCAGACTGAACCGGTTCATCGAAGATGCCGAAATCAGAGATCTGTTCACCAAAGCCGCAATCATAGTTTATCCGTATCGTTCGGCCACCATGTCGGGCGTGCTTTCCCTTGCGTTCTATTTCAGGAAGAAAGTCGTGATGTCGGATGTGCCTTTTTTCAAAGAATACGCCAACCGGGACTCGCTGTTCTTCAGAACCGGAGATGTCGAAGATCTGGCCGACAAGCTGCAACAGGCATTGGATTCCGGCAACGCCAGCACAAATGCGAATCTGTATGCGGAATTCTATTCGGAGAATATATTGGAACAGGACTATATAAATTTGTACTCAGCCCCGGCGGACAAACAGATGTGATGCTATGAAGGTATTGATATTGAATCCGATCCTTTTTACGGCGGACAATAATGTAATTCCCAAAGTCAAATCGATAAAAGACACGATGATTTACAACATGTGTCTCGGATTCAAACAACTGGGGCACGATGTAACATTAGCCGCCGCCGAGGAGTATGCTCCTGCAGAAAAAGAAGCGTATGATTTCGAAATTCTTTTTTTCAAATCGGACTTTAAACGAATTTTCCCGCCGGCTATGTTGCCATTATCATCAAATCTATGGAAATACCTCAAACGGGAAAACACGCGCTATGACCTGATAATTTCAAGCGAATTATTTTCGTTCCAAAGTTTATTCACGGCCTGTCTATGCCCCCGAAAAACCATAATATGGCATGAATTGGCCTTACATCCTAGAAAACTGCATAAGTTGCCGTCGAAGATATGGTACAATTTCATAGCGCCGCTATTCATGCGAAAAATGCTTGTAGTCCCCCGTTCCGAAGCTGCTTATGATTTTATAAAAAGATATCACAAAAAAACGACACCCGAATGTGTCGAACATGGAGTCAACAGCGAAAAATTCAAAATGTCGGCAGAAAAAAGTGATTTTTTCATCGTCATTTCCCAGCTGCTCGAGAGAAAAAACATAGCGTCCATCATTACCAAGTTCGCCGAACTGCTGAAAACAGAACGATACAAAGATTTCGCTCTATATATCATAGGCCAAGGGCCTATGGAGGAAAAACTCAAAATGCAGACAGCCGGCCTAAATTTGCAAAACAAGATAATATTCACAGGTTTCCTCCCACACTCCACGATGCGTGAATACACCGCTCATGCAAAAGCACTGCTAATCGACACGCTCCAAGACAACAACATGGTTTCCATTCCCGAAACGCTGGTCTGCGGGACTCCGGTGATTACAAACTCGATTCCTACGAATTCCCATATTATAAACCGGCACCGATTAGGTATAGTAAAAAATAACTGGAACGAAAATGATTTGATGGAAATCATCGACAACAATTCCTTTTATGTCAAAAACTGCATCGGCTACCGGGACAACCTGACAAACGTCCATTCTGCACAATTATTGACGGACATCTATAAAAAATCAATTCAAAAACAGTAAAATACCATTTCCGACATATCAGACGCAACGCCTAACTAGAGAGCCTCAGTATGCTGTTCAATTCATTTGTATTTCTACTTGCATTTCCGATAATCTTCGCCGCATATTATCTCTGTCCGATAAAATGGCGCAGCTGGCTTCTATTACTGATAAGTTATGCAGTCTATATGAACTGGGTGCCCGTATACGCATTGATCCTCTTGTGGGTAACTCTGACGACCTATACCGGCGCTCGTTATATATCCCGCAACAGCCCCAAGAACAAGCTAAAAATGACCGTCGCAGGAATTTTGACCTTGCTGCCGCTGCTTTTCTTCAAATACTACAATTTTATAAATAATATCGTATACGATATATTGACGCCCCTCCACCTGCGCATCGAAATAAATACAATGCATTGGGCCGTTCCCATCGGCATATCCTTCTTTTCATTTCAGGCATACGGATATCTGGCGGACGTATATTACAGACGGATCGACTGCGAACGCAACCTCCGGGACTATGCACTGTTCATTTCATTTTTTCCGCAAATAGCTTCGGGTCCTATCAGCAAGGCGAAGGATCTGCTGCCGCAAATCAAAAGTCTCAAAACTTTCGATGCCGACAAAGCGACACAGGGGTTGCAACTGTTGTTATGGGGCTTGTTTCTAAAAGTCGTGTTAGCAGACCGATTAGGTCTGTACGTAGACAGCATTTATGACAATTACACCTACCAGACGGGGTTCTCCCTGTTCGTCGCCAGTTTGTGTTATTCGCTGCAAATATACGGAGACTTTGCAGGTTATTCGTTAATGGCTATCGGAGTCGCCAAAGTCTTGGGATTCGATCTGATCAATAACTTCAACCGCCCCTATTTCGCAACCAGCATAACCGACTTCTGGCACCGATGGCACATTTCGCTGTCCATCTGGCTCCGTGATTACGTATACATTCCGCTGGGCGGCAGCAGATGCAGCAAATTACGCACCTATTGGAATATTTTCGCGACTTTTCTAGTCTCCGGAATCTGGCACGGCGCGAATTGGACATTCATCATATGGGGAATTATTCACGGAGTCGCGCAAATAGCCGAAAAGGCATTGCGTCTTCAGAAGTATGAAGGGGGGGGGGAATCGCCGGCTTCGTATTATCATCACATTCCTTATCGTCAACTTCGCATGGATATTTTTCCGGATGCCCTCGATAACGGACGCATGCAAGGTCATCGGCAAAATATTCACGGATTTCGGAACTACCCTGTTTTTATCAAACAGCAGCAATATGATCTACATGCTCGTCGCCGTCTGCATATTGTTCTTTAAAGACATGCGCGACGAATTCTTCCCACGCCGGTTTCTCTTCTTCGAAAACAGAAACATAGCAATCAGGTGGAGTTCCTATCTGTTTCTAATGTTTCTAATCCTTCTGACGGGCGTATTGGATTCCGGACAATTCATTTATGTAAACTTCTAACGCATGCGGAATTTTCTGATCAAATCGGCCATATTTCTTACGTTATGCGGTCTGCTTGACTTCGGTTTGGGCAAAATCTTCGGTTATCTGACAGTCCATGCAACCGGCGGATATACAAAACGGGATAATTTCATATCCGACGAAGTCGATGCAAACATCCTGATTTTCGGCTCGTCGCGGGCCGCTCATCACTACGTCCCTTCGATATTGTCCGATTCATTGGACATGAGTTGCTATAACTGCGGATTGGACGGCAACGGCATCATATACGGGTATGGAAAGCTAAAAACGATTACGGCCCGGTACTATCCCAAAATCGTCATACTGGACATCCAGCCTACATTCGATCTGTTTACAAACGACAATTGCAAATACTTGGCTCCCTTGCGGCCGTATTATCAATATCCGGGAGTCGATTCATTATTCTGGGACATAAATCCGTCCGAACGTTGGAAAATGATGTCGAATTCCTACCGGTTCAATTCGAAATTCTTGAGCATTCTAATGGATAATTTATCGGATCGAGCCGTATCTTCCGATAACAGCTAAAAACCCTTTTTATATAGTTGTTTGCA
>OGPE01001521.1_pt1 | contig 14709 bp, 27 predicted proteins | sample 1552881 | NCBI WGS metagenome assembly OGPE01 (sample SAMEA2580236, study PRJEB22360) | human gut metagenome | biome: human gut; feature: human-associated habitat; material: faeces | place: Denmark | collected 2008/2010 | reverse complement strand
AAGTTAGAAGAATGTCGTGTTGGTAATACTAGACTTAATATTGCTGCTGAAACTTGTAGATTACAAGTAGCGGAGAGTAATGGTTGGTCTGCTAAAATGGATATGACTGATGCAATGTGTCGTAAGATTGATGAATTATATAATCCTAGTGCTTTAGTCGAGAGAGTTACTCAAACTTATAATATTATTAGAGAACGTACTAAGGTAGTTACTGATAATATTGTTAAGCTAGATGTAATACTTGATATAGTTAAGGAAAATATAGGCAAAAGAATACTTATTATTTCAAAGAATGGAGTGTTTGCTAGTAAGATAACAGAGTACCTAAATGCTAATATAAAATATGAGGGTAAATCTATTATGACTAATGGCGAGATATTCCAAACTGGAATGAGTATTCTACAATATGACTATTGCGGAAACTATCATAATGATATGGAAGGAATACAGGCTTATGATAAGAAAGGTAAACCGAAAGTATATAAGACGGGAGCTAAAATCGGACAGCCAGTAATCATGCAAGCAAGAGCGCAGAGAACGCGAAATTTGGAGCTATTTAATGACGACTATATGAAAGTACTGTCGGCAAATAATTCTATTGATACGAGCTTTATAGGAGTTGTAGATATAGTGATTTTCACTTCACCTCTTTGCAGCTCAATACGAGACTTAAAATATCGAATACCTAATCTATCTTTTAGTTCCGTACCTAATATAATATATAAGGTATATTGTAAAGGTACGAATGAAGAAAAGAAGCTAGCAGAAACGAAAGGAGGAAAAGATTATGAAATAGTTAAAGATAGTGAAAATGATTTCATAATAGGAGAATAATAGATGCTAATCTTTGGAGTTATAAAAGAAATTAGTATCTTTGTAGAGTAATCAATAAGCGACCTTTGAAATAATGGAAGAAGTAAAGACAGAGAATGAGAGAACTCTAGCTAAGACAGAACCAAAAGCAAAACCGAATAATAATAGTATGGTTATGGCTTCTGCTCTTAATACCCTAGACATTTACAATCCCGATGATAGGAGTAAGTTAGAGTTGTATCTGAAATCAGTAATGTCTAGTGATAAGTGCGGTATTAAGACTATTCAAGACGGTCTTGCAATATATAGCCGTGCTAAAGAGTTAGGTTTACCGTTTACTAGTTGTATTGAACATCTAGGAGTTATTAATGGTAAAACTACATTAGACATTCACTTAATCAAAGCATTATTATTGAAGGCAGCTATAACATGGGAGTGCACAAAAGATTATATAGCTCTGTATGAATATACAGACGGTAATAATGTTTATATAGATAGTAAGATACCTGACTATTGTAGGCGATTCAAAAGCAAGAGAGAAGCTGATGAATTTAATGCTAGTGTTGATAATGACGAAATTGGTATTTATCCAGTTAGAAATTATCAAGATTATAACGGTACAATCTACAAGGAATATCAGTTGAATAATAAGTTCGGTGTTGCAGCTAATCAACAACAAGCTAAAGATATTGCAGCGAAAGGATTAGTTCCAATATTCCGAATACCTAATGTTCCTTGTGATTATATTACTGAATATAAACTTACTCGTATAGTATATAATAGAGTTATTACTAGTATTGGTCATTTTAGTTATAGTGACGCTGTAACTGCTGGACTTGCTAGTAAAGATACTTATACTAAGTATATGAGAGTACTTATCGGTCATAGAGCTTTTACGCTTGCAGCTCGTGATATAGCGGCTGATGTCATACTTGGTTGTATGGAAACAACAGAAGCTAAGATAGCGAACAATATGAGTATTGATGATGCTGATATTGTAGAGATTTGATAGTAATAGAAGTCTAACTATTACTAATCAATAGATACGAAATAAGACAAAACTTTACGCTAACAATGAGCTATATGCTCACTTTTAATAATTAATTATTAATCATTTAAAATTTTACAATTATGGGACTTCAATTTGGATTTTCCGCAGTACAGAGTGGTAAGAGAGCAATGCAATCTAGTAACGAACCTACATTGACAGCTAACAGCACTAAAGCTAAGTTTAGTCTTACAGGTGCAGTTACTCGTATCATGGGTCTTGTTCCTGGCGATACAGTTCAGTTTATTAGTAATATTGCTGATATTGATGCAGCTATTGCTGAACGTGATGCCGAAGTTGTTGCATGGTGCGAAGCTAACAATGTTGAATTTGGTACAGAAGCTGCTCGTGCTGCACTTATCCAAACTTTTGGTGAGTATGGTATCTGTAAAGGTGTACCTTTGTTCGAGAAAGACGGTAAAGTTAAACTTGTTGGTGTTCGTATGACAGCTGAACAAAAAGCTGCTGCTTTTGAACTGAACAAAGAGAAAATTGCAGAGGAACTTGGTAAGTCAGTAGAAGAAATCACTATTGATGATTATTCTCCTGTTACTCGTGCTTACTCTGGTGCACGTACTTCTACTTCTTCCAATCTTAATGGTGTTGGTTTGCCGTTAACTTTCTCTGATTCCAGTATGTGGAATGAATTGAAAGAGAATCTCGGTGAAGATGCAGAGAAAATCAACCGTGTATTCGAGGTTAAACTTAACGAACCTTTCTCTGTTGCTGTTGAAACTGGTAGAGTTATCGGTGACGAAAAAGAAACTGTTGAAGTTAGTGCTTACAAGATTGTCTTCCAGTCTGATGAAGAACCTTCTGTTCGTCAGTCAGCTAAATAAGACTTCTTCCAGTAATAGCTAGATTATAAAGAGCTAAATTCTTAATTGAATTTAGCTCTTTTTTATTAGCTATAATTTTGAAATTTATTATATTTGGAAACTTTGCAATAAACAATAGCAAGCCTGTACAACTTGTTATTGCTAGTATTAATCTTTATAAAAACAATTTTTATGAGTACTCAAAAAGAAGGAACTGCCAAAGTAGATGAATCAGTAGTAAATCAACCAGCTAATAGTGCTGCAACTACTGCTCCTAAAAAGCGTCGTAGAGGTATTAGTAATGAAACAAGAACTACTTCTCGTAAGAAGTTCTCTCACAAAGATGCTATTAATAATCTTTGGTTATTTGTTGGTCATCTCCATGCTCGTGTTGCTTGGGTAACTATGAAGGAAGATAACAATATGCGTCCGGCATTTGCAGGAAAAGCTATTCCACAGCTTGTTATTGAAGCTACTTCTCTTCATACTAATCCTGCTGATGTTCGTGTTGCTAGTAAGACATTTTGGCCCTATGAAAGTAATGTTGATTATATTCCTGGCGGTGCTAAAGAGAAGTTTATTAATATGGACTTTGCTTGGATAAAACACTTCCTTGATGTAGTTGTATTCAAAGGTCGTGAAATGACTGACGAAGAATCTGAAATGCTTGAACTTGGTTATGTTGATTATGATGATAATGGTCAGTATGAACCAGTTGAAGTAGAAGATGTCATTAAGGCATGGGGAGTTCTGTTTGACAATGTAGTTAAACTTGTTGAAACAGGTGGTGAGAATGGTAAGTCTGCATTACTTGATAAAGTAGGCAACCAAAGACAGTTTTGGTTCAGACTTAATCGTTACTACAAGAACAAAGGTGATTGGGCTTTCTCTGGTCAAGGTTCAGAAGAAGGCGACTTAGTATTTCCGAACATTGTCGGACAAGGTATCTTTGAAGAGAAGTTCATGTTAGATGCTACTCATTTCAAAGAACCTAGTCTTATGTTTGATATTACTAAGGAACGTATTGCTCCTATGGACGGTGTTCAATCAAAACAAAAGAAAGCTCCTAATCTTGCAGCTGCCCCAGGTATTGGTGGTATTGCAATGGGTGCAGGAATTGTTCAACCTAGTATGGGTGGTATGCCAAACTTTGGTGCGGCAGGTGGTTTTAATCCAACTGAAGGTTCTGCATTTGCTCCTGATTCAGAAGACAATGGTGGACTTCCATTCTAAGTAATCCAAATATATTTCGTTAATAATGTTATAAGCCTAGTGTAAAGCTAGGCTTATTTTATCTAGTTATACTATGCGTAGAGGAATAAGACAAGACTTAACAAAAGAGTTTATATTATCTAAGGTTAGTCAGGAAATGATTATGGCTAAGTATATGGGTATACCTGTATCAGTAGTTAATGATTGTGTTGAAAACAATATTCTTATATGTTCTCCTTTACGTGTTGATAATCATCCAACATTTGGTTTTGCTTTTAATAAGAATCATAAGCTAAAAGCATGTGATTTTAATGGTTCTTTCTTTGGTGATTGTTTTGATTTAGTAGCTTATGTTCTAAGTTTTAAAACTGGTCGTCATATAAATGTTGCTAATAAGGCAGATTTCTATTATGTATTAAAGCACATAGCTTATACTTTCCGTAAGATAATATATGACGGAGAAGTTGACGATGAGAATGAAATCTTGCTTAAACAAGTAATATCTAAAATCAAAGCAAGTAAACCTATTATTGAAGTAGCTACTAGAAGTTGGAATAATAACGATAAGAATATTTGGAAAAAATGGGGAATTGGTCTTCATTGGCTTAATACTCATTTTGTCTATCCTGTTGACCAAATGTATATTAATAGATATTGTCAACCTATTCCTAAATATAAGTATAAAGAATCTGACCCTTGTTATGCTTATGTTACTGGACTAGATAGTAATGGTATCTATAATATTGAATGTTACTTTCCTCTTCGAGATAGAAGTAAGGGAGAAGTAAAGTTCATAACCAATCATAATGGTCTAGTTGGAATACTTAATCTTGATAAGCCTAAGTATGATATAATTATTATAACTAAATCATATAAAGACAATCTAGCATTAAGTAATTGGTTACATTCCTATCCTTTAAGGGGGAATTTGTCAGAGTCTAAAATAGGAGTAATTAATGTTACTTCGGAGAGCTACGTTCTTAAAGATTACGAATATAATTGGCTTCAATCTAAACTAAATGACGGTGGAATACTTGTTTCATTCTACGACTGTGACCTGACCGGTGTACATGGTGCTCGTAGGTTACGTAAAGAATATGGTATTATACCTATTGTTATTCCTAGAAGTTATGGAGCTAAAGATTTCTCGGAGCTAATTACTATGTATTCTAAAGAAACTATTAATTTATTCATAGAACAAACAGAATCATTATTTGAATATGATTAGAGAAGAAGAATATAAGCCGCTGCCTAAAGCGCAAGAAGAATTGCGAGTGATTAACTTTAACTTATTCGCACCATTGAGAAGAATAGCTATAAATAGTTTCAGTAATAGTGGAGCTGTTCATAGCTATTATTTTATGTACCCTTTAACAGATGAAGAAGAGAGTTACTTAAACCATATTAAGCAACAAATGATTGATAATCCTAATACATTGTTTCGTATTTCATTGTCTGACGGTACACCAATAGATTTCTCTAAGATAAAAATCTATGGTAACTTTGACTTTGATAATGCAAAACATATTGCGATTATTAAAGAATACTTGGCTAAAGATTTATACAGTTCTCATAAGATACCTAGAGAGTTCAATTATGAAGCTAATACTTCGGTATCTAAAGGAAACTTTATACAGTGGACTGAAAGTGCTGATTATTTAAAGTGTTTCAAGTTCTATCATGCGAGAATAGGTAAACCTAAAAAGTATATAATTGTAAGACTTACAGCAAATGAAATTAGACACAAATCCGTTTAGTTACGAGTTAGACGAATCGGATATTAGGATGATTAGACATAACTGTAATACTAAAGGTATTCCTGATACTATTGCTAATTATCTTCATGAATTAGATTTACCTAATTATCCTTATATTCAGACTATTCATTTCAGATATAAATGGATAATGAAAGCTCTCTTATATTTAGGATACGATAAAGAATCTCTTGAAAAGATTCATGAAGCTAATCTTAAATATGAAGAAACTCATCCTCCTATTATTTACGAAAAGAAAAGAGGTGGAACTAATAAGACTAGTGCTAAACGAATTACTAAATCTTCCCCCATAAAGGAGCGTGGATTTGTTGCATCTTCTTCTAATGGTGGAAAATCCGTTGCAACTCCTATCAATTCTAAAGTTAGAATTATTGTTATTGAAACTAATAAGTCTATGATTATTGATAGAGAAGTTGCTATTGGTCTTATGCGTGAACAACCTAACAAATATAAAATTGAAGAATTATGAGCGAATCGAAAAGTATTATTCTTTATAAGCGTAATGCACAAGGTAAACCGATCTTTTGGTCAGCTGAAATACTAGGACACAAGATTATACTAAAGTATGGTATTGTTGGTAAAGAAGGGACTACATCTGAATATGTTCCACCTAGAGGTGTTGAGAAAGAATGGAAAACTATTGTTGCAGCTAAGCGTAGAGAAGGAGGTATGGAACTATCTGAATTATATGATGCAGCTCCTCAAGAAATACCTAATATTGAGGCTTTGAAACATTATCTTGATATGTATCTTCCTAAATACAATACTAATAATGAAGGATTTGTTCTTCCTATGCTAGCTAAGATATATGAATATAATAACGAACAAAACCTGTTAGCTCAAATTAAGATTAACGGTGTTCGTTGTAATATATCAGCTGTTATGCGTGGTGAAGGATTCTTTAAAACTAAAGGTCTTATATTTCATAGTCGTAAAGGACTTGAATATAAATGTCCTGTATTGGAGAATATATTGCTTGATGATGTTATTACAGATAAGCTATTCAATCGTATGTTAGAAGATAATTTAGTATTAGACGGAGAATTATATATTCCAGGTCTTGAACTAAATGATATTCTAAGTGCTGCCGAGAATCTTAAAAGTCCGTATAATCGTTTTCTTCAATTTTGGTGTTATGATTTAGCTATTGATGATATGATTCAAACTAGTCGTATATCATTATTGAAGACAGAGTTCGGTAAGTTTAAGATGCCTAGTTACGTTGATGCTAAAGCTATTCTTGATTATCACATGAATAATAAGAATCGTTTCGTTCTTATTCATACTTATGATAATGTAAATGGAGATGAAGATATTATTAAGTATCGAGATATCTTTGTTAAAGCTAAGTTCGAGGGAGCTATTCTCCGAAATCCTTATGCTACATATCAGTTTGGTAAACGTAATTCTACTATGTACAAAAGTAAACCAATATTAGACGGTAAGTTCAAAATTCTAGATATTATTCCTGAAGGAGCTAAACGACCTAACTTTAGTAAGTTTGTTCTTCGTAATGATATTAATGGTGAAACATTTGAATGTATACCAGTTGGTGATGCTTCTACTCGTCAAAGTTATCTTATTAATAAAGACAAGTTTATTGGAAAGATAGCGTTTGCTGAATTTAGATGTAGGTCAGGTGTCAAGGAAGTCCCCTCACATGGAAATGTTATAAAAATACTTGATAATGAGCCTACAAGATTACCAAATAATAACGAAGAAGAAAGTTAATTATAATCAATCTTATATAGACTATAAGAAAAAGAAACTGATAATAAAAAATATACATTTGAATAATAAATTAAAGATGCTTATAATGTCTAAGTTCGACCCAATAGAAGGACAAGACGGTATGTATCTAGGTTTTGTTACAGATAATGTTCTAGGTCAATGCCGAAATGTATCTGTTTCTGATTATGGTTATTATTCTGTTTCTGCATCTGATATTATACAAGCTCTCGATGTTAAGTCAGATACTAATGTTAAGTTAGTAAAAGAAGAAGAGGATGATAACCTTGTAGTATATAAGTTGTTAAAGTAAGTCGTGGTTTGATTCTTGCCCTATCATTAGTCGAAAAATTAATGGTAGGGCTTTTTGTTGTTCCCCTGTAAAGCTAAGTGTTACTACTATATATTCTGATTGTGAGATAAATCGTCAGCTTATACTCAAAGAGGACTGTCGGAACGTATAGGAAACAACATTCCTTTATGGGGGAAATCAACGAGAATAGCTGATATTTCGTCTCTGTGCGATTTACTATGCCAACCTTAACAACTATACTATTTTTGTCTTACGTTTAATGACAAGCCTTAGAATCGTTTTCTACGTATGCTGAAAAACAGTAAGATTTTCTTTAGTCTAATACTAGGATTGATTATATTTGTAAATGAAGTAATGGAGAAGAAGCAAATAAAAGCTAAATACATAGTTGTTAAACAACCTGACGATAATATTGCATATCGTAATGTTATCAAGTTCTTATATATATATCGTAATAACTCGTGAAGAACTATCTAAGAAAATCGACAATTATCTTAACGGTAAGATTGAAAGGACTGCTGGTGTTTATGCCCCTCTTGATTTGTTTAATCATATTATTAAGCATAGGAAAGTTTATTCCTACGAAGAAGCTAAACGTCGTGCACGTTATTTAAATAAAAAGTATGGAAGAAGTTAAAAACACAGTCAGATTCGTTACTATTCCTAATTTTCCTAATTATTGTATAGGAGAAGACGGAAGAGTTTGGTCTGATAATCGTAAACGTTATCTTAAATGGTATCGTGGAAAAGGTTGTGAAAGACCTCATGTCACATTGTTTCACAATGGTAATAGTGCTAAGCTATTTATAGCTACTCTCGTTGCTAAAGCATTTGTTACTAATCCTAAACCTAATGCATATAAATATGTTAGGTATAAAGACGGTAACAGTGCTAATAATCATTATACTAATATTGAATGGTGTAGAAATCAAACTGGAAGTAAGTATGGAAAATGAAATAAAAAGTGTTTTAGATATTATAGCCGAAATAAGTAAGAAAGATAAGAAGAAACAAGTATTCATTCTTACTAATCTTATTAATCAGTTAAAAAGTACTCGTATAGAGGCTAACAGCAATTACGAAGATTGTAAGCTTTCTTATACTCGTAGAACAGATAATTATATTGGTAACTTCAAGCTGATGCTATTTAAGAAACAATTAGATTGTCTGGATATGATTATTGAGAACTTAGATTCTTATCTTGACGAATTATTAAGTAAATAATATGGATAGAGCTAAAATCTTTCAAAGTGTCATTAAAGGAACTAATGTATTTACTCCTATTATTGATAGCTATCATACTGTTGGTAATCATATTATTGAACTTAGTTGTTCTGAAAAAGATAATCAACACGGGCTATATAATAGAGAAGTTAATAGTATTAGTTTTAAAGGTACGTATGGTGTGACTGTTATTACTAATAAAGGTAATGGGTGGGAACGCAGTATTAAGTTAGATAAACTATGTTATTCTCGTGAAGAAGCCATAGAATATATTAAATCATTAGGAGATAAAGAAGATGAAATTTGATAATCCTTATAGTATATTTCTTGATGATAGTCCTCTTGAATTAGTATTTCCTTCTAATAATAGTTACAAAGGAAGTTCTACTAAAGAAGGTTCTAATTCTAAAGCTATTGCTAAGAGACGTAAACGTAATAAGAATAAGAAAACTCGTAGAAATGCAAAACGGTGAAATAATTCCTATGCTTATTGCTAGGATAAAACAGAACAATACTGATAACATGGTTATTCGTTCTAAACTTTATAGCTTATTAACCGATATTACTAATAAGTTTGATGAAGTTATTAGAGCTGTTCCTCGTATCGAAGACTTTCAAAATATGTCTAATGAACAAGTACTTGAACATTATTATCTAAGCGTTGGTGCTGAAAGTCTTTGGGATTCTCGTAAGCTTATTATGAAAGCTATCTCTGAACATAATAAATTAATTAGAGAAGAATATGAAAAACCTAAAGAAGCTAGCAAAGAAACTATTAAAGATAAAGGATAAAGAAGTTACTCGTTCATGCTCTAATTGTGAAAAGTACGGAAGTATGAGATGTCCTAATAGTTTCTATTGTTACAGTACTGAAAACAAACCGTTTTTTAAACCGAAACATAATGGGAAGTAGTTTATTTAGTATTAAAGCCGAGTTGCAGGATATTATCTTGCAACTCGAAGAAGGTGAAGCAACAGATGAACTTATTGCAAAACTAGGTATTACCGAAGATAATCTTAAAGATAAGATTGCTGATTATCTTCAAGTAATTAAACGTTATCAATGTGACGTTAAAGAATGTAGTGACGAAATTGCTCGTGTTAACCAAATTAAGAAAACAAGAGATAATACTCTTAGACGTCTTAAAGATGCTGTTCTTGAAGCCGTTCTTATGTTTGGTTCTACTGGTAAGTCAGATAATAAAGTTATTGAGGGTAGTACTTATAAAATCTATTCTCGTAATACAACTACCACTATATTAGATGATATTCGTATCTCTGATATTATTCGACATTTTGTAGATATTGTTACTGAATATTTAGCAAGTACTGAAATTAAAGAAAGTCTTAGTATTGAATATCTTGCTCGTATTATTAGTGCTCACATGAAAGCTGAAACTTCCCCCATAGAGGAGTCGGAAGATATGCAATCTCCTTTCGTCGACGTAACTACTGATGATATATTTGCTATTGATACTGAAATAACTATTAATATACGTTTATCAGAACTAGCAAATGCTACTAATTTCAATCTTGCTCAATGGATTGGACAGAATCCTCATAAGGTAGAATTTAAATCTTCTACTAGTAAATCAGCTGTTGCAGCTAATTTGGATTTAAATGCTGACCTTACTATTGCTAAACAAGTATCTAATACATCATTAATAATTAAATAATATGTTTGAAGTAGAAGATTGGGTAGAAGAACTTATCGAGAGAATTATGAATACTTATGGTTGTAATCGTAAACAAGCCATTGATTCAATAAAAGAAAACCTTTATTAAAAAGTTAGATATGCAATTTAATTTTAGAGATTCAGATTATAGAATTAAGTACAAAGCTCGTGGAATTGCTTGGAGAGGAAAAATTGGAGTAGATGTTAGTGATTGTAAAACAACAGAAGAAGCTATTGTAAAAGCTAAACTTGATTATACAGTTGCTAAATGTCAATTGTCTGCAAAAATGCCGGCACATGATAATGGTGCTAGTCGTGACGGTTCTATTTTTCCTAATGTAGTTAACGGCTTTGAATTTGTTGATGTTCCTGGTGAATTTGCAACTTATCGTACAGATTCTAACATTCCTCTTGGGAAAGTAAAGTCTCGATACGAAGTAGTACAAAATCAAATGGCTTTCGGATTCTTCGATGATGCTCTTGGTGGTAGAGTTAAACTTGATAGAGCAGGTTACTTTGGTTATGGACAAAAGATATTCATGTCAGCTAGTTTTGACAAGGATATTAATATTGGTGGTGTTAATGATACTATTCAACATTATTTTGTCTTTACTAATAGCCATGATGGCGGTAGTGCTGTACAAATGATGATTACTCCTGTAAGAGTTATTTGTATGAACGCTCTTCATTCTGCTAAAATATCTGCTGAAAGTTATATATCTTTCAGACATAATAAAGGTGTTAATACTAAGATACTTACTGTTCCTGAAATACTTGGTCTTACTGAACGTAAGATAGAAGAGGAAGAAGATATGTACAAAGTGTTGTTTAAGACCAAAGTATCGGATGAAGAAGTAAAGAAGTATCTGTCGGCAACTTTCCTTACGGGGGAAGAATTTGAAAGAGTAGATGAATTGAATCTATACAATGGTTTATTCCGAAGAAACAATTCTGCTTTTGAAGCTGCTGAAATATCTATGCAGAAACTAAATACTCTTTGTGATACTTTCGAGTATTATCAAGAAGGTGTTGGACAAAGACAGATAGCAGGTACTGCTTATGGTGCTTATAATGCCGTTACTGGTTACTTCTCTAATGTCAAAGACTATAAGACAGAAGAGCTTCGTTTAAAGAATACTGTATTTGAGGGTGACTATAATACTAGTCTTAACGCTCTTAATTACGCATTGGCTGGTATATGGGAATAAAGAATTTTATTAAGAAACTAATTGGGTTATTTACTGTTCCACGTTGTCCTAATTGTGGTGCTAGACTAGAAGAAGTTCCACGGGAAGAGGAAAATGACCCAATTGCTTTTAAGTGTATTAATTGTGGTAAAGAATGGAGTTAGAAACCGTGTTAAAAACAATCTTATTAGATGTCCCTGTTATAGAATGTTTTATTCAGATTATAATAACTTGGATAGCACTAAAGATTACTAAGGAAAGACTAGATGATGAAGTAATAAGTACAGTTACTCTTAATTGTGCTTTATTTTTTATTCCGATATTAGGTCACGCTCTATTTGTAATATTTATAATCAGGTTTGTTCATTTATTAAAGTATCTATATGGAAAAGAAGAATAAAGTCAGAACTTGTGGTAACTGTATTCATTTAGTAAAGAGAGAAAAAGGTTGTTTTTATAAACATTATACGTGCTTAGAAAGAAGTAGTGATACTATTATTACTTCTTGTTATAGAAGACCTAGTATTCCAACTGATTGTCCTTATCATAAATTTAAAAACAATAATTATAATGAGTAAATTAAGTAAAGCAATAGCTAATGCTATTATTGAATTTAACAGTGGTTTATTAACTCAAGATGAACTCTTCGATAAACTAGAACGAGACATTGATAATGTCTCTGTTAAAGTATGGCGTGAAGATAAATCTGTTCCATTGCCTACTTATGGTAAAGAAGGAGATGCTTGTTGTGATGTCTATGCTAAGAGTATAGAATATGATGCAGACAAAGATAGATTTATTATTCATACAGGATTACATTTTGCTCTTCCTGATGAATATGAAATGGAACTTCGTCCTCGTAGTAGTAATACTAAAACAGAATCTTATATGCCTAATACTCCTGGTACATTAGACTTTGGTTATAGAGGCGAACTTCTTATAATCTTTAAGAATCGTACTTCTCATCAATTAATTAGAATCATTAGTAATTTCGAGAATGCTTTTAATAATATTGTAAAACGTATCGATAATGATGCTTTTAATTCTATTACTTATGCAAGACAAGACTTTGATAAATTAAATAAAAGAGAAGTATTTCCTTATAAAAAAGATGACCGTGTTTGTCAACTTCTTGTTCGTCGTCGTGAAAAGATTACTTGGGATGAAGTTGAAACTCTCGAAGAACTTGGTACTACTAAAAGAGGTACAGAAGGATTTGGTAGTACTGGAAAATAAACTAATTACTAATTTTAAACAATAAATAATTAAATTATGAAAGCAATTGGAATTAAAATGGTTGAACTTCAACCAATGAGAGCTAGTATGGCTCTATCAACTGGTTATAAAATAGGTAATGCTCATCCTGATGATATGGGTTATGAAGTTACTTATTCAGATGGATATAAAAGTTGGACACCTAAAGATGTAGCTGATGCTGCTTATTATCCTCTTTCAGAGAATAACGATGGTACTAAGATTCTAAAAGAAGATGTTGAGAATTTTATTACTGATGTAGAAGTAATGACAGTTGGTGAAAAAACTACTGTTGTTAATGCTCATACTCTTACTGGCTTTGATACAGTTCGTCATTCTTCTTGTGTTGACCCAAAGAATTACAGCGAAGAACTTGGCAAACAATATGCTATGGAAGAAGTTGTTAATGACCTTTGGGCACATCTTGGTTTTGTTCTTCAATGGGCTAAATACGGTCTTAATAAAAGAGTTCCATGCGAATATCCACCTCATATTCAAAGAGTAATAGATGAGAATAATGAGCTTATGGAACGCTGTAATAAACTTAATAAGTTTATTAAAGAAAATCCTGTTTTTAAAACTCTTCCTATTGGAGAGCAGGAAGATATGATAGAACAGCTTGAATATATGCGTAGTTATTCAAATGTTCTTATTAGTAGATTACTTAGAGCAGGAGTTGATGTTCTTAAAACTAATTAATTATGTTGAAAATAAAAGATTTATTATCTATTGATACTTGGAATACATGTTCCAAAGTAGTTGATCCTAGAAATCCTAATAAGGTTTATCAATGTGATTCTTTGTGTCGTATGCAAGACAAAAATGGTGGTAATTCTCTTTATGTAATTCTTAGAGAAATTACTTATGATAAATACGGTGATGAAAAAACCGTAGTTGAACTTAATCAGTTTATGAATACTTGGAATCCTTATGTTGAACCAGAAAAAGAAGAAGGTCATGAAGTCACAGAATAAGTTTATGTGCAGTCAAATTCGTAGAGCTATGAGATGTGTTGCATCGCTTCCTAAACTTAAAGCTCGTAATAATATCTATCTGAAACTACAAGAAGTAGAGAAGAAGTATAAGAACGAATAAGTAATAATCATTTTAGTTATACATTATGCGTACTAGTAGAAATACTAGTACTCTTTTTTATATATTATGGCAATAAAAGTAAGTGTTAAAACAAAAGCATATCAATCAGACGGATTAAGTAGACATTGTGGAAAGTGTGATTATAATCTTTGTTCTTTAGATATTAGAAGATTATGTACTAATCGCTTTGTTGAAGGTTATACTAAAGGATATGCAAGAGCAAAGAAAGATATTAAAGAAAAGACATTAAAGAAAGAATGATATGACATTAGAAACTATTGGAATTATTATAGGAGGATTGATATTTGGATTAATACCATTTGGAATGTTAGTTTATTGTATTATAAAAGAATTAACTGAAAAGAAGTTATGGGGATATGTATTATTCATAATAATAATAGTAATATTGTTTTTAAAGAACTCCATAGAAACTTCATAATAGATTAGAACTATTGATAGTAGCAATACTGTTGATAGTTCTTTTTTTTAAACTGTACTTGGATAAAACCAACGTATTAATGATAGTTGTGTTGCTGAACTTGCCTACGCTCGCAAAGCTCGCTAAA
>OGPE01001506.1_pt1 | contig 14845 bp, 9 predicted proteins | sample 1552881 | NCBI WGS metagenome assembly OGPE01 (sample SAMEA2580236, study PRJEB22360) | human gut metagenome | biome: human gut; feature: human-associated habitat; material: faeces | place: Denmark | collected 2008/2010 | reverse complement strand
ACAACCGCTGCTGACCTTTCCGAGCAGATCTTTAAAAAGTCTGGCATTGGCGCCAAAACGGGGGAGAGCTCGTTTGGCTGGTATCTCGAGTCGCTGACCTCGCCGTTCGAAAAGAACGTGACCCTCTCGAGCGAGAAGGTTGACGAAAACACCTGGAAATATTGGCAGTTCTTTGTCAATGGCAAGCCTGTTGATGTTGGTGCGGGCGCCTATACGCTTAAGGCAAGCGACGAGATTGCTTGGGTCTATGGCTCCGACGGCACCATGCCTGGTCAGGTCTCCGTTTCGATGGAGATCATCGGCAAGAAGGACGATAAGGCTCAGCGCTGGACTGATCCTTCGATGCAGGTGTTTGTCGAGGGCACGACGATCAAGGATGCCTCTGCTGCCTACTTCGATGCCGTTGGCGTCAAGTCCAAGATGTACGACCAATTTGGTTATTGGGGCGTTCACACTCTTGTCTCTCCGCTTGATGGCACCGAGCTGTCGGGTGCTTGGTCGTTCTTTGTCAACGGCGTTCCTGGGTCTCAGCTCGATAGCGACTATGTGCTCAAGTCGGGTGACAAGATCGTCTGGGCTTATGCTGCTGGCGATACCGTTCCTAATCCCGAGGAAGTCGTAGTTGATCCGAGCGCTTCGCGCCCGACCGATTGGAAAGCCGACTGGAGCGGCAATTCCAATGCGGTGGTCGAGAACGTGTCCACGCCTACGGGCGCGCTGGCAAGCTCTTGGACGTTTGATTGGAAGGCCTATTCGGGCGCCACGTACCCCAACGCGAGCGAGCCGATTGTCGTAAACGGCAATGTGTATCTCGCCGTCAACAAGCGCCTGCTTAAGATCGATGCCGAGTCGGGCAAGGTGCTGGCCGAGTCGAATCTTAAGACTGCGATTGGCTACACGACGCGTCCGATTTATACGAACGGCTTGGTCATCGTCCCGCTCGATGGCGGTGCGGTCCAGGCTCTGACGGCCGATACGCTCACGACGGTTTGGGTTACCGACCCTGTGAGCAAAACTGCTCAGTCGAATTCTCAGCTGACGGTCGATGGCAACTATCTCTATGTCGGCACCGTTGATGTCGACTATGGTAAGGGCGTGTATAACAACGGCCATCTGACGCGCATCAATATCCTGACCGGTGCCGTTTCCTGGCAGCACGTCAACGCCGATGAGGGTTATTACTGGACGGGCGCTACCGTGGGTGACGGCTTTATTCTGGTTCCCACCAGCGCCGGTACCGTTGAGATGCTCAGCAAGTCTTCGGGCGCTGTGCTTGGAAGCGTTTCCGTTGGGGCTATCGTTAACTCCTCCTGTGTGCTCTCCGCCGACGGTAGCCATGCTTATCTGATTTCGCGCGATGGCAAGCTGCACGTTTTGGCGATTTCTGACGGTAGTTCGCGTGATGCGGATGCCGCTTCGCGCATTTCCGAAGAGCGCGTCGTCGACCTGGGTCTTACGGGATGCGCCTGCATGCCTACGCTGTATGGCAACAAGCTGATTGTCGGCGGCGAGGTTTCCGGTGGAACCGGGGGAGAGAGTTCTGGATCTGTGTGCGGCACCGGGAGGAAAGGCAACGGCTCTCGGCGCTGCGCTTCAGGGAAAAGGTGTGCTGGTGGCAAATGATATCAGTAATTCCAGGGCTAAAGCACTGTTAAAGAATCTGGAAGTATTTGGCATATCCAACGCCTTTGTGACCAACGAAGTACCACAGAACCTGGCAGAGCGGTTTGAAGGATTTTTTGATAAAGTGCTGATTGATGCACCGTGCTCCGGAGAGGGGATGTTCCGCAAAGATCCGGCGGTGATCAAAACCTGGGAGGAAGAACGCCCGGAGTACTTTGCGAAACTGCAGAAAGATATTCTGAAGAATGGTGTGCGGATGCTGCGCCCGGGTGGAAAACTGCTGTATTCCACCTGTACCTTTGCTCCGGTAGAAAACGAGGGAAGTATCTCCTGGATCCTGGAGCAGTGTCCGGAGATGGAACTGATTCCCATCGAAGGATATGAAGGATTCTCCGAGGGTAACCCTGCGTGGGGTGATGGAAGAGAGGAACTGCGCCGCTGTGTGCGGATCTGGCCGCATAAGATGAAAGGAGAGGGGCATTTTCTGGCCCTGCTGAAAAAGTCTGAGGATGCGCCCGAGACAAGGATCAGACTGGAACCGCCGACGCGGATGGATAAGAAAAATAAAGCAGTTCTGGAAGAATTCTTCAGGGACTGTCAGTGGAAGCCGGACTGGGAGCGGGTACAGATCAAGGGCGAGAAAGTCTACCTGGTACCGGAACTTCCGGCAAAGTTGAACGGTATCCATTTCTTAAGAAACGGACTGTATCTGGGAGATCTGAAGAAAAACCGTTTTGAACCATCCCAGCAGCTGGCGATGACGCTGAAGGCTTCCGACTATGAGGGAAGCGTATCCCTTTCACCGGAGGATGAACGGATCGGACGATATCTGCGTGGAGAAACCCTGCTTTTGGAACCGGGGGAAGCGACCAGAGAGAAAGGCTGGATCCTGGTCTGTGTGGATCGGTATGCACTCGGGTGGGGAAAACTTGTGAACGGAGTGCTGAAGAATAAATACTGGAGCGGCTGGCGACTAAAAAGTTGACATAATCCGCACTTTAATGCGGAAATTCGCCAAAACTCTACTAATTATTACGCAAATATTACGAGATGTTAAAAAACTACTTCACAATGCTACAAAATCATGCTATAATGACTCTTGCCTGAGAAAGTGAGAGGAATTAATATGAGAAGAAAAAGAATCATAAGCCTGGTACTTTCCGCATGTCTTATCGTGGGAAGTGCGGTACAGGGTGGAGCTGCTACCACGCAGGAGAAGATCTCCGATGCGAAGGCACAGCAGCAGGCGAATCAGTCTTCCCTGCAGCAGACCCAGGAAAAGATTCAGGAACTGGAATCAAAAAAAGGTGAATCCGAAACATATCTTGCAGATCTGAACACTCAGTTGGACGATCTTCGCAGCAGTCTGGAAAAACTGCAGAACGATTACGATGCGAAGCAGGAAGAACTGACACAGCTGCAAAGTGACCTTGAAGATGCGAAAGCGGATGAAGCGCAGCAGTATGAAGCGATGAAACTCCGCATCCGCTATATGTACGAAAACTCAGCCAGCAATTATATGAACCTGCTGTTCGAATCAGGAAGTATTTCTGATTTCTTAAACCAGGCTGAGAACATTTCCCAGATGTCAAAGTATGACAGAGACATGCTGGATACATACAGAGAAACAAAAGAAGCCATCCAGACCAAAGAGGAACAGGTGGCACAGGAAAAAGAAGAGATTGTGGCTCTTCAGCAGGAGAGCGCGGACAAGCAGGCAGCAGTAGAAGAACTGGTGGAGGCAACTTACCAGCAGATCCGTGAATATCAGGAAGATATTCAGAGTCAGCAGACAGCAGAGAATGATCTGTTGACCAAGATCAGCAGTCAGGAAGATGCGATCAACGACCTTCTTCGTCAGGCAAAAGAGGAAGAAGCAGCAGCCAGATTAGCAGCACAGCAGGCGGCACAGGCAGCAGCTGAGAAAGCAGCACAGGAAGCGGCAGTTCAAGCAGTTCAGGTTCATCAGACACAGTTAAATCAGCAGCTTCTGGTGTATCAGCTAATTAAAATGATGGGCAAAAATAACAATTATGGAGGAACATTTGCATGAAGTGTGTAATTCTTGCAGGTGGAAGTGGCGATAGTTTATGGCCATTGTCCAGAAAAAATTATCCTAAACAGTTTATGAAATTTAAGGAAGGCCGTTCACTTTTACAGGAAACGGTTGTCAGAAATCTGCCTTATTGTGATGAATTTATTATAGTAACTAATGAGGCATATAAGAATATTGTAAACGGACAGATGAAGGCGTTCCAGAGCCTGAAATACAGAGTTATTCTTGAGGGCACAGCTAAGGGTACAGCAGCGGCAATTATGCTTGGAACAATGTTTGCCAATCCAACTGAATTTGTATTAGTTGTTAATTCAGACAATTTTATTGATGGTGATGGATACAAGGATGCCATCATAGGAGCTAAAGAGATAGCAAAGACAGGCGTAATTGCCGCAGTTGGAGTTAAGCCTGAATATCAGGCGAAGAATCTTGGATATATCAAGAGAGATGGCAATGATGTAATTAAGATATTATCAAATGTTGATTTTGATGATGCAACATCTGAGATTGCAGACTGCTATTCATATGAGGAGGGGTATCTATGGAATAGTGGAATACTTGTGTTCAGGGCAGGTGATATGGTTAATATCACAAGAAAGAAATGTCCGGAATTGTATATAGCCTGCCGTACAGCTAAGAGAAAAGTTCCAGCTATAAGAAGGGCTATACGTTTCTCAGAAAATGTAATGAAGGACATAGTTACAGGAAGCATAGAAACACTTGTTCTTGAACACTGTGACAATCTCAAAGTAGTAGAGGCTGACATTTTATGGAAAGATATCGATAATGTATGTGATATTGAAATGCACCATAGTGATGATAAGCCTGACAATATAATTAAGAATGACTGTAGTAATATATCAGTAATTAACAACGCGCAAAGACAGCTTGTAGTTGCTAATGACTTAAGAGATATTGTAGTTGTCAATACAGAAGATGCTGTATACATTTCATCAAAGAAATCTGCTGATAATATCAAAGAGATTATTAAAGACAATCTTGACCAATATGAAACATACTTTGATTATAATCGTATCTCCTATAGGGAATGGGGTATACACGAGCTTCTTAATTATTCTAATGGTTATAAGGTTAAGAAGGTTACAGTATTTCCAGGAATGATGATGAATCTTCACCAGCATGAATTAAGGGCAGAATACTGGTCAGTTGTTGAAGGTACAGCTACTATTACAATAGGTACAGAAACTAAAGATTACCATAAGTATGATAGCGTATTCGTGCCAATCGGTGTTAAGCATAAGGTTGCTAACAAGACAGACTCTAATGTTGTCATTATAGAGGTTGGAATTGGTGATTCAATCCTTGATAATGATATGGTTAAGATATATGGACAGGATTCATCAGATAATGGCGGCAATTATGTAAGAAAAGATAATTGTCCGATTGTCAAGCTTGACCCGGCATTCAAGGATAACCTCTGGGGCGGTACTAAGATAAGAGATGTATACGGCAAGAAATGTGATTATGATGTCATAGGAGAAAGCTGGGAGCTTTCTGCACACCCAGACGGACAGAGCCGTATTGCAGAAGGATATTATAAGGGTATGCTCTTTAATGATTATCTTTCAATAATTGGCAAGGAAGCATTAGGCTGGAAATGTCAGGCACAGGACAGATTCCCAGTACTTATAAAGTTTATTGATGCCAAGCAGGCATTATCAATACAGATACATCCGGATGATGAGTATGCACTGGAGAACGAGAATGAATATGGAAAGAACGAAATGTGGTATGTGCTTGATGCAGAACCTGGTGCATATCTGTATTGCGGACTTTCAAGAGCTTCTTCTAAAGAAGAGATAGAAGAACGTATAAAGAACAATACAATAACAGAAATTCTTAACAAGATAGAGGTTAAAAAGGGTGATGTTGTTATGGTAAAGGCTGGCACCATCCACGCGATAGGTGCAGGTATATTTATATGTGAAATACAGCAGAATTCTAACTGCACATACCGTATGTATGATTATGACAGACGTGACAAATTCGGTAATCCGCGTGAGCTTCACATTGCCAAGTCATTAGATGTCGTTAATCCGGTTAAGTATGAGAAGGATAACAAATGTAATGTTATGCTTGCACATAATGAGCATTATATGTCAAAGCGACTTGTACAGTGCAAGTATTTTGAAGTTATCAAGTATGAAATAGAAGATGAAGCTAAGATACCAGTTGATGAAGCTTCATTCCTGTCAGTAATTGTAATTGACGGTGAAGGAACAATTATGACAGATGACAATGACAAGGAACTTAAGTTTAAGGCTGGAGAAAGCTTCTTTATTAATGCGGGCAAGAGAAATGTCGTTGTAAAGGGCAGATCAACCTGCATAATTACGCATGTATAATCAGACGGGAACGGAGGATTTGAATGAATAACAGTTCTGATAAAAAGGGAAGAAAGATAGCTTCATATATTATTCCCGGAATTATAACACTACTTGTTATGGTATTTGTTCTTATTGTAAAGGGAATATGGCCCTTTGGAAGTAACAGAATAGATTTATTTGATAATATGCAGCAGGTTGCTCCGCTGTATGCACATTTATGGGACGCTATGCACGGTAATGCAAGTGTGTGGTTTGACTGGTATACAGGACTTGGAACTAATGTGAGTATGAGTATATCAGCGTTCTCAATGTTCAGCCCATTTAACCTGCTTTTATATCTATGTCCAAGAGATTATATATTGGAATTCATATCAATTCTTACACTTGTTAAGATGTTTGTTATGTCAGTTACAATGTATGCATTTCTTAATAGAAGATATAAGAAATTAACATATAAGACTAAAGTTATATTTGCACTTGCATACACATTTTGTGGTTATGTGCTTTTATACGCTTCATGTTTTACACCTTGGATGGATATAGTTGCTTTATTTCCACTTCTTATGATGTCTTTAGATGTTATGGAAAAGACAGGAAAGAAGTTTTTCTATATTCTTATGCTGGCATTGTTATTTGTTATTAACTATTATATCAGTGCAATGTCAGTTGTATACATACTCCTTGCCGGTGGAATGTATATTATATTCAGATGTGACAAAGAAGAGAGAAGAAAATGTGCGTGGAACTTAGGGATAGGTACATTTACGGGAATTGGACTTTCAGCCTTTGTGCTTCTTCCGGTATTCTCGCAGCTTTCACAGTCACAGAGAACCGGTAACTCATTAAGCCTTGTACAGCAGTATATGTCATGGATTTCTAATCCGACATTCAGAAGCTTCAGTCTTGGCGAATTTGAAAGAATAATGATGTTCTATGGTATGGGAATATTCCTTGTGCTTATATTTACAGGCATACATAGAAGCAGAAAGTTACCGCGGTATAAGATGGATATAGATTTAAGAAAGCGTAACTGGTATGCAGTATCACTCTTTGCAATAATGGTTATTCAGGCAGTTGCAGAGGGTACTAACATTATGTGGCATTTTGGTTCATATAATGGATATACATTAAGAAATGGATTTATTATAGCATTTACATTCATATGTCTTGCAGCAATGTATGCAGATACTATAGTTGCAGATAGCAAAGAAGATAAAAAGAAGAATATAATATTAAGTGCAGTGTGTGTGGTAGTATGCGTTGCATTTGCACTTGGATATAAGTATATTCCAGTTAATTCTTACGAGAGGGCATTTGCATTTTTTATAGCAGTATTCGCAATTATGCTTGTTGTGCATATAATTAATGTAATAGTTAGAAAAGACGGATATGGAATTAACAGTATTATAAGATTAATGGCTGTTGAGATAATTATAGGTGCCATCGCTATGACAGGTCCACCTAAGTTCTATACTTATACGCCATATCAGTATGGAGATTATGTACAGCTTGCAGTGGAAGCGGCTAATAATCTTGAAATAGCCTCATCACCGGTAGACAGAATAACTAATCCGGATTTAAGCCTTAATGCCAACTACCCTCTTGTTATGAAGAGAGGTGCAATGTCAAGCTTTACGGCAGCTCTTCAGAAGGACAGCCAGAAGCAGACAGTAAGATGGGGACATTCAAAGTATTTCCTCTGGATGCTTGATTCAGGTAATACGGTATTCAGCGATGCTCTTATACACATTACGGAGGCTGTTAATGTCAACAGATTAGACAGTTCATTGTATACACTTAAGAAGGTTGGAACTGATGGCTGTCAGTATAAGCTTTATACAGCTAATTACCAGCTGCCATTTGCAATGGCTACAGACTCATCTGTAAAAAATGTAGATTTTAATAAAGATTTTACTAAGAATGAAGCAACAATGTCTGTAGAGTCAGAAGATTATAATGATAATAACTGCTCAAAGGACTGGATATATATGCACAATATTATGTATAGTGCATTAAGCCATGATTCAAGTGGTATTGTTACGGAATATGGTACTCTGACAGATACTAAAGAGATTACTGTAAATAATAATCATGTTGCAGAAGATAATATAGCTTCTGATAATCTGGAAGATTACAGAACAACACAGAATAAGCATATCATACAGACTTATAAGGATTCTGTAACAGGAACAAAGGCTGTATATATGAGTGTTACTGACCGTAATATAGGCGACTCGGATGCCAATGTATCTAATCTTTTCAGAAGTGTAAAGATAACTGTTAATGGTAAAGAGATTGCAATACCGACAATAGGGAATGTAAAAAATAAGTATTACACAACGGATTATAATAACGGACTTATATATCTTGGAACATTTTATGATGAAGATATTGAGGTTCAGGTAGAATATACAAGACCATATGATTCAGCAGGTAATGCAATCACGGATAAGTCGATTGTCACAATCGCAGGAATTGACCTTAATAAAATGCAGTCACTGTGCGATAAATACGCTGATAAGCAGAGTGATGTAACATATACTAATAACTCAGTTACTATAAAGGTTGACGGAAGCGGTAATGATAATTATGCAATAATTCCAATCATTAAGAGTGATAACTGGACAGTTACAGTTAATGGAGTAAAGTGTGATACAGACGAGATTGCTGGAATATTTACAGGAGTTAATATTAATGATGGAAGTAATGAGATTGTATTTACATTTAAACCATCAGGAAGAAACGCAGGAATAATTATATCTTTGATTATTCTTATTGTTATGATAGTTCTTATGGTTATTGACCATAAGAGAGGGATAAATGTTCCTCAGTGGTTAGGAATGTGTGCAAGTGGTGTATATCTTGCAATAATTGCAGTGCTTGCAGTTGTTATGTTTGCAATTCCACTTGTTGCCAGCGTGATTGCGAATATACAGTATATATTGTAATAACAGATATTGGGGTTGTGAATGTTTAAAGCAGTAGCAGGATACTATAAAGATAATGAACGGTTAAGGCTTTTGGTGAAGATAATAGCAGTATGGCTTATTTCAAGGGCAGTTATGCTTCTAATGGTTCCGGTGATGAATCTTATTGCTGATGAGCCGCACCAATGGCTGTATTATATGAATCCGTGGGATGCAGAGTGGTATAAAGGGATTGTGGAGAATGGTTACCAGCCTCCTAAGTCATCAGGTATGGCAAGCTGGGCTTTTTTCCCGCTATACCCTCTTGTGTGTATGGCAGTAAGACTTGTCACAATGGGAAGTATAGATACATATGCCGTTGGAATGACAGTTTCCAACATATGTATAATTATAGCAGTGTATTATGCGGTTAAGTATGCAGATATAGAGCTTGATATGAAGAAATATAATAAAAAGACAGTTGAGGATATTATTATATTTCTTATGCTTGCAGGACCATTTGCCGTGTACTATGGTGCTATGTATACAGAAGCACTATTCATATTGTGTGTTATACTGTGCTTCTATAACTCTGCCAGACATAATTATATGGCGGCAGGAATAGCGGCGGCGATGGCAAGTGCAACACGAATTGTTGGCTGTATGCTTGTGTTTGTGCTTATAACATATATGTTTATGGAGACCTGTGCAGAGTGCAGGGCTAAGCATAATTCAGAAATGAAAGATAATAAAGAAGCTGGTATAATAGATAAGTGTATGCTTACAGAAGAAGCTGGTATTCTGATAGCTGGAAATATAAGCTTAGCCAGTGTTATAAGAACTTTTATTAAAAATGTCATAAAAGAACCAAAGAAGCTTGTGGCTATTATGATAAGCCCTCTTGGCATATTCATATATATGAATTATCTGAGATACTTTTGTGGTGATTCGTGGGCATTTTACCACGTCCAGAGAGCGTGGAGGACACAGAAAATGTTTCCGGTAATCGGAGTGTTGTTTAAGTCGTGTACAGGGCAGCTCTCAGCGGCATCAGGAGTTAAGACACTCAATGGAATAATACTTGGCTGGCTCTGCGTTATAACACTTATGCTTTATGCAGCGATGATAAGAAAGAAGCATTATGCACTTGGAATATTTGGAATAATAGTACTTCTTATTCCGCTTACATCAAGCGTTATGAGTACATTGAGATTTATAATGGGTTCATTTGTAATATATATAGGAGTGGCAGAGATAATCGCAGGCTGTAACAGGTATGTACGGTATGGAATAATTACGTTGTTGTCTATAGTTGAGATTGTTGTAATATCGGCATGGTACTTCTGGGATGGTCTGCTTATGTGAAAAGACTTGCTATCTTTATATATTGGTATTATAATTAACACGCTTTTTAAATTACAATTATATATACTGGAGTTAATCTGGTATAAGAATATTAAAAGGAGAAAATATATGTTATCAGTAGTTGTACCTACATTTAATGAGGGAAAGAATATTAGAAATCTGGTGACACAGATAGATGATGCACTTAAGGGAATTGATTATGAAATATTATTCGTAGATGATAGTAAAGATAATACACCTGATGTAATCAGGGAAGTAGCTAAGGATTTTCCACAGATAAGACTTGAACACAGAACAGGTGAAACAGGTCTTGCAACAGCAGTTCTTAAGGGATTTGAACTTGCCAAGGGTGAGTATATGGCTTGTATGGATGCTGATTTACAGCACCCACCAATTGTACTTAAATATATGTATAAGGCTATGGAAAGCGGTGCTGATTTCTGTATACCAAGCCGTCTTATACCTGGTGGAGATGACGGTGGACTTAACTGGTACAGAAAGTTCGTATCTGGCACAGCAAGAAAGATAGGACAGTGGATGCTTCCATGTCTTAGAAAGATATCTGACCCAACAAGTGGTCTTTTTATGTTCAGACGTGAAGTGATTGAAGGAGCAGACCTTCAGCCAATTGGATGGAAGATTATGGTCGAAGTTCTTGCAATGGGTTCATATAAGAAGGTAGTTGAAATTCCATATAAGTTCCAGCAGAGAACAGAGGGCGAATCTAAGCTTTCAGGTAAGGTTACAATGGAATATTTAAAGCAGCTTAAGGATCTTAGAAAGAGATACAACAAGGCTAATAAATATGAAGTGGAAATCTGGTCAACAGAAAAGATGATGGCAGAATAAGCTTTTGTAACTGGAAGGAGTAATAATGGGTAAGTATTTTGGTACAGATGGATTTCGTGGTGAAGCTAATGTAAACCTTACGGTTGATCACGCATTTAAAGTAGGAAGATTTCTTGGCTGGTATTATGGCAGGGATAAAGAGGATGGCAAGGCTAAGATTGTAATAGGCAAGGATACAAGAAGAAGCAGCTATATGTTTGAGTATTCATTAGTTGCAGGTCTTACAGCCTCAGGAGCTGATGTTTATCTTTTGCACGTTACAACAACACCAAGCGTATCTTATATAGCAAGAACAGAAGATTTTGACTGCGGAATTATGATATCTGCAAGCCACAATCCATTTTATGATAACGGAATAAAACTCATCAACAGCAAGGGTGAGAAGATGAGAGAAGATGTCATAAGTGAGATTGAGAAGTATCTTGATGGCGAACCGGAGAACATACCTTATGCCACTAAAGAAAATATAGGCTGTACAGTAGACCATACTGCTGGACGTAACAGGTATATGGGTTATCTTATGAGCCTTGCAATATATTCATTTAAGGGTATGAGAATAGGTCTTGATGCGGCTAACGGAAGTGCCTGGACACTTGCAAAATCAGTATTTGACGCACTTGGGGCTAAGACTTATGTGATTAATGCCAGTCCAGATGGTACTAATATTAATACTAACTGTGGTTCTACACATATAGAAGGCTTACAGGATCTTGTTAAGAGGGAACATCTTGATGCAGGCTTTGCATTTGACGGCGATGCCGACAGATGTCTTTGTGTAGATGAGAATGGCAATGTTATAACAGGAGACCATATATTATATATTTATGGATGTTATATGAAAGAAAGAGGAAAGCTTATAGACAATACAGTTGTTACAACAGTAATGTCTAATTTCGGACTTTACAAGGCATTTGATGCGGCTGGAATAGACTATGCCAAGACTAAAGTTGGCGATAAGTATGTATATGAATGTATGGTTAATAACGGATATCGTCTTGGAGGTGAGCAGTCAGGACACATCATATTCAGCAAATATGCAACTACAGGTGATGGCATAATAACAGCACTTAAGATGATGGAGGTTATGATAGCCAAGAAGATGACGCTTTCACAGCTTGCAGCTTCACTTCAGATATATCCACAGGTGCTTAAGAATATCCGTGTATATGACAAGACAGCAGCACAGGACGATACAGATGTTAAGGCGGCAGTTGACAAGGTAGCAGAAAGTCTTGGCAATGATGGACGAATTCTTGTAAGAGAAAGCGGAACAGAGCCGGTTGTAAGAGTTATGGTTGAGGCTGGCACTCACGAAGAATGTGAGAAATATGTTGATGATGTAATAGCAGTAATCAAAGAAAAAGGTTATGCGGTAGAATAAATTAACGACCCTGTTAATAAGATGATAACAAGTCTTATTAACAGGGATTTTTTATGGGAAGTTATCAGCAGTTTAAGTATAAGAAGCATTTTATTAGGAAAAATGTCTTTATGAGAAAGCATATGTTTCTTAATATCACGGTTGTAGTGGCACTTATGCTTGCAATAAGCTTTTGTATGGCGTGTTCAGGTGGTCAGGCAGATAATCACGAGAAGATTGACTATACAGTTGTTGAGAACGAAGATTTACCAATAGAATTAAAGAAGCTAATAGACAATAAGAAGCAGTCCACCTTAAGACTGACTTATACAACAAAGGACTATACCTATATTGTTGCAGGATATGGAACGAAGGAGACGTCTGGATACAGCATAAGAGTAGATGATGTATATGTGAGTGGTAATGCGGTATATGCAGATTTTAAGCTTATAGGACCAGCAGAGGGCGAGCAGGTAAATGAAGTAAGCACAACTCCATATATTGTGTTGAAATATGAAAAACGTGACGAGTCAGTAGTGTTCAAGATGTAGATTATAATATGCAGATGAAATATTATAGATTAAACGATATATAAACACTTTGCAGTCAGATTATTAATAAAAGAGAATAACAGCAGATTAAGTAATATGCTTAGGAAAGAGTGCATATATTGAATAAGAAATGTATATTGGGAGGTCTGTTGTGAATCTTAAACACGAAAATATTCACGAATATGTTATAAAATGTACTAATACAACCCAGATTACTCTTGATGATGATTTTAATGTTATGGATAGCAAACCGGATATTGATTTAATTGTCAAAGAATGGGGAATGGCAGTAGTTAACGGTGTGAGGGTTAATCAGGATAAAGCCCAGATTGACGGAACACTTGTATTTGCGATTATGTATACAGGAAGCAGTGAGAACGATAAAAGATTTATACCGGTAAGAATGGATGGTTCACTTAATTTTCTTGAAAATGTCAATCTGTCGTGTGATGCTACAGGGCTTGATGTAAATTGCAAGGCACAGCTTGAGGATCTGACGATTAAATCCATTAATTCAAGAAAGATAAGTGTAAAGGCAATTGTGGCTTTGACGGTAACATGTGAGGAGATTAAGAACATTTCCATATCAACAGGAATTGAGGACGGTGACTGTAACGCAGAACTTTTGTTAAAGGATTTTGAATATGTGCAGGCTGACGTTAATATGAAAGATAACTTAAGAATTAAGGAAACTGTGTCAGTTCCTAATGGAAAGGCAGATATAGGAAGTCTTGTATGGGACGATGTAGATGTAAGAAATGTCAACACAAGAATGACAGAGGACGGACTAAGTGTAAGCGGTGAGCTGAATGTATTTATTATGTATATTGCTGATGATGAGGCAGGACAGGTGCAATGGTATGAAACAAGCACACCATTTACTGGAATAATAGATGTGAGCGGTGCAAATCCTGATGGAATATCGTATGTTGGTTACAATGTAATAAGTAAAAATGTAGAGGTAAGACCGGATTATGACGGCAATAACAGGGATGTTGCTGTTGAGCTGGTACTTGATATGGATATTAAATCTTATGAGGAGTGCAGTCGCAATGCTATGTGGGATATGTATATTCCGGGCTTTGATGTTGATATTAAGCAGGAAACACAGCAGTTAAAGAAGCTTATTATAAGAAACAATAATAAATGCAGGGTTTCAGGTAATGTCAAGGTAGAAGATTACATTAATCTTATGCAGATAGTCAATGCAACGGCTAATGTACAGATTGACAGTTACGAATGTATTCCTGAGGGAATAGAGATAATGGGTGCTGTGATAGTTAATATATTCTACATAACTTCTGATGATAATTCTCCAATGGGAAGCATTAATTCAGTAATTCCATTCACAACGGTAGTTGAATTAAAGGAATATAATAAGAATCTGATAGAATATACGATAAGACCGTCAATAGAACAGCTTCAGGCATCAATGAACAGCAGTGCACAGATTGAGGTTAAAGCAGTAATCGCATTGGATACGATTTGCTTTGAGCCATTTAATATTAATGTCATTGACGAGTGTGAGTGCAATAAGAGAGAAAATGTTGATTATTCGGCACTCCCTTCAATGGTGGGTTATATATCTGACGGTAAATGCACAGTATGGGATATAGCCAAGAAATATGACACAACAGGGGATTTGATGAGGGAGGAAAACAGTACTATACAAAGACTTGCCGATTCGGATATAATTCCAGCAGGAACAAAGCTTTTACTTGTGAGAAAAGCAATGGTATAATATGACTACTTCGTAGTCACTTAGAAGTTTCTTCGAAACTTCGGAT
>OGPE01001504.1_pt1 | contig 14856 bp, 8 predicted proteins | sample 1552881 | NCBI WGS metagenome assembly OGPE01 (sample SAMEA2580236, study PRJEB22360) | human gut metagenome | biome: human gut; feature: human-associated habitat; material: faeces | place: Denmark | collected 2008/2010 | reverse complement strand
TAAAAGGTTTCTATCATGTCGGCCGTCACCTTGTTCGCTTTCTTTTTGCCGATGCTGTTCTTGATATGGACCCTGTAAACACTGGTTGTGCTGTTCAGGGTTGCCGGTTCCCAGTAAGATCTTTTCTATGGCAGAGGTTGTGAAACCAGGTTTTATCAATCTCAGAGTCAAAGAAGAATTTCTTGCAGATTATCTTAAGGAGATGGAGGCAGATCCGAAATATTCTGTACAGACAGCAGAGTCACCAAAGACCATCATTATTGACTACGGCGGACCGAACGTGGCAAAACCGTTGCATGTCGGACATCTTCGTTCTGCGATTATCGGAGAGAGCATTAAACGTATTATCCGTTTTAAAGGAAATGATGTAACAGGAGATATCCATCTGGGAGACTGGGGATATCAGATGGGACTGATCATCACAGAGCTGAAAAAACGTAAACCGGAACTCCCGTATTTTGATGAGAGTTTTGAAGGAGAATATCCGGAAGAAGCACCATTTACGATCAGTGAACTGGAAGAGATTTATCCTACAGCAAGTGCTTATGCAAAAGAGCACGACGATTATAGAGAAGAAGCACTTCATGCAACTTATCTGTTACAGAATGGATATAAAGGATATCGTGCAATCTGGAAACATATCATGAATGTGTCTGTAACTGACTTGAAGAAGAACTACGAGCGACTGAGTGTAGATTTTGATCTCTGGAAAGGTGAAGCAGATGCCCAGGCATATATTCCGGATATGGTTGAGATGCTCAAGGAGAAAGGATTCGCACATTATGATGAGGGTGCGCTTGTAGTAGACGTTGCAGAAGAGACAGATAAGAAAGAGATTCCTCCGTGTATGATTCTGAAATCTGACGGAGCTGCGCTGTATGATACAACAGATCTTGCTACACTGGTAGAACGTGAGAAACTGTATGATCCGGATCAGGTGATCTATGTTGTTGATAAGCGTCAGGAACTGCATTTTGTGCAGGTATTCCGTTGTGCGAAGAAGACAGGAATTGTAAAACCGGAGACAGAACTTACATTCCTTGGATTTGGTACAATGAACGGAAAAGATGGTAAGCCGTTTAAGACAAGAGAAGGCGGTGTTATGCGTCTTGAGAATCTGATCCGTGAGATTGATGATGAGATGTATAAGAAGATCATGGACAACCGTACAGTAGAGGAAGAAGATGCAAGACGTACAGCAGAAGAAGTTGGACTTGCAGCGATCAAGTACGGAGATCTTTCTAACCAGGCTTCTAAAGATTATATCTTTGATGTTGACAGATTTACTTCCTTTGAGGGAAATACAGGACCGTATATTCTTTATACAATCGTTAGAATTAAGTCTATTCTCAAGAAATATGCTGAGAATGGCGGAGTTCTTGACGGAACGATCAGACCGGCTGAGAATGATGCAGAGAAGTCTCTGATGCTTCAGGTAGTGAAATTCAATGAAGTGATCGATAATGTATATAAAGAGACAGCTCCTCATAAGTTGTGTGCATATATCTATGATCTTGCGAACGACTTTAATAAGTTCTATCATGAGACAAAGATTCTTGCAGAAGAAGACGAAGAGAAGAAGAAAGGTTATCTTGCACTTCTTACACTTGCGAAAAAAGTGCTTGAGACTTGTATTGATCTTCTTGGATTTACAGCTCCGGAAAGGATGTAATACGAATTATGACAGAAAATGGATTGATGGATGGTACAAGAACAGAAAAACTGTTTTACAATGACAGCCATCTTTCAAAATTTACTGCAATGGTTCTGGAATGTGAGCCGTATGAGAAAAAGGAAGGATGCTATGCGGTAGAACTTGACCGTACAGCATTCTTTCCGGAAGGCGGCGGACAGTATGCAGATACAGGAAAACTGAAGGATGCGAAGGTATCTGATGTTCGGGAAAAGAATGGAAGAATTCTGCATATTACAGATCAGCCGTTTGAAGCAGGAGAGATTGTTGAAGGAGAGATCGACTGGGAGACCAGATTTATGAAGATGCAGCAGCACACCGGAGAGCATATTGTTTCCGGAATCGTGCATGCAAGATACGGTTTCAACAATGTCGGATTTCATCTTGGAACAGAAGATTGTACGATGGATTTTGATGGAGAGATATCAAAAGAAGCACTGCAGGAGATTGAACTTGAAGCAAATCGTGCAGTGTGGAAGAATCTGACAATAGAAGTGTCCTATCCATCCAAAGAAGAGCTGGAAGAACTGGATTACCGCAGTAAGATTGAGATTGAGGGACAGGTTCGTATCGTATCGGTTCCGGGATATGATATCTGTGCGTGCTGTGCGCCGCATGTTGAACGCACAGGAGAGATCGGTATGATCAAGCTTGTTAATATGCAGCGATACAAAGGCGGCATTCGTGTGACAATGCTCTGTGGAAGCCGTGCACTTACAGATTATGAGAAGAAGCAGGAACAGAACAGGAAAATTTCAGCGTCGCTCTGTGCGAAAGAATATGAGACAGCAGAGGCAGTGGGACACTTGAAAGAAGAGCTGGATTCTTTGAAACGGACACTGGTGGAGAAAGAACGCCAGCTTGTACACGTCTGGGCGCAGTCTGTTCCGGAAGAAGAAAAAACGGTCTGTATGTTTTCAGAGGATATCAGTGCGGATGCCATGCGTCAGTATGTGAATGAAGTGCTTGAAAAAGAAAGAATTCTTTGTGCTGTGTTTTATGGAAATGATGCAGCGGGATACCGTTATGTGATCGGAAGCAGAACCCAGGATCTTCGTGCATTTTCCAAAATGTTAAATGCTGCATTCGAAGGACGGGGCGGCGGAAAGCCGGAGATGGTTCAGGGAACTGTAAAGGGTGAAGCCGGAAAGATCAGAGAGTGGATTCAGAAGATAGCGGAGGAATTGTCTTATGAAAAATGATCCGAGACGCTCCTTCTGGAGAGCTGCCGGTCCTTTACTTGGATTCTGGGGAATCCAGCTGGTGATGGAATTTGTGATTGAGTTTATAATCATTCTTCCTTTTATGGGGGAAGCATCTTCCAGGATGACACAAAGTGGAGAAGTTCTTAATTATCAGGAAATGATGAATAAGTACTATGAAGTGTTAAGTCCTGCGTTTGATAAAATCATAGGAGGTCAGATTGCGATTGCAGGGATTGCTACAGCAGCAACGTTGTTTCTGACAGTTACATTGTTTGTTATCGATCGAAAGAAAGAGCAGATTGCAGGGATACAGCGGATGGGGGCTCAAAAGCCACTGAAGAATTACTGGTCACTTCTTGTGATGGGAGTGATCGGAAGTATTGGTGCTACATGTCTGTCCGCTATGGCACAGGCCGTTTTGGTTGATCCGGAGTATATCCAGACCGCACAGAATATGTATTCAGCAGATTTTGTGGTCCAGATTATTGTATTTGGATTTGTAATTCCAATTGCAGAGGAATTTATGTTCCGCGGAGTACTCTATCAGAGGTACCGGGAGACCAGAGGATTTTATTATGCGGCAATCTGGACAGCACTGTTTTTCTCAGTCACACATACCAACACGGTACAGATGATCTACACTTTCCTCTTAGGAATTCTTCTGTGCTATGTTTATGAGAAATTTGGTTCAATGAAAGCTCCGATTATGCTTCACATTGTTTTGAATCTGGGATCTTTGATCTTTACAGATATCGGAGTATTTAACTGGCTTGCCAGAGAACCGTTTAAAATGGCAGTGGCAGTGATCATCAGCACATTCATCTGTGCAGCTTGTTTTGTGTGGATTCAGAGAAGCGGGGATCCGGTGAGTACTCAGAAAACAGAAGAATAGTGAAAAAATACGAATGAAATAAATTGTACTAATAAAAATACAATCTTAAATTGTGCGCGATGAGGTGCGAAACCTTGTCGCGCCTTTTCTTTTTAATCCAGTATTTTATTAAATAAAATCAAAGAAAAACAGAAATCTTAATAATTAATATTATTTTTATAAGAAAATCAAAATAATCTGACTATTAAAAGAAAAATAACGAAAAATCAAATAATCAGACAATTTACAAGAGTTTCCCTATTTACAGCCTAGGTAAAAGGGTGTATATTCTAGAAAAAGTTTTACACGACGTGAGAAAGAAATGATTGAATGCGCCGGACAAAGAAGATTTTAAAGTAAACTTTAGATTACAGGAAGAAAGGATAGCGACTATGAGGAAAGAAATGGAAAGTCAGAATCGTGGTCTTTACCGCGAAAGTTTTGAACATGATAACTGTGGTATTGGTGCAATTGTCAATATCAAAGGCAAAAAGACACATAGTACAGTGGCAGGAGCCTTGAGTATTGTAGAACAACTTGAGCACAGAGCCGGAAAAGATGCAGAAGGAAAGACAGGAGATGGCGTGGGTATTCTGACACAGATTCCTCATGGATTTTTCAAGAAAGTCTGTCAGCCACTTGGGATCAAGCTGAAAGATGAAAGAGATTACGGTGTAGGTATGTTCTTTCTTCCGCAGGATGAATTAAAACGCAATCAGGCGAAAAAGATTTTCGAGGTTATTGTAAAAAAAGAAGGATTGAAGTTCTTGGGCTGGAGAGAAGTTCCGATTCATCCGGACATTCTTGGAAAGACAGCAGTAGATTGCATGCCATGTATTATGCAGGCATTTATTGAACGTCCTGCAAAATACGAGAAAGGAATCGACTTTGACCGTCGACTGTATGTAGTCAGAAGAATCTTCGAACAGAGCAGTGATGATACTTATGTTGTTTCACTTTCCAGCAGAACAATCGTTTACAAAGGAATGTTCCTTGTAGGACAGCTGAGACTTTTCTTTGAAGATCTGCAGGATGAAGAATTTATTTCTGCAATTGCAATGGTACATTCCAGATTCAGTACGAATACTGCACCGAGCTGGCAGAGAGCGCATCCGAACCGCTTTATGGTCCACAACGGAGAGATCAATACGATCCGTGGTAATGCAGATAAGATGCGTGCCCGTGAGGAAACGATGGAGGCAGGATGCCTGAAAGGCGAACTTCACAAAGTACTTCCAGCAATCAATACTTCGGGTTCTGACTCCGCAATGCTTGACAACGCATTAGAATTTATGGTGATGAGTGGAATGGATCTTCCGCTTGCAGTTATGATCTGTATTCCGGAACCTTGGATCAACAATAAAGAGATGTCCCAGAACAAGAAAGATTTCTATCAGTATTATGCAACAATGATGGAGCCATGGGATGGACCGGCGTCAATCTTGTTCTCAGATGGAGATGTTATGGGAGCAGTACTTGACCGTAACGGACTTCGCCCTTCCAGATATTACATTACAGATGATGACAATCTGATTCTTTCTTCAGAGGTTGGAGTTCTGGATATTGATCCATCCAAGATCGTGATGAAAGAAAGACTTCATCCAGGCAAAATGCTTCTTGTTGATACTGTTGCAGGACGCGTGATCGATGATGAGGAATTAAAAGAAAAATATGCAAATCAGTTCCCATATGGAGAATGGCTGGACAGCAATCTGATTCAGCTGAAGGATTTGAAAATCCCGAATAAGGATGTGCCAAAGTATACTGCCGAAGAGTGTACACAGCTTCAGAAAGCATTTGGCTATTCTTATGAAGACGTGAAAACTTCTATTCTGACAATGGCAAAGAACGGTGCCGAAGGAACCGCAGCGATGGGAATGGATGCACCGATTTCAGTCCTTTCGCAGAAACGTCAGCCACTGTTCGGATATTTTAAACAGTTGTTTGCACAGGTAACAAACCCACCGATCGATGCAATCCGTGAGGAAGTTGTAACATCTACAACAATTTATGTCGGAACAGACGGTAACCTTCTGGAGCAGAAGGAAGAGAACTGTAAGATGCTCAGAGTCAATAACCCGATCCTGACCAATACAGATCTTCTGAAAATTAAAAATATGAAAGTGGATGGATTCAAAGTTGCAGAGATTCCGATCACTTATTATAAAAACACAAGTCTTGAGAAGGCAATCGAGTATCTGTTTATTGAAGTTGACCGTGTGATCCGTGAGGGTGCTAATATTTTGATTCTGACAGACCGTGAGGTAGACGAATATCACGTTGCAATCCCGTCACTTTTGGCAGTATCCGGACTGCAGCAGCATCTGGTACGTACAAAGAAGAGAACCTCAGTCGCGATGATTCTGGAAAGTGGAGAGCCTAGAGAGGTTCATCATTTTGCAACACTGCTTGGATATGGAGCATGTGCGATTAATCCATATCTTGCGCATGAGTCAATCCGTCAGCTGATTGAGTCTAATCTGCTTCACAAAGATTATTATGCAGCAGTAGATGATTATAACTCAGCAGTAATTCATGGAATTATTAAGATTGCATCCAAGATGGGAATTTCAACGATCCAGTCCTATCAGGGAGCAAAAATCTTCGAGGCAATTGGTCTCAAGACAGATTTTATTAACCGCTATTTTACAGATACAGTCAGCCGTGTTGGTGGTATCGGTATTGAAGAAATTGCAGAAGATTACACAGCATTCCATACAGAAGCATTTGATCCGCTTGGACTGCAGGTTGATACGACACTGGACAGTGTTGGAAAACATAAATATAAAAGTGGCGGAGAAGAACATCTCTATAATCCACAGACAATCCATATGCTTCAGCAGTCCACAAGACGTGGTGATTATGAAATGTTCAAGCAGTATACAGAGATGGTTGATGAGGAAGGCGAGAAGATCAATCTGAGAGGTCAGCTTGATTTCAATTTCCCAAAGAAGAGTGTACCGCTTGATGAAGTAGAAAGCGTAGATTCAATCGTAACAAGATTCAAGACAGGTGCGATGTCCTATGGATCTATTTCAAAAGAAGCACATGAGACAATGGCGATCGCCATGAATATGCTTCATGGTAAATCAAACTCCGGTGAAGGTGGAGAGGATATTGAACGTCTTGACACAAACAGATGCTCTGCAATCAAGCAGGTTGCTTCCGGCCGATTCGGAGTTACATCCAGATATCTGGTCAGTGCACAGGAAATCCAGATCAAGATGGCGCAGGGAGCAAAACCAGGAGAAGGAGGACATCTTCCGGGGGGAAAGGTATATCCATGGATCGCCAAGACTCGTCATTCAACACCTGGTGTGAGCCTGATCTCACCACCGCCACATCATGATATCTATTCGATTGAGGATCTTGCACAGTTGATCTATGACTGCAAAAACGCAAATAAAAATGCTAGAATTTCAGTGAAACTGGTATCAGAAGCAGGTGTAGGAACAGTCGCTGCTGGTGTTGCAAAAGCAGGAGCCGGAGTTATCTTGATCTCAGGATATGACGGAGGAACAGGAGCAGCACCGAGAAGCTCGATTCAGAATGCAGGACTTCCGTGGGAGCTTGGACTTGCAGAAACTCATCAGACATTGATTCAGAATGGTCTGCGTGAGCGTGTCCGTATTGAGACAGATGGTAAGCTCATGAGTGGTCGTGATGTTGCAATCGCAGCAATCCTTGGAGCAGAAGAGTTTGGATTTGCAACAGCTCCGCTTGTAACAATGGGATGTGTTATGATGCGTGTCTGCAACCTGGATACTTGTCCGGTTGGTGTTGCAACTCAGAATCCGGAGCTTAGAAAACGTTTCAGCGGAAAACCGGAATATGTTGTCAACTTTATGCGTTTTATTGCAGAAGAATTAAGAGAATATATGGCAAAACTTGGTGTCCGCACAGTGGATGAACTGGTAGGGCGCACAGATCTTCTGAAAGTAAAAGACGTTCCGACATCAGAGCGTGCCGCAACACTGGATCTGTCACAGATTCTGTACAATCCATATGCGAAAGAGAAGAAAGGTGTTATCTTTAATCCAAAGAAAGTCTATGATTTTGAACTTAACAAGACATTGGATGAAAAAGTACTATTGAAACAGCTTCTTCCAGCCCTTGAAAGAGGAGAAAAGAGAGGACTTGAAGTAGATGTTACAAATACAGACCGTACTTTCGGAACAATTTTCGGATCTGAGATCACAAGAAGATATCCGGAAGGACTGGAAGAAGACAGCTATGTGATCCAGTGTAAAGGTGCCGGCGGTCAGAGCTTTGGAGCATTTATCCCAAGAGGACTGACACTGGAACTGACAGGAGACAGTAATGACTATTTTGGAAAAGGACTTTCCGGTGGAAAACTGGTTGTTTGCCAGCCGAAAGGTGTGAAATTTAAATCAGATGAGAACATTATCATCGGAAATGTTGCTCTTTACGGAGCTACAAGTGGTAAAGCATTTGTAGGAGGTGTTGCCGGAGAACGTTTTGCGGTAAGAAACTCTGGTGCACGCGCAGTTGTAGAAGGTGTCGGAGACCACGGATGTGAATATATGACAGGTGGATGTGTTGTTGTACTTGGACAAGTTGGAAAGAACTTTGCAGCCGGAATGAGCGGCGGTATTGCCTATGTAATCGATCTCGATAACAGCCTGTATCGTAAAGTAAATAAAGCAATGGTCAACATTGAACGTGTCACAGATAAGTATGATGTACAGGAATTAAAAGGAATGATCCAGGAGCATGTTGCTTATACAAACTCTGAGGTAGGTAAGAAGATTCTTGATAATTTCAAAGAATATCTGCCAAAATTCAAGAAGATCATTCCGGAAGACTATGAGAGAATGATGTCCACGATCATCCAGATGGAAGAAAAAGGACTTAGTAGAGAAAAAGCAAAAATCGAAGCATTTAATATGATCAAGAACGGAAGATAGGAGGCATAGAGATGGGAAAACCGACAGGATTTATGGATTATGAAAGACAGGATAAACCGGCAGAGAGCCCATTGGAACGCATCAAACATTTCAATGAGTTCCATACGCCTCTTAGCAAAGAAGAACAGGAGCTTCAGGGCGCACGCTGTATGGCGTGTGGAGTTCCGTTCTGTCAGTCTGGAAAGCCGCTTGCAGGAATGGCCAGTGGATGTCCATTGCACAACCTTGTGCCAGAGTGGAATGACTTGATCTACAATGGAAATTGGAAGGAAGCTTATTTACGTCTGAAAAAGACAAACAATTTTCCGGAATTTACTTCCCGTGTATGTCCGGCACTGTGTGAAAATGCATGTACCTGTGGACTGAATCAGGAAGCAGTTGCATCAAAAAGTAATGAATATGCAATTATTGAAAATGCATATGAGATGGGATATGCAAAGGCAAATCCACCGAAAGTGCGTACAGGAAAGAAAGTCGCAGTGATCGGTTCCGGTCCGTCCGGACTTGCGGCAGCAGATCTTCTGAACAGAAGAGGTCATCAGGTAACTGTTTTTGAACGTGAGGACAAACCGGGTGGATTGCTCCGCTACGGAATTCCGAATATGAAGCTGGAGAAACAGATTATCGACCGTAAGATTGCGATTATGGAAGAAGAGGGAATTATCTTCCAGACTGGATGTAATGTTGGAAAAGACGTAAAGGCGGCAGATATCCTGAAAGAATATGACCGCGTGATCCTTGCATGTGGAGCATCAAATCCAAGAGATATCAAAGTACCGGGAAGAGATGCACAGGGAATTTATTTTGCAGTAGATTTCCTGAAATCAACAACGAAAGCACTATGGGCAAATGACATGAAGCTTAAAACAGGAAGCTACATTTCTGCAAAAGGAAAAAATGTAATTGTAATCGGAGGCGGAGATACAGGAAATGACTGTGTCGGAACATCTATCCGTCATGGAGCAAAGAGCGTTCTCCAGCTGGAGATGATGCCGAAAGCACCGGACGAGAGGACACCGCTGAACCCATGGCCGGAGTGGCCAAGAGTCTGCAAGACAGATTATGGTCAGCAGGAAGCGATCGCTGTGTTTGGTTCTGATCCTCGTGTTTACACAACGACAGTGAAAGAATTCGTAAAAGACAAGAAAGGGAATCTCTGTAAGGCAGTCCTTATCAAACTTGAGAGTAAGACCGATGAGAAGACCGGACGGAAAATGATGGTTCCGGTAGAAGGAAGCGAGTATACAGTAAATGCAGATCTTGTTCTGATCGCAGCAGGATTCCTTGGAAGCCAGGATTATGTAACAAAAGCATTTGGTGTAGAAGTGAATGAACGCACAAATGTAAAGACAGAGGCAGGAAAATATTCTACAAATGTGAAGGATGTATTTACAGCCGGGGATATGCACAGAGGACAGTCTCTTGTTGTATGGGCTATCCGTGAAGGTCGTGAAGTGGCAAGAGAAGTAGATGAAAGCCTGATGGGATATACAAACTTATATATTCAGTAGAAAATAAAAGATCATACAGTGAAACAGGAATCTGGAAAGTTTATCTAAGAATAAAGAGAACTTTCCAGATTTTTTTGTTACAAAAATGTTACGAAAAAATGAAAAAAGTAAGGAGAACTATTGAAAATATTACATAAATACGCTATAATATTGAGCGTAGAATGTAAATAAAATACCCTCTTGTTACGAGAAATATGTTGAAAAAAAGTGATAGATGTTGTATTATAACATATGAGTATGTGGAATTATAATGTAACTATTTACAACGAGTTATGATACGAAAATTATAATGCATCACATGGGGGACTAGATAAAAATAAGGATAGGTGGAAAGATGAAGTTAAAAAAAGTAAGCAGTATGATTCTTGCAGTAACACTTGCATGTACAATGACTGTTACACCGGTACTTGCTGACGAGGTCAGTGATCTGAAGCAGAAGAAGCAGGAGACACAGAATCAGGTAAGTAATCTTCAGACACAGCTGAATTCACTTATGACCAAGATCTCTGATCTTGAGAATGATCTGATCGAAACAGGTGAGGAAATCTCTCAGACAGAGGAAGATCTGAAGACAGCGCAGGAGGAACAGGAACAGCAGTATGCAGCCATGAAGCTTCGTATTAAGTACATGTATGAAGAAGGAACAGGCACTGCTACAGTGGAGAAGGTACTGACATCCGGAGATATTTCCAGTGTACTGACACAGGCAGAATATTCCCAGCAGGTACATTCTTATGACAGAGATAAGCTCGAAGAGTATGTTGCGACAGTTCAGAAAGTAGAAGATCTTAAGACAACGCTTGAGACAAAGATGGCTGATCTGCAGGAGACACAGACAGAGTATGATGCGCAGAAGGATGAACTGAATACAACAATCACAGAGAAGAGTAGTGAAATCGCAAATCTCGATGTTAAGATTGATGAAGCTGTAAAGAAAGCAGCGGAAGAAGAAGCTAAGAGAAAGGCAGCAGAAGCAGCAGCAAAGAAAGCTGCCGAGGAAGCAGCTAAGAAGAATAACTCAAGCAGTAGTTCTTCTAATAGAAATAACTCAAGTAATAGTTCTTCCAGTAGTTCAAGCTCAAGCAGCTCAAGCTCAGGAAGTTCAAGCAGCTCAAGCTCCAGTAGCTCAAGCAGTAGTTCTTCCAGCAGTTCAAGCTCAAGCAACTCAAGTTCTTCCTCATCAAGTCCAAGCTATAGTGCAGATAAGGGGAGCATTATTGTAAATGCAGCCTATTCACAGATCGGAGTTCCATATGTATGGGGCGGATCTACACCGGGAGTTGGACTTGACTGTTCAGGACTTGTACAGTATTGCTACAGACAGGCAGGAATTTCAATTCCAAGAACAAGTGGAGATATTCTTGCAGCAGGAACAATTGTAAGCAATCCTCAGCCGGGAGATATCTGCTGGACACCGGGACATGTAGCGATTTACATTGGCGGCGGACAGATGATCGAAGCACAGCAGACAGGAGTACCGGTTAAGGTAAGTTCTGTACGTGTTACATATTATGTAAGATATTAGAACAAAAAAAGTTGTGCATAACCAAAAAAAATTTTTAACAAAAAAGCTCGAAAATGTACATAATTAGCTTTAAAACTTAAAAATAGAAATCACCAAAATCATTAGAAAATGTACATAATAAAAAGGAATCAGATTATGATTCCTTTTTATTTTACACTTTAAAATTAAAATAGTCGCTTCTTGCGTCTTCGTCCCTTACAATAAGGACAGCTTTCACGATGACGTTTCTTGTATAAAATCTTTTCAGAAACACTTAATTCATAGACGTGATCAGGATTACGCTTGCAAATCCACCAGACGTTAGTTGAATATTTTTCTGTAATCTCATCAGGATTAACTAATACATAATTGTTAATCCAATTCCATTCATTCATTAGATCGGGATGAAGTGCCGCGAAGGATGTTTTGCCAGGGATAACTTTTCGACCTGAACAATACGGACAGCCAGCATCTCCATTTACCATATCAATGATTTCAGCATTGTAATCGTTATGGCAAGTAGGGCAAGTCCAAGCACCAGATCTGTGATTGGGTCGGACTTCATCCGCAGTTAATTCATTTTGGTCACTCCATAAAGTAGCAATGTCAGGGTATTTAGCAAAAGAATTCATGCTGTATGCTATTGGAAGAAATATAAATAAATATCATCGTTTTTTATACGAAAAACTGAGAAAATTTGAAGGAAAAACTGCCTAGAAAAAAATGCGGCTGAAAAAATCCAAACAAGGATTTTTTGCGGCCAAAAACAGAAAGTATTTATCAAAATAAAAATATCCTGAACAAGTTGCAGAGCCAGAAAGCTCTGTAACTGTCAGGATATTTTTGTTTGGTGCTGTCAGCTCTAAAAAACGTTATTTACCGACAGCTCCCTGTTTTGTTTTAATGATATTTATGCATCCGTACATAATAGCTGATGCATAAGATCACAGTGGCTCCGCTCCATGCTGCAATCTCTGCAAAGAAAATACCGTCCTGTCCGATAAAATGGGGAAGGATCAGTGCAGCACTGATACGCATGACAAATTCAGCCATACCACTTACCATAGGCATTAAGGTATCTCCCAGCCCCTGAAGTACAGATCTGTACACGTACAGGAAGTACAAAACCCAGAGCATGGCAGCCATAATAGAAAGGTATTTAAAAGCAATTGCCAATACCTGCTGTGTCTGCTGCGGTTCACCTGAGATGAAAAGTGAGAGAATATTTTTTCCAAATAAAAACATGGCAGCAGAAATGATCAGTGAGGTAAGCAGGGAAAGCAGCATACTGCTGCGGACGCCTTTTCTGATCCTGTCAATCTTTCCGGCTCCCAGATTCTGACCCACATAGGTAACGATGGCATATCCATAGGAAATAGCAGCCATTTCCAGCAGACCATAAAGCTTGTTTGTAGCTGTAAATCCTGCTACAAAAAGGAAACCGTAGCCATTGATCACATACTGGACTACCAGACCGCCCACACCGATGATGATATTCTGAAATACAACAGGAATACCAAGCTTCATCAGGCGGGCATTCATGCCGGAGGCAGGCATAAAATCTGCTCTGGTCAGATGAACGATATCAATTCTGCGTAAAATCAGGAAACAGTAAACAGCGGAGAAGCTCTGTGCGATCACAGTTGCGATTGCTGCTCCTGCCACACCCCATCCGAAGCCTGCCACAAAAAGGATGTCCAGTGAGACATTCAGCACAGATGCGATGATCATTGCGGTCAGCGGTGTTTTACTGTTTCCCATAGCCCTTAGAGCAGAGGCAAACATATTATAGGCTGCTGTGGCGGGGATTCCACAGAAAATGATGCGCAGATATAACAGAGACATTCCGATAATATTGGAAGGTGTATGCAGCCCTGTTAATACCAGCGAAGCAAATGACTGGCTGAGAATCAATACTCCGGCTGCGATGAATGCGGTCAGCCGGTAACTGTGAGCCAGAGATTTACGCAGATTTTCGAAATCCTTTGCCCCATAATACTGGGAGAGTTGAATAGAAAATCCCTGAGTGAGTCCTGTGGATATTCCTGTGACAACCCACATCAGAAAGTCAACAGCACCCAGTGCGGCAAGAGCCTCCACACCTGCAACCTGGCCAACAACCATGGTATCCACCATTGTATAAAGCTGCTGACAGATATTTCCCAGCATCAGGGGAATTGCAAAAAGAATGATCAACCGTCCCGGTGAACCGGAGGTCATATCCTGAATCTTGGTTTTCATTAGTATAAAAGTTCCTTTCCGGAGCATATTTGAAAAAGTTTAGAAATGATTATTCGAATATGCCCTGATATTTACATTGATAATTTTACATCATTAACGTGAAAAATGAAATATAATATTTCATCAGAATGATATAAATTTATCAATACCTGCTATAAGCAGCATGTTGTTGAAATTATTATGCATAGCGCCTGAGAGGAGTTTTTGATTGCTATTTTTTAAAATACAGATATATAATAGAATCTGGATTTGCCTTTATAGTTGTTGAAGTGCCTGTATCCATCATGTAATTACAATCTTTTGACTTGCTGATATCAAAAGAACTTAAATCTAAGTATTTCAAACTAGAACAATTACTAAACATACATCTCATATCTGTAACATTACTTGTTTCAAAATATTTTAGATTTATTTCTTTCAATGAAGAACAGTTATAAAACATAAAGTACATATCTTCACATTTATCTGTATACAGATTTTCAATATTTTTCACTTCTACTAAATTTGTAAAACCATAAAACCAATTTCTACACGATATAGGTCTTATTTTTTCTGCAAATTTGACACTCTTTACTAACTTTGAATCAAATGAACCATCTCTTGCTAATCCATTACTACGAACATTTATTGATTTTTCTTTTAAAAGTGCATCAGTTGGTGCTGTTATTTTATTCTTAGATATTACAAGTTCATTATTTTTATTAATATAAATCCAAACATACAGATCTACTGTTGTTGGTGGTTTTGGACGTCCTGTTGTTGCCACATATACTTCATCACTTCCTAATTTGGTAATCTTCTGGAACGGCAGTTCAATTTGCCCCCCGAAGTAACGCAGCTGCCCCGATCATGATCGCGATCACAATAGAAACAACAACGATCTTGCCGTATTCTTCCAACATT
>OGPE01001497.1_pt1 | contig 14901 bp, 9 predicted proteins | sample 1552881 | NCBI WGS metagenome assembly OGPE01 (sample SAMEA2580236, study PRJEB22360) | human gut metagenome | biome: human gut; feature: human-associated habitat; material: faeces | place: Denmark | collected 2008/2010 | reverse complement strand
CCAGCCGCTGCACCAGATCATGCCGCCCGCGACGATGGGGTAGCGTATGCCGAACAGCGAAGTGATTCTGTTTTCCATGGTTTCAGGTATTTGTCGTCCTGCAAAAATAGGCAAATTATCGGGAGTGCAAGCTGCCTGCCACGGGAAATAACGGCCGTATTCCTTGGCCGGGGCTGAAAATTTTGCCACCTTTGCCCTGCGTTTTACGAATAACCGTTCACAACCATGATATATACGGAAGATACCCGGATCGCGGCGCTGGCCGTGCATATCGTCGGGAACAAGGCCAAGGACGAGCCCCTGCTCGTCTCCCCCGCATTGTCCGGGCAGGTCGGCGACACGGGCCTGATGCAGATCCTGACCACCTATTTCGCCGGAGGTTTCAAATCCGAGGAGTACTACAACCTCCACCACGAAACCGACCTGGCCTGCAACGAAGTCTATAATTTCGTCTGCAAGGTGTTCGACGACCGGGAGACGTTCTACGACAACTCCGTGAACCTTGCCCGGCACCTTTACGAGGCGGGTACCCACCCGCAGATCAAGGGCGGCGAATTTTACGTCGCCTATTTCACCGGCTGCCGCTTCGGGGGCGATGCGGTCGATGCCGTCGGGCTTTTCAAGTCCGAAACCCGCGGTACGTTCCTCGATGTCGGGGAGCAGGACGGGCAGCTGCATATCTTCTCCTGCCAGGGGATCGACGTCAACAAACTGGACAAGGGGTGCCTCGTGTTCGATACCGAGCGCGAAGAAGGCTTCGCCGTCTGCGTCGTGGACAACACCAACCGGGCGGAAGCGCGTTACTGGATCGACGATTTCCTGCATGTCCGCCCGCGGCAGGACAACTATCACAACACGCACAACATCCTGGCCATGTGCAAGAAATACGTGACCAGGCACCTTCCTGCGGAGTTCGACGTGTCGAAGGCCGACCAGGCCGAGATGCTCAACGAGACGATGAAATACTTCAGGGAGCAGGACAGTTTTTCGCTCGACGACTTTTCTGAAAAGGTGATCCGCCAGCCCGAGGTCATGGAGAGCTTCACACGCTACAAACAGGAGTACGAGCAGGATCGCGAGATCCGTATCGAGGATGAGTTCGCCATTTCCGATTCCGCCGTCAGGAAACAGGCGCGCGCCTATAAGAGCGTCATCAAGCTCGACCGCAATTTCCATATCTATGTCCACGGCAACCGCAACCTGCTGGAGCAGGGCGAGGACGAAAAGGGCAAGTTCTACAAGGTCTATTACCAGGAGGAGGAATAACCTCCTTTCCCGGGCGGGATTGCCGTGCCGGCAAGGCGGACTGCAAGGTGCAGCCCGCTTTTTTTGTGTATTGTGCCGAATAACCGGATTTTGAATCCCCTTCACAGGGAGCAAATAGTCGCTTATTGTGTATATTTGTATATGAAGTGGGGATTCCGAAAGGTACGGCAGGTTGCTGCGTTATCTCGCACGGCCTGTTTTTATGGTCCATTATAACCGGGTGAAGGCCGGGTCATCGTTTGCAGGATATTCCGGGACGATGCGATTATAGTGCATTCGGGCTGAAATCGGCGGATTATCCGTCTCAGGACTTCAGTGGAAGCGGTATCATCCTGCCAACTACTTATTTGTAGTTATAAATCAGGGTATAAATGCGGTAATTTGCACTATGAAAAGGCAGCGACGAAATGACTTTTTTGTCGGGCAGGTTGCTGACAGGCTGGCGAAAGCCAGACGAAGGCGTAACCTGATTCAGGAAGTCGTGCGTTTCGATACCGGGCTGAATGTCGGCCGGATCGAAGCCGGATGTTCCGATATCACGCTGTCGACCTTGGCTGACCTTTGTGATTATTATGATATTTCACCCGGGGAGTTGTTTCAGGACATAGTGACGCACTCATCCTGAAGAGGGAACCGGCCATGCGGCCGGTTCCCTCATTTTATGTCCTCATGTCCCGAGGGTTTTCTCGAATGCCAGCCGTTCGCCGCTCCGGTAGCGTACCTTCCCGCAATAGACGAACCCCAGCCGCCCGAGCATACGCAGCATGTAACGGTTGTCGAAATTGGTGTCGACGCGCATACTGCCCGTGCCGCGCCCGCACGCCATCGCTTCGACGCGCCGCATGAACTCCGTCGCCACCCCGCGGCCTTTCTCGCCGTCGGCCACCGCCATGCGGTGCAGTACGACATAGTCCCCGTCGGTGAGCCAGGCCCCTTCGATGGCGTCGTAGGCCGGTTCCCCGTCGAATACCACCGCGCCGTAGGCGACGACGTTGCCCTGGGCTTGGGCTGCGGCCGCTTTTGCTGCCTGCGTCTCCCGCATCTCCCGCGCTTTGCGTGTTTCTTCCGTCGCTTCCGTCGCCTCTTCCGTCGCCTCTTCCGTCGCCTCTTCCGTCGTCGCTGCCGTTTCGTCGGCGCCGGATCCCGTTGCGCCGGCCTCCCCCGTGTCCGTTATTTTCCGCGCGGCAGCCGTTTCCGGACGGAAACCCGCAGCCCCCGTGCCGTCGCTTCCCCGCGCTTCGGGGCTCTTTTCCGCCTCCGGTTTCTCGAAGACCCATCCGTAGCCGCAAGCGATGTCGTGTCCGATATCCGCTGCCGGATAGCCGTCCTGCCATTGCAGGCTTCCCAGTGCCCGCATCTGCGCCTGCGCCTGCCGGATGATCTCCATGATGCGCGCCGCGTCGGCGGGGCGGGCGCGCCGGAACACTAATTTTTCGTCCATACGGCAAATATAGGATAAAATGCCGTGATACGCTACTGCCCGGGGGATATCTGCGCGGCGGAATTTCCGCCGTACGGCTTTTTTATCCCTCCTTCCGCCCGGGCGGGATGCCTTCCGCAGCCTTTTTTACCATGCCCCGTGCGAATCCGGCAAAAAAATCCGGGATAAAATCGTACATAATAGGCAAAAATCGTAACTCCAGACCCCTGGTTGTGCCCTGCGGACTTTTATCCCGATGCCCCGTCCTAAATTCGTTTTCAGCGGGACAGCCCTTCTGCGGGGCCTCCCCCGGGATACCCACCGAACCTATTTTTTAACCTTAAAATTAGTGTGTATGAGTTTTTCTACTAACCGTTTTTCCCGGAAAGCACTATTACTTGTGACAGCCGTGTTCTCTGCGTCGTTGCTGTGGGCGCAGGCCACCGGCATCTCCGGACGTGTGCTCGATGAGACCGGTGCGCCGGTCATCGGTGCGACGGTCATGGTCAAAGGCACCACGATCGCCACGGCGACCAATGTCGACGGCACCTTTAACCTGAAGAATACGGGCCGCAACGTCACGCTCGTGGTATCGTATGTCGGCTACGAGGCGCAACAGGTGGCGTCGAAGGGTGCCGGGTCGGTGACGATCACGCTCAAGCCCGAGGCCATCGGCATGGAGAGCGTCGAAATCGTCTCCGTGGGCTACGGTACCCAGAAACGCGAATCGGTCGTGGGGGCCATCTCCACGATCCGGCCCGAGGAGCTGCGCGTCCCCGTACGGTCGCTGAGCCAGACGCTGGCCGGTAACCTGGCGGGTGTGGTCGCGTTGCAAACCTCGGGCGAGCCCGGCAAGGACGACGCCCAGTTCTGGATCCGCGGTATCGCCACCTTTACGGGCAGTCCCGATCCGCTGATCCTGGTCGACGGTATCGAGCGTCCTCTCAACGACGTCGACCCGCTGGAGATCGAGTCGTTCAGCGTCCTGAAAGACGCCAGCGCCACGGCCGTATACGGCGTACGCGGTGCCAACGGCGTTATCCTTGTCAACACGCGCCGCGGTTTCGACGGCCCGGCCCGGATCGACCTGCGTTACGAGCAGGGTTTCTCGTTCGCCAGCAAACGCCTGTCGTTCGTCGACGCCGCTACCCGCTCCGAAATGTTCAACGAGGCGGTGGATGCCGTGAATGCCTCGGCGGCACTGAAATACGGCGCCGACGAGATCAAGGCCATGCGCATGCAGACCGACCCCGAGGTCTATCCCGATGTCGACTGGCAGAAGCTCCTTATGAAAAAGGTGTCTCTTTCGGAGAAGGTGAGCGCCAACATCTCGGGCGGCGGCAAGTTCGCCCGCTACTTCACGGCCCTCTCCTTCTACAACCAGGAGGGGCAGTATGCCGTCAAACCCGGCAAATATTCGTGGGTGAGCGACAAGATCGGCCGTTACGGCGAGAATGTCAACTACAAACGCTATAACTTCCGCTCGAACGTCGACATGGACATCACCAAGACCACGGTGGTGAATCTGGGCGTGCAGGGCAACGTGACCGAGAACATGGAGCCCGTCGAGGGATCGGCTGCCATCTACCGCGACATCATCAACGCGGCGCCGAACGCTTTCCCCGTCCGCTTCAAGGACGGCGAACTGGCCGGCCGCGACGGCCTGAACAACCCCTATAACATGCTCACGCAGCGCGGTTGGAAGAAGACCACCGGCAATACGCTTCGCGCCAACCTGACGATCAACCAGGATTTCTCGTTCATCACCCCGGGCCTTTCGGCCAAGGTGAGCTACGCCTACGACGCCGTGAATTATTCGGTGGAGGAGCGTGCGCGCAACATCAACTTCTTCGAGGCCACGGGCCGCGACCAGGACGGCGAACTGATCCGCACCGAGTGGCAGGCCGACCAGAAACAGGAGTACCTGAATTACAAACAGTCCGGCAACGGTTCCCGTACGCAGTACGTCGAGGCGGCGATCAATTACAGCCGGACGTTCGGCGAAAAGCACGAGGTCGGCGGCCTGCTGCTCGGCTTCGCCAAGGATTACCGGTTGCAGGAGGCTACGAGCGATTACCTCAAGTCGCTGCCCAACCGTTCGCTCGGCCTTGCCGGCCGTCTTACCTATGCCTACGACAAGCGTTACCTGATCGAGGCCAACATCGGTTTCAACGGTTCGGAGAACTTCGCCAAGGGCAAGCGCATGGGCGTATTCCCCGCCGTGGCTATCGGCTGGGTGGCCTCCGAGGAGAGCTTCCTGCGCAACAGCGAGGTGCTGACGTGGTTCAAGATCCGTGCGTCGGTCGGGCAGGTCGGCAACGACCAGATCCCCAGTACGCGTTTCATCTACCTGGCTACGATCAACAGCGGCGCCAACGGTTACGGTAACCTCGGCGTCAACTTCGACCAAGGGGCCGGCGGTATCGGCGAAGGTCGCATGGCCAATCAGGACGTGACGTGGGAGGTGTCGACCAAATACAACGTCGGTATCGAAACCGGGTTTTTCAACGAGTTGAAAATCAATGCCGACTTCTTCTACGAGCGGCGTGAAAACATCTTCCTCGCACCCCAGTTCTCGGAGATTTCGGGGCTTCCCAAGGATTATACCAACTACGCCAACATGGGTCTGATGGAGAACCGCGGCTTCGAGGTTTCGGCCGAATACGTCAAGCGTTTCAGCAAAGACCTCACCGTCTCCGTCCGCGGAAACTTCACCTTTGCCCGCAACAAGGTGATCGACGACGGCAAGTACTATGCCTATCCGTGGCAGGATCAGCGCGGCGTGCGTTACGGACTGACCATGGGCTACCGTGCCATGCACCTCTTCTCGCAGGAGGAGCTGGACAACATGCCCGACTACTATACGCAGTTCGGCCTGGACAAGCAGCAGTTGCGTGCCGGCGACATCCGCTACGAAGACCTCAACGACGACGGCAAGATCACCGAGGCCGACATGACGTGGATCGGCAACCCCGCGATGCCGGAGATCGTCTACGGTTTCGGTGCGTCGCTCAACTACAAGGGCTTCGACTTCTCGTTCCTCTTCCAGGGCGGAACCAACCGTTCCTCCTACCTGAGCGGCGGCTGGTATTTCTACCCGTTCCAGGCAGACCGCGGCCCGAAGTTCATGGGTAACGTGATGACCATGTTCAAGGATCGCTGGACGGTGGACAACCCCGATCCGCACGCCTTCTCGCCCCGCCTCTCCTACGGCGCCGATGCCAACAACTACAAGACTTCGACCTGGTGGCAGCGCGACAGCGGCTACCTGCGCCTGAAGAATGTCGAGATCGGCTATACGCTGCCCTCGGCCTGGGCCAGCAAGCTCCGGTGCAGCTCGCTGCGCATCTATGCCACGGGTGTGAACCTGTTTACGGTCAGCAAATTTATCTCCGACTACTGGGATCCCGAGACGGGTGCCGATGCCTATCCCATGCAGCGCCAGGTTTTCGTCGGTGTGAATTTAACCTTCTAATACAGCCTAAAGAATGAAAAAGAATATCGTATATTTAATGCTCGCGTCGCTCCTTTTGTTTACCGGCTGCGCCAACTATCTGGATCAGGATCCCGAAGACCTGAACTCGATGGACAAGATCTTCTCGTCCAAGATCGAGACCACCAAGTGGTACAACCGCATTTACAGCGACGATTTCATGGTGCAGGAGATGCATTACAGCGGCCAGATTCCCTATTTCTGGTGCACCGACGAATCGGCCTACATTCTCGAATCGCACGTGCGCAATATCGCCGAGGGGAAGATGAGCCCCGACAACTACTACGGCTATACGGGCTACAACCTCTATTTCTTCGTGCGTTACTACCAGGCCATCCGCCACTGCAACCTGTTCCTCGAAAACGTGGACAAGTGCGCCGAACTGGGCGAGATCGACCGCCGCACGATGCGTGCCGAAGCCCGCTTCATGCGTGCCTATTACCACTACCTGCTGCTGCGCCTCTACGGCCCGATCCCCATCGTGGAGACCAGCCGTTCGGCCGACCAGATCGGGGCTTCGCAGGCGCGCAACACGCTCGGCGAATGCGTCCGCTGGATCAACGGCGAGATCGACTGGGCCTGTGAAAACGGCATGCCCGCCGCCCGCGACGAGAAATTCACGCTGGGGCTCCCCACCATCGGTGCCGCCCGGGCCATTCAGTCGCGCATGCTGCTGATGGTCGCCAGCCCGCTCTTCAACGGCAATTCGGCCTACAAGAACTGGACGAATCACGACGGCACAGTGCTCATGCCCCAGACCTATGACAAGGAGCTGTGGAAGGATGCCGCCGATGCCGCCAAGACGGTCATCGACATGACCGAATACCAGTTGCTCAAACCGGCCGCAGACGCTACGTTCGATGAGATCGTGGATAACCTCCGCGCCGTGACGACCACCTGGGGCGCCGGCAAGAATACCGAGATCATCTGGGGGCACCCCAACTCGGTGCAGTGGTACGGCATGTGCGCCCTGCCGGCGCGCTGGTACGGCTGGAACGGCCGCTATTCGCTGGCCATCGGCATGATCAACGATTTCTTCATGGCCGACGGCAGCCCGAGCCGCCCGCTCGAAGAGTGGTTCGCCTCCAAGAAGTTCTCGGCCGAAGCCGGCAACGGCACCATCGCCAATACGTTCTGGATGTTCGTCGACCGCGAGCCGCGGTTCTATGCCTCGGTTCACTTCCCCAACCAGCGCCTGTCGTACGCCTATGAGAACAAGACCGACAGCTACCAGGATGCCGACGGTTACGGCGTGGTCGATTTCTGGTACTCGGGGCTGAGCGGCAACGGCAGCACCCCGGGCGACAAGAACACCTCGGGATTCTCCGTGCGCAAGAACCTCCCGCTGGATTACCGCAGCAACAAGCAGACCAGCGAGGCGACGCGTATGCTCAACGTGCCTTTCCCCATCATCCGCCTGGGTGAGGTCTACCTCAATTACGCCGAGGCCCTGAACGAGTACTACGGCACCTCCCGGCAGGACGAAGCGCTCTATTACCTCAACGAAATCCGCACCCGTGCCGGCATCCCGGCCTACGAGGGCAGCTATTCGCAGGACGAGATGCGCGAGATGATCCGCCACGAGCGCAAGATCGAGCTGGCGTGGGAGTGCAACCGCTATTTCGACGTGCGCCGCTGGTTCACGGCCCATGGCCCCGACGGCGAGTTCAACCACGACGAATACGGGCTGGACATGTCGCGCGGTACGGGTGCCACCGACCCGGCGTTCTTCACCCTGACCAAGGTGGCCAACAAGCGCTTCGACATCCAGCACTACTTCCTGCCCATCAAGTCGTCGGAGGTCATGCTCAACACGCAGCTGGTGCAGGCGCCCTACTATTGATGGCCGCAGCCGGACACATGTTAAACTTAAAAATGGAAAATTCGCTATGAAACAGTTTTTTAAGATACTGGCGCTCGCGGCCCTGGCGCTGCCTTTCACCGGCTGCGACGTGGAGTATTCGGACATAAATATTCTGCCCGACCCGGTTTTTGAACAGAACGGGCTGTACACGGTCAATACCATATCCATCTATGACGACTACGAAACCGTCATCAATGTTTCGAGAACTGCCGGTCTGTCGAAAGAACTGGAATTGGATATCGTGGTGGACGAAACGCTGCTCGCCGAATACAACGAATTGTACAACACCGACTATAAACTGCTGGAAGCACAGTTCTACGACATTCCGAAGAATGCGCAACTTGCAAGTACGGTCAAGTCCGTCGATATTTCCGTGCGGATACATCCCAAAGCCCTGATTGCGGCCAAAGGCATGGCTGCGGCTAACAACATGCTGCTCCCCATCCGTATTTCCAATGCCTCCACGCCCGTCGAGGACGGCGGTTCGATGATGCAGGCGCTGTTGCGTTTGAGCATCGTCGAGCCGATTGTGCAGGTGGAGATGCCCGAACAGATGCCGCAGCTGGAGTTCATTCCGACCATTCCGCTGCCGCAGGAAATTACGCTGAACGCCACGGCCAATTTCAACACGCTGGAGGTGGCGAAAATCGGCTATCGGGTCAATGCATCGAAAGTCGATGCCTATAACGAGGAGCACGGCACCTCTTACCAGCTGTTGCCCGAGCAGTATTATAAAATCAAGGAATCGGATTTCGATACGGAAACGCTGGAAATCGAGAGCCGCATCGAATTCGATTGCGCTGCAATCGGCGGTGAGGGCACCTACCTGCTGCCGCTCGAAATGCATTCCGACGACTATTCGGTCGTCCAGCGGGAGCCGGTTTATGTCTTGATTCAGATGTCCGAACTCAAAATATGGGTAACGAACGTCGCTGACCTCGCAAAAACGTCGGGCAAGGGAAAAATCAGGGTACAGATGAACTCCCCGATGACTGTCGGCCAGCCTGTCGACTTCGTATTCGAACCGGAGAAGGTCGAAACCTACAACACGGAGCACGGGACTGCATTCAAGACGCTGGATGCCGCCAAGGTGGTCGTTACCCCGACTGAAATTCAGGCCGGCAGCCAATACGGCGAACTCTCGTTCGAGCTCGATCTGTCGGAATTGGATTACGACGGCGCCGATAAATACATGGTTCCGTTGACCTTCAAGAGCAGCGAACTGGTGGACGGCACGATCGTAACGGGCCCGTCGACATTCTACATCGAGGTGAACAAGACGCTCAAGGGCACCTACGACAAGGAAGTATGGGGCGAAGAAAAAAGCAACCGCGTTCTGAAACCGGCTATTTTCATCGCAGGACAGGACGGCTATGCTGAGTCGCGGAATGCGAAGAAGCAGAAGTACATCATCAATTACAACCAGACGTGGACAGGCGGCCTGATTTACTTCAATATTTCGGACGAAACGGTCGCAGGACATCCCAATCGGCGGGTACTCGTCGATTTCTCGGATCGTCCCAACGAAAGAGCTGACGGTTATGACCAGATTGTCGATTCCGGCAGTTATCTGGACACTGACACGGGGGATATTTATTTCAACCTCCGGGTTATGGACGGTGCGTACGGCGCGACGGGCGGATTCGGTATCGAAGTGGTACTGTCCAATCGTGCAGACCTTTGACGGTCTGGCAGGGCCGATGGCCGGGGGTACACAGGGTATCCCCCGGCCATCGGCAACCGCTGCCCTGCTGACAGGGGGCTGCTCCGGCCTGTAACCTTTCCGGCACAGATCGCCGCGCTGAAAACCCTGAAATGATTGAATTTTAAATATACCGGTTATGAAAAAAATGCGATTCTTTTTGTGCGTAGTCCTGTCGGCCGCGGCGCTTTGGTCATGCGGCGGCGACGGTGACGTCGAGCCCGGGCCCGAACCTCCCGTGCCGCCCGTCGTGGATCCCAATGCCGTCGAGGTCGTCAACAGCGGCTTCGAAAAGGGGCTCGAAGGCTGGACGCGCGTCGATTTCCACAACGGCGGCAAGGTGACGGTCGAGGTGGTCGAGGGTGCCGGCGTCAACGACAGCCGCTGCATCAAGATCCAGCAGTTCCCCGAGAACGGCCGTTGCGGCGTGGGCATCAAACAGAAGCTCACGGGGCTGGAACCCGACCAGATGTACCGCATGTACGCCAAGGTCAAGTATTCGGACATCCCGCAGGACGAAGGGCGCGGCGCCATCCTGTTCGACATGTCCCAGAAGCAGTTCTGGGGCGCCTCGAAATTCCTCTACGGCACTAACCTCAGGAACTGGACGTCGCTCCATTTCGACTTCCTTTCGCAGGACGACGGGACTGCCGAGATCGTCTGCGCGCTGGGGTTCCGCTACGGCGGGACGACCAACGGCGGCTATTCGACCGGCACGGCCTACTTCGACAACGTGAGCGTGGTGAAGGTCACCGACGAACTTTTCATGCAGGAAGGCGAGCATATCCGCCTCTTCGTCGAACCCTCGCAGGTCTACGCCTCGGCGTCGCAGATCACCGAGTGGATCGCCAACCTGGACAGGATGTACGAGTCGTATGCCGACCTGGTGGGGGCGACCCCGCACGAGGGGCGCAAGCTGGCGATCCTTTCGTCGCGCGGGCTCGAAAGCGGTTATTGGGCGCTGGCGGGCTATCCCATCCTGTGGAGCAGCAACTATTCGGCCGTCACCTCGACCTTCGAGGAGCTGGCGCAGCACGGCACCTGGAGCTTCGGCCTGATGCACGAACTGGGGCACGTCTTCAACCTGGGCAATTCGAGCTGGAACTGGAACGACGAGATGTTCGCCAATTTCCGGATGCAGTACGGCCTGGAACAGAACCAGGGCAAGGTCTGGATGGACGAACGGGTCTACACCGGGCGCGAGATCCTCGACATGTACAAGAAGGATTACGACAATACGGTCTACACGCAGGTCAACGACAACGGCATCCATTACATGCTCGGACGCCTGGCCGGCCCGGGCGGCATCGGCTGGGAACCCTTCAAGGCCGCTTTCCGCGAACTGACGACCACGGGCGGGGCACCCTCGGGCAAATACGACAAGTTCGAATACCTGCTTTCGCTCCTTTCCAAGCACGCTACCCGGCTGACCGGGCGCGATGTGGATGTCAAGACGCAGTATTTTACCGAGGCCGAGCTGGCTTCGATCCGCAAACAGTTGCAATAATAACCGCCGTATCCCGTCGCGGGGCGATGCGTCGCCTCTGCCGGGCGGCAATTAATACCCAATGCGAAAAATGAAGAGAGTGGTATTTCTACTCGCCGCCATCGCGGCGTGCGTGCTGTGCCTGTGCGCCTTCGGTTCGAAGGTCAAGGTATTCTCCGACAATTTCGACCGGCCCGAAAGGTTCGCGCGCTACTGGAACCATAATGCCGGGGAGGTGCCCGGCACGGTCGAATACCTGCCCGGCGGCGGTGCCGACGGCGGCGGATGCGTGAAGATCGCCAGCGCCGAAAAGACCGCCCTGGCCATCAAACACAAACTTACGGGGCTGCATCCCGGCAAGCTCTACCGCCTGAGTGCGCTGATGAAGTGCGACAGCGTGCAGGACGGCCGCGGCGCCGTGCTCTACCTCGACCCCGAGGGGCTGGAACAGTCGTGGAATGCCTCGGAGTGCGCCTACGGCACCAACGACTGGACGGAAGTGTATATGGATTTCGTGCCCGACCGGCAGGGCGAAGCCGTCGTCTGCTGCGGCCTGGGATTCCCCTGGGGCACCTACAACGGAGGCAAAGCCTCGGGGACGGTGTGGTACGACAACGTGAAGGTCACACCGGCGCCCGAAGAGGCCCTCTATACCCGCGAGGGCGAACACATCGTGCTGAAACTCGACCGCGACAAGGTGACCGTCTCCGATGCCGACATCGACGCCTGGCTCTCGAAGCTCGACCGCACGTACGAGGCTTACCGCGACCTGGTGGGTGACGTGCCCTTCGACGGGCGCAAAATCATGATCCTCAACACGCCGGGCATCGAACCCGGTTACTGGGCGCTGGCCGGCAACCCGATCCTGTGGAACAGCCACGTCGCCGTATCGAAGCTGCTCGACCGCACGGTCGAGTTCGGCGACTGGGGCTTCGGCATCATCCACGAGATCGGCCATGTCTTCTCGCAGGGAAACATTTCGGGTACGGGACGCTGGAACTGGAACGACGAGATTTTCGCCAATTTCCGCATGTCCTATGCCCTCGAAGCGTGCGACGGTACGATGTCGCAGCGCGACATCTGCTACCGGGGTGCCGACGTAATCAACTACTACAAGATTTTCTACGACGAAACCATCGGCGCCGGCATCCCCAAGAACAACGGCGATGCCCTGCATTACACCTTCCTGCGCATCAAGGAGCGTTACGGGTGGGACGTCTACAAAAAGGCGTTCCGCGAACTCTACGCGCTCGGCGACTCGGGGCAGGAAGGGCTCGAGACGCCCTACGACAAATTCCTCTTCTTCCTCTCCTACGTTTCGAAGGCCGCGGGCGAAGATGTCGTGGCGGCGACCTATACGCCCGGGGAACTGGCCCTGATCGAGGAATCGCTTAGAAACTGATGCCGATGAATACCTTGCGAACAGCCCTCCTGGCCCTGGTCGTGGCCGCCGCGTTCCGCGCTGCCGCACAACCGGTCTATACCTTCCGCGTCAAGGTCGGCATCGACCGCGAATCGGTCGATTCGCTGGGCGGGCGCGACCGGGTCGTGCAACTGACCGAAGATATGTTCCGGCGCGTCAATCGTGCTTTCAACTACGGGGCGCAGCTGCGTGCGGTCTACGATTTCGTGGTGGACTGGGACGCCTTCTACATCTACGACGGCGTGTCGGCCGACCAGATCCGCAAGCCCCATCCCGACCACGATTATCTGGTGGTGATGGACGGTTACAAATCCGATCCCCGCGAGACGGGCGGCGGCTGGTACGGCGACGGGATCCAGGCCATCTACCATTCGCGCACGCACAACGACCGTTTCAACAGCCCGTTCGAGAAGAACGCCATCGACGGCATCATCCACGAGTTCGGCCATGCGCGGGGCGTCCCCGACATCTATGCCATGAAGGTCGACGCGGACAAGAACCCCGTCAACGGACAGGCGTTTTCCGGCGTGCGGTGCATCATGAATTATCCCTATGGCGAGGAGCTCTGGAGCGACTATGCCGTCCGCATGATCAACCATGCCGCCGACCGCAATGTCGACATCGACGACCTGGTGGCGGGCGTGTTGCCCGACCGTATCCGGGTCGAGGTGGCGGATGCCGACGCAAGCCCGGCCAAAGGGGCTGTCGTGCGGTTCTATCCCGTGCGATGGTACACCTATACGGTGACCGCCGAGCCGCAGGCCGAGGCCGCGACCGACCGCCGCGGACGCTGTACGGTTCCCGTTGCGCGAATTTTCGAACCCGAGCAGGAGTTCGGCGTGCGCTATTGCAACTGCCTGGTCGAAGCGGAATACGACGGCGTGAAAGCCTATGGCTGGCTGCCGCTTTACGAGTTGCAGAACGCCCGTTTTGCCGGTCAGCGGGAGCATACGCTCCGCTTGCGGCTCAAACGCGGCTGCGGGCTGGTTCGCGCCGTAGGAATTGACGAATAATTGCTATCTTTAGGGCTCTTAATCACAAAACACCGAACTATGACAGGAAGAACCTTACTGACTTGCATTTTCATGCTGTCCGCAGTTGCCGTATGCGGACAACGCTGGCAGATCGCCCCCGACGGGCGGGGCATCGTGTGGAAGGTCGGCAGCGACATCCCGCACGACGACCACATCGAGATGAGCGGCGAGCGAATGGCCTTCGTGCTCCGCTGGGGCGTCGACTCGCGCGGGGCGTTCCGCCAGGAGCGTTCGCTCGTCTTCCCCCTGCTGCGCACCCTGCCCAACAACACCCACGCCAGCCTGATGTACCGCATGGCCGCGGACATCCCTTCGCTGCTGGGCGTGGACGGCCTGGCCTTGCAGGACGAACGGGTCGGGCAGGTGGCCATCGACGGTGCGCTGGAGGTGCGGAGCCGCTGGGGCGTTGGCAAGATGAACGTCGGTTCGGCGCGGGACATGAAACCCGAGCCCGTCGTGGAGATGACGCGTACGATCTTCCCTTCGCGCACGCTGCCGCTCATGTGCGAGCGCTACACGCTGCGTAACGTCGGGGCGAAGCCGCTGACGGTTTCCGTACCCGAATTCTCGCAGGTCGTGACGACCGATCCGGCCAAGGGCGTCACGGGCAGCTATGTCGTGCGGGGCGACATCGCGGGCAGCGGCACCTTTACGCTTGCCGCGGGGGACTCGCTCGCGTTCGACGCCGTGTTCCAGGCCTACCCGGGCGGCGGAGAGCCTCTGCACCCCGACGTGGCGGCCGAGTTGGCCGCCCGGATGGCGTTCGTCAGGGAGTGCATCGACGCGAACCTCGTGCTCGAAACCCCCGACCCGGTGATCGACACCCAATTCCGCTATGCCAAGCTGCGGGCTGCCGAGAGCATCGTTGCGACCAAGGGCGGCTACATGCACGCCCCCGGCGGCGAATCCTACTATGCGGCCATCTGGGCCAACGACCAGGCCGAATACGTCAACCCCTTCTTCCCCTTCCTGGGCTACGGGGTGGGCAATGCCTCGGCGCTCAACTCGTTCCGCCATTTCGCCCGCTTCATGAACCCCGCATACGAACCGCTGCCCAGCTCGGTCATCGCCGAGGGCGACGACATCTGGAACGGCGCGGGCGACCGCGGCGACGCCGCGATGATCGCCTGCGGGGCGGCACGCTACGCCCTTGCGCGCGGTGACCGTGCCGAGGCCGCCGAGCCGGGGCCGCGCGTCGAGTGGCCCGCCGACC
>OGPE01001487.1_pt1 | contig 14942 bp, 13 predicted proteins | sample 1552881 | NCBI WGS metagenome assembly OGPE01 (sample SAMEA2580236, study PRJEB22360) | human gut metagenome | biome: human gut; feature: human-associated habitat; material: faeces | place: Denmark | collected 2008/2010 | reverse complement strand
GTCGGCGGGTCGGTTTTTGCGCCGCTTTTTGCCGACCAAAAAGCGGCAAAGAACACCAGTCGCAGACTGCGATCAGTACTTTTTGCGGAAAAAAGGTACAAAACACCCGCGACATCGTCACGGCTTTCTCGCTACTTTTGACACCAAAAAGTACAAAGTACCCCGCGGGCGAAGACCGCGGTTAACAGCCGACCAAAAAGCGGCAAACAACATCAGTCGAAGACTGCGATCAGTACTTTTTGCGACCCAACAGCATCTGGAAATCCCCGCGACAGGGAGCGGTGCCCGGGCCTCCGTTTCCGCAAAATCAGTCGCTATTTTCCGCCCTGGAACCAGATTTGCGACTTTTGGTTTGGTGGTCCCGGGAAAAATCGTTACCTTTGAAAGTTATCTGTTCAAACCGATAGAAAGATGCTCAAATGCCTGCTCGCGCCTGCGGCCTTCCTCTATAAAGCGGGGGTGACGTTCCGTCACCGCCTCTTCGACTGGGGCATCCTCAAAAGCGAGAAGTTCGACATTCCGATCATCTGCATCGGCAACATCACCGTCGGCGGCACGGGCAAGACCCCGATGGCCGAAATGGTGATTGCCTACATGTCCCAGATGCACAATGTGGCGCTGCTCTCGCGCGGCTACGGACGCCGCACGAAGGGGTATCTTGAAGTTCGGGCCGATTCGCACTACCGCGACGCGGGCGACGAGCCGCTGCAAATCAAACTCAAGTTTCCCGATACGGTGGTCGCCGTCTGCGAGAAGCGTTCCGAAGGTATCCGCCGCATCTGCGCCGAGCATCCCGAGGTCGATCTGATCGTTATGGATGACGGCTTCCAGCACCGCTACGTGGAGCCGAAAATCAATATCGTGATGATCGACGCCACGCGGCCCGTCCAGCACGACAGGATGCTGCCCGTGGGGACGCTGCGGGACCTTCCGGAGGAGTTGCACCGCGCCCACTATTTCGTAGTCACGAAATGCCCCGAGCGGATGGCCCCGATCGACCGCCGCATTCTGCGCAAGGTGCTGATCCAGGTGGCCTACCAGCGGGTCTATTTCACGCGTTTCGAGAGTTTCATGCCCCAGCCTCTCTATGCCGAGGAGGCGTCCGGCGAGCCGCTGGCGCAGGGACGGCCGGTGATCGCCCTTTCGGGCATCGGCAACCCGAAGCCCTTCGTGCAGACGCTCCGCGAACGTTACGAGGTCGTGGCCGAGATGACGCTCGACGACCACCATGTCTACAAAGTCCGCGACATGAACGCCCTCGCGGCGCTTCTGGAGAAGCATCCGGGCGCGGTAATTGTTACCACCGAGAAGGATGCCGTCAAGATGACCAACCGGGCGAAAATCCCCGCCCGGGTCCGCAGCAACCTGTACTATTTACCGATAAATATTTCATTCATAGAGGATTCGGCAACGGATTTTCTGCAAAAATTAGAAGAAGATGTTAGAGGAAATTAAGAAAACCGCCGCTTTCGTCAGAACCCGGACCGAGGATTTCGCGCCCGAAGTGGGGATTATACTCGGAACCGGACTGGGCGATTTCGCCGATAAGATCGACGCCCGGTTCATCATCGAATACAAGGACGTTCCCGGATTCCCCGTTTCGACGGTCGAGGGCCACAAGGGCCGCATGATCTTCGGAGAGATCGAAGGCCGCCGGGTCGTCGCCATGCAGGGCCGCTTCCACTACTACGAGGGCTACACGATGCAGCAGGTGACCTTCCCGGTGCGCGTGATGCAGCAGATCGGCATCAAATACCTCTTTGTGTCGAACGCTTCGGGCGGCATCAACCCGTCGTTCCGCGTGGGCGACCTGATGGTCATCACCGACCACATCAACCTGATGCCCAATCCGCTGATCGGTCCCAACATGGCCCAGCTCGGGCCGCGCTTCCCCGACATGCACAACTGCTACGACAAGTCGCTGATCGCCGCTGCCACGAAGATCGCCGAAGAGGAGTCGATCAAGCTCCAGTACGGCGTCTATGTCGGCGGCACGGGTCCCACGTTCGAGACGCAGGCCGAATACCGCTATTTCAAGGCCATCGGCGGCGACGCCGCGGGCATGTCGACCGTTCCCGAGGTGATCGTGGCGCGTCACATGTCGATTCCCGTCTTCGGCGTGTCGGTCATCACCAACTGCGGCCTTTCGGACGAGGTGGGCGATCACGAGGACGTGCAGCGTCAGGGCAAAAAGGCCGGCGTGCGCATGGAGCTTCTTTTCCGTCGAATGATTAAAAACCTGTAAACTTATGGTAAATAAGGTTATATTGATCGGCAACGTGGGCCTCGATCCCGAGGTGCGTACGACCGAGGGCGGCGTGAAGGTCGCCCGCGTCCGTCTGGCGACGACGGAGCGTCTGTTCGACCGGGCGTCGAACGAGACGAAGGAACACACCGAGTGGCATACGATCACCTTGTGGCGCGGTCTTGCCGACGTGGTGGACCGTTTTGTCCGCAAAGGCTCGCAAATCTATATCGAGGGGCGCCTGCGCACCCGCGAATGGATGGACAAGGACAACAACAAACGCTATACGACCGAAATTCTGGCCGACACGATGAACCTCTTGGGGCGTCGCTCGGACAATCCCGCTTCGGACGGCGCTCCGGCTCCCTCCTACGGCGCACAGCCGCAGGGGGCTTCCTATGGCCAGCAGGGCGGTTATCAGCAGCAGACACCCCGTCCGGCAGCGGCTCCGCAGCCCCAGCCGGCAGCTCCTTCAGTCCCGGCCGACGATCCGGACGACCTGCCTTTTTGATTTTCGATTTATAAGCGGCTGTTTCCGCACATCCCTCGAACGGGGCGAATGGAATGTACTTCAAGTACTACCCATCCGCTCCGTTTTTCACGATGCGCGAAACTCACTCGCTTAAAATCAAAAATTGCAGGGATAATCCGAAAAATCCGTTCTCGGAGGGTTTTATGGCTGATGGCTTGGAGTGCTACCGGTTCAGCCACTGCCTGAAATCGGGCACGCGGTCGGTGCTGACGAACGCCTCCTCCCCTTCGGCGAGGGGCGGGTGGAGCACCACCTTGATTCGGCTGCCCGAGTAGCGTATCATCTCCCGGATGGCGTCGAAGGCGACGATGAAACGGCGGTTGATCCGAAAAAAGAGGTTCGGCGGCAGTTTTTCGCCCACTTCGGTCAGCGTGCGGTCGACGATGTAGTCTTTTCCGTCGTGGGTCACGAGGTGGAGGTACTTGCCGTCGGCCATGAAATAGGCGATCTCGGCCGTGGTGACCGATTTCATCCGGGCGCCCATGTGTACCAGGAACCGTTCCTGGTAAACCGGTGGCGTCTGCGTCGGGGCTCCGTGCTCCGCAGACGCGCTTCCCCCCCCCGATAGAAGCCCCAGCTTGTCGATCGCCCGCTGCAAATCCTCGCGTCCGAAGGGTTTCAGCAGGTAGTCGATGCCCTTGTTTTCGAAGGCTTTCAGGGCATAGGAGTCGTAGGCCGTGATGAAGATGACCGGCACGGAGATCTCCGTGCGCTGGAAGATGTCGAACCCGCTGCCGTCTCCGAGGTGGATGTCCATGAAAATCAGGTCGTGACCGACGCCGGCGATGACAGCGGCGGCCTCCGCGACCGACGATGCCGTGGCGACGACCTCGATCTGCGGCGCGACCTCTGCGAGCGTCGTGCGCAGCTCCGCGACCGACAGCGGCTCGTCCTCTATGATAATGGCTCTCATGGCGTGTAAAATTATAAAAAAAACAGTCCGGTGCAAAAACCGGACTGTTTTTTCATCGGGACTCCGAAGGTCTCCGGACCGTTCCCTCGGTTCAGTCGTTCAGCTCGGGGTTGCTGTCGATGGCCGACTGCGGGAAGGGCAGCGTGTAACGCGCGTCATTCGCATTGAGCGTGTAGGTCCGGTCCTTGTAGGTTTTGACGATGGCCGGCCGGGTCGTCCGGCGGAGGTCCATCCAGCGGTGTCCTTCTCCGATCAGTTCGCGGGCGCGCTCGTCGGCGATCTCTGTGCGCAGCTGCTCCGCATCCATCGCTCCGACCTTCGTGCGCTGGGTCTCCATCGCCTCGGGTTTCAGCCGCTTGGCCTTCAGGTCGAGCAGGTATCCCTTGGCCTTTTCCAGTTCCGCAGGCAGGTACGAGCCGGCTTCGGCGGCGATGAGGTACATCTCGGCGATGCGGATCGACACGCGGTCCGACGACGAGCGGTTCACGCAGTATCCCAGCAGCGTCGGCGTCCAGTTTTCGTCGTAGGCATTCACCGGGTTGAGGTAGTTGCGGCGGTTGTCCGTCGCTTCGTCCAGCAGCCCGAGGATCTTGTCCGACAGGATGCTGGCGCCGCGCAGATCGCCGTTTCCGCCGCCGAACGGGCGTTCCCAGGCCAATATGGCTTCCGGAGAGGTCGCTTTCCACGGCAGGTCGCCGCTTTCGGGAGAGGCATTGAAATCCACCAGTTCGTATTTGGGCAGCAGGCCCGTCGCTGCATCGTAAGCCGCCTGCCAGTTGCGCATGTAGAGCATGACGCGTGCCTTGAAGGCGGCGAGCGCATCGAGCGAGAACCGGTAGTTGAGCGTCGGACTCTCCTGTTTCTCCAGGGTCATCGTCCTTTCGGCGGCCTCGATGTCTTCGACGATCTGCCGGTAGACTGCGGCGACGTTCGTCGGGCGGTATTTCTGCTCGATGTCGATGTAGGTGGACAGGGGTACGCCCCGGTCGGTCGAAGCGGTCTGCGGATCGTAGGGCTTCCCGTAGAGGTTCACCAGATCGAAGTGTGCGTAAGCGCGCATGGCATAGGCTTCGCCGAGAATCTGCCGCTTGTCTTCCGAGGAGTCGTCGTCCGCGTCCGCCACGCCGTCGATCACGGCATTGGCCTGGAAGGCGGCGCGGTAATAATATTGGTAGGGATACTCCCACATCTGCGTTTCGTACTGCCAGGTGTAGTTGTAGGAGAGGGCTATGGCGTCGCTGCTGTCGAAGAAGTTGCCTTCGTGGAACATGCCGACCTCATCGGACAGCAGTCCGGTGTAGGCCTTCGAACTGGTGTAGGGAAACCGGCTGTAACCCTCGGTGAGCAGCGCCCGGTATTCCGAGGTCTTGTGGGGAATCACCTTTCCGACAGGCTCGATTTCCAGGTAGTTGCACGAGGCGAGTCCCAGTGCGGCAAGCAGGATATATGCGTTTTTTCTCATTTTTTCAACGTATTAGAAGGTAATGTTCAGTCCGACCGAGTAGGTGCGCGCCATCGGCTGCGCATAGATGTTGCCGTAGGTCTCGGGATCGAAATAGCCGTCGTAGTTCGTGGCGATCACCAGCGGGTTGCGGGCTTCGAAGTGCACGCGCAATCCGGCCATGTGGAGTTTGCGTGTGATTCGCTGCGGGAAGGAGTATCCCAGCCGGATGCTGTTCACGCGGAAGTAGTTGATCTTCCTGTTCCAGATGTCGAGGCTGTTGAACAGGTTGACGTTTGTCGGGAAATTGTCCATGATCCAGTAATAGACCCTGTACGGATCGGGATTCTCGTCCCAGTCGCCCCAGGCCGAACCGTCGGCCTGCAGGTTGCCCGTGAGCGAAGGATAGGTTCCCGAGGTGTTGGACGGCGACCACACCTTGTTCATTTCGGTGGTGTAGTTTTGCCCGGGGTTGGTCTGCGCGGGGTTGTAGAAGGGCGAGCGCGTCATGAGCTGTCCGAAAACGAAGTTGCACGAGATCGCCAGGTCGAAATTCTTGTAGTAGAACCGGTTGTTGAAACCTCCCGTCACATCCGGGTTGCGGGAACCGACGTAGGTCAGGTAGCTGCGCACGTCCTTCTGCGATACATTCATCGCCGGACCGTATTCGAAATATTCCGGAATTCCCAGTCCCCAGGGGTCGCTGGCTTCCACGCGGAAACCGACGAACTCCTGGAGCGAGATCTTCTTTCCGTCGCGCCAGAACATCGGAATGCCGTTTGCGTCCAGCCCGGCGGTTTTGATGGCGAACACGGCGCCCGACGAATAGCCTTGCAGCGAGGGGCTCCAGCTGTTGTCGTCGATACGCACCTTTTCGATCTTGTCGGTGTTGTGGGCGATGTTGATCGAGGTCTCCCAGCGGAAGTCTCGCGTGCGGACGTTCACCGTGTTGAGCGTGAATTCGATACCTTTGCTTGAGATTTCGCCGTAGTTGCTCGATGTCGAGATGAATCCCGTCTCCGAAGGGATCGTGCGCGTGGTGATCAGGTCCTTGCTTCGGCGTCCGTAGAGTTCGAACGTGAAGCCGATACGGTGTTCGAAAGCAGCGAAATCGAGGGCCGTGTTCCACGAATAGGTCGTCTCCCAGCGCAGGTTCTGGTTGGGCGGCGACGTTACGTCGATGCGGTCTTCGCTCGCTCCGCCGAGCGAGGTGCTGTTCCACGTACCGAGAATGTAGGGCGAGGTGGTGCGGTCGATATTGCCCTGGGCGCCGTAGGATACCCGCAGACGCAGGTTGTCGAGCCACCGGGCGTCGCGCAGGAACCGTTCGCGGTTGATACTCCATGCGCCCGAGATGGACCACATCGGGTTGAACTTGTATTTGGGGTCCACGCCGAAGAGGTTCGTGCCGTCGTAGCGCATCGAACCGAAAACGGTGTAGCGGTTGTCGTAGGTGTACGACCCTGTGAAGAAGTACGACATGTAGCGGTTTTCGTAGAAGCTTTTCGTATACTGCCTGAAACTCTCGTCGTCCAGCAGGTCGCTGTCTTCGGGTACGTTGATCGGTTTGGTCGTCATCGTTTTGTGGTCGTATCCGAATCCCTTGGTGTGTACGGTCGTGTTGGTTACGCCGCGCATCTCCAGACCGGCCATCAGGTCCAGTTCATGCTTTCCGCCGAACGTGCCCGCATATTCGGCCTGCGCTTTCCAGTTGTACTGCGAGAGGTCGCCGTTCCAGTTCTGGATTACGCCGCCTTTCGGCAGGCGCACTACCTGATCCACCATTGATTTGAGCTGATACTTGCGGGTGAAGTAGGTGTTTTCCTGCGCCATTTTCTCGGTCGCGGAGTTGTCGACCTGCAGGCCGAACTGCGTGTAGAGTTTCAATCCCTTCACCGGACGGTAATCCAAGTCGAAGATCGTCTTGATCGAACGGGTCTTGAGCGTGTACTCCGTGCGGGCGCGTTCCTCCAGGAAGTTGAAGTCGAGCACGTCGGTGTTGCCCGTATTGACCGTCATGTCGGGGTCGTACGCGTAGCTGCCGTCGGGATTGTAGGCGTTGAGGTAGGGGTTCACCGTGCGGGTGTAGCGCGACGGGTTGGTGAACACGTCCGTGTCGGAGAGGTAGGAGTCGTTCTTGTTCTGCCCCACGAACACCGAGGCTCCGAAGCGCAGGTTCTGCAGCAGGTCGTAGTCGGTCTTCATCGTGAGGTTCAGACGCTCGAATCCCGTTCCGACGGTCGTTCCCTGCTCGTTGTAGTAGCCGCCCGAGAAGTAGTAGCCGGTCTTGCCGCTGCCGCCCGAAATGCTGACGCTGTACTGCTGGTTGAGCGCAGTCCGGTAGATTTCGCGGCCCCAGTCGGTGCCGTTGCGGCGCAGGGCGCCGATCGCGCTCTGCGTCTCGGGGGAGAGCGATGCGAGGCTTCCGCCGTTGACGAGCGCCGGGCGCTCCCCGGCCTTGTCCAGAATGCGGGCTACGCCGCCCATGCCCGGCAGGTAGTTGAGCCGGGCGTTCGCCGCCAGCCCCAGCTCCAGATCGACCTTCTGCGAGGCGTTCATCAGGTTGAGGCGCGAGAGGTCGGGACGGTCGGTCACGAACAGCGATGCCGAGACGTTGACGCGCATCGCCTGGTTGCGGAGGCCTTTCTTGGTGGTGATGATGATGACGCCGTTCGCCGCGCGGGCGCCGTAAATGGCCGTCGCAGCGGCGTCTTTCAGTACGGTGATGTCCTCGATGTCCCACGGGTTGAGTCCCGCGATCGACATGTTGTAGAGGTTGTCGACGCTCTCCTTCGACGACCAGTCCTTCGGAATGTCGTTGCCTTCGAGCGGCATGCCGTCGAGCACCCACAGCGGGTCGGTGTTGCCGTTCAGCGTCACGGTGCTTCGGATCTTGATCTTGCTGGCCGCGCCCGGTCCGCCCGAGGTGGGGGTCGACACGAGACCGGCGATCGAGCCGGAGAGCATTTCGTCGACGCTCGCCACGCCGTCCCGCGAGATGTCCGACATCTTGACAGAAGAGATCGACGAGGTCAGTTTGCGTTTCTCGATGCGCTGGTATCCGGTCACCACCACGGCGTCCACCTTGTTGTCCGACGCCGAGAGGTAGATCGTGAAATCGCTCTTGCCCGAAATATCGAGGGTCCGGGCTTCGTAGCCGAGGTAGCTGACCACGACTTTCCGGACGCTTGCGGGCAGTTTGAAGGCGAAGCGTCCCTGCTCGTAGGCGATTGTTCCCTGCGGATTGTAGTCTTTGGCCTGGGTCTCCTCGGGTGCGATGAAGACGGTTGCTCCCACGAGCGGCGCTCCGTCGGCGCGGTCGAGCACCTGGCCCGTGATCTGCCGGGTCTGCTGCGCCAGCGCCAGCAGGGGACAGACCAGAACGAATAGCGTAAGGAATTTTTTCATATTACAAATATAGATGTGTTTGAGTTGTTTTTCTGTTAAATCGAATCTGTTTTTCCGATATTGCTTCGAGATCGTAACCTCTTTAAAAGCCCTTTCAGTTGCCGCAAAGCCGTCTTCCCGGGGTGGAAGACGGCTTTTGCAGCGTTTTGGTTTATAACATTCGCAAGGCTTCTTTCAGCCTCAATTCGAGATCGCGGTAATGGTTCCGGGTCGCCTGGTCGCCGCTTTGGAAGCGGCCCTGCACGACGGTCAGCAGCCTTCGCATTTCAGCCCGTTTGGCCGACGTGGTTTCGCTCACGCGCTGCATCATGTCGTAGTTGCGCGCCGTGCGCAAGCCGATCTCCTCGGGTCTCGGCAGCGGTTCGAGGCTCAACTCGGGAGCGTCCTGCATCAGCGAGCAGGTGCATCCGCGCCCGTCGTGCGCGTGGTCGCGGAGCGTCGATCCCAGCTTGGTGGTCTTCACCATCGTCAGGTTCGACGAGACGATCAGCGCGTCGACGTAGTTCTTCTGGCTCATCCGTTCCCAGATCGAGAGCGAGCGGCCTCCGGGGCGGATGAAGACGGCGCGCGTGATGTCGTCCATCATCTGCTCGGGCGTGTAGGTCTTCGCCCCGCGCCCCTGCCGCGCTTCGACCTCGTACATGCGGACCAGCCGCTGGTCGGCCAGCAGTTCGTAGTAGGTCTTGTACTGGAGTTCGCGCGCGAAGTTGTAGGGGGCGTATTCCATCTGTCCCACGGGCGACGATCGCTGTGCATAGGCCTTGTCCCACGCCTTGGCGCCGAACAGCCATTCGGGGGTGGTGAACACCTCGTCGATGAGGTATTTGACGCTCTTGCGCTGGTAGTCGGCCGGAACCGGCACGTAACGGTCGATGTCGTGTCCCGCCACGACGTTGTTGAGGTAGAAACCGCCGACATTGGTCTTCACATGGTCGGCATAGGCCAGCCACTGGAAGACGATGGCCATCAGCAGCCGGCCGCCTTCGTATTGCAGTTTGCCCTCCTCCGAGGTCCAGTCCGTCACGTGGGGAATGATGCGCCGGAGGTTTTTCAGGCCGTATGTGCTGGCCAGCACGGCGTCGTTGCTCAAGTCTTCCGACTGTGACCGGGGGTCGATGCCTTCGCGCGACTGTTCGCCGTACCAGTATTCGGGATCGTTCTCGTGCTCGCGCAGCCAGGCGTTGAGCGTCGGCAGCTCCTCGTGCGGGTCCTGCACGTCGAGCCAGCGGTAGCCCCAGTTGATGGCGTGTTTGTCGTAGGTTCCGATCTTGGGCGTCAGTTGCGTGATGCCGTCCTCGGGCTGGGCCACGTAGTTGAAGCGGGCGTAGTCCATGATCGAACTGGCCGTCCCGTTCGTTGCGGTGTAGCTCTTCGAGCGGAGCGAATCCACCGGCACGGAGTACGAAGCCCCGAAATTGTGCTTCAGTCCGAGGCTGTGCCCCAGCTCGTGCGACGAGACGAAGCGCACGGCATTGCCCATCACCTCCGTCGGCAGCGTGTTGCCGCGCGCTGCGGGGTCCACGGCGCCGGTCTGGAGGCGGATCCAGGCGTGGAGAATGCTCATCACGTTGTGCCACCAGATGATGTCGGCCTCGATGATCTCGCCGCTCCGGGGGTCGATCACCGAAGGGCCCATGGCGTTGGCCATCTCCGAGGCGGCGTAGGTCACCACCGAGTAGCGCACGTCGTCGATGTCGAACTCCCGGTCGTCGGGGGTGACCTCCCGTGCTACGATGGCGTTCTTGAAGCCTGCGGCCTCGAAGGCCTCCTGCCACTCGACGATGCCTTTCTTGATGTAGGGAACCCATACGGGCGGGGTCGCCGGGTCGATCCACAACTCGATCGGCTTCTGCGGTTCGACCAGTTCGCCTTTCTTGTAACGCTCCACGTCCTCGGGTTTCGGCTCCAGCCGCCAGCGGTTGATGAACGCGCGTTCCTCGGCCTTCTGCTGTTCGTCGTTGAAGTAGAGGTGCCCGATCTCGAAATAGCCCACGCGGTCGTCGGAGAACCGCGGTCGCATCGGCTCCCTGGCGAGCAGCACCAGGTTCGAGGTGATCTCCACGGTCAGAGGGATCGTCGTGCCCTCCTCGGTGTGCGAGGTCGAGAGGAGCGATTTGACGATGATGTTTTCGGGGAACGACTTGACGGATTCGATCTTCGAAAGGTCCTTCTTGGGCGAACCGGGCAGTCCGATGGAGCCGAAAACGTTGTTGAAACTCTTTTCGCTGCCGTCGAAGACCTTGTTGACCTTGATGACCACCGATGCCGAATCCTTGCCGTAGGCATCGATCGGGAATTGCTCGATCGCCGTTTCGCGGTAGTTGTCCCTTACGGAGCGGGTGATGCGGTCGCCTTCGGGCGAGGTGATGCGCGGGTCGTAGGTCATGACCCATACCTTTTTATAAAGGGTATCCTTGCGGAAACGCACGATCTTCTCGCCGTAGCCCATGCCTTTGTTGACGCCCGCGTCGTTCAGGGCGTAGGGGACGCCCGAAATCTTGTTGACGATCAGTATGTCGCGGCCCATCAGCGAGTCGGGAATCTCGAACAGGAAGTCGGTTCCCTTGCGGTGCACGTCGAACATGCCCTTGTCGGTCACGGCGCCTTTCAGCAGTTCTTCGTACCCTTTCTTCTCTTTTTTGGTCGTGTCGGCCTTCTCGGCCGCGGCTTCGGTTTTCTTCGACTTGCGGCCCGGCTTGCCCTTCGCTTCGGCCGTCGGGGCCGTCAGCAGGAGGAGCGTCGCCAGCGCAAGCATGCTCCCGATCAATCGTCTCTTGTTCATCGTTTATTATTGCAGTTATCGCGCGAATCGGTAAAATCCGCAGGATGCAATAATAAAATTTAAATTTTTACCGGAAAAACGATCGGGGGCGAATGCCCGGATCGGGGGAGTGAATGCCTCAATCAGGCGGATTACTTTTCGGGCGGCAGCAGCGGCAGACGGCACCGGAAGGTTCCGTCGCCGACCGAAATCGAGATGTTCTCTTCGGTGTAGAACCGATATACCGAGCGGATTCGTTCCAGTCCCATGCCGAGCGACTCCTTGTCGCCGTCGCTGCGCGGCGTGTAGTTGTTCTCGATCAGGAAGCTTTCGCCCTCGGTGCGGATGCGGATGTGCAGCGGGTTGCCGCCCGTGATGCTGTTGTGCTTCACGGCATTCTCGACCAGCGTCTGGAGGCTCATCGAGGGAATCCGCCAGTTGCGCAGCGCGGGGTCGATGGCCGAGGTGAGTTCGATGCGGTCGTCGAAGCGGATTTTCTGAAGCGTGTAGTACTGCCACGTGAAGTCGATCTCCTCGGCGAGCGTCGAGAGTATCTGCTTGCGGCGTTCCAGCACCCGGCGGTAGACGCGCGAGAGGGTTAGCGTGAACTCCCGGGCCTGATCGGGGTTGCAGCGGATCAGCGCGTAGAGCGAATTGAGCGAGTTGAACAGGAAGTGGGGGTCGATCTGCTCCAGCAGCTGTTGCAGGTGGAGCTGTGCCGACTCCCGTTCCGAATGGCGGCGCAGATCGTATTCGCGGCGCCAGCGGCGTTGTGCCAGGACGAGCAGCACGGCGAAGAACAGCACCGAGATCACGGCGGCGAAAACCGTGTAGAAGTGAAAATCGTCGATCTCCTGCTCGATGACCAGCCGCGGGATGCCGATGCCCGCCACCCAGCGGCGTCCGCCCAGCTGAATGGGGTAGTAGATGCGCTCCTCGTCGATGTTGAGATAGTCCGAGATCGCATGAACGGTGACGCTCTGTCCGGTGGCTGCGACCTTCCGGAATGCCGCCAGTCCCGTCGAGTCGCTCGCCGGACGGCCCAGTTTGAGGCTGTCGGGATGGTAGACGATCACCCCTTCGGGATCGAACAGCGTGGCGTATCCGCTGCTGGCCGGACTCTGCGTCATGCAGGTATAGATTTCGGGCAGCGGAAAATCAATGCCGCATATATGCCTGCGGCCCGTGCGGTCCGTCACCGGGCAGGCCATGCTCCAGACCTGAATCCGTCCCGAACCGGTCACATGGCTGCGCACCGAGTCGCCGTCCGTTGCGGCGATGAGCCGCTGCCGGAAATCTCCGGCTGCCTCCGTGGTGCGGGGTGTTTTTCCGCGCGGGTAGCTGCGGATCGTGCGGCCCCCGGCTTCAGCGAACCAGACGCACCCGGCTTTGGGGTCCATCCGCATCAGCGTCGCCGCGAGCACGTGCAGTTCGGCGTCCGTCGGCGCGGTGCGCTCGCGCATGAATTGCACCGAGGCGTCCAGCACCCCCTCCGAACGCTCGAACTCGACCTGTAACAGTCTGTAATGGTATTCGCTGATATGCCTGACGATACGGCCGCTCATCTGCACGGCCACGCCGTTGATCGTGCGTCCGGCGGTCAGGATGCCCGCCACGAGCAGGATCAGCAGAACCGTTCCCGTTATCAGAAGCCGCCCTTTGGGGGTATGTCGCTGTCGTGCCATGCGGAACAAATGTAGTGATTTTTTCGCCCCTGCGAAAAAAAACCCCGCGGAAATCTTTCTGCGGGGCCTTGTCTGGTCAGTCGTCCTTGCGTATGTTCAGCCGCTCCCAGAGCCACTCCGGAATCAGCTTCCAGAAGAAGACCATGAGGGCGTAGCGGCGGTCGATGACCACACGACGGCGGGGATGCCGCAGTACGTGCATGATGCGTGCCGCGACCTTTTCCGTGCGCATCAGCATCGGGTAGCGGCCGTCGCCGGAGAGCAGCGGCGTGGCGACGAATCCCGGGCGGATGTCCGTAAAGCGGATGCCGCAGTTTTCCATGCGGGAAAGCTGTGCCAGCGCGTCGATGTAGGTGTTCTGCATCCGCTTGGTCGCCGAATAGGCCGGGGCCGATCCGAGACCTTTCGTGCCGGCGATCGAGCTGATGACGGCGATCCGTCCCTCGGCCGTGGCTGCGGAAGTGGCCGAAAGCGGCCGTGACCATCCTGACGAACCCTTCGCCGTTGGTGCGCAGGGTGTTCAGTTCGATGTCGGGGCGCAGCGCGGTGTTGCGGCTGCCGATGCCCGAGGCGTGGAAATAGATCTCCATGCCGCCCAGCCGTTCGACGAGCCGGGCAAGGCGTTCGGGAGCGTCGTCGCGGGTGATGTCGATGGTCTCGGTCTCGACCTGGCCGGGGGCTTCGGAGCGGAGGGCTTCGAGGGCCTCCTTGCGGCGTCCGGCGGCTCCGACCCGCCATCCTGCGCGGATGCAGAGCCGGGCGACTTCGAGTCCGATGCCCGATGTGGCGCCCACGATGACGATACGTTTCATGGCGGTTTGATTTTCAGGGTTTCACACACCGAATATACGAAAGGAATGCCGGAAAAGCAAATCTTCCCGGAAAAGAGAAAGAACCCCGGAGGGTTCTCTTTGTCTTATCGTTTTTTCCGGGTTTCGGATTCTCCCCTTGGAGCGGGGTGAGCAACTCTGTGCGCTGTTCCGCGGTCAGCCGGGCCGGGGCGATGCGCAGCAGGTAGTGGGTGAGGCTGTTTTCCTCGCCCGAGGTGTAGGCCTGCACGAGTTCCCATCCGCGGCACACCATGTAGTTGAGCGCCTCTATCCCCGAATTGAAGAGCAGTCTGTTGCCTGCGGCGTCTGTCAGGTAGTTGTATTTCAGGACTTCGGTCTTCTGCCCGAAATCGAACAGCACGCCGTTGTTGCGGTGCGTGGGCAGGTGGTGGGCCGTGATCTCGCAGTAGACATGGGGCGGTAGCGCCGGCAGGGTGTCGGCCTCGATGCTCTGCGCCGAACCGAGTCCGGCGTACGCCAGCGCTGCGAGCAGGAAAAGGACCTTTTTCATCGGACCGTCATTTTTCGTTCAACTCGTACTGTACGCACTCGATTCCCACGCGGCGCAACAGGTTCAGCCCCTCTTCCGAACGGTAATCCTCCGCGTAAACCACCCGCCTGATCCCCGCCTGAATGATCAGTTTCGAACATTCGATGCAGGGTGCGGCGGTGATGTAGAGCGTCGATCCGTCGCAGTTGTTGGCCGATTTGGCGACCTTGGTGATGGCGTTGGCCTCGGCGTGGAGCACATAGGGTTTGGTGTGGCCCTCGTCGTCCTCGCAGACGTTTTCGAAACCCGACGGCGTGCCGTTGTAGCCGTCCGAAATGATCATCTTGTCCTTGACGATCAGCGCCCCGACCTTGCGGCGTACGCAGTATGAATTTTCGGCCCAGATACTCGCCATGCGCAGGTAGCGCATGTCCAGCTGGCGTTGCTTCTCCTCCAGGTAACCCATAATTTTGAATTCTGGTTCTAAATTATGAATCGGAACTGTCAGGGTAAAGGCTTACAGGCCTTTACCGTGACAGTTCTTATACTTCTTGCCCGATCCGCAGGGACACGGATCGTTGCGTCCGGCCTTCTTTTCGGCGTGCAGGGGCATCGGCTTCTGCCGCTCCTCCTGTCC
>OGPE01001479.1_pt1 | contig 14998 bp, 7 predicted proteins | sample 1552881 | NCBI WGS metagenome assembly OGPE01 (sample SAMEA2580236, study PRJEB22360) | human gut metagenome | biome: human gut; feature: human-associated habitat; material: faeces | place: Denmark | collected 2008/2010 | reverse complement strand
TGCCGGTCTTAAAACAAAAAGAGGGTGAAAAACCCCCCTGCCATACTTATAATGGCTGCAAGATTCATCTTCTTAAAGTGATACAGCAAAAATCCTCCGATTACGAGCACTAAGCCCTGTCCGACATCTCCAAACATCCATCCAAAGATAAAGGAATATGTCAGTGCAACGAAGATGGTCGGGTCAAACTCATTATAATTTGGAAGACCATACATACGAATATACATCTGTGCTATAACAAGATCGTCCGCATGATAGAGACGTTTTAAGAACCCCCAATGATGTTTCTTCCCTATCTGCATCAGAAAATCATAATAACGGGAGTCTTGAGTATAATCTGCCCATTCTACCATCCCCCGGAACAAGACTCCGTTTGTCCACGCCAAATCATGATGTTTAACTTTTGACTGATGATTTACCTGCCACATGGCAACTTTATCAATTAACACACGATCTTGTCCCTTCTTACTTTTCGCTTCTACTGTAGAGAATATCGAAAAAAGACTAAAAACCAAAATAAGTATTTTTCTCATGGTAAATATAAAATCTCTATATTTGTTATTTTAACGTTTTACAAATCTCATTATTGATCTTCTTCAATGTTGCTTCATCCAGCTTTATTACTTTACGGTCATAAGTCATCAGTCCATTCACTTCTACTTCTACATCTGTCGTTTGTGTGTAAACAGCTGCAGAAAAGCCTTGCTTTATCATTTCTTTCAGCATTTCTGCATACTTCAGATATTCAGCAGTAGCTTCCGTAGATGTATTAAACTGGATGTATCCCCAATTCCGGTTAGGTTCCCAAAGATGATTCTTCAAAACCAAACCAATCCCCCCATATTCTCCTAGTACCGTAGCACGTTGTGCATCATACAAATACATTTCCGGCCCCGGATAATTATGCAAATCAAGCATATCACCGCAAGTATAATGATTTCCACCACTTGCCGGATTGACCAAACGTGTAGAGTCATATTGTTTGGTCCATTCTGCAATCTCACTTGTCTTAAATTGCCCCCAAGCCTCATTAAAGGGCACCCAAGTCCCAATACAAGGATAAGAATAGAGATAATCAATAATTTCTTTCCATTCCTTACGATAAGTAGCCTCAGATTCAGGAGAACGTGCCAGTTCCGTTCCATCAAAATACTTCTTTCTCTGCCACTCCAAGGTTTTATCACCATTAGGCATATCCTGCCAAACAATTACTCCCATTTGATCACAGTATGTATACCAACGTGCAGGCTCTACCTTTACATGTTTTCTTATCATATTAAAGCCCAAATCTTTCGTTTTCTTGATATCATAACACAATGCCTCATCCGTAGGAGCTGTATATAATCCATCCGGCCACCAACCCTGATCTAACGGACCAAATTGAAACAGATCTTTATTGTTTAACTGTAAACGCACAATACCTTTTTTGTCTCTTTTCATAGAGTACTTACGCATCGCCATATAACTCCTTACACAGTCTACCCGTTTTCCTCCCTCAAATAAAGAAACTTCCATCTGATATAAGAATGGTTCATCCGGCGACCAAAGTTTGGCATCAGCCGGCATGGAAACCTCAACTGGTAACCCATTAATTGATGTTCCCACAGCCACCAGACGCCCTCCTTCAAACACTTTTACCTCAAATTTATCTGAATACCTATTGTCATCTGTTTCAACCTTTACTTTAACCTTATTCAAATCTATATCAGGTGTTGTTTTTATATCTGTAATATAGTGTTCAGACACCGGTTCCAACCATACAGTCTGCCAGATACCACTCACCGGCGTATACCAGATACCATGAGGATTACTCACTTGCTTTCCGCGTGGCTGCGTACCTTTTTCTGTCGGGTCCCACACTTTGACAACCAAATTATTTTCCGAGTTCTTCAAAGCTTGGGTTATATCAAATGTAAACGGAGTAAATCCTCCTGTATGTTCTCCTACTTTTATATTGTTAACCCATACCTCAGTTTTCCAATCAACAGCTCCAAAATGAAGCAAAATCCTTTTTCCTCTCCATTTAGAGGGTATAACAAACTCACGCTGATACCATAATTCTTTATCTTCTCCCAATGTCTTTCCGACTCCCGAAAGGCTGGATTCGACAGCAAATGGTACTAATATATCACCTTCAAAAGAATCCGGAATTGATTTTCCCAACGGTAAAACTGCATACTTCCATAAACCATTCAAATTAGACCACTCAGAACGCTCCATAATAGGACGCGGATATTCCGGTAATACATTGTTCACATCTATCTTCTCCGCCCAAGAAGTTTTGATCCTATCTCCTACAGGGGTCCATTGTGCCCATAACATCTGAGAAAATAATGACAGAGCTATTCCTATTGAAAATAATTGTTTTATCATATATAACTAGTTTTATCATTTGCAGTAATCAACACAGGCAAAATTAGAGGTTCGCACAATATATAGATGATATAAACATCCCAATAAATCACAAAAACGTCTCAAAATAAAATGATATAGACAAATGAAACATGAATGGGATAATTGATGCATATAGCATAAAAAAAAGCCTTGTACCATTTGTAGTACCCGTTACTACAAAAGATACAAGGCTTTCATATAATTCTATAGTAAGAAAAATGACCTTATAAATCCTTTTTGTTATCTCTGCTATTTCTTTTAATTGATTTCAAGCTCATCCGACTCACTATAAAAATAATCTATGGCGGTTTCTTCCGGCAAATAAACGGAACGATAAGTGATATGGTCTCCTGCGAAATCATCTATCTTCACCTGTGTTGCGGGAGCTTTCAAAAGCACAGTTTTATTTTTCCCCTCAGAACTCATATAAGTAATTTCAGAAGCAAAAAAAGTTGGTTCAAGCGAAGCTGCAAAAGTAACGGTCAATACATCATTCTTTAAAACCGCCGTCTTTACTTTTGTATTGAACAACAATTTCTCATAAACATCACCATATACTGCACAAGGAACCTCCGACATAATAGAAGAATTACCATACGTATCGTATGTACAGATTTCAAAGACATACGAGCCTTCCGCCAAATCCTCTACTACAACCTGAGTAAGAGTTGCTTTATCTGTCAATTGTAATTCAGTAGACTTCGTTCTGTTTTCCCAGAATATTTTTGCCGTTTTAGCACGAGGATCAAGTAATTTCTGCCATTCGAGCATAACCCGATTACGTCCTGCATAAGCTTTCAGTGAATCTACTTTTCCAATATATACAATAGGCCCTTCTTCTATAAACTCTTTATACGTGGCATCCATACCATCGCAAGAGATCAAGGCACCTATACTTAAAAATATAAAAATCAGTTTTTTAAATAGTTTCATAGCATTATCTTTTACTTGTTACTAATTATGCCTCGCACCGAAAAACGTAAGTTCGTGAAGATGCATATAACGTGTTTTCCCCCATGTGTCATTCGTTTTAAAACGAATATAACGTACAGCCGGAGCATTATCAGGAATAATAAAATTCTCACCATTTTTCGCAGCTTCCTGATCCTCTGTTGTAAGAGCATCGTTTACACCACCTCCTGAAGGTTTCACCGACTCATATTCAGAAAGTAATACCCAAGAATCATCAAAGCTACCATCTGGATTTGGATCATTACTACCCCACAGTTCAAAATGCTTCGGGTGTCCTGCTTTAAATGTATTACCATACTTACCCGGATAATAACGTGAAACCATTACAAATCGGCTCAATTTATACTTTTCCCCCATATCAAAGGTAAACCATTGCGGCATTACTGTTGTCGTCTTGGTTTGAAAACAAGGATCTGTATCTGTGATTCCATCCCAAAGCCGCGTCATATCATTTCCTTTCGTCACTTCATTCCATGAGTGGCACTCATAAGAGTCAGTCGGCAAAGCCATCTTCCTGAACAAAGACTTATCGCATTGTTCTTCATACAAAGGAGTCTCAGTGACATACAATGTATCAGAAAGATGTCCCCATCTATCTCTGACAAAAATACCAAAATCTGTAGTAACAGCATCCAGGCCGCGTACATAGAAATCACCACCTTTAGCCTCAGTATAATGCATATATACCTGTGTCCAAATCCCTTCTGCCTGTTTCTTTATGACCCCCAGTCCCAATTTAGCCTTTTCCGGGTTATCAAAGTTCACTTTGATACCGCCAAATGTTTCAGCTGAAATTAATGTTCCACGCACTTTCTGATAAGGAGGAGTATCCGGACTTACTTTTACCACAAGCGGAGTAGAGACAGCCTCACCATAACTAACAGAATAAAGTTCAACGTCATACTCTCCCTTAGTAGGGAATCCTTCTACTACCAAAGAATCTGTATAGAAAGAAGCATTAACTGTACGAATCATATTATCAACTTTATAGCTAGCCCGAACATATTTTAAATTTTGATCATCCGGCAAATCATAATAGATAATTGCTGCACCAGGCAGATTCTTTACCGTCGCATTCAGCACCTGTGACGGTGGTGTCGTACTTCCCGTAGGTTCGTTCAGATCAGCATTGTCGGCACAAGCAGCCAAAACAACTCCTATATAAAACAACCCATATTTATAAAATTTCTTCTTCATAACGTTTTTATTTTAAAGTTTACCAACCATAATTCTGTACCAGGTTTTTATTCGAATATAGTTCCTTATCTAAAATCGGCCAGAAATAGTTTCTTATTCTAAACTCTTGAGTATAAATCAATTGTTCTGTATAGTAATCTTCATTTGTGCTATACTGAGTATTCCAACCGGTTATCGGCTTATTCTGTTCCTGAAATGCCAATTTCCATCTACGTAAGTCCCAAAATCTCTGTGCTTCGAATGCCAATTCAATTCCACGTTCCTGTTGTATGATCTCACGTCTGCCATCTATTGTTTCATATTTCTTATTGTTCGTATATGTATCCCAGCTTTCTTCCACACCTTTCAGTCCTGCTCTTTCTCTGATCAAATCGACCCAAGTCAGAACATCAGTTTTAGTAGCACCACTTTCATTCAAAGCTTCAGCATACAACAGATATAAGTTACCCAATCTCATCACCGGGAACGGATATGTAATCTTAGTAAAACCACTGGTCTGCCCTACCACACTCTTAAAATGAACTAGTTTTTTAGGCCATATACCTGTTTCATTCCATGAATTCGCAATCTGATTGGCAGCAGACTGTCCTTGTTTACATTGCACATAAATCGGTTTCGTCTCATCTGTCACTCCCTGCCCGAACCAGACTGCACCATCAAATCCTAAACTTGCGTAATAGCGTACTTCTCTGTCAAAATTCAGATTAGCTGTTGTATACCCTTCCTTGATAAAGTACTTATCATTAGCTGTTGCTTTTCTCAATTCAAAACGATCATCATAATTCCATGTCTTATCTTCTGTAATAGGAACTCCATTTTTTGTATAAAACAAATCTGCTATTTTTAGAGGGACAGCCAAATTACCACCAACACTCGCATTTCCTTCTTTTCCCGGTTCCAATCCACGTGGAATAGCATGATCCTGTAACTGTCCGATAATACTATTTGAATTAGCCCAAATAATTTCTTGATTCCACTTTTCCGTCACAATGTTACGAATATTCATTTTCGCACGGGTCTGATCGGATATTGTGTATTCAAGAGAAGTATATTTATATAAATCATGTCCCTGAGCTTTCAGAAAATCAATAGCCTGCCTACAAGCTTCCGCAGCATCTATCCAACGCTGTTTTTTGGCCTGTTCCGATTTATTCGGATTGAATAGTTCAATACCTCTGGAATCAGTATATCCTTTATAATCAGCATTTCCATTAAATAAAGGACTGGCAGCAGTTACCATCACTTCGGCTTTTATTGCCATTGCAATTCCTTGAGTAATTCGTCCCAACTCTTCAGCCTCATTCATTATCTTATCAGGCAAATGATTACTGTTGATAATCTCGGTTAAAGAATTGATTACATAATCAAAGCATTCGTCTATAGTACTCCTAAAAACCTTTACTTCATCCTCACTTGCATTTACCGGAATATTCCGATCCATAATAGGAATTGGTCCATACATTCTAATCAGCCAATAATGGTAATAGACTTTCAAGAAACGTACTTCTGCCGCCCAACGGTCTTTCTCTGCTTGTGTCATATCAGGTACCTTCTGAATATTCTCCAGAAAGATGTTACAGTCACTGATTCCTTGATACAATGATTTGTTATTCTGTTGATCGGCTCCGGTCCAATAATCACAGCGTGGTCTTGCCGAACTTTGCATATTATGTGAAATATACCATGCATGTACGTGTGCTGCACTACGAAAAGACTCCGTAATATACAGTTCGTCACCACCGGCAATTGCCGGATTTGCCTCCAACAGGCCATGAGCCGGAAGATAATAATAACAGGTAAACAAATATTTCTCTGCCTGTGCCCTCATTGTAAATGCATTATCGATTGTAGCAATATCATCCGGAACAATATCCAAGAATGAATCACATGAAGATAAAGCGATAATCAAACAATTTAATATAAACAGTTGTATTTTTTTCATTTTATATCAAATTTAGAAAGTTAAATTTAGTCCTATATTATACACACGCTGTACAGGATAACCTAAGCCGGAACCTGCCATTTCAGGATCCCAAAGTTTAAATTTACTAAAGCATAATAGATTGTTTCCTGTAACATAGAATCGAAGGTTCTTGATTCCTACTTTATTAGTCACTTTTTCAGGAATAGTATAACCAATCTCCAATTGTTTTAAACGCAAGAACGAACCATCCCGCATAAACCAAGTACTCGTTTTACTGTTATTCTCAATAGAAGTCGGGCTTAATCTCGGCCATACCGCATAAGCATCTCTATTATCCTCCGACCAATGACTATCTGCAATAAACTTTGCAAGTGCATTATGCCCAACTCTATTACCTACAACTTTTGTATCAACCGTGTTAAAAAATGGAGATACATTATTATAATCAATCCAAAATGATTCTCTAGCCAATCCTTGGAAAAACACTGATATATCCCAATTCTTATATCCATAAGAGGCACCAAAACCATATACAATTTCCGGTTCTTTCGGATATCCGATAGGTACCTGATCGAGATCAGTAATCTTACCATCCTTGTTCACATCACGATACTTAATATCACCTGCACCATATTCTCCAAATTGCACAGGAGAATTAGCCACTTCATTGTCGTCAACAAATAGACCTTCTGCTATATATCCCCAAGTCTGATTAGTTGGATAACCCACTTTCTGTTTCCACCATGCTCCCGGATATTCATAATCCTCATACACCATATATTCACTTGTCGCATAAGTAAAGTTTCCTCTCAACTGCAACCATGATTTATTGGCGAAATATTTATTATAATCTAACGATAAGTCAACTCCGTGCCCCTTGGCCTCTCCCAAGTTTGCATAAGGTTGTACCCAAAGTCCCATAGATGCCGGGATCGAAGTTCGTTGTTGCAAAATACTCTTACGGCGTTCCGTATAATACTCTGCCGTCACATTCAAATCATTAAATAAAGTGAACTCAAGTGCAAAGTTTGTTTTAGCAGACTTTTCCCATGTAATTTCAGGATCAGAATATCGCTTTACCGAAATACCATCCCGATGATAATCATAATTATATCCGAAGTTTGCCCCATACTTACTATCATTCATATTGATATCCGACAAATACAGGAAACGCCCGCTTCCGATAGCATCATTACCAACAATACCATAAGACGCTCTCAATTTCAACTTGGATACTACATCTTTAAATGGATCCCAAAAAGACTCATTAGAAACAACCCATGCCAAACCGGCAGAAGGGAAGAAACCGAACCGTTTACTTTTATGGAAGCGTTCGGAACCATTATAACCGAAGTTGAACTCTGCAAAATAACGATTATTATATGCATAAGTGAAACGCCCCGATAAACCGACATTGCGGTAAGGCAGAGATGCCTGAAGCGAGCCTGCATTCGGCTGAAGGTTATTTCTCAACTGATAGACTAATAATCCGCCTACTCCATGTTTTCCGAAATCACGATTATAATTCAATGCAGCCTCTATATACATATTAGCCGTAATACTCTTACCACCCGGATCATAAATCAGATATTCCGAACCATCATCCGGATTAATGATATCAATGGCATAATCACCGGTCAGATAATCATAATTAGTCATCTTATAATAATATGGATTCAGTTTACGTGAAACATCATAACTGGAGATACGGGAAGTATTAAACAACAAGCGTGCCGATAAACCTTCCGTCAAGAATTTCAGATCCTGTTTCACTTCAAACTGCGCACTCAAATTAGAACGTCCGGATTCTTTATATCCTCTTACCATTTCTGCATACGGATTCAAATATTGTCCATTTTCAGCATTACCAAATAAAGTATGTTTCGTGTATGCATGAGCTTCATCTTTGGGATATTTAGCGGGAAACAATACCGGATTACTCTTCATAATCAGATTGTACATAGCCGAACCACCATATAACGGTCCGTTATAATCATCGAACACACCACTTAGACGGACAATCAATTCTGTTGTCTTGGTAGCGTTGATATTTACATTAGAACGAAGAGTATAAACTCTCTGCTTGATATTATTATTAAAATTACTGTTCTTATCAACCTCCAGAATACCATTGTCTTGACTATACGAAGCTGCCACATAGTAACGTGCGACATCACCACCACCTGTAATATTCAGGTTGACGCGCTGGTTCATCGTAAAATCTTTTAATAATTCCTTTCTCCAATCCGTAGCCGGATAAATTACAGATCCCGCCCCCGGTACAGTATTGTCTATTTTTTCCTCAGAATACATCAACGGCGCCAACGGATTACGAGTTAAATAGGCCTCATTGTGCAGACGCATATAAGTAACAGGATCTGCCAATTCTATCTCTTGAGTCGGAGTGGATATTGAGTTCTCAACTCTTAAGCTTAACCGTGCTTTTCCCTTCTGACCTTCTTTGGTTTTCACCAGAATCACACCATTTGCACCACGGGCACCGTAAAGAGCGGTAGCAGTAGCATCCTTCATAATAGAAAAGCTGGCGATGTCATCTGGCTGTAAACGAGCCAGATCGGTAGAAGTTAACTCAATGCCGTCAATCAAAATCAACGGATCTTTTTTATATCCGAAAGTTGTAACACCGCGAACAAAGAAAGAGGCGTCATCCACCCCCGGTTCACCAGTTCTCTGATAAGAGATTACTCCTGCAATACGCCCGGCAAGTGCATTCGTAAGATTACTGGAGGGTGTTTTCAGTTCCGCCACTTTCACGGTTGAAATAGCACCAATAACACTCTCCTTTTTCTGTGTACCAAAAGCCACAACCTCAACTCCCTCCAACATCTGAGAGTCCTCATACAGAATCGCATTTATGGTTGTTTCATTTCCTACGGTTTTAGTCAGCTTTACATAACCTACATAACTAAATTCCAAAATAGCTCCCTTAGAAACGTTAGACAGTGTATAGTTACCATCCAAATCAGTAACAACTCCAGTAGTAGAGCCTTTCACCAATACAGATGCACCGATAATAGGTTCACCGTCTGTACCCAAAACCTTACCTTTAATCACCATTCCTTTTTTTTGCTGCTGGACAGTCTGATTATCACTGACCGCATATGCAACAGATACAGAAAGAAAAGAAAAGGTCGTCAGACATGCACCTACAATCCACAACCGCCTTTTTAAGCATGTGCTTAGATCTCTTGTTTTTGTTTTCATAATTATTAATAAAAAGGTTATTTCATTATAAATATTCCCGATATCAGTTGATAAGAAGCCCACAAAGGATAAAAAGCTTCTTTAATTGATGCAATGGTTTTATCATACTATTTTTGATTGATTAACATAGGCAAAATTAACGGATGAGAGGATTTCCTAATAAAATAAATATCCCAATAAATCGCAATACTGTCTCAAACAAAAGAAAGAATAGCAAATTCGTTTCAAATGAAATATAAATGGAACAAATATCTCATAGATTAATCATAACAGCCTATTTTTTAGAAAGATATAAAGCTCCTTCGCTGTATTATTCCAACGTGCCAATCCCTCTATCTATCAAGCATATAAGTCTACGATCTGCAGGATTATATACCCTACAAATATCTATAAACAACACCAATACTTTTGTGAGAACCCAATAATAAACTTAACCGGCAAACTCTTTAGGGAGCACTCCAAATTGCTTTTGAAAACATTTAGAGAAATAGGAAGGAGAATTAAAGCCTACCATATAACAAATTTCATTTACTCGCCCATTTCCCTCTTTCAATAACTGAGCAGCCCGTTTCAATCTTTCCAACCGTAGATATTCATTCGGACTTAAATCAAGTACACCTTTAATTTTCCTATAGAAATTAGAACGACTCATATTTAAAGAGTCTACTATATCATCCATACTAAAATCCGGATTATGCAAATTATTCTGAATGATTTCATTCAGCTTTTTCATAAACTCCTCATCAGCTTTTGTCAAAGCCATCGTATTAGCTGCAACAAAAGGAGATTGGGCGAAAGCTTGCCGCAACTTTTCACGACTATTGATCAGATTGGAGATACAAGCCTGTAAATACCCAACAGAAAAAGGTTTTTCAATATATGCATCTGCCCCTAATTCCAGCCCTTCTATCTTCGATTGAATATTCGTTTTAGCAGTAAGCAAAATCACTGGAATATGACTATAATCCAATTTAGACTTTATCAACTTACACAATTCAAATCCATCCATACGAGGCATAACAACATCACTTACCACTAATGAAACCTCCTGATTATCCAATACTTTCAATGCTTCCACACCATCATTGGCAGTCACAACGACATAATTACTTTCCAACTGACGAACAATGAAAGACAACATATCCGGATTATCATCCGCTACCAACACTACCGGTTTGTCTCCCCTGCTGTCCGCTAGTTCCGTCCGCCGTTCCACCACATTCTCCTCTTCTACGGATTTATATTCCGAAGTCAGCTTTATTACACTATCCTGTTCCACAGGAAGCGACAGACAGAACACATTTGCCTCTTCACCTTCCAACATCATCAAACTTCCCTGATGTAATTCAGCTAATGAACGTGAGAGAGCTAATCCGATTCCTGTTCCTGTGGTAACTTTACCATCTTCTTTTTCATTGAAACGGACAAAAGGTTTAAAGATTTCCTCTTTCATTTCATTCGGGATGATAACGCCATCATTCACTGTACGAATATAAAACATCCTCTTTTCTCCTATCCCGTTCATTTCCAAAAACACATGTACATATGTTTCTGCATATTTCACAGCATTATTCAACAAATTACTAACAATCTTAGTAAATGCTTCCTTATTGACATGTGCATAGAAGTCCTGTTCGCCTACATTCAATACAAAGTCCAGTTCTCTCTGTCTCGCCAAAGATGTAAAACGGTTATAAGTTTCTTTCAGTACCTCAGTAACATTACACTCGGCAAAGTTCAAGCGGAATCCCTGACTCTCTGTTTTACGGAAATCCAGCAACTGGTTCGTTAAACTTAACAACCGTTCCGTATTCTGTTTCATGATATTCAAATCCTCCCGTATCTCAGGATCCACCGTCTTTTTCAGAAGAATATTCTCCAGAGGACCATTAATCAACGTCAAAGGAGTACGTATCTCATGAGCTACATTCGTAAAGAAATCTATTTTCGCATAATATATTTCACGTTCCTTCTCCTGCTCAAATTTCTCCATTTGCCGATGATGTTTTCTATTACTACGGCGTTTTAAATAAAGAATCAAATAAACGGAACATCCAATAATCAAAAGTATATAAATGCAATAAGCCCAAATTGACAGATAGAAAGGAGGTAAAATCCGGATGCTCAACGAGATTTCATTATTATTCCAAACGCCATTGTCATTTGCAGCTTTCACCCGAAATACATAATCACCATAACGCAGATTAGCATAGGTTATCAACGGACTCTCACCGATAGATAACCACTCATTATCAAACCCTTCCAATTTATACATCAGTTTATTCATTCCGGGAGCTTGATAACCAAGAGCCGAGATGCGGAAAGAAAACGAATTCTGATCAGCCCGGAGTACTATCTTATCAGAAAAAGTGATATTCTTTTCCAAAGGCGAATTAGGTTCATCTGCATACACTTCTTTATTAAACAGCAAGAAATCTGTAATCACTACTGTGGGAAGATTCTTATTCTCCGAGAAGCTTTTAGGATTAAAAGCTATAAAACCATCAATTCCACCAAAATAAATCATTCCATTTTCATCTTCAAAACTGGACCGATAGTTAAACTGATCACCCAACAGACCATTGGCAGTAGTGTATACTTTCATCGTTTCAGTTTTTGGCTGAAAATAGACAAGTCCATTGTTAGTTGTTAGCCACAGCTGTCCATCTTTATCCTCTACAATCTGATAAACAACATCGCTAGGTAGTCCGTCAGTTGAGTTATAACTAGTAAACGTCTCTGACTCCGGATGAAATAAGCAAAAACCTCCTCCCTGAGTTGTTAACCAAATCCGGTGATAGGAATCTTCAAAAATACTAGAAACCTTATTATATGAAAGACTTGTGGTATCTTTTTCATCATGCACATAGTTTTTCCATTTCCGATCGTTCACATTATAACAATAAGCACCATTAGCATAAGTTGCCAACCAGATATTACCGCCGGAATCTTCCTTTATATCATATACAAACTTCCCATTCAATTCCGGTATACGGTCAAAATCGTCCGATTGCTTATTATATTTGACCAGTCCGAACATCGTTCCTAAGTAGATGTCACCTGTGGCGGTTCTACAAATTGCAAAAATACTATTATCAATCAAAGAACGGGGAGAGCTGTTCTTCTGATATGTCTTCAAAACAGTCCCTGTACGGGTATCTATAATCTTCAATCCTTTAGAGAATGTGCCAACCCAAAGTTTATCGTCCACTAAACATAACCCATGTATATTGGTAAATCCCGCACTAGGAGCAAAAAAAGAAAATTCTTTTGTATTCAAATTAAAACGGTTCAACCCGCCATCTTCCGTACCAATCCATAACACACCATAGTTATCACGACAAAATTCACGTACCCGCTTACCATGTAGACTATTTTCCTCTCCTTTCGGATAATATTTCTCAAAATGGGTATACGAGCGCGGATAATAGTTTACTCCGCCAAAATACGAACCGATCCATATACCATCTTCACGGTCTTTGCAAAAAGAATAAATTGCATTATCAGACAAAGAATAGGGATCATACTCAGAACTACGCAAGTGCGTATACTTCCCCGTACGGAGATTATAAATATAAGCTCCGCTTTCTGTACCTATCCATAACTCATTATCCGTAGCAAAAAGTAATGTCCGACAATAGATGGATTCATTATCTTCATCTTTCAACAACAAATCCCGTAATTTACCCGAAGTCAGATTCAATTCTTTCACTCCTCCTTTTAAAGAACCAATATATAAACAATTGTATGCTCCCGGGAGTATTTCGCTCACAACGTCATTATTATAAGTTTCCTCATTATCAATAGGTGATATATAAGGATGAAGAGTTTTCAACTCATCTTTCGAATAAAACAATCCGTCACCGTAAAAGCCAATCCAGATAGTACCACTATTATCAACCGTCAGGCATTTCACATTGGTAGAGACCAATGGATGATCGGTCAGAATATAGTTTCTCAAGGTTTGCTTTTTCAAATCATAACAAAACAAGTTTTGCGCCTCTGCAGCTATCCATACCCTTCCCTGACTGTCTCCTGAAATCATAGCAACGGCTCGTTCCACCCTTGTGTTTTTGTCACTCTGTTCTACAAAATGACGAAAAGTATCTTTCTCCGGATAATAGATATAGACTCCCACATCAGTCCCTACCCAGATATTACCTTCGATATCTTCATAAAGAGAAGTCACAAAATTATTGCCCAGACTTCTCGGATTGTTTCTATCGTACTTAAAATGCCGGAAAGATACCCCATCATATCGATCTAATCCATCTTTCGTACCAAACCACATAAAACCTTTCGAGTCCTGCAAGATAGCACTGACTGTGTTTTGTGACAACCCATTCTGGCTACTAAGATTCTTAAAATAATAATGTTCATTAACCGTTTGTGCACGGCTAAGAATTCCAATTATTAAAGAAATAAACGTTATTATAATTTTTTTCATATATTCGGTTTATAACACTTCTTTTATTCAACTTACCAAATGTAGGTGAAATAACAATCGAAAAATAGAAGATACGTCCCAATGAATGAAAAAATAGTCTTATTTCTCTATTTTAATACGTGCATCTACGGCCACAACAGCCTTTTCCGTTGCGAGAAGCGGATTGATATCCATTTCTTTGATTTCCGTTGCAAACCGGAGCAAGGTAGACAAACGGACAATAATTTCAGCAAATTTATCCTCGTTTACTCCCTTCTGGCCTCGCGTTCCCTGGATGATTTTATAGGCGCGCAATGAGTGAATCATCGAATAAGCCTCCTCATAAGAAAGCGGAGCCAAACCGGAAGATACATCTTTGAGCACTTCCACAAAAATACCCCCTAAACCGCAAAGCACTACATGGCCGAACTTCTCCTCATATTTCGCACCAATGAACAGTTCTGTCCCTTTCAGCATAGGCTGCACCATTATCGACCTGGCATCAGGGATCTGCATCATCCGGTCAAATTCCAGCGCCAAGTGTTGCTCGCTTTTAATATTCAGCACCACTCCGCCGACATCCGATTTATGCACCGGACCGACAACCTTAGCCACTACGGGGAATCCACATCGGCGGGCGAAGGCTACGATCTCTTCCTTATTATCCGAAACAAATTCGTCTACCAACGGGATACCTGCCGCATGGAGCAATGCCTGTACATAATGAGGCTCGATATATCCGTCTTCCGGAATCGAATCAATAATACGACGAATCCTCGGGACATCCACTCCAAACAATTCTATTTCAGGAACAGCCGGTTTAGGAGCATTGACGATACGCGAAAGGGCAGTCCCGAGTG
>OGPE01001467.1_pt1 | contig 15152 bp, 9 predicted proteins | sample 1552881 | NCBI WGS metagenome assembly OGPE01 (sample SAMEA2580236, study PRJEB22360) | human gut metagenome | biome: human gut; feature: human-associated habitat; material: faeces | place: Denmark | collected 2008/2010 | reverse complement strand
AGTGCCTGATAGCGAAACAGGGCCATCTCAGACGCTTTCCGTCGTTTGCTGTTCGGTGACCCGCATCACCTCTTCCCAGCTGGTGATCCCCGCCAGCGCTTTGTCGCGTCCGGCACGACGCAGGGTTTGCCAGGCTGGCCCCAGCTGCTGGATCAGGGTGATCTCATTCTCGCCGCGGTGGATGGCGGCGCGGACGCGGTCGTCAACCAGCAGCAGTTCATGAATACCGGTGCGTCCGCGATAGCCGATGAAATTACACTCCGGACAGCCTTTGGGCTGCCACAGCCGCGCGCCGACCGGGACCGCCATCTGCCGGGCGGTGTCGGCATCCGCCTGCGTGGGCTGACGGCAGTGCGGGCACAGTTGGCGCACCAGCCGCTGCGACATCACCGCCAGCAGCGACGTGGAGAGTAAAAAAGGCTCCACGCCCATATCCTGCAGACGGGAAATGGCGCCCAGCGCGCTGTTGGTGTGCAGGGTCGACAGCACCAGGTGTCCGGTCAGCGAGGCCTGGACGGCGATCTGGGCGGTTTCGCCATCGCGGATTTCCCCCACCAGTACCACATCCGGATCCTGGCGCAGTATGGCGCGCAGGCCGCGGGCGAAAGTCATATCGACTTTGGCGTTGACCTGAGTCTGGCCGATGCCCTCCAGCTCATACTCCACCGGATCTTCAATGGTCATGATATTGCGTTCGTGGGCGTCGAGGCGGCTGAGGGCGGCATACAGGGTAGTGCTTTTCCCCGACCCGGTCGGCCCGGTGACCAGAATAATGCCGTGTGGCCGGGCGATCAGCGCGTCGACCCGATCGAGCAGAGCGGGGGGCATGCCCAGCGTCAGCAGATCCAGGTTGACGCTGTTTTTGTCCAGCAGGCGCAGGACGACGCGTTCGCCGTGGCTGGAGGGCAGGGTGGAGACGCGCACGTCGATCGCCCGCCCGCCGATGCGCAGCGCCATCCGCCCATCCTGAGGGATCCGTTTTTCAGCGATATCCAGGCTGGCCATCACCTTGATACGCGAAATTAACAGCGCGGCCAGCCGCCGCTGCGGGCGCAGAATTTCGCGCAGCACGCCGTCGACGCGAAAGCGGATCTGCAGATGGCGCTCATAGGTTTCGATATGAATATCCGAGGCTTTCTCTTTGATGGCCTCGGTGAGCATGGCGTTGATCAGGCGGATGATCGGCGCGTCGTCCTCGCTGTCGAGCAGATCGTCGCTGTCCGGTAGCTCTTCGGCGAGGGTATAGAGGTCGAGCTCATTGCCGATATCGGCCATCATGCGGTGCGCTTCCGCCGAGTCGCGCTGATAGCTGAGCACCAGCACTTTCTCGAACGCGTCCGGCGCCAGACGGCTGACGCTCATCGGTCCGTCCGCCAGGCGACGCGCTTCCAGCAGCGCCCGGGCGGCGGTATCGGAGCGGCAGAGCGCTTCGCAGCGTTCGCCGTCGCTGAGCAGCACAAGATGATGCGCGCGGGCCCAGGCAAAGGGCAACAGCGGACGGCGTTCGGCGACTGGCGTCATGGGCGGCCTCCGAGGTTAAAGGCGTCAATGGCGGCGCTGACCTGGCGGAAGGCCTGGGTCTCCTGCTTTGGATAGATGTGCAGCAGGTCGTTGCTGAGCGTCGCTTCGCTGCTGTCTTTGCCCCGCTGTTTGGTTTGCGCATTGTCGAATGCGGTGTACTGGCCGGAAGAGGCCTGACGGTACTCATCACGATCGCGAATGATGGTCGGACGGATAAACAGCATCAGGTTGCGTTTCGACACTTTCTTGCTCTCGGAGCGGAACAGGGCGCCGATCACCGGGATGTCGCCGAGCAGCGGCACTTTGTCGGCGGTATCGGTGACGCTTTTATCCAGCAGCCCGCCAACCACCACCGTTTCACCGCTGCCGACCAGCACGGCGTTATTCACCGTCCGGGTATTGAAGGTCGCGCCGAGATCGCTACTGGTGCTGGAGGCCGAGTCGGCGACGCTCGATACCTCCTGCTCAATCTCCAGCAGCACGGCATCGCCTTCGTTAATCTGCGGTTTCACCTTCAGCTTAATGCCGACGGTTTTGCGCTCGACGGTATTAAAGATGTTGTCGCCGGAGGTGGTTTGCGAGCCGGTTAATACCGGAACTTCCTGGCCGACGTTAAAGGTGGCTTGCATGTTGTCGAGGGTGACGATGCTGGGGGTGGCCAGAATATCGTTCTTGGTACTGCTGGAGAGGGCGGTGAGCAGCATCGCCCAGTTCCCCTGATAGAAGCCGGCGGCGATACCGTTAAACGAGCCCAGAGCGCTGGCCAGCGAGCTGCTGACGGTACCGTCTTTGTTGTATTGGTTGGCGCCAGCGATAACCGTGGAGATCGGCAGCCCGCTGTTGGTGAACTGGGTCATGCCGGCATTTTTATTGGCCCACTGGATACCGAGGTTGAGGCCGTCGGCATCCTGCACTTCGGCGATAATCGCCTCCACCAGCACCTGCGGGCGGCGGATATCGAGCTGGGCGATCACTCGCTCAAGATCGTTCATCACGTCCGGCGCCGCGGTGACGATCAGGGCGTTGGTCTGGCCGTGGGCTTTGATAATGATATTTTTGTCGATCGCGGCCACCGGTTTGGCGCTTTGCTTATCGTTCTGCAGTGAGCTGCTGATCCCGGTGAGGACCTCCACCAGATCGGCGGCTTTGGCGTACTTCAGGTAGATCACTTTGGTGTTGCCCTGCACCGCCTGCTGGCGGTCGAGCTGTTTGATCATGGCGATAATGCGCTGGCGCGAGTTCGGCTCGCCGCTGACCAGTACCGCGTTGGTGCGCTCATCGGCCACCACGTTCGCCACCATCGAGCCCGGCAGTGCCGACTTGCTGCTGTCTTTATTGAGCTCGGTAACCAGTTTGACCACCTCCGCGGCGGAGGCCCAGGAGAGGGGAACGGTCACCACGCTGCGATCCCCGGCGTTGTCGACGCGCTCGACAATGGTCAGCAGGCGTTTGATGACCGCTGCGCGGCCGGTCATCAGCAATACGTTGGAGGGCTCATAATGGACCACGCTGCCGGCGCCGGCGTTATCGTTCAGCTGGCGAAGCAGCGGGGCGAGATCGCGGGCGGCGACGTTGGTCAGGGGCACCACCCGGGTGACCACTTCATCGCCTTCGCCCGGTGCTGCCTCGCTGGCGACCGGGACGGCCGAGGTTTTCGCATCTTTAGCCCGCACCACCTTCAGTACGCCGTTATTCATATTGATCACGGCGAAGCCATACACATCCAGCACGCTAAGGAAGAATTGATAATATTGCTCTTCATTGAGCATATCGTAACTGCGTACGGTAATGGTGCCGCGCACGCTGGGATCGATAATCACCGTTTTATTCAGGTTTTTGCTGACGGTATTGATAAATTCCTGGATATCGGTGCCTTTAAAGCTGGCGGAAAATTCTTCTGCGATGGCCGGACGAAATAGCAGCGGCGTTAATATCAGCAGCACAGTCAGCATTTTCCGCAGTCGTTTTATGGTTGGCAATTATTCATCCCCCAGCGCGAAAGCGATATCGTGTCGTTGACCTTCTCGCTCAACGGTCAGCGTTATTTCGGTCTGTTCATTCAGGTGTTGCAGCGCCTGCTGTGCTTGCGCCTGATCGCGTAAATCAATGCCATTTAGGGCAATGGCTAAATCATTTTCCTGCAGGCCGGATTGACGAAATAGCGAGGCGTCTTTGCCTGGATTAAGGCGATAGCCCTGCAGTTTGTCGCCACTGAGCACCGGCGAAATAGATAAATAAGTGAGGATATTTTGCGGCTGTTCGCGGAGTTGCTTCACAAGAGGCGGAGTGGCCGCTGTAGCGGGCGATGACGACGGCGCGCGGGTATCGTTAAATAACAAAATGGCCTCTTTGCGTCCCTGATAGTTAACGATGATCCGGTCGGGAAGAATGGCGACGATCCGCGCATCGTACCCCGGGATAGTATCGCCGGAACTAAGGCTAACCTGCTGATTTCCTTTTTCTATAATGGCGATGGATCGTGCCGGGTTACTGCTGGCGAGCAGACCCGTAAGGCGTAGTTTCAGGCTGGAAACCGGCACCTGATTGAGGTGGGTTGCATCCGTTGGCGCGGGGTTGTTTTTTGCCGCCAGACCAAACAGGGTAAATACAGGCCGTTCGGTTTTTAATTCCGACTCCGCCATTGGAGAAGCGGTTAATGGCAGGGCGGAAATATCCTCATGACTCACAGGGAATACCACGCGCCAGGTTAATTTCGCCAGCTGGGGGATAGCGGTTATTAATATGATGAGCGTCACAATTTGTGGTAATAATTTAATTATCCCTTTATTTATATTTGTTAACCCCATCACAGAAACTGGCATTTTAATTCCTTTGCTAATTTATTTTTCTGCACGTTGGCGTAATACCCTACCGAAACAGGTAGGTGATTATTGGCTTTTGAATTATTTATTGCCGGAGAGTGGCGATAAGCGTGGCGAATCATAATCAGTTTGCGGTTTCGGGTCGTCATTCCCTTTATTGATTTACTCCCCCGGCTTCCTACGCCCCCCTCTCATTTGTGGGGGATGATTGCGCCCCGGAAAGCAAAAATATCTAATTAGCGCGCTGTAAAGATATTCATCCTTTCTTACCTTTTATAATTTAATAAGCATATTAGGGACTATCGAATGCTCAGATATACCTGTCATGCCCTATTTCTTGGATCGTTAGTATTATTGAGTGGCTGTGATAACAGCTCTTCCTCTTCACCCTCTGGCTCACCGGGTTCACCAGGCAATCCTGGCAACCCAGGCACGCCCGGTACGCCCGACCCGCAGGATGTGGTCGTCCGCTTACCGGACGTTGCCGTCCCTGGCGAAGCGGCGCAGGCTTCCGCCAACCAGGCTGTCATTCACCTTGTCGATATCGCCGGCATCACCAGCAGCACGCCGGCCGACTATGCGACTAAAAACCTCTATCTATGGAATAACGAAACCTGTGATGCGCTGAGCGCGCCGGTGGCGGACTGGAATGATGTCAGCACTACGCCGACCGGCAGCGACAAATATGGCCCTTACTGGGTGATCCCGCTGACTAAAGAGAGCGGATGTATCAACGTTATCGTCCGCGATGGCACCAATAAGCTTATCGACAGCGACCTGCGCGTCTCTTTTGGCGATTTCACCGATCGCACGGTATCGGTCATCGCTGGCAACAGCGCGGTCTATGACTCCCGCGCCGACGCCTTCCGCGCCGCCTTTGGCGTGGCGCTGGCCGATGCGCACTGGGTCGATAAAACCACCCTGCTGTGGCCGGGCGGCGAAAATAAACCCATTGTGCGCCTCTATTACAGCCACAGCAGTAAGGTGGCCGCCGACAGTAACGGCGAATTTACCGATAAATATGTCAAGCTGACCCCCACTACTGTCAGCCAGCAGGTGAGCATGCGCTTCCCGCATCTCGCCAGCTATCCTGCCTTTAAGCTGCCGGATGATGTCAACGTCGATGAATTGCTGCAGGGCGAGACGGTGGCGATATCCGCCGAAAGCGACGGGATCCTTAGCTCCGCCACCCAGGTGCAGACCGCCGGCGTGCTGGACGATACCTATGCCGCTGCCGCCGAGGCGCTGAGCTATGGCGCCCAGCTAACTGATAGCGGCGTGACCTTCCGCGTCTGGGCGCCCACGGCGCAGCAGGTTGAGCTGGTGGTCTACAGCGCCGACAAGAAGGTGGTGGCCAGCCATCCGATGACCCGCGACAGCGCCTCCGGCGCCTGGTCCTGGCAGGGCGGGAGCGACCTGAAGGGCGCGTTCTACCGCTACGCGATGACCGTCTACCACCCGCAGTCGCGTAAAGTCGAGCAGTACGAAGTGACCGATCCCTACGCCCATAGTTTGTCGACCAACTCGGAGTACAGCCAGGTGGTCGATCTGAACGACAGCGCGCTGAAGCCGGAAGGCTGGGACGGGCTGACGATGCCGCACGCGCAGAAAACCAAAGCCGACCTGGCGAAAATGACGATCCACGAGTCGCATATTCGCGATCTCTCCGCCTGGGATCAAACCGTTCCCGCCGAACTGCGCGGTAAGTATCTGGCGCTCACCGCCCAGGAGAGCAATATGGTCCAGCATCTGAAACAGCTGTCGGCCTCGGGCGTGACCCATATTGAACTGCTGCCGGTCTTCGATCTGGCGACGGTCAATGAGTTCAGCGACAAAGTCGCCGATATTCAGCAGCCGTTCAGTCGCCTGTGCGAGATCAACAGCGCGGTGAAGAGCAGCGAGTTCGCGGGCTATTGCGACAGCGGTTCGACGGTCGAAGAGGTGCTGACCCAGCTGAAGCAGAACGACAGCAAGGATAACCCGCAGGTGCAGGCGTTGAATACGCTGGTGGCGCAGACCGACTCCTATAACTGGGGCTACGATCCGTTCCACTACACGGTGCCGGAAGGATCCTACGCCACCGATCCGGAAGGCACGGCGCGCATTAAAGAGTTCCGCACCATGATTCAGGCGATCAAGCAGGATCTGGGAATGAACGTCATTATGGACGTGGTGTACAACCACACCAACGCCGCCGGCCCGACCGACCGCACCTCGGTGCTGGATAAGATCGTCCCCTGGTACTATCAGCGCCTGAATGAAACCACCGGCAGCGTGGAATCGGCCACCTGTTGCTCCGACTCGGCGCCAGAGCACCGGATGTTCGCCAAGCTTATCGCCGATTCACTGGCGGTATGGACCACCGATTATAAGATCGATGGCTTCCGCTTCGACCTGATGGGCTATCATCCGAAAGCGCAGATCCTCTCGGCCTGGGAGCGCATTAAAGCGCTGAACCCGGACATTTATTTCTTTGGTGAAGGCTGGGATTCCAACCAGAGCGATCGCTTTGAAATTGCCTCGCAAATCAATCTGAAAGGCACCGGGATCGGCACGTTCTCCGATCGTCTGCGTGACGCCGTGCGCGGCGGCGGGCCGTTCGATTCCGGCGATGCATTGCGCCAGAATCAGGGGGTGGGTAGCGGCGCCGGCGTTCTGCCGAATGAGCTGACCAGCATGACCGACGATCAGGCGCGCCACCTCGCCGATCTGACCCGTCTGGGCATGGCCGGTAACCTTGCGGACTTTGTGCTGATCGACAAAGACGGCGCGGTGAAGAAAGGCAGCGAGATTGACTATAACGGCGCGCCTGGCGGCTATGCGGCTGACCCGACGGAAGTCGTGAACTATGTGTCAAAACACGACAACCAAACGCTGTGGGACATGATCAGCTACAAAGCTGCTCAGGAGGCGGATCTCGATACCCGCGTCCGGATGCAGGCGGTGTCGCTGGCGACGGTGATGCTCGGCCAGGGGATCGCCTTTGACCAGCAGGGCTCAGAGCTGCTGCGCTCTAAATCTTTTACCCGCGATTCGTATGATTCCGGTGACTGGTTTAACCGCGTGGATTACTCCCTGCAGGACAACAACTACAACGTGGGTATGCCGCGCAGCAGCGATGATGGCAGCAACTATGACATCATCGCCCGGGTGAAAGACGCGGTGGCTACTCCGGGTGAAACGGAGCTCAAGCAGATGACCGCGTTTTATCAGGAGCTGACCGCGCTGCGTAAATCGTCTCCGCTGTTTACCCTCGGTGACGGCGCGACGGTGATGAAGCGCGTGGACTTCCGCAACACCGGCGCCGATCAGCAGACGGGTCTGCTGGTGATGACCATCGATGATGGGATGCAGGCTGGCGCCAGTCTGGACAGCCGTGTCGACGGCATCGTGGTGGCGATCAACGCCGCACCGGAAAGCCGGACGCTGCAGGACTTCGCCGGCACATCGCTGCAGCTGAGCGCCATCCAGCAGGCGGCAGGCGACCGTTCGCTGGCGAGCGGCGTGCAGGTTGCCGCTGACGGCTCGGTCACGCTGCCGGCCTGGTCGGTAGCGGTCCTCGAGCTGCCACAGGGGGAATCGCAGGGCGCTGGCCTGCCGGTGAGCAGTAAATAACATAACGTGGGGTGCCCGTAAGGGCGCCTCTGACTGATGACAAACCTGTTTTGTTATTGTGCTCGCCTTTCTGCCGGGTGGCGGCTTTCGCCTTACCTGGCCTATGAAACACTGCAATATCAAACAGTTATGCAGTTATCTGTCGGCCCGCACTAGCGTAGCGCCGCCGGGCAATCTCTGAAGAATGCACTTTGTCAGCAGTCTGGGGCGCCCGTAAGGGCGCCTTCTCTGCACCGTGAGGGAACAGGAGACGGTTGTGATTGTTCGTGATGATAGTGAAAGAGGCATCCCGCCTCTGGTGGCGCATCAGCCGCCGTCCGCGCAGGCAGACGCGCCGGTGAGCCGTGGCCGGATGGTGCAGGTCCCCGGCTGGATTATCCCGCTGTACGCCGGATTATTTATCGCGCTCGGCTGGTTTGGCGGCGAGCAGTGGCGCCATCCGTCACCGCCGCAAACGCTGCCTCTGCCGGTGGCTCATGCGGCGCTTTTGCCGTTAACCGCCGCCGGGGAGACCGCGCCAAAAAAACCGCCGTTGGCGGTAAAACCCAGCGCGCCTGCGGCGCCGGTAATGGACAGCGATACGCTGCCTCCCCTGCGCTACAGCGCCCATGTCTATGCCTCGCTACCGGAAAAGCGCAGCATTGTGTTAAACGGCAAAGCGTGGTCGGAGGGTGATTCCCCGCTGCCCAATCTGGTGGTGGAGCAGATCCAGCAGGATGTGACGATCTTTAGCTTCAACGGCACAACATTTACCCTGGCGGCGCTGGATGACTGGCCAGGCGGGAAAATTGACGAGGAGCCGAAAGGGGAATAAGGGCTACGCGCAATAAAATGCGCGTTGAGAATATTTTGTTTAGTCGCTGCGCAAGCTGGCAATAAAGGGAGCGAGCTGGCGATTAAATTGACTACACTGTGTGGCTTCCGGAGTGCTGTCCTGCAAAAGTTGTTGATAAAGCCGGTCGCTATTTTGGCTTAACGTCGCCACGTCAATATTTCCCCACCCGCGCGCTTTGCCGACATTCACCGCTGCCCGATATATCGTTTCATCGGCGGGCAGATCGCTACGATTACATTTATTCTTGAGATAGCGCGTCCCGGCTGCTACCGACGAGAGCTGCTCCAGCTGCGCCTGGCTGCTGATGGCCGGGCTGAGCGTTGAGGCGGGTTTCTGTTGGCAGCCAGAGAGCACGGCGACCACGCAAAGCGAAAATATAAGCGGAATGCGCATAGTAAAGTAATCAAAATAATGAATCACTGGCCGCTAGTTTAACAAAGATTTTCCTGGTGTCATCATAAAATATTATTCTGCATAAATGTTAACAGGCTCTCATTTTTATTGGCAGAAACTCGATTAATTCCCTTTACTTCTCTCAATAATAAATGTTGTCGTCCGGGAAATATATTTTCGGTGTGAGGCGATGCCGCCGCATTTGGCATCAGGGCGAGCGTCATTTTTTATGTTATTAAAAAACATACTCTTTCCCATCTTGTTACGTGCGCAGGAGGTAAAATGCTGGTTAAGAATGTCGCATTTTAGTGCTATCCTGTATGCCCTGAACATTACGTGCTATGTTCTGACCATTTCTGCTGATGATGCGTTTAACATAATGATTTTATGGTGAATTCTTATTGTTAATATCATGTAAAACGAAGCAAACCAACCTCATGAAAGGCTGGCGGCATGTCCTGCCTGCCAGCAGGTTGTCGTCCGAAGGATAAGCAGCCTGGACGTTAATTTGAGAGATTTCTTCTTCCTCTGTGCAGGGGAAGTATTGAGAATCAGGCCCTTGCGCCTGAACGTTGCGGAGAAAAAGCATGGCGGGAGATGACCGCGAGCCTATCGGACGTAAGGGGAGACCCTCACGTCCGACAAAACAAAAAGTTACCCGTCGCCGGGTCCGGGAAGAGGACTACGACGATGAGTATGATGACGATGATTATGAGGATGAGAAACCGGTGCCGAGAAAAGGAAAAGGCAACGGTGGCAAACCTCGTCGTAAGCGCCGCTGGCTGTGGCTGCTGGTCAAGCTGGGGATTGTCTTCGCGGTGCTGATTGCCGCCTATGGCGTCTACCTCGATCAGAAAATCCGCAGCCGCATTGACGGTAAAGTCTGGGAGCTGCCGGCCGCGGTTTATGGCCGGATGGTGAATCTTGAGCCGGATATGCAGATCAGCAAAAACGAGATGGTGCGTCTGCTGAATGCCACCCAGTATCGTCAGGTCAGCGCGATGACGCGCCCGGGCGAATACACCGTGCAGGCCAACAGCATCGAGATGATCCGTCGTCCGTTCGATTTCCCGGACAGTAAAGAAGGGCAGGTGCGCGCGCGTCTGACCTTCGATGGCGACCATCTGGAGACCATCGAGAATATGGATAATAACCGCCAGTTCGGTTTCTTCCGTCTCGATCCGCGTCTTATTACCATGCTGCAGTCGCCGAACGGTGAGCAGCGCCTGTTCGTGAAGCGCAGTGGCTTCCCGGATCTGCTGGTGGATACGCTGCTGGCGACCGAAGACCGCCACTTCTACGAGCACGATGGTATCAGCCTGTATTCCATCGGCCGCGCGGTGCTGGCGAACCTGACGGCAGGTCGTACGGTGCAGGGGGCGAGTACCCTGACCCAGCAGCTGGTGAAAAACCTGTTCCTCTCCAGCGAGCGCTCCTACTGGCGTAAAGCCAACGAAGCGTATATGGCGCTGATCGTCGATGCCCGCTACAGCAAGGATCGCATCCTTGAGCTGTATATGAACGAGGTGTACCTCGGCCAGAGCGGCGATAATGAAATTCGCGGCTTCCCGCTGGCCAGCCTGTACTACTTTGGCCGTCCGGTGGAAGAGCTGAGCCTCGATCAGCAGGCGCTGCTGGTGGGGATGGTGAAAGGGGCGTCGGTGTATAACCCGTGGCGCAACCCGAAACTGGCCCTTGAGAGACGCAATCTGGTGCTGCGTCTGCTGCAGCAGCAGCAGGTTATCGACCAGGAGCTGTACGATATGCTGAGCGCGCGTCCGCTGGGCGTGCAGCCGCGCGGCGGGGTGATTTCACCGCAGCCGGCCTTTATGCAGATGGTTCGTCAGGAGCTGCAGGCGAAGCTGGGCGATAAAGTGAAAGATCTCTCCGGCGTGAAGATCTTCACCACCTTCGACTCGGTAGCCCAGGATGCGGCGGAAAAAGCGGCTACTGAAGGGATCCCGGTACTGAAGAAACAGCGCAAGCTGGCAGACCTGGAAACCGCCATGGTGGTGGTGGACCGCTTTACCGGTGAAGTGCGGGCGATGGTCGGCGGCGCGGAGCCGCAGTTCGCCGGCTACAACCGCGCGATGCAGGCCCGCCGGTCGATTGGTTCTCTGGCCAAGCCGGCGACCTATCTGACCGCGCTGAGCCAGCCGAACCAGTATCGCCTGAACACCTGGATCGCCGATGCGCCGGTGACCATTCGCCTGTCCAACGGCCAGACGTGGTCCCCGCAGAACGACGATCGTCGCTTCAGCGGCCAGGTGATGCTGGTGGATGCCTTGACCCGCTCGATGAACGTCCCGACGGTTAACCTCGGGATGGCGCTGGGCTTGCCGGCGGTCGTCGATACCTGGACTAAACTGGGGGCGCCGAAGAATCAGCTCAACGCGGTGCCGGCGATGCTGCTGGGTGCGCTGAACCTGACGCCGATTGAAGTGGCGCAGGCCTTCCAGACCATCGCCAGCGGTGGTAACCGTGCGCCGCTGTCCGCCCTGCGGTCAGTGATTGCGGAAGATGGCACGGTGCTCTACCAGAGCTACCCGCAGGCGGAACGCGCCGTGCCTGCCCAGGCGGCCTACATGACGCTGTGGACCATGCAGCAGGTGGTGCAGCGCGGCACGGGGCGTCAGCTGGGCGCGAAGTATCCGGGCCTGCATCTGGCGGGGAAAACCGGGACCACCAACAATAACGTCGATACCTGGTTCGCCGGCATCGACGGTAGCCAGGTGACCATCACCTGGGTGGGCCGCGACAACAACCAGCCGACCAAACTGTACGGCGCCAGCGGCGCGATGTCGATTTACCAGCGCTATCTGGCGAACCAGACGCCGACGCCGCTGGCGTTGACGGCGCCGGAAGACGTGGTCGACATGGGCGTGGACAGCAACGGCAACCTCGTCTGCAGCGGTGGCGTCCGTTCGCTGCCGGTCTGGACGACGCAGCCGGATGCGCTGTGCCGCCAGGGCGAGATGATGCAGCAGCAGCAGTTGCAGCAGCAGGAAGCGAACAACCCGTTTAATCAGTCCGGGCAACAGCAGCCGCAGCAGCAACAGCAACAGCAGCAACAGCCGAAGCAGCAGGAAAAGAGCGATGGCGTCGCGGGCTGGATCAAGGATATGTTCGGCAGTAACTGATTTTGGCCGCACAACCCGACCCCTTAATACGAAAGTATTAAGGGGTTTTTTTATACCTGTAAAAAAGTTAACGCCTCTTTAACTCCATAATAACTATCTGGTTATTAATTCGGCCTTCGGTCTCGCCAGGCTGGCATATCGCTTGCCTTGCCTTCGGCGTTTCGCCTATTATATCGCCCGTCATAATAATAATTATCGTTTACGTTATCATTCACTTTCATCAGAGATATACCCATGGCGCGTCCAAAAACTGCTCAGCCAAATCACTCGCTGCGTAAAATCGCAGTCGTAGTAGCCACGGCGGTTAGCGGCATGTCTGTCTATGCACAGGCTGCGGAACAACCGAAACAAGAAGAGACTATCACCGTCGTTGCGGCACCGGCCGCCCAGGAAAGTGCCTGGGGACCGGCGCCGACCATCGCGGCAAAACGCTCTGCCACGGCGACGAAAACCGATACCCCGATCGAAAAAACGCCGCAGTCTGTCTCGGTGGTCACGCGCCAGGAGATGGAGATGCGCCAGCCGACCACGGTAAAAGAGGCGCTCTCCTATACGCCGAGCGTCTTCTCCACCCGCGGTAGCTCGACCACCTATGATGTGGTCACCATCCGCGGTTTCACTACCTCGACGACCGTCAATACCAACCAGTATCTGGACGGCATGAAGCTGCAGGGAAATAACTACTCTGAAGTCTCCATGGACCCGTATTTCCTCGAGCGCGTGGAAGTGATGCGCGGGCCAACCTCGGTGCTGTACGGCAACAGCAACCCTGGCGGTATCGTCAGCATGGTCAGCAAACGCCCGACCACTGAGCCGCTGAAAGAAGTGCAGTTCAAGATGGGCACCGACAACCTGTGGCAGACCGGGTTTGACTTCAGCGACGCCATTGATGATGCCGGCGTCTGGTCCTATCGCCTGACCGGCCTGGGCCGCAGCCAGGATACCCAGCAGCAGATGGCGAAGTCTACACGCTATGCGGTGGCGCCGTCCTTTAGCTGGCGCCCGGACGATAAAACCGACTTCACCTTCCTGAGCAACTTCCAGAATGACCCGGATGCGGGCTACTACGGCTGGCTGCCGCGCGAAGGCACCGTGGTGCCGTATTACGATGCCAACGGGAAGGCGCACAAGCTGCCGACCGATTTCAACGAAGGCGAGGCGGATAATAAGATCTCGCGCCGCCAGAAGATGGTGGGTTATAGCTTCTCCCATCAGTTTGATGACACCTTTACCGTGCGGCAGAACCTGCGCTATGCCGAAGTCGATACCTTGTATCGCTCGGTGTACGGGAATGGCTATGTCGCCCCGGGCTACATGAATCGCGCCTATGTGCGTTCTGATGAGCACCTGAACACCTTTACCGTCGATACCCAGCTGCAGTCTGCTTTCGCCACCGGCGCGGTCAGCCATACGCTGCTGACCGGCGTGGATTACTCACGAATGCGCAACGATGTGGATGCCGACTACGGGACGGCGGATCCTATCAGCATGAGCAACCCGCAATACGGCAACCCGAATATTCAGGTCACTTTCCCGTACGCGGTCCTCAACCGAATGGAGCAGACGGGCCTGTACGCGCAGGATCAGATGGAGTGGGATAAGTGGGTCATGACCCTGGGCGGCCGTTACGATTACGCCACCACCTCAACGTTAACTCGCTCCAGCAACAGCCTGGCGGAGAATCACGACCAGCAGTTCACCTGGCGCGGCGGTATCAATTACCTGTTTGATAACGGCATCTCTCCGTACTTCAGCTACAGCGAATCCTTCGAGCCGGTATCGGGCTCCGGGCTTAACGGCCAGCCGTTCGATCCGTCGCGTGGCAAGCAGTATGAAGCTGGCGTGAAATATGTGCCGAAAGATATGCCAGTGGTGGTCACCGCCGCGGTCTATCAGCTGACCAAAGATAAGAACCTGACGGCGGATCCAGCTAACCAGGCGTTCAGCATCCAGACCGGCGAGATCCGCTCCCGCGGCCTTGAGCTGGAGGCGAAAGCGGCGGTGAACGCCAATATCAACGTCACCGCGGCCTACAGCTATACCGATGCGGAATACACTCACGATACGGTGTTCAACGGCAAGCGTCCGGCGGAAGTGCCGCGTAACATGGCGTCGCTGTGGGCGGATTACACCTTCCACGAAACCGCGCTCAGCGGTCTGACGGTCGGCGCCGGGGCGCGCTATATCGGTTCTACGGTCAGCTATTACAAAACTGACACCAGCACCGGTAACAAAAATGATGCCTTCAATGTGGCCGGTTATGCGCTGATGGATGCGACGGTCAAATACGATCTGGCGCGCTTTGGCCTGCCGGGCTCTTCGGTCGGCGTCAACGTCAACAACCTGTTTGACCGCGAATATGTCTCCAGCTGCTATAGCGAATACGCCTGCTACTGGGGTGCGGGACGTCAGGTTGTCGCGACCGCAACCTTCCGCTTCTAACTACTCACGGGCGCGGTTCGCCGCGCCCAACATCAGGTTGTTGCTATGCAGGAACAGACTCCGCACTCTGAGACCACCTTTGCGTTAAATGGCGTGACCTTTCGCGTACCGGGTCGCACGCTGCTTCACCCCCTTTCGTTAACCTTCCCGGCAGGAAAAGTGACTGGCCTGATAGGCCATAACGGTTCCGGCAAATCCACATTACTGAAAATGCTCGGCCGCCATCAGCCGCCTTCCGCGGGCGAGGTGCTGCTGGACGGCCAGCCGCTGGAGAGCTGGAGTAGCAAGGCGTTTGCCCGCAAAGTGGCCTATCTGCCGCAGCAGCTGCCGGCGGCGGAAGGGATGACAGTTCACGAGCTGGTGGCGATAGGGCGCTACCCGTGG
>OGPE01001462.1_pt1 | contig 15197 bp, 10 predicted proteins | sample 1552881 | NCBI WGS metagenome assembly OGPE01 (sample SAMEA2580236, study PRJEB22360) | human gut metagenome | biome: human gut; feature: human-associated habitat; material: faeces | place: Denmark | collected 2008/2010 | reverse complement strand
TCGCTTTATGCGCTCGCATCCAACACTTGCTCCGAGACCACAAATATGCCTTATTGGGAGCAATGGCTTCTGTGCTGTGGCTGGAGAAGGTGAATTAAATAGTAAATCTCTTGCTTTTAGGGACAAGGTTTGTTATAATTGTAACAAGAAACCAGGGTTACAGACGGTTTTTTGCAGCAATTTTTTCTATTAGAAGAAAGAGAGGTATTTTTTTATGGCAAACATTATTATCAGTCCATCGAAGTATGTGCAGGGAAAAGGCGAACTTGCTAACATCGCACAGTATGCTACCAAACTTGGAAAGAAGCCTTTTATCTTAATCAGTGAAGGTGGAAAGAAACGTGTTGGTGGAATCATTGAAGATAGTTTCAAAGATACAGGATGCGAACTTGTTTTTGAAGCATTCCATGGAGAGTGTTCTAAGAACGAGATTAACCGTTTGGTAGCTATCGTAAAAGAAAAAGGATGCGATCTGGTAATCGGTGTCGGTGGCGGAAAGATTTTTGATACAGCCAAAGCTGTTGCTTACTATGTAGAGAGTCCGGTTATCGTATGTCCTACTATCGCAGCAACAGATGCTCCTTGTTCTGCACTTACTGTAGTTTATACAGATGATGGTGTATTTGAAGAATACTTATGGTTACCTGCTAATCCAAATCTTGTATTAGTAGATACAGATATTATCGCAAAAGCTCCTGCAAGACTTTTAGTTTCCGGTATGGGCGATGCACTTGCTACATATTTTGAAGCAAAAGCCTGTCAGGCAAGTAACGCAACAAGCTGTGCAGGCGGACATATCACAATCGCAGCAATTACATTAGCAAAAGTTTGTTACCAGACGTTAATTGAAGAAGGCGTAAAGGCAAAACTTGCAGTAGAAGCAGGCGTATGCACAACAGCAGTAGAAAAAGTAATCGAAGCCAATACATTATTATCTGGTATGGGATTTGAGAGCGGCGGATTAGCTGGCGCACATGCCATCCATAACGGACTTACCTGCATTAAAGACTGTCATCATTTATATCATGGTGAAAAAGTTGCCTTTGGTACTTTAACACAGCTTGTTTTAGAGAATGCAGACGAAGACTTATTAGATGAGGTAATCACATTCTGCATGGACGTAGGACTTCCTACAACTTTCGCAGATTTAGGAATCGAACATCCAGATAAAGATGCCCTTATGGAAGCAGCAACCTTAGCAGCTTCCCCAGACGATACTTTAGGAAATGAACCATTAGAAGTTACACCAGATAAAGTATATGCGGCAATGGTCGGAGCAGATGCTTTAGGAAGATATTATAAGGGATTATAGTGATTTACTGAATCTTATTTTGGCCCAGCCCTCCTGTGTTGGAGGGCTGGGCTTTTTAAATTTCTGCTTTAATCAGGTACTTTGCTTCCAGCGGTCGTCTGTTTTTTGTTATCTTTTAAGAATATTCCAACCGAATCTGGCTTCCTTTCTGTGACAAATCTGATGGAGTCACCAGCAGTTTCAGAGGAACTCTCGCCTGTATCGTCTCCACATGGCTGATAATACCGATACTTCTCTTTTTGGACTGTAGTCGTTCTAAGCTATTCATAACGGTATCTAGCAAGTCATCATCAAGGCTGCCGAATCCCTCGTCTAAGAAGAAGAATTCGAGAGGAGCGGCGCCATTAAGCTGGATGGAAGAGGAGAGCGCCAGTGCCAGGGAGAGGGAGGTAATAAATAACTCTCCGCCGGACAAGGTATCGGAAGGGCGGATAGCTCCTCCATTTTTATTATCCCGGATGATAAATTCTGCGGAATCATTGATTTCGAGGGCATAGCTGCCGCCAGATATTTTTGATAGGATGACAGAGGCTTCTCTGGCGATATAGGACAGTTTTGACTGTGCAACATATTCAATAAATGCATTGCCTTTGAAAAGCTGTTCTAATTCTTTAATCATATCTTTTTTGTGGGATTCTGTTTCCCATTTCTGTTCTAATTCCTCTTTTTTGGCAAGGTCTTTTGTCATGGTTTCAATTTGGTGTGTTAAGAGGAGAATAGAGGAGTCTAATTCTTTTATCTGCTGTTTTATATCTGCCAGTTCTTCTTTTTGGCGAATCCATTCACTTTCTTCGATTTCTTTTTTTCCGAGTTTCTCCTGAAGATAGCGTATGCGTTCCTCGTTTTGCCGCACATCATCATAATAGGAAGTAATGTCTTTCTCTAATTTTGTTAACTCTTTTTCTTCCATGTAGTAAAGCTCGGGCTGGTCTGTTTTGGAAAAACCAAGTTCTTTTTTCTGAGTAAGATAAAGTTCCTGTACCTGTTTTAAGTGTGTCTCAGAGGAACGGCTGGTACTTTGACAGGAAGTAAGTTCCTTGTTCTTTTTCTGTAGTTCTTTTAAGCTTTGCTGATAGTCTTTCTCAGTGTGTTTTAAGGCTGTGTTAATTTCCTGTTGCCGTTGTTGATTTTTTGTGATTTCTGAAACAAAATCCATATTTATAGAAAGTGTTTTTGGAAACTTTTCTGTTTGTTCTGCGATAACTTTTTCACAGTTTTCGATATTGGCGGTGAGGGAGGAACTCTTATTTTCTAAGCCTGCAATTTGCTCTGAAAGAACTTTTATATCTGAACGGAGTTTTTCTAAATGCTGTCTTTGTTCTTTGATTGTTATTTCTTTCTGCTGGTGTTCTTGCTCTTTCTGACGAAGAGTTTCTAAAGCGTTTGAAAAATTCTCGATATTATTATCTTTTCGGAGAGTGAGAATCTCTTCTGCATAATTTTGCAGGGCAGAGTGCTGTTCTTTCAAAGTAGCGGCTTGTCTCTCGCATTGTTCCTTTTGTCGCCGCAAGTCTCCCTTTGCCTGTAAGTAAGTAGAAATCTGTTTGGAAATGGAAAAATAATCAATTGGTTTTTCTACTATGACAGGGGAAGCCTGGGATATATTTTCATTTATAGTAAAGTGGCGGTCTGTCTCATTATCTTCTATAGTATCTTCATCTGTAATCTCTAAAGCATCTTTTAAATTAGAAATATGTGTGTCTAAAGAGAAAAGTTCCTGCTCAAGCTGCTGAATAAGATTTTGTTGGGTTTGCTGCTGCTTTTCTAATTTTTTTAGTTCTTTTTCAAGATTTTTAAAAGAAATCTCAGAAAGTTCAGCATCTTTTTTTTCTATAGTTTCGGAATCGTTTTTTGAAAAAGCTTCAGTATCTCTTTTAGTAGTAACGTCAGAAATAGTTTCAGAAGAAGTTTTTACATTCTCGGCAATATGAGACTGTGAAACGTGTTCTTTGTAAGGAGTTCCACAAACCGGACAGAGAGCTCCTTCTTCTAATTCTTCCCGCAAAAGCTGTGCCATATGGTTTTGCTGCCAGGATTTTTGCTTCTGTTTGGCCTGTTCTTCTTTTCCCTTTATAATGCCTAACTCTTTTTTTGCGGAAGAATGTTGCTCATTTAAAGCAGAACGCCGATGGCAGAGCTGTGTATAAATATTTTTCAGAGACTTTTGCTGAATGGAAAAGGCATCATGTTCTTCTTTAATTTCAGTGTTTAAGGTGGAAAGAGCGTTCGCATTGGTGTTGTAATTCTCTCGTTTTTCCCGGTAGGTTTCTTCCATAACATTCCCTTTTTCAAGGAGCTGTTTTCTTTCTGGGCTGATTCTGTCAGCCTCGATTGATTTTTCGGATTCGACAATTTCCGAATGAATCTGTCGCTCTTTTTTAAAGTGTTGTTCCTGCGTTTCCTTTAGGGGAGCCAGAGAGGCTAAAATTTCTTGCAGTTCCTTTTGGGCGTTTCCTTTTGTCTGTTCCCAGGTATGGATGGTATCAGCAGCAGACTGTGCGGTATGAAGTACCTGTTCTCTTGCCTGAAGTAAGGGAAGTTCCTCTTTTTGAGCAGAAGCAGCGGCATGATATTCTTTTTCTGTTTTTTCGAAGTGAGACTGTAAACAAGCAGTCTCTTTCTGGACGGTTTCTAATTTTTCGCAAGCCTGGTCATAAGCAGACTGTGCATTTGAAACCTGAATAGAAAAAGGGCGCAGCTGGTTTGCTTTTTTTGTGATATTCAGATTATTTTCTTTTTCTTTTATGGATGGGAGCAGAAGTTCTTTTTCCTTTTGTGCTTTTTTTAAAGGGAGAAGTTCCTGTTGTGTATTGTACAGTTCCTCTGTTTTCTGAAAGCTTTTTTCTAATTTTGCAAGCTTTTTAGAAAGGCGGGAATGTTGTTTGGTATCACTTTTTTCCTGCTTTTGCAGTTTAGAAAGCTGCACAGAAGAAATCTCCTCAAAGTTCTTTTTTTCTCCATCAAGCTTACTTAAAAGAAGTTCTTGTTTTTGTTTTGCTCTGCCAATTTTATTGGTGAGTTCGATTCCGTATTTTTCAAGATGGAAAATACGCTGAAGCATAATGCGGCGTTCTTTATTCTTAAGATGTAAAAATTCGCTGAACTGTCCCTGAGGAAGAACAACGGTGCGCATAAAATCTTCACTGGTGAGACCGAGTAAACGGATACATTCTGCGGTTACCTCGGTAGGTTTATCAGCCAGGACAGTTTCATTTTCGCCATCGCAGACGATTAGGCGGCCGGTCGTATTGCGGACAGTCGAAGTGTATGTGTTATTGTGGTAGCGGAAAGAACGCTCTGCAAGATACTTTCTTGTTCGGTCTGTCGTGATGGAAAAAAGAAAGGAGACAGAGGCAGTTGTTTCGTTCGTATTAATAAAGTTTTTCGTATCACGGGGCAGCTTGGCATATAAGGCGAGGGTCATGGCATCTAAAATAGTAGACTTTCCGCTTCCGGTAGGGCCAAAGATGCCGAAAAGTCCCTGGGAAGTTAATGTTTCAAAATCAATGACCTGTTCTTCGCGGTAACTGTTGATGCCTTTTAATTTTAGTTGAAGTGGTCTCATATTAATTCTCCTCTATAATGCTCATTAAAAGAGAGAAAGTTTCCTCTCCGATGTCAACGTGAAACTTTTTGCGGTAAAAATTCTTTACAAGTTCGTCAAAGGGCTGTTCTTTTAGGTCAGAGGCGGAAAAGTCTTCGCTTTCATCTTCTGGAAGAACAGGGGTGATGGAGAGGATATCTGCCTTTATTGCTTTCATTTTTTTAATATCTTCTTCATGAATGTAGTGATCTGTCTTAACTTCTAAATAGACCCAGCATTCTCTGTCGGCATTTGCCTCGCATTGTTCGACAGCATCATCGATATTCTCACAATGCCACACTTCGATTGGTTTATATACAGGCAATGGCAGTTCCCGGATTATACAAGGGGAGCCTGCGGTAAGTGTAACGGCAATCACCTGCTTGTCAAAAGAAGTCTCCCTGACGTTAAATGGCAGAGGGGAACCGCTGTATCTTGCCTTCGGGCAGCCGGGGACTTTCTGTGGCTTATGAACGTGTCCAAGAGCAATATAATCCGCATTTTCCGGGAAAATCTCACCGCCGACCATGTAGCTTCCGCCAAGCTGGATACTTCGCTCGGAACCGTCCTCCACGCTGTTCATGACAAAAAGATGGCTTGCGATAAGGTGGATGGAATCTTCATGAAAATGCGTTGCTAATGAGCCGAAAAGAGAAGACATTTTCTCACTGTAGGAAGCCGCTTTTTTTGTTTCTTCTTCTGTCTCGTCAAGATAGACTTCGTTCAGCCGTTTTTCACTTGGAAAAGGAACGAGAAGGATATCCGCTTCTTCCCCATGTATAATCGCATGGATATAGCCGGCAGCGCTTTCTGTAATCTCATTCTTGCCATACATACCGGGTGTGATTACGGAATTTGGTGTGCCTGCCATGACGATGCCGTGGTCTCTGGCAAGAGGTCCGGAGGCAACCAGCCGTTCTGGATTATCATGGTTACCGGCAATGACAACGGTCATACAATCGCCATTTCTTGATAATTGTTTTAAAGTATCGTAAAAAAGCTGTTCTGCCATGGCGGAAGGATTATAATTATCATAAATATCCCCGGCAATGATGATTATGTCAGCCTGTTCTTCTTCGCATATATTTATAAAATCTTTTAAAAACAGCCGTTGTTCCTCTAAACGGCTGTGTCCTTCAATATTTTTTCCAAGATGCCAGTCGGCGGTATGGATTAACTTCATCCTGACCCTCCTTTTGATTGTAATGTATTCTGATAATGTTGTTAGCAAAACTATAGCAGAGCGTATAGAGAAAAATTTGTAAACCCACTATATGATTTATAATAGAATATATTCAAGTCGAACGTTCGTGAGACTTGGCGCGTGATTCTGGTCAGCGAAGCTGACATGTTCCTATCAGAATCACTGCGCATCCTCGCGGAGCGTTTATCTCAGTCGGAGATAAACATATCGCACAATAACCAATTGCTGGTTATATCACTGCCAACATATCGTATATTAAGCCACTTAAGCTTTTTTTGCAATATATTTTTCTTTTCTAATATTTATTTTGTATGCCAATCTACATGTCTTCGTATCTGTTCTGTCATACATATTATTGCCTAAATGTACTTTCTATATCTGTCCAAATCACCATTCATATCTATTTGGGATAAATACAGATTTTCGCATTCTTATCTACGGTCTGCATAATCTTTTTCATATATTTCTGTTTCACAGCCACGCAGCCACCTGTGTATGGATTGCTTCCTGTGCAGTGTAAGAAAATAGCAGAGCCTTTCTTATAAACACAGTTTTTATTATAGTCAATCGCTAGTGCATAATTATAATGTGGCTTATAATCAATCAGATGCTCTCCAGAGCGGCTTGCTTTCACCTTACGGATATCAATCATCTGATTATAATATCTCCTATCCCCGCTCCAATAATGGTATTTATTCAGCTTTATGTATTTTATCTTACTGCGTGGATTCTTCTTAATTCCGAAAGCCTTTGTAAAACCATAAGTACCAGTTGGCGTTTTCTTATCTCCCTCACGTTTCTTACCGATACCATTTTTACCGACATAACCGGCACAGGTAAATACTTTTTTAAACTTTCCATTTACTTTTTCATACAAAACGATATTTGCCTTACTTTTACCTTTGTATTTTACGAAGATAAGCTGGTTTACTTTTTTGCTTTTTTCATATTTTTGGAGAAGCATTGTCCATTTGTCCTTTTTGACTTTGGATCTATTAGCTACTGTTGTGCTCTGGCTTTTTGCAGTCGCTGCTTGTAGAGGAATCGCGTTATCTGCCGCTATAAATATGCTTATAACAAAAATAATGCTTAAAAAGATGGCTAATCCGTTCAAATAACAACTGCCTTTTTTGGTATTTTCTTTCATAATACGTGCTTCCTTTCTTTTTTATTCTTATACTTGATTTGGCAAGTTTATTATAACATAAAAAAAGCAATCAAAATATTTACGATTGTTTTTTTGATTGTTTTTAAATGAAAAAAAGACCTTGCAAATCTGATTTTCCACAAATCTACAAGGTCTATTTTGTTTATTTTTTTGTTGGACGCTAATCATCTCTGCCCTTTTCAGGATAACGATATTTGTCCCCCACAAATACAGTCTGCTTATTTCTTGATAAGAAGTGATTTTCCTGTCATTTCTGCTGGCTGTTCCATTCCCATCATCTCGATTAAGGTTGGAGCGATGTCTGCTAAACATCCGCCTTCTCTTAATGTGTAAGCCGGGTCGTAATTTACAAGGATAAATGGAACTGGATTTGTTGTATGAGCTGTGTATGGTTCACCTGTTTCATAGTCAATTAACTGCTCGCAGTTTCCGTGGTCTGCACAGATAAACATCTGTCCATCTACTTCTTTTAATGCTGCTACAGCATTGCCAACGCAGGTATCTACAGTTTCTACTGCCTTAATTGCTGCTTCCTGTACTCCGGTATGGCCTACCATATCAGGGTTTGCGAAGTTGATGATGATGACATCATATTTGTCAGATTTGATTGCTTCTACAAGTTTTTCTCCAACTTCTGGAGCGCTCATCTCTGGCTGTAAGTCATAAGTTGCTACTGCTGGAGACTTAACAAGGATTCTGTCTTCGCCCTTATTAGGAACTTCTACACCACCGTTGAAGAAGAATGTTACATGAGCATATTTCTCTGTCTCTGCAAGACGAAGCTGTGTTAAGCCGTTTGCTGCAAGAAATTCTCCAAACGTGTTTGTGATTTCTTCTTTGTGGAATGCGATGATTTTCCCAGGGATTGTCTCATCATATTCTGTGAAGCAGACATAAGTTAATGGAAATACGCCATTTCTTCTCTCAAATCCTGTAAATTCAGGGTCACACATTGCACGAGTGATTTCTCTTGCACGGTCTGGACGGAAGTTGAAGAAGATAACGGAATCGTTTGCTTTTACTGTGCCTACTGGCTGTCCGTCTTTCTTGATTACTGTAGGGATAACGAACTCATCTGTCTTATCATTATCATAAGAAGCCTGAATTGCCTCTACTGCATCTGCTGCTTCATTACCTTCACCGTAAACTAAAGCAGCGTAAGCTTTTTCTACACGATCCCAACGGTTATCTCTGTCCATTGCATAGTAACGACCTTCGATAGATGCGATCTGGCCTACACCGATTTCTTTGATTTTTGTTTCTAATTCTTCGATAAATTCTTTACCAGATGTTGGAGCTGTGTCACGGCCATCTAAGAAACAGTGTACGCATACGTCTGTAAGCCCCTGTCTCTTTGCAAGCTCTAATAAAGCGTAAAGATGTGTGTTGTGGCTGTGTACACCACCATCGGATAATAATCCGTATAAATGAAGGGTAGAGTTATTCTTTTTACAATTCTCTACTGCTTCTAAAAATGCTTTATTATCAAAGAAGTCTCCATCCTTAATTGCTTTCGTGATTCTTGTAAGCTCCTGATATACGATACGTCCAGCACCCATGTTAAGGTGTCCAACTTCAGAGTTACCCATCTGTCCGTCTGGAAGTCCTACGGCAAGACCGCTGGCATTTCCTTTTACAAATGGACATTCTTCCATTAATTTATCGATATTTGGAGTGTTTGCCTCATATACAGCATTGGCTTCATGTCTGTCATTTAAACCAAAGCCATCCATAATTAATAGTACTGTAGGTTTTTTACTCATTTTATAATCTCCCGTTTAAAGTGTATACTAACTCTATAAAATAATACAAAAATAATCATATATTGCTATTGATATAATCCTGCAACATTTTATAGGATTGGTATAGTTGACCCGCGGAGAAATGTCCGCGGGTTACTATTTTCGTGATTCAAATATGGAATCTATTATTTATTGTAGTTTACGATCTGACCAAAATCAGCCTTTAAGGAAGCTCCGCCAACAAGTCCGCCGTCAATATCTGCCTGAGCAAATAAGTCTGGAGCTGTCTTAGCGTTTACGCTTCCGCCGTACTGAATACGGATTGCAGCTGCTGTTGCATCATCATAGATTTCAGCGATACATTTACGAATCTCTGCACAAACTTCCTGAGCCTGCTCTGTTGTAGCAGTCTTTCCTGTTCCGATTGCCCAGATTGGCTCGTAAGCGATAACTGCTGTCTTAGCCTGATCTGCTGTTACATTTAAGAAACCAACTTTAACCTGCTGACGGATAAAGTCCATTGTAACACCCTGTTCTCTCTGCTCTAATGTTTCTCCACAGCACATGATTGGTGTGATGCCATGTTCGAAAGCCTTTAACATCTTCTTGTTAACTGTTTCATTTGTCTCTGCGAAGTATTCTCTTCTTTCAGAATGTCCGAGAACAACGTATTTTACTCCAGCATCTACTAACATAGCAGGAGAAATCTCACCAGTGTAAGCACCGCTCTCTTCATAGTACATATTCTCTGCACCAATTGCGATGTTAGAACCTTTTGCAGCTTCCATAGCTGGGATAATGTCGATTGCTGGTACGCAGAATACTACGTCAACATCTTCATTCGCACAAAGTGGTTTTAACATATTTACTAACTCAACTGCCTCACTAGGAGTTTTATTCATTTTCCAGTTACCTGCTACAATTTTCTTACGCATAACAAATTCCCCTTTATTATATATTTATGATGTTAGGGTCAAAAGGTATTCTGACCCTAACTGATGTCACGAATTACTCTGTAGCTAACGCTACTCCCGTAATTCTGAAATTATTTATCGTTTGCTGCTGCAACACCTGGTAATTCTTTACCTTCTAAGAACTCAAGAGAAGCTCCGCCACCTGTAGAAATGTGGCTCATCTTGTCACCATATCCAAGCTGGTTAACTGCTGCTGCGGAATCTCCGCCACCAATGATTGTTGTAGCATCTGTCTCAGCAAGTGCTGCTGCAACTGCCTTTGTACCTGCTGCAAGGATTGGGTTTTCGAATACACCCATAGGTCCATTCCAAACAACTGTTTTAGCTGTCTTTACTGCCTCTGCGTATAATTCGATTGTCTTAGGTCCAATATCGCAAGCTTCTTTGTCTGCTGCCATAGCGTCTGCATCGTATACATATGTTGGGATTTCAGCATCGATTGGGTTAGGGAAAGCATCTACCATTACAGAGTCAACTGGAAGAAGTAACTTCTTGCCAAGGCTTTCTGCTTTTTCCATCATTTCTTTACAGTAATCAATCTTTGTCTCGTCAACTAAAGAGTTACCGATTTCATATCCTTTTGCTTTTAAGAATGTGTAAGCCATACCACCACCGATGATGAGTGTGTCACACTTCTCAAGTAAGTTAGAGATAACGTTTAACTTATCTGCAACTTTTGCTCCACCAAGGATAGCAACGAAAGGACGTACTGGGTTCTCTACAGCATTGCCTAAGAAATCGATTTCTTTCTGCATTAAGTATCCAACTACTGCTGTGTCTACTAAAGAAGCAACACCTACGTTAGAGCAGTGAGCTCTGTGAGCTGTACCGAATGCATCATTTACGAATACATCACAGATAGAAGCAAGGTCTTTGGAGAATTCTTCTCCACACTTTGTCTCTTCTTTGCGGAAACGAGTGTTCTCAAGTAAGATAACATCTCCGTCTTTCATAGCTTCTACTGCAGCTTTTGCGTTTGGTCCAACAACTTCACGGTCTGCTGCAAATTTTACTTCCTGTCCAAGAAGCTCAGATAAACGAGCTGCTACTGGAGCTAAAGTCTTTGTTGTGTAATCTTCTTCTGTTTTTACTTTACCTAAGTGAGAGCAAAGAATTACTTTACCGCCGTCTGCGATTAACTTCTTGATTGTTGGAAGTGCAGCTACAAGACGGTTCTCGTCTGTGATCTTACCATCTTTTAATGGAACGTTGAAGTCACATCTGCAAAGAACTCTAAGTCCTTTTACATTAATATCGTCTACAGATTTTTTATTTAAACCCATGTTGGAATTCCTCCTAAATTATATTCAATGTAGTCTGAAGAATAAACTTGATTGCAAGACAGAACTGTCATGCTTCTACAAAGAAATCCTCAAATACATTATTCAAAAAACAAACAAAGGCCCGGTCCCACGAGACCGGACCCATGTTTGAGTCTTATATTCTTAAATATATACTAATACTATCGCTTAAATTATGCTAATTCTGCAAAGTATTTGATTGTACGAACCATCTGAGATGTGTAGCTGTTTTCGTTATCGTACCATGAAACAACCTGTACTTCGTATAAATCATCTGCAACTTTGTTAACCATTGTCTGAGTTGCATCGAATAAAGAACCAAATCTCATTCCTACGATATCAGAAGAAACGATTTCATCTTCGTTGTAACCGAAAGATTCGTTAGCTGCTGCTTTCATAGCTGCATTGATTCCTTCAACTGTTACGTCAGCACCTTTAACAACTGCTGTTAAGATTGTTGTAGATCCTGTAGGTGTTGGAACACGCTGAGCAGATCCGATTAACTTACCGTTTAATTCTGGGATAACAAGACCGATTGCCTTAGCAGCACCTGTGCTGTTAGGAACGATGTTAACTGCTGCTGCACGAGATCTTCTTAAGTCACCTTTACGCTGTGGTCCGTCAAGAGTCATCTGGTCACCTGTGTAAGCGTGAATTGTACACATGATACCACTCTGGATTGGAGCGTATTTGTTAAGAGCGTCAGCCATAGGAGCTAAACAGTTTGTTGTACAAGAAGCTGCAGAGATAATTGTATCTTCTGGTTTTAATACTGTATGGTTTGTATTGTAAACAACTGTTGGAAGGTCGTTTCCAGCAGGAGCGGAAATAACAACTTTCTTAGCACCAGCATTGATATGAGCCTGAGCTTTTTCTTTGCTTGTGTAGAATCCAGAACACTCAAGAACTACGTCAACACCGATTTCTCCCCATGGGCAATTGTTTGCATCTGGGAAAGCGTAGATTTTGATTTCCTGTCCGTCAACTGTGATGGAATCTTCTCCAGCTTTTACTGTAGCTGCTTTCTCATATGTTCCCTGAGAAGAGTCATATTTTAATAAGTGCGCAAGCATCTTAGGGCTTGTTAAATCGTTGATAGCTACTACTTCATAGCCTTCTGCACCAAACATCTGTCTGAAAGCTAAACGACCGATACGGCCAAATCCATTAATTGCAACTTTTACTGCCATGGTAATTCCTCCTAAGTTTTAGATATTTCTTTGACATTAAAGTTCGCAGGAAATATGCCCTCCTGCGCTGTGATTTGACTTCCCCTGTCAAATCCTTAACTATTTTACCTAATTATTGCCAAGATTTCAAGTAGTATTTTGCATAAAATTATAGATTTTTTTTCATCACTTTTATGCTATTATGATATTGTTGCCATTTTTCCTGCAAGTATACAGAACTTTTGGCCTTAAATTACAATTTTTTACCCTTATTTTAAATATGCAGAAAAATACAAATGCAAATTTTTACCAGAAAGGAAATACGGTTATGATTTACACAGACACACATCTTCACTCCTCTTTTTCTTCCGATTCAGACACACCGATGGAACTGATGATCAAACAGGGCATCCGTCTCGGAATGAAAACGTTGTGCTTTACCGAACATTACGATCCCTGCTATCCGGACACTCCTGATGGTCTGGACTTCCTTTTAGATTTTGAAAATTATAAAAAGACTCTTTTTACTCTCAAGGAAAAGTATGCCTCACAAATCGAGATTTTATACGGACTTGAACTCGGCGTGCAGCCGCATCTTGGGCAGACACTCGCTAACTTTTATAAAAAATATGGCAATGATTTTGATTTTATCATCAATTCCTGCCATATCGTAAATGGAATGGATCCTTATTATGGAACTTATTTTAAGGAAATGGGTGCAACCCGCGGGCTTATGAACTACTTTGAAACGATTCTTGCAAATTTAAAAGTTTTTCCACACTATCAGTCTGTCGGTCATCTTGATTATGTCTGCCGCTACCTGCCAGAGTCTTCACAGACATTCTTTTATGACCATTTTACAGATGTTCTTGATGAAATTCTTATTGAAATCATTGAAAGGAATCGTGCTCTTGAGGTAAACACGGCAGGTCTTAAGTATGGACTTGACTGGCCAAATCCTGATATTTCTATTTTGAGAAGATACCGGGAGCTTGGCGGGGAACTTATCACGATTGGAAGTGATGCACATCAGCCGGAGCATATGGCGTGGGAGTTTGATCATGTGCCTGCTATTCTCCATAGGGCTGGTTTCCATCATTATGTAGTGTTTAAGGGGAAGAAACCGGTGTTTTATGATATTTAAAATGCTGACGCAACTAAAAAAGGATATAACTAGCAGCTGTTCTATAGTCGCTGCGCTTAAAATGCTCAACCGCATCTTAAGCTTGCTCCGAAGCCACATCTGCTAGTTATATCCTTTTTTAGTTGCTGACTTTGAATATCATAAAGTATTGTTTCTTCTCAAATAATCTCTTAAAACAAATCCAGCATATTATCAAGATATATTGCTTCTCTGATATGTATCTGATATTCTGGCTTAACCATATAATAAAGCAGGAATTCCAGCACCAATGCACTGCCAAGTCCCCGTCCTTCAATTTTGAAATTCGAAAATCCCATTGGCAGATAGCTGTTTTGGATATCCTCTATCCCGATAAATCCTGAATTCTTCATTGCTTTTGAAAAGCGGTATCCTTGTTCCGCATTCGGCGCAGTACAGTGATGTTCCGGGCAGTGCTCTCCCAGATTCTTCCTGCTCACTGCCTCATAGCAGCGTTTTCTATCCTTACAGCCAAACCAGCAGCATTCGTTACAGAGGAATTCTACTTTGTCTTTTTCTGTTTGCGTCAGGGTATTTAACTGCTCAAAAGACTTATTCAGACGAAAATCTGGGACAACATACCGAAACTCTTCTCTTTTTACTTCTTTTAAAAAGTCCTGAAAATTTGTCAGGACTTTTGTTGTTGATGAGACAAAGTAAAGGTTAGGATAGTTCTTTTTTAAATATTCTAATAAATCATAAAGTCCTTTTTTTATTTCAATAGGATGAGTCTTGAAATATTCATTTCTTAATTGTTCTCGATAATCCTTGATTTTTTGATAAGGATAATCTTCACCAAAAACACTATAATAATATTCTTTAGAAGTTTTTTCATTACTTCCTATTAAATGAACAAACATATCGTCCGTAATCTTATATCCAAATTTTTCATGCGATGTTTTAACAAGCATATTCCCTACGGGTTCGGTATCAATCATTAAACCATCCATATCAAAAATAACTGCATTCAATTCTAACATACTACTCTCTCACTTTCTTTGGCATTCTAAAGAAAAGTGTCACCACAAAAGCAATTGTAATTCCTGCAAACAAGAAAAGATAAAAAGCACTCATGGAATAAGCATCAATAATTCTTCCACCAATTAATTGGAAAAGCATTGCTCCTACTCCTTTTCCAAGCATTGCTTGAATTCCATATGCTGTAGAGACATATTCTTCTTTTACTAAAACCATAACTAATCTTACCGTAATCATGGTAAAGAGTACAGTAGAAAAACCTTTAAATATAAAAACATAAATAATCATATTAACTGATGGTAGCATTGCATACCAAGCAAAGTTGATCATTGACATAATGACTGCAAACATCATGATATAACGATAAGGAATCTTTTTAATAATATAATCTGTAGCAAGAATCATTGGTATTTCGAATAATGTCGCAAAAAGTTGGTAGGTTCCTACCTGAGAAGCTGTTCCTCCTTGGGATTTAATAAAGATTGATAAATAGTTAAAGTTTGTTGAACATGCTCCCCAAAAGAAAAAGGAAATCACTAGAAAGAGCATAAATGGTATATTATGAACAAGCTCTTTCATAACAAATGGCTTGAATAATTCAATT
>OGPE01001452.1_pt1 | contig 15261 bp, 10 predicted proteins | sample 1552881 | NCBI WGS metagenome assembly OGPE01 (sample SAMEA2580236, study PRJEB22360) | human gut metagenome | biome: human gut; feature: human-associated habitat; material: faeces | place: Denmark | collected 2008/2010 | reverse complement strand
GGCGGCCTCCAGGGGATGCACAACCGGGACGACTCCATCCTCTCCTTCGCCCGGTGCTGCTTCACCTATGCCCTGGAGGTGGGCCAGGACGTGTGGTTCTCCTCCAAGGATACCATCTCCAAGGACTACGACCAGACCTTCAAGCTGCTGTTTCAGAAGGTGTACGACGAGGAGTACCGGACGGCCTTTGAAAAGGCGGGTCTCACCTATCGCTACGCCCTCATCGACGACGTGGCGGCCAAGGTCATCCGCTCCCCCGGCGGCATCATCTGGGCCTGCAAGAATTACGACGGCGACGTAATGAGCGACCTCATCGCCGCCGCCTGCTGGACCATGGCGAACTGGCGATAGACGAAGCTGACGCCATGCACCACGCCGGCCCGGGCGGCAAGCGCCACCAGCTCCCGCGCCTCCTCCGCCGTCATACACAGCGGCTTTTCCGAGAAGACGTGCAGCCCGGCGGCGAGGATCTGCCGGTTAATCTGGGCATGCAGATGGTTCGGCGTACAGTTATGCACCACCTGCAGCCCCGGATGGGCCAGCAGCGCCTCCACGCTGTCGTAGGCATGGGCAATGTTCAGCGCCTGCGCCTTGCGCTGCGCCGCCTCAAGGCGGCTGTCGCACAGCGCCACGACCTCGACATCTCCCAGCCGCCGCAGCGCCTCCAGATGCGCCGGGCCAATAAACCCTGCCCCGATTATCGCAACCTGAATCATGTTATTCCCTCCCGCCGGCGGCAAAGTCATCGAAGGCCCATCCGGCAACGGGAATGATATGGCGGCGGATAAACTCGCTGCCCTCGCGCGCGCCGGTCTCGGCGTCCTTCAGGCAGCACTCCCACTCCAGCACCGCCCAGCCGTCAAAATCATATTCGGTCAGCTTACTGAACACCCCTTTGAAGTCGATCTGCCCGTCGCCAGGAGAGCGGAAACGCCCGGCCCGCTGCTGCCAGGGCTGGTATCCGCCATAGACGCCATTGCGCCCGTTGCGACGAAATTCGGCGTCCTTGACGTGAAACGCTTTAATACGCGAGTGATAGATATCGATATAGGTCAGATAGTCCATCTGCTGCAGATGCAGGTGGCTCGGGTCATAGAGCATATTGCAGCGCGGATGGTTATCCACCAGCGCGAGAAAACGCTCAAAGGTCACGCCATCGTGCAGATCTTCGCCGGGGTGGATCTCATAGCAGACATCGACGCCCTGTTCGTCGAAGTGGTCCAGCAGCGGCCGCCAGCGCCGGGCCAGCTCGGCAAAGGCCTCATCCAGAAGCGGCTGATTGTGCGGCGGCCACGGATAAAAAAAGGGCCATGCCAGCGCCCCGGAAAAGGTCGCATGGGCCTTCAGCCCCAGACGGCCGGAGGCCACTGCCGCCTGGCGCACTTTCTCCACCGCCCAGCGCTGGCGCGCCTGCGGATCGCCATGTAACGCGGCTGGGGCAAAGGCGTCAAACGCCGCGTCATACGCCGGATGCACCGCCACCAGTTGCCCTTCAAGATGAGTGGACAGCTCGCTGATGACCAGCCCATGCTCCGCCAGGGTGCCGCGGACCTCGTCGCAGTAGGTCTGGCTCGCCGCCGCCCGCTCGACATCGAAAATCGCCGGGTGGTTGCAGGGGATCTGCAATGCCTTGTACCTCAGGCCGGCGGCCCACTGCGCCATCCCCGCCAGGGTGTTGAACGGCGCCTGCGGGCCGATAAACTGCGCCAGAAAAATGCCCGGTCCCTTAATCGTTTTCATACCCCCTCCTGAAAAATTAGTGCGGCTCTTTCTCGTTGTACTGGAAAGAGAAAAGGAAAATCAGCGCGATAACCGCGGCGGCCACCGCCGGGATCCACCAGAAGGTCACCCAGGCCTGCGGCACGCTCTGGCCGGCCACCAGATGGTTATACAGCGCGCCGGAGATCTGCGAGCCCAGCAGCATGCCGATCCCGTAGGTGAACATCACAATCATGCTCTGCGCCTGGCCTTTGACCTTCTCGCCCGCCACGCGGTCGGTGTAGATAAAACCGACGACAAAGAAAAAGTCATAGCACACGCCGTGCAGCAAAATGCCCAGATAGAGCAGGAAGCGCCCCTCTTCGCTGACCCCGAGGGCAAAAAAGGCGTAGCGGACAAACCACGCCGCCATGCCGATGAGCAGCATATATTTCACCCCGAGGCGACGGAACAGCAGCGGGATCACCAGCATAAAGACGATCTCTGACATCTGGCCGAACGACATCGCGGTGCTGACATCCTTGACGCCGGCATCCGCCAGATACGACGCGGTATAGGCGTAATAGGTGCCTAACGGCACGGAAATTAAGGTGGCGCAGAGGGAGAAAATCAGGAAGTGACGGGTTTTCAGCAGCGCGAAGGCGTCCGCGCACAGCAGATCGCGAAACTGCACCGGCATGCCTTTGGCCGGCGCCGGGGTATGGGGCAGCGTCAGGCTGTAGATCGCCAGCGCCACCGAACAGAGCGCCGCCACGGTGAAGATGCCGGTGGTATCAGAGATGCCGGTCACCCCGATGCAGATCCCGGCGATAATCCAGCCGATGGTGCCGAACACGCGGACCACCGGGAAGGTTTTATCGATATTGGCCAGGCTGTGGAACGCAATATTGTTGGTCAGCGCCAGGGTCGGCATATAGCACAGCGTATAGCCGAACAGCAGGCCAATCAGCAGGGCGCCGTTCTGCGCCACCAGCGCCTGGGGGACAAACCACAGGATCGCCGCCCCGGCCAGGTGCATCACCGCCATCACCTTCTGCGAGGCGAAAAAGCGGTCCACCAGCATCCCCAGCACAAAGGGGGACAGGATGGAGGCGATCGGCCCGGCGGAGAACGCATCGCCGATCAGCAGTGACATCTCATAGCGGGTCATCACCAGCCCCAGGGTCACCGACCAGCTGCCCCAGATAAAGAACTGCATAAACATCATTAACGACAACCGCGGCACCAGAAAACGGTGGCTCACGCGGACACTTTCCCGACCTTCTGTTGTTGTGACCATGTTGCTCGCCCTCAGAAAAGTAATCGATTACAAAATCGCTCAACACAAAAGTAATCGATTACAAAAAGAAGATCGCCAGACAAATTCCCCACCTGCGAAGAGGATCACAATAAAAAGGCAGGCAGCCCCGCCGGACGGCGGGGCGTCTCGCTTACGCCGGGCGGCGCAGCAGTTTGAAGGCGATAAACAGGAACAGGATCCACACCGGCAGCAGGATTGCCGACAGGCGCATGCCGTCGATAGTGCACATCAGCACCAGAATCAACCCAAGGAAAGCAATGCAGAAGTAGTTGCTGGCGGGCGCCAGCAGCGCTTTGAACTTCGATTCACGCCCTTTGCGGCGCTGGGCGGCACGGAACTTCAGGTGCGCCATACAGATCATGATCCAGTTCAGGAGCAGCGTCGCCACCACCAGGGCCATCAGCAGCCCCAGCGCTTCATGCGGCAGCAGGTAGTTCAGCACCACCACCAGCGAGGTAATGACGCCTGACAGCAGCAGCGAATTCACCGGCACGCCGCGTTTGCTGACGCGGGCGAGGAACGTCGGCGCATTGCCCTGCACCGACAGGCCGAACAGCATCCGGCTGTTGGAGTACACACCGCTGTTATAGACCGACAGCGAGGCCACCAGAATGACGAAGTTCAGCGCGGAGGCCACCATGTTGCTGTCGAGATGATGGAAAATCATCACAAACGGGCTGCTGTCGGATTTGATCTCCACCCACGGGTAGAGCGCCAGCAGCACCACCAGCGAACCGATATAGAACAGCAGGATACGATAAACCACCTGGTTCACCGCTTTCGGGATGCTCTTTTCCGGGTTTTGCGCTTCGGCGGCGGTGATGCCGATAAGTTCCAGCCCGCCGAAGGAGAACATAATCACCGCCAGCGACAGAATAAGACCGTGCCAGCCGGTGGCGAGGAAGCCGCCGTGTTTCCACAGGTTGTCGAACCCGGCTTTGCTGCCGCCGTGGCCGCCAAACAGCATCCACAGGCCAAAGGCAATCATGCCGATAATCGCCAGCACCTTAATCAGTGCGAACCAGAACTCCGCTTCGCCATACAGACGGACGTTGACCAGGTTGACGGCGTTAATAATGAGGAAGAAGGCCGCCGCCCAAACCCAGGTGGGCACGTCGGGGAGCCAGTACTGCATGTAGATCCCGGCGGCGGTCAGTTCCGCCATCCCTACCAGCACGAACATCACCCAGTAGTTCCAGCCGGACAGGAAACCAGCGAACGGGCCCCAGTATTTGTAGGCAAAGTGGGCAAAGGAGCCGGATACTGGCTCTTCCACCACCATCTCGCCCAGCTGGCGCATGATCAGAAAAGCGACAATCCCGGCCACGGCGTAGCCCAATAAGACCGCCGGGCCAGCCATTTGAATCGCAGGACCAATGCCAAGAAACAGGCCGGTACCAATCGCGCCGCCAAGGGCGATAAGTTGAATGTGTCGGTTCTGTAAACCGCGATGAAGCGTCGGGCCGCTCTCTTCTACGGCATCCGACGACGTTGACGCGTCTTTCACGTCGTTCCCCTGTGTGTTTTTGTGAAGGGGCACCTTTTATCACTTAGGGGGAATTGTCGCAAGTTGCGCGGGGCGAGCGTCAGCCGCCCGCCCCGCTTTTTTAGCGTCAGAAGTCGTAGCTCATTGAGACGCGCACGGTACGCGGATCGCCTTCGAACAGATAGGTACCGGTATCGTCAATGCCAGACCAGTACTTCTCGTTGGTCACGTTGGTCACCCCGACGCGCCAGGTCATTTCGTTCTGGTCGGCGTTCAGGCGCATACGATAGCGCAGGCCTAAATCCAGGGTGGTGTAGCTATCCAGCTTCTTGGTATTGGCCGCATCGGCATACTGCGACCCGCTATGATTGACGCGCGCGGTGGCGGTCAGGCCTTCCACCGGCTTGATATCATACTCGGCGCCGAGCACCGCGTAGAAGTTAGCCACCCCGATGGCATCTTTACCGTCGGTTGCGCCTTTAGCGGTTTTAGTCTGTTTGGCATCCAGCCACACCGTACTGGCGTTAAGACGCAGCCCCAGCATCGGCTCGCCGAAGACGTTCATCTCTACGCCGCGGTTACGCTGCTCGCCGTCGAGGCCGTAATTGCCAGCGGTATCGGAAATAGCGTTCGGTTTTTTGATTTCAAACAGCGCCAGCGATCCGCCGATCGTTCCGTAGTCGATCTTGACGCCCACTTCGTCCTGCTTCGAGTGCGCGATCCCGGTACTCTGCCCGGCATTGGCCGCCGTCGTCGGTGCCACAGAGCCCGGCTGCAGCGCTTCGGTATGGTTAGCATACAGCGACAGCTGCTCCCACGGCTTGTACACCAGGCCAAACGTCGGCATCCAGCGGCTTTGGGTATAACGCGAAGAAGTATCTTCCAGCCCGGTGGCGTTGCTGTAGTTGCGCACAACCACTTTCTGATGACGAGCGGCGGCGGTAAACAGCACTTTATCGTTAAAGAAGCCGAGGGTATCACTCAGCAGCCAGCCCTGCGTACGGCTGCGCGAGGTGACCAGCGGATCGTGGTAGTTACCGCCAAAATAGGCGTTATCCGGCATCGCCACATCACGGTTGTCATAGATATTGGTGGTCGGATTCTTCGCCGACATCCGCCAGGCGGTAGCATCGGTATGCACCTGTGCCGCATAGCCGAGGTTCACCTTATGCGAAATCGCGCCGGTATTGAAATCGCCGCGTACCCCGCCCATGCCGCTGATCGCGTCAATAATGCGGTTAGTATCCAGGCGGCCCACCGTCGCATCGCCGTTTTTATTCAGAAGCTTCGGCGCGCTGTAGGTGCCAATTTCATGCGAATGCTGGCCGCCGAGGGCGCTGTATACCGTCCAGCTATCGGTCAGGTCATATTCTGCCTTCGCCATGCCGAATTCGCTTTCGATATCGCTATAGCCCCACTTCTGGCTGTAGTTTTTGCTGTTGTCCGGCAGCGCCGGAACGAAATCCACGCCGCTGATATTGACGCCCATCGTACCGCCGTGGAACGTTTTCTTCTGGTAGCCGAAATCGAGCGAGGAGCGGAAACGGTCGCCGCGGTAATCAAGCCCCAGCGAAGCCAGCGTAGTACGACGTTTATCATTATCGATAGCGCCTTCACCCTCGCGATGCACCAGGTTGACCCGGGCGCCGAACTGGTTGTTGTCGCCGAAACGGCGTCCCAGGTCGAGGGTGCCGCCCACCTGAGAATCAGAGGTATAGTCGACGCCAACGCGCGCGGTCGGCAGATCTTCCGCCCGTTTCGGCTCAAGGTTAATCATCCCGCCGACGCCGCTGCTGGCCGCACCGTTAAGCAGGCTGTTAGCTCCTTTGAAAATTTCAACGCGCTCCAGCATCTGGGTGTCCATCACCTGACGCGGCACCACGCCCGCCAGGCCGCCCATGGTCATGTCATCGCCATCGAGCTTAAACCCGCGGATTCGATAGGTCTCGGCGAAGTTGCCGTAGCCCTGTACGGCCTGCACGCCAGCGTCGTTACTGACGACATCGGCGATGGTTTTCGCCTGCTGATCCTGAATCAGCTTCGAGGTATAGCCGATAACGTTAAAAGGAACGTCCATCGCCTTTTGTTCGCCAAGCATCCCCAGACGGCCGCCGTGAGCGATCTGCCCGTCGAGGAATGCCGGAACCACCAGGTCGCCGCCGGATTTAAAATCGCTGGTTTCGTTAGCCTCGACGATGAGGGTCTCTTCGCCAAGTTGCTTCGCGGCGGCAGCGTCCGCGGCCATCGCCGTTTGACTGGCAGCGCCGATGGCTAAGGCCAGCAGCGTTTTACGCAGCGGGAAGGATGAATAGTGCGTGGTGTGCATAATTTGCCCCATGGATGAGGATAAATGAATCAAAGGGCCCGTCGCCGGACCCGTTATTTTTATTGCGCGTTCAGGTCAATGCGTACGACGCTGTCCGGGCCTTTTGTGGAGTGGTCTTTATTGAAGGGCTGTTTGACGGTGACAAATAGCGTCTGACCATCGGCGGAAAGCAGCAGGCTGTTGGGATTGGCCGGCAGCGCCCAGCTTTTCTTCAGCGTGTAGCGGCTGGCGTCAAGGCTGATAACCTTGCCGGATTCACGCTGCGAAATATAAATTTCGTGGCGTTTCTTATTGAACTGCACTGCCAGCGAATCGCCGACGTCGAGCTGTTTAAGCAGCTTGCCGCTGTGGATATCCAGCACCAGAGTGGTTTTCGCTTTCGAGTTATCAGTCACAAACAGGCGGCCGGTGTCGCTATCTTCGGCCATATTAAGCAGCAGCGCTGGCTTGTCGCCCAGCGGCTTCCAGCGCTGTTCAATGCGCTGGTTATGTGGGTTGATCACCAGAATTTCACCGCTGCCGTTAGCGGCGTACACGCGACCGGTTTGTGCGGAGTAGTGCAGGCCGGTCATCCATTTACCGGTATTTTTAATCCGTGTTTTCAGCTTCAGAGTGGTGGCGTCAACCACCCAGATTTGCGCCGGGTCGGCGACCGCACCAACGTAGAGAGTATTGTTCAGCAACAGCAGCTGGCGGGCCCCATAAGGGCGACCTTTTTCATTGCGCTCGCTGAACAGCAGGCGGTTTTTTACCTTGCCGGTGGCGGTGTCGATAGCGCTGATGCCGCCGTCCAGCGAATTGCTGACATACAGCGTTTTACCCTCCGCAGAGAGCTGTAAAGCGAAGTTTTTCAGATCGGTGTGCGTCAGGCCGATGGTATTGAGGGTGTGCGGATCCAGTGTGTAGACCGCCCCGCCCTGCACATTTTTAAAGCCTTCGGCGCTGGCGACGTACAGCGCATCACCCTGCGGGCTTAACGCCATCTCGTACAGCCCTTCCGCTAGCTGGCGCTGCAGCGGTTGCGCCACGTTAGGGGCTGGCGAGTCGACAACCGGTTGGGAAACGGCAGAGGAATGAGGCGTCGCGCAGCCGCTTAACGCCGCGCTGATGGCCAGCGTCAACGTCGGAAGTGTGTATTTCATTGGATCAACCCTATAAAAAATCAATGACCCGATGGACGCGCAGCGGCCGATATTGTGTGTTTCCAGCCTGCTGTCTTTACGTCACCCTACGCCTTCGCGACTCTTAGTGAACGACTCACTGGCGCAGCTCGAACCTTGCCAAAATTACGAATGAAAAAGAGAATGAGAACTATACTCATTATCTAATGTCAAACAAGTCCTGGCGGGCAAAAAAGATAATCTGCTGATTTTTTTTACGGCAATGGCGGATAACGAGGGGAAGAAAGGATCCGCGAAGGGAAAAAGAGTCCCGGAAGCGAGGCAGTGCCCCCTCCCGGTTTCAGGGCCAGAAGGCGCAGGATGTGTCGCCCATCTGGCGCAAAACGACAAATGCCTGCGCTATGTCGCTGAGCGGCGGTTAATAGCGCACCATCACCGACTTCAGCTCCGTATAATCATCGATAAACGCGCTGCCGAATTCGCGCCCGATGCCCGAGCCCTTCATGCCGCCGAACGGTACCGCCGGGTCGAGGAAGGTATGCATATTGACCCACACGATGCCGGCGTCAATCGCCTCCGAGTAGCGCAGCGCCTGGCGAATATTATCGGACCAGACGCTGGCCGCCAGGCCATATGGCGACGCATTGATCCGCGCCAGCGCCTCTTCTTCACTGCGATAGCCGATAAAGCTGCATACCGGACCGAAGGTCTCCTCGCGCATCAGGGTGCTCTCTTCGCTGCGGACTTTGACCGCAGTCGGCTGCAGGAAATACCCCTCTCCCGGCAGCGCTTCGCCGCCGCAGACGATGGTATCCCCCTCGTCGCGCGCGGTCTGGATCAGTTTGAGCACTTTCTCGTACTGCTGGCGGTTGGCCAGCGGCCCCATCAGCGTCTGTTCATCCAGCGGCGATCCCGGCGCGAAGGCGCTGAGCTTGTCTTTCAGCAGCGCCAGCACTGCATCCAGTTTGCCCTGCGGCAGATAAAAACGCTCCGCAGCGGCGCAAATCTGCCCCTGGTTCAGGTAGCCGGCTTCAATAATGCCGTTGACCATCGCCTCCGGCGTCAGGTCATCGAGGAACAGCGCGGCGTTTTTGCCCCCCAGTTCAAGGGTCACCCGTTTACCTGACGCGCAGGCCGACTGCTGGACTTTTTCACCGGTGGCCACCGAGCCGGTGAAGCTCACCTTGGCGCAGGCCGGATGCGTCATCAGCCGCTGGGCAATCTCGCCGCCGGTGCCGTTGACCACGTTAATCACCCCATCCGGGATACCCACCGCTTTCGCCAGCTCCGCCACGCGCAGCAGCGTCAGCGGCGTATACTCGCTCGGTTTGAGGACGATGGTGCAGCCGCAGACCAGGGCCGCCGCCAGCTTCCAGATGGCAATCATGATGGAGAAGTTCCACGGCACGATGCCGACCACCACCCCCAGCGGCTGGCGGCGGGTGAAGGCGGTATATTTCTCACCGTTCATGGAGGGGAGCGAGACATCCAGCGTTTCGCCGGTGACTTTCCCCGCCCAGCCGGCGAAGTAGCGCAAAAACGCCACCGATTGATCCAGCTCCAACATCCGCGCCAGCATGATGGTCTTGCCGGAGCAGAGACTTTCCAGCTGCGCCAGCGCTTCGCGATGCTCAGCCAGGGCATCCGCCAGCTTCAACAGCAGCGTACCGCGCGCCAGCGTCGGCATCTCACGCCACTGACTGAACGCCTGGCGGGCGCTCTCCATGACGCGATCCGCCTGATCCACATCCGCTGCCGTCACCTCAGCAATTGCCTGACCGGTGGCCGGGTTAACCACCGCGAACGGCGCGCCGTGGCCCGCCTCACGTTGACCGGCAATAAACTGCCCGTGTGGCTGGCGTAAAAAGGCGGTCACTTCCGCCAGTAAGGTTATCTCGCTCATCGTCAGCACCCGTTTTTTTAGCAAAGTTGGCCTATCACAGCACGGTTGCTCTGCGCCGCCCATCGTTCTAAAGAACGTCATTCTTCCGGACGATATTCAACGCCCGCATGGCGTGCTGTGATGAGGACCTTGAGCCAGGCAAGACCACAGGGTAACGCGATGAACATTAAAATCGATGCGCTGAACTACTACGGCGCGACGAAGAAATACCACCTCCATTTCCCGGCGCTGCGGGAAGATATTGAAGCCGACGTGGTGATTATCGGCGGCGGCTTCTCGGGGATTAACACCGCCCTTGAGCTGGCGGAACAGGGTATCACCAACGTGGTGGTGCTGGAGGCGCGCCATCTTGGCTACGGCGGTACCGGGCGCAACGGCGGCCAGGTGATGGCCGGTATCGGTCACGACATCGAAGCGGTGAAAAAGCACGTCGGCAAAGAGGGGCTGGAGACGCTGTTTAAAATCGCCAACCTCGGCGCGGGCATCATTCGCGAACGCATCCGCAAATACCATATCGACGCCGATTTCGTCCCCGGCTACGGCTATCTCGCCTATAACCAGCGGCAGCTCAAAACGCTGCGCCAGTGGGAGAAGGAGTTTAAAGCCGCTACCCCGGATGAAGAAATCGAACTGTATACCGGCAAAGAGGTGCAGCAGGTGGTTGGCTCCGAGGTCTACTGCGGCGCGCTGAAACATATGGGCGGCGGGCAGATCCATTCGCTCAATATGCTGCTCGGTTCGGCGCAGGCCGCCCATTCGCTGGGGGTAAAGATCTTCGAATCCTCGCCAGTGGTGGAGGTGAATTACGGCAAACAGGTGCGGGTACGCACCGCGATGGGCAGCGTCAAAGCCGCCAAACTACTGTGGGCCTGCGACAGCTTCCTCAACAATATGGAGCCGGAGATCTACAACAAGACGCTGGTGACCTACTCCTATCAGGTGTCAACCGAGCCCCTTTCCGATGAACTGATCGAGCGCATCAGCCCACTGCGCGGCGCCTTCAGCGATATTCGCCCGGTGATTAACTACTACCGCGTCACCCGGGAAAATCGCCTGTTGTTCGGCAGCGCGACTCGCTTTGTGGAATATACGCCGAACGATTTCGCCGCCTGGAATCGCACCCTGCTGGCGGAGGTCTTCCCCTATCTGAAGGATGTGAAGATCGATTTCGCCTGGGGCGGGCCGATGGCCTGTAGCGCCAACCTGTTCCCGCAGATCGGCACCCTACGCGATCACAACAACGTCTTTTACGTCCAGGGGTACTCCGGCTTCGGCGTCACCCCGTCGCACATCGTGTGCAAAATCCTCGCCGAAGGGATCAACGGCGGTTCCGACCGCTATCGCCTGCTGAGCAGCATCCCCCACGCGACCATCCACGGCCGTGACAGCCTGCGCTTGCTATTAGTCACAGCCGGAAAATTGATGCATCAAACCACCGGTTTCTGGAAAGGCCGGAGTTAACCAGGAGAACGCTATGCACGCTTTTAAACTTAAACACCCGGTACCTGACCTGCAGCCGATAGGCAGCGTCAGCCTGCTCGGCGCGACGCCGACCGCGGGAGACCCGCAGGTGGCCGGGGCGATGATCTACGGCGAGCCGCAGGACGCCTTTACCTGCGGACTGTTTTCGTCCACTGAGGGGAGCTTTACCATGACCTATCCGTTTACCGAGCATGCCACCGTGCTGGAAGGCGAAGTGGAGCTGACCGTCGCCGGTGGCGAGCCGCAGCGCTTTGCGCCGGGCGACAGCTGGTTTGTTAAACAGGGCACCGAAGTGGAGTGGAAAATCCTGACGCCGCGCTTTGTGAAGCACTACCTGGCGAACGTCGAGACGCGCTAACACGCTGATAATGCCCGGCGGCGCAGGGAGCGCACAGGGGGACCCGGAGGCGGCGCATTGCGCCTTCTCCGGGCTACCAAATCGCACAGCGCTGTAGCCCCGGTAAGCAGCAGCGCCACCGGGGGTTTTGAGGCCGCCAACACCGGCGTTTCAGTCAGCATGGTGAATAAATTAAAGGCAGGCCGCACGGACCGTAGGCCGGATAAGGCGCAGCCGCCATCCGGCAGAAATACGCGCAACGTGGCAAGACGGATGGCCCCGGTTTTCGGGGTCATGTTGTTTATCCACCGCGACATTCATCGACTGCGTCACAGAATCATGCGCCGCCCTCCACCTTCCGGACGATATTCATTGAGCAGGATGCCCGCCTAAATTATGACTATCCGGGAGTGGCGCTGGCTATTCCCTGCCCTACCCCATTATTGTGCAGAGGTTGACTATGTTTAGTAACAGACTCGCCAGCCATCTTGAGCGCGGCGTCGTCGGCTTCCCGACCACCCTCGCCAGCTCCGTCGGGCTGATCATGGCCAGCCCGGTGATCCTGACGGTCACCAGCGGCTTCGGCATGGGCGGCGATACCTTCGCGCTGGCGGTGCTGCTGGCCTTTATTATGATGCAGGCGCAGGTCACCACCTTTGCCGAGGCGGCGACGCTCATTCCTACCACCGGTTCGGTGTACGACTATATCTCCTGCGGCATGGGCCGCTTCTTCGCCATCACCGGCGCGCTGTGCGCCTATCTGATCGTCCATATTTTCGCCGGGACGGCGGAGACGATCCTGGCGGGCATTATGGCGCTGGTGAACTTCGAATCGATCAACGCTCAGATGGCCGCCCACCAGAACACCTGGATGGTGGGTGTCGGCATGGTGGTGATTTTCGGCTTGCTCAACGCCATCGGCGTGGAAATCTTCGGCAAGGTCGAAGTGGTGCTGACCTTCGGCATGTGGACCACACTGACTATTTTCGGCCTGTGTGGCATTTTTATGGCGCCGGTGACTCATCTTTCCGGCTGGTTCGGCACGCCGCTGAACATCAGCGATATCAACGGTCTGTTCGGCTATATCGGCATGGCGATGTTTATGTTCGTCGGCTGCGAACTGGTGACGCCGATGGCGCCGGAGATTAAACAGGCCCACCGCACTATTCCGCGGGCGATGGCGCTGGGCCTGCTGGGAGTCGCCAGCTGCATGTTTATCTACGGCGCGGCGATCAACCGCCAGGTGGAGAATACCGTGCTCGACGCGGCCAACAACGTCCATCTGCTGGATACACCGATGGCGATCCCGGCCTTCGCCGAACGGGTGATGGGCCACGCCGGCCAGTACTGGTTGGGGGTCGGGCTGCTGCTGGCCGGCTGCGCCACCATCAATACGCTGATGGCCGCCGTGCCGCGTATTATCTACGGCATGGCACTGGACGGCGCGCTGCCCCGCTTCCTGACCTGGCTGCACCCGCGCTTTAAGACGCCGGTGATCGCCATTGCCATCGGGGTGGCGATCCCCTGCCTGCACGCCTGGTATCTGAACGGCGATCTGGACCGCATCGTGCCGCTGATCCTCGCCGCGGTCTGCGCCTGGGGCGTCGCCTATCTGCTGGTGACGCTGTCGGTGGTGATGCTGCGCATTCGCCGCCCGGACCTGCCGCGCGCCTACCGCTCGCCGTGGTTCCCGCTGCCGCAGATTATCTCCAGCGTCGGGATCATCATCGCTATCGTCAATATCACGCCGCCCGGGATGGACAGCCGCCAGGTGCTGGTACCGTTCGGCATAATGCTCGGCCTGACCGCCGCTTACGCCCTGTTCTGGACGGTGTGTGTGCAGCGCGTCAATCCGTTCAAGCCGCTGGTAGTGGAAGAGGTGGTGGAGCGCGCCATCAACAATTATGAAAAACAGATCCGCGGGGAGATGACGCCAGATGTCCTCCGTCCCCTGGTTTGAGACGCCGTTAATGAACGCGGTGCAGCGCGATCTGGCGGGCTGGCCGTGCGAAAAGCTGAGCGAACGCAGCGCATTGCTGCGATTGAACGACGCCACCGCCGTGACCTTCAGCGTGCGTCAGAAGCGGCTGTTTATGGCCAGCATTCACAGCTGCGAGTTTGTCGTCGAGGGGCCGGTGACCCGGCCCGCTCGCGGTAACATTCGCGCCCATCAATCCGGCTGGTGGAAACGCCAGCCGATCCGCTTTATCGGCGGCAAAGGCAGCGAGGAACTCGCCAGCTATCTCAACGGTTTTCCTAATCTCCAGCAGACCTTAAGCGAGCTGGATTACCGCCGCTTTTCGCTGACCTTTGATAGTAGCGGCTGGCGCTGCAGCATTGAACCCTGGGCCGCCAGCGAAGTGGTCTGTAAAATGCCGCCGCTGCGCCGTTATCTGCGGCTGGAAGCGCAGCAGCGGATGCTGCTGCTCAGCGTGCTGGCGATGATTAATCAGGCGGTAAGTCAGTGGATGCGCGGTGGAATCGCAGAAGGGAAAGCATTGACTTCCCCGCCATCACAGCGGGGAAGCTGAGGCGTTTTATAGCAGACCAAACCGTTGCGCCAGCCGATCGAGAGCCAGCCTCTGGAACTGCGCAAACTCCGCCCGCGGCTGCGGCTGCTGAATAAATTCCAGCAGCGGATCCTGGACCTCGGTACGGATACCGCTCAGCGTTTCCATCACCGCCAGGCCGCAGAACGGCACGTAGGATTCGGCGTAGCCGCCCTCGTGCACCATCACCAGTTTCCCGCCGCACAGGCGATCCGCCGCCTGCTGGACCTGTTCGGTCATCGCCCGGAAGCTGTCGCTATGTAGCTGCATCCGCGCTAATGGATCCATGGCGTTGGCGTCATAGCCGCAGGCGATAATAATCAGCTCCGGCTCAAAACGCGCCAGCGCAGGAATGACGATAGTTTCCAGCGCATAGCGCCAGCTGTCATCCCCCGCCCCGGCCAGCAGCGGAATATTAATGTTGTAACCTTCGCCCGCGCCCACGCCGCGATCGTCCTCGCCGGCGTAGCCCGGCGGGAAGCAGCCGTCCTGATGCAAGGAGATAGTCAGTACGTCGTCGCGCTGCAGGTAGATATGCTGGGTGCCGTTGCCGTGGTGAACATCCCAGTCAATGATCGCCACCTTGCCCAGCCCCAGCTGCGCTTTCGCCCGCTCGACGGCAATGGGAATATTGGCGAGGAAACAAAATCCCATCGACTGGTCCGGCAGACAGTGGTGTCCGGGCGGGCGCGACAGCGAATAGGCATTATCCAGCTCCCCCTCCAGCACCGCTTCCACCGCCGCACAGGCCAGCCCGGCGGAAAGACAGGCGATTTCATAACTGCCCGGCCCCAGCGGCGCCTCTTTGCCGAGCATGCCACCGCCGTTATCGCTGATCGCCTTGAAGCGCTCCAGATAGCTGTCGGGGTGGATCCGCCGCAGGTCCTCAAGGCTCGCCGGCGCCGCGCTGCGCAGCGCCAGCTGCGGCGTCAGCCCGGAGACGTCCATCAGGTTTTTCATCCGCCGTTTGGTCTCCGGCGATTCAGCATGGCCGCCACCGGCGGGCGGCTGCACCCACCCGCCCACCGGCAGCGTCAC
>OGPE01001451.1_pt1 | contig 15264 bp, 7 predicted proteins | sample 1552881 | NCBI WGS metagenome assembly OGPE01 (sample SAMEA2580236, study PRJEB22360) | human gut metagenome | biome: human gut; feature: human-associated habitat; material: faeces | place: Denmark | collected 2008/2010 | reverse complement strand
GAGCCCCGGTACAGCCAGCTTACTGAAAACAACAGTCGCCTGCTGCCCCACATAATCCAAACCTAGATAACCGGATAGACCCGTGCCAAACAAGGTCAGCGCCAAACCGCTGACGACCTGGTTTGCCCGCAGGGTGACAGTCAGAAAAGCGTGTATCAGCGCCATCAATGAACCTGCCAGCAGCGCCATCCCAACACCACTTAGAAGACTGCCCGTCTGCTGAGCGGCAATGAACCCGGCACAGGCACCGACCAGCATCATCCCGTCCACACCCAGATTGGTAACACCAGCTCGCTCGGAAATCAGTTCACCCAGCGCAGCAAACAAAATAGGGGTACCGGCCGTAATAGAGGCAGCTAAAATTGAAATGAGCAATGTCTCATTCACTCTCTTCGCCTCCTTCATTTTTGATCAGGCGCAGCTGATAATTGGTAAAGATATCAGCGCCGACGACAAAGAATAAAATAGCTCCCTGCAGCATTGTTGCCACAGCCGAAGGAATCCCCAGTGTCTGCACCATAAACCCGCCGACATGGATAATCGCAAACAAAAAAGCTACTACGATAATCGCTGCCGGATGCAGCCGCGCCAGCCAGGCCACAATAATTGCCGTATAACCATAACCGGGACTGATACCCGGCTGCAGCTTGCCAACGATGCCGCTGACTTCAATCATGCCGCCCATCCCGCAGACAGCACCGCTTAGCAGCATCACCAGCAAAACATTTCTGGGAATATTGATCCCGGCATAACGGGCAGCCGTAGGATTGGAACCAATAACAAGTGTCTCGTAGCCCCAGCGGGAATCACGAAAAACTACTGCCAGAACTGCCGCTAAAACAAATACAATAATGATACCGGCATGTACGCGCAGATCTCCGAAAGAGGGCAGCAAAGCCGACTCGCTGAAGGCCGCTGTCAAAGGAAAATTCAAGCCCTTAGGATCACGCCACGCACCATAGACCAGATAATTGACCCATAAAATTGCAATATAATTCATCATCAGCGTAGTTATCAGTTCGCTGACCAGCCACTTGGTTTTGAACCACCCGGCTAAAAGTCCCCACATCCCGCCTGCCGCAGCTCCCAGCAGCAGCATGCCCGGCAGCATGATCATAGAAGGCAGGTCAGGATAAGTCAGCGGCAGCCAGCTGGCCGCACAGGCTCCCATATAAAACTGCCCTTCAGCGCCGATATTCCAGATCTGCATCCTGAAGGCAATGGCAATGCCTAATCCGCACATCGCCAGCGGTATCATTTTGACGATCGTTTCCGAAATACCATACTCAGAACCTAACGCACCGCTGAACATGGCATAATATACCTCAAAAGGATCGCGCCCCGTCACTGCAAAAAAGATACCGCAGAAAACCAGAGCGGCGAAAGCTGCCACCACCGGCACCAGCGAGCGCATCAGCGGACTGGGTGCCAGACGTTTTTCCATTACCAGCTTCATACGCCCGCACCTCCCGCTTCGGTAATACCCGCCATCAAAGCGCCGATTTTTTCTGTATCCATTTCGCTGACAGGGAATTCACCTAAAATCTGCCCGGCAAACATAACGCCTACACGATCAGCCAGCTTTGCGATTTCCTCCAGCTCTTCCGATACCAGAATGATCGCAGTCTGTTCTTCTTTCAGCTGCAGCAGCAGCTTGTGCACTGCTTCGATAGCACCTATATCCAAGCCGCGTACCGGGTACAGTACGATCATCAGCTTGGGTTTAGCGGCTATCTCGCGTCCCAGCAGCAGTTTTTGCAGATTGCCGCCGCTCATCATCTTCACCGGCTGGAAAATCGATCCCAGCTTCACATCAAAATCTTCTACGATACGTTTTGTCGCCGCTATAGCAGCTTCACGCCGAATCCGCCAGCTTTTGGAAAATTTACCGTCATATTCTTTCAGGATCACGTTATTGACAGAATCCAGATTTGGCACCAGCCCCATACCCAGACGATCCTCCGGCACATAACTGATACCTGCTTCGATCATTTCTTTCGGTTTTTTATTGGTAAGGTCCTGTCCGTAAAAAAATATTTTTCCGCCCATCGACGGCCGCAGTCCGGCAAGTACCTCAGCCAGCTCGCGCTGACCGTTGCCCGATACTCCGGCGATACCATAAATTTCACCAGCTCTGACTGCAAGCCTGACATTGTTCAGTCCAACCGTATTCATATCATTGAGAGCTGAAACCTGCTCCAGCTGCAGCACCACTTCACCGCAGTGCTCGCAGTTTTTTTCATAGGTATTCAGCACCTCGCGGCCGATCATCATCTGCACCAGCTTGTCGCGACGCATATCTTCTTTTGCGGCGCTGCCGGTTACACAGCCGCCGCGCAAAACAGTTACTCGGTCAGCCAATTCCTCGACTTCGTTGAGTTTGTGGGAAATAAAAACTACCGCACAGCCGTCGTCTGCCATCTTTCTCAGATTGACGAACAGCTCGCGTGTCTCCTGCGGCGTCAGAACAGCCGTAGGCTCATCCAGGATCAGCACCCGGCTGCGATGATAAAGCATCCGCAAGATCTCCACACGCTGTTTTTCTCCCACACCAAGCTGCCAGACATAGGCCCGCGGATCTACCTGCAGTCCATATTTCTCACCCAGACTTTCAATATCTGCTATGATCTGCTCCGGTTTCAGCAAAAAACCACCTTTGCTCTGGCTCAGAACGATATTCTCAGCTACCGTAAAAGATTCGATCAGTTTAAAATGCTGATGTACCATCCCGATACCGCTGGCAATGGCGTCAGCAGGCGAAGCAAACTTTACTTCCTCCCCGCCAACCATGATACAGCCTTCTGTAGGCTTGTAAAGACCTGTAAGGATACTCATCAAAGTACTTTTACCGCTGCCGTTTTCACCCAAGAGCGCATGTATCTCACCGGGATACAATTCCAAATTTATTTTATTGTTGGCGATAACGCCGGGAAACCGTTTCGTTATCTGCCGCATACTGATAAGAGGCAAGGTCATGACTTTGCTCCGTTCATCATAAAATTAATCCGCTCCTCCGCATAGCCGCGCGCCGATCTGGCGGGCAACATGGACTCCGCTCGCACTGGCCTGTGACAACCCCCTGGTGATACCGGCACCGTCGCCGACGGCGAACAGGTTCGGGATCTTAGTTTCCAGCTTATCATCAAGTTCCAGACGCGCACTGTAGAATTTTACCTCTACACCGTAAAGCAGGGTATCGGCATTAGCCATCCCCGGCGCCACCTTATCCAGCGCATAAATCATTTCGATGATATTATCCAAATGGCGTTTAGGCAGCACCAGGCTCAAATCGCCGGGCGTAGCCGACAAGGTAGGCTTAGTAAAGCTCTTTTCCAGACGTCTTTCATTAGTACGCCGGCCTTTGATCAAATCGCCGAAACGCTGCAGCAGCACGCCTCCGCCCAGCATATTGGAAAAAGAAGCGATACGTTTGCCGTATTGATGCGGTTCAGTAAACGGTTCTGTAAATTTATTGCTGACCAGTAAAGCAAAATTCGTATTATGACTGTGCAGCTTGGGATCGCGGAAGCTGTGCCCGTTGACTGTAATGATGCCGTCAGTATTTTCGGCCACTACATAACCGTTGGGATTCATGCAGAAAGTACGGACCAGATCATTATACTGCCGTGTCCGGTAGACCAGCTTAGCTTCATAGACTTCGTCAGTAATGTGTTTAAAGACCTGCGCCGGCACCTCTACCCGCACGCCTACGTCGACCTGATTGTTAATAAAGGACAATCCCAGTCCGCGGCACTGTTCGGTAAACCATTCCGCACCAGCACGTCCGGGAGCAGCAATCAGATAATCACAGCGAATATCAGCTTTATCCTCGCCGCGAACGCCCAGTTCAAAACCGTCACCGTGCCGTTTGATAGTTTCCACATGGGTATTACAGCGGATCTCCATTCGCTCAGCCAGATATTTATAAATATGCTCCATAATAATAAGGTTATTTTCAGTCCCCAGATGCCGGACCTTGGCGTTTAAAAGGTGCAGATCATGTCCCAGCGCCAGACCGCCGATAGTACTGTTCTTTGTGCTGAAATATTCGCCGGGAGCGCCATGACGGCAATTAAGCTCATCAACATAATCAATCAGCTCGATTACAGTCTTTTCCGGAATATACTCGCTCAGCCAGCCGCCGAATTCAGTCGTAAAATTATACTTACCGTCCGAAAAAGCACCGGCACCGCCAAAACCGCGCATGATATCACAAGGGACACAACGCAGGCAATGATCCACTTTTTTTGCAGCCAGCGGACATTGACGCCGTTCGATTGGATTTCCTTCCTCCAGCATGATCAGACTGACCGTCGGATATTTCAGAGTAAATTCATAAGCTGCGAAAACAGCCGCAGGGCCACCGCCGATAATCGCTACATCATAGTTCTCGTACATAAAGGACCTCCATTCATTATGGTTTGATCACAAATCGTATTTTTTACTTTCATCACCCAGTGGTTCATCTTTTTTAGGGTCATTTTTAAAAAGCTCAATATTTTTCTTTGCTTCACGCAAAGCATCATCATACACAGTTTTAAACGGACTCAGGTCCGCCGGTTTACCGGCCTTCAGCCATTCGGTAACGACCCGTCCCAGCGCATAGGTAGTCCCTACAGCTACAGGTATCTGCAAGGGAGCAAACGGGATCAGTGTCGTCAGCGTACTGCCTACAAAATAAGCTCCTAAAGAACTCAGCAGGCTTACGGCCGCCTTTTCTCCGATTTCTTCTTCATAAACACTGCCTAATTTTATCACCAGATACACATCATTAGCAATCAGCGCCATTGTTCCAAGCAACGGAGCAACAACGATAACCCCGGCGCGGGCAGCAGCCCAGCGGCACAAAGTTTCAGCTTCCTCCTGACGCAGCCGGTCGTCAATGACAGTGACCTTAGTTTCCTGATTCATATCCATTTGCATACCCTCCTTCAGGCATAGTAAACCACTTATTATTATTCGCAATCTTCCCGAAAAATCCTGCTAAGTCCTGCCGATAAATACGCTGTCGGGCATAAAAAACCGCAGGCTGTAAAACCTGCGGCCAAATTTTTTTATAAGGGCAAAACTTATTTTTCCAGCCCGTCAGCCTGACGTTTGGCAATCACCTGACGCATATAGTCAGTAACCAAAGCCGTACTTTCTTCAAACAACACCAGCGCATGCGTAGCCTTTTTCTCTAAAAACGGGATCAGCTTTTCCAAATTTTCTTTCTGATCGACGATCGTCACCAAAACAGGCAGGTTGGAAACACCGGTAAAAAGTGATACCGGACGACGGTCGATCCCACGCACTTCGGTCGCATAACCTTCGATACCTTTAATGACGGTAGCGCCGGCGATCTTTAAACGGCGGGCTTCTTCAAGAATCGTTCTGTACAGGGGATCGTTGCCTACTATAACGTCCTCGCCCGTATAAATTTTAAGCATCCAGCATTTTTTGAATTCTGCCGTCATATAACTCACACCTTCCCATAAATTATTATTTTTCTTATTACTTTAATTATAGCACGCAGTTTCTGAAAATTCATGTTTTAGAGTATAAATAATAATAAATAATTTTTGTAACACTAGCTACACTTTATTCGGCCGCTTAAATTTCCTGCTGCCGAGTATTGGAATTTGATATAATAAAATAAGCATTTGACTATTCGACCACAAGGAGGCCTACCATGTCTGTTACCTGTCAGGATCTATTGACTTTAAAATATTTTGAACGTATCAAGCTGGTTGCCGGGCCAAACGGCCTGGACCGTACGGTCACCTGGCCCTACGTAGGACAGACTTCAACTGTCTCGCAATGGGTTCACGGCGGAGCTGCTGTTTATTACCGGCATTGTGCACAGCGCCGATAAACTTAAGGATCTCATTTTAGAATGTATCCAAAAAAAATTAGCCGGTCTTGTAATCTTGGTCGGCAATGAATATATCAACTCTATTCCAGAAGAACTGCTGGCCCAGGCCGACGCAGCCGATTTCCCGCTTTTTGAAATGCCCTGGGACGTAAAGCTGATTGATGTAACGCGCGAAATAACCGACCTGATAATGCGTGATAAATTTGAAATCAAAAAGTCAAAAAACTTTCTGGGCCGCCTGCTTTTTGCTTCCGATGTTGATTACCGGCAAATGCTTGATACAGCGATCATCAACGATATCCAATTACTGGAATATAAATTTATTGCTGTTTTTAACGTCAGTCACCCCGCTGATGAAATCATGACAGATGCAGGCCATGACAGCCTTGAAGATAAACTGCAGCATTCTGTCGACAGTCTTTGTAAAGAGAAACAGCTGCCGGTCACCACATTGGTCTACGGCAATAATGTGATCTGCCTTGCCAGCGCGCCTACACAGGAAAAAGCAGCTGAGGCGGCAGCTTATCTGGAAACTGTCTGCGGTCTTTTAAGCCAGCTCTACAGCGGCAGCAACCTTTACCTCAGCTTTGGCCGTCCTTACGCCGATGTCGAACAGATCAAAATCAGTTATCAGGAAGCGCAGAAAGCGCTGCTGCTCTGGAAAAAGATGGGACGCAGCAATCACATTGTCTACTATTCTCAGCTTGGTTTATACCGCCTGCTGTTTAAAATCGATGATAAAGAAGAAATCCGCGAATACTATCACTATAATATCGGTGTGCTCCTGCAGCATGACAGCAAAAATAATTCGGAGCTTCTGGAAACGCTGCGTCAGTACTTATACTGCAACGGCAATCTTGTTAAAACATCACAGGCACTGTTTATTCACCGTAATACACTTTTATACCGTCTTAACCAGATCCGTGATCTGCTGGGGCGCGATATCGACGATGCCCTGGTACGACTTGAGCTGCTGAGCAGCATCGTCGCCAAAGATTATTTAGGCGAATAAACCACATTATAAAAACAGCTGCTTTCTATATTTTTAGAAAGCAGCTGTTTTAGTTTTTACTGATCTGCCATAGCAGCAGCTGATTTTGAGCCGCAGCTCACTGCCAGATCAACTTCATAAGACTTTTATACTCGTCTTGTAAATGTTTGATGATAACATCCAGCACGGTGTAGATCAGATCGCCTTCTGATTTGCCTTTAGGCAGCAAAATACAGCTTTCCAAATACAATTCACCGTTTTCGCCCAAATAATATTTAAACACCTTGTATTTACTGTTAGTGCTGTTGATCTGCCGCAGCAGGTCAAGTTCATTACTCTCTTTCAAGGCGCTCGGCGCTATCAGTACCCTTACCATACCATAGATGCTGCTGTCTAAAATAATAATCGTAGGCAGCTGCACCCCTTCTACCTCTATTGTCGATCTGAACACCACCGTGTTGAGCTGGTCATCATCGATCTCTTCTACAGTAAAGCAGGTGATAGCCTTCGTTTCTAAATATTTTTTAAAATCTTCTGCTTTTTTATTCATCTGCATAGCTCCTTTTGATTATGGAGACGGCTCCAGGCCGCCTCCACTATTTTTTGCCGCTCAGCCTATACATCTTCCGCTACTACTATAGAAGCTTCAGCACCTTCCTGCTGTTCCGCTTCAGGCAGCTCGTACAAAGCAAAGCGTTGATAGAGCGAAATCCTGGGATTATTATTCTTTTCATGTACATCCAGCGGCATTTCCTTTTTCAGGAAGCGCAGATGATCTTCACCTGTGAATCTCTGGTTATGAGCATAATAATGATCCTTCAGCGATAGTAACACACCGTTGCTGATCTGTGTCCGATATTTATCGGTAAAGTACAGGTGCATCCAGTTGCCCAGATAATTGTCGTTATGCCAGCCCAGCAGATCGTGCTTCGGATCATTTGCCGCATGGTCGTACCAGTAGATGCTGTCACTGCCATCACGCAGCGCCGGTGTTCCATAAACTGCCGTCCGCATATCACGATTGCTGAAATGGGCCACATCTACGACTGCCAATTTGTCAATATAAAATCTGCCGCTGTCTACATGCAGGTCAGCATTTTTTACCCACAGTTTGTCGAACCTGACACCGTTGCCGGTGTTGATGTTCTTAATGTTAAAACTCTCGATCGGCTCGTCAGCATCAGCACCGCCGGGGCTGATGATCAGCATGCCGTCAGCATCATCCCGCTGTTTAATATCATCCAGCGAAATCTTGTTGCCGCTGATAACGATCTGATTACCGGCGATGATCTCTTTTACGTCCATGTTGTTATCCATATCTTTGATGATCAGGACAACGATATTGCCGTCGATCTTGCACAACCTTAAATGGCCGTTTTCTGTACCGACAGAAGCTTTATCTTTAGCATAGACCTCGTGCAGATCAACATCGCCTTTACCTGTGTAAATATCCACTGAACCGTTAACCGATGTCAGCTTGACATCGCTGCCGCCAGGATTTTCACCGCCGTCAAAGTGATTGCTCTTAATATTGCCTTCTGCCACGTTCACTGTCAGGATACCATCTTGAGCCGTTGCATCTGCCCCGATAAAGACATCACCGTGATCAGCCAGCACATTGATAGCATTTTTAGCGTCCAGCGCAGCGTTGACCGTGATCGCTCCCTGGCCTGCCGCACCGGTATTTTTAGTTACCAGGTTGATGCTGCCCTGTTTGGAAGTGACAGTTCCGCCATCGTCGATGTTGATATTACCGCCGTCAGCGATCAGTTGTACATCCTTAACAGCTGTAAGCGTGCCGTCACTTGTGATATCGCTCGCGGCCTCCATCGTAATAGCCTCCGCTGCAGTTATTGCAGCAGTATTACTGATATTACTGCCGGCCGCAAAGCTTACCAGCCTGCCTGACCCGATTGCACCGCTGTTAACGATATTACCGTCAGCAGTAAGCAGTACATCAGCGCCTGTGCCACTGGCAATCGTCGCAGCATTGCCGATATTGCCTGCCTGGGCCTGCATCTGCACCGTGCCCACGGCAGTGATCGCCGCACTGCTGTTAGTGTTAAGGATATCACCCCTGCCTGCTAAAAGGTCGATAGCTACGTCTTCAGCACCTGCAGTCAGGCTGCCCTGATTGACGATATCTCTTTCTGCTGCTTCCATCAAAATTTTTGCATCAGCTCTGATATCATCTTCGTTGAAGATATCCTGCTGTGCTTTCAGCGCTACATCTGCCCCGGAAATTACACTGCCTTTATTGGCAATACCGCCCGTAACTGCAGTCATACTTATGCCAAAACCCGTGCCACTGGTAACAGCCGCGCTGTTACTGATATCGGTCTGCGCCTGCAGCATTACAACGCCGCCGGCATTTATTGTATCCTTATTAGCGATACTACCCTCAGCGGTCATCGTCAGGTCCTCTCCGGCCTCGACCGTGCTATTATTGGTGATATCCTTACCTGCCTGCATGTCGAGCATCGCACCGGCAGTCACATTATCATGATTGATAATACTGCCAGAGGCAGTCATTTTGATGTTCTCTGCTGCTTGCAGCACACCTTCAGTAGACAGATCACCTTTGCCACTAAACTCGATATTACCAACAGCAGCATTTATACCGCCCTTAATCACCATAGCGCCGCCAGCAGCGATATTGCTGATACTTACATTTCCCTCTTTGACCTGTAAGTTATTCAGTTGTACCGTTAATCCAGCAGCTGCATTGCTAACAAATTCTACCCCATCATTGATGCTGTTATCCTGCCCGATACTTTGAGCTGAGAAATTACTGATTTCGTTATTTTGGCTCAGCAGGCTTTGCCCGCCGCCGGTAACAGCTGTCAGCGATTTAACCCTAATACCGTCTGCAGCCGCATTTTGAGTAATATTACCTGTCGCCTGCAACAGCAATTGCCCTTCAGTATCATTAACAGTTATACCACCATGATCCAACGCGATATTGACCGCGTTGATGACGCCGCTGTCCTGAGCCGTTACCTGACCCATAACTGCAGGTATAACAACCTGTCCCTCAGAATTTTCAACCTGTGCTCGGCCCAGACTCACATTACCGGCACTGTTCAATGTAAATGCACCTTCGGCATTGATATTACCCAGCACCAGACTTCCACTTTCCTTACCGGCCAGATTAATATTCTTACCATCAGCGTTGATGACAGCGCCGTTATTGAGAATACGGACACCATTATCTGCTATACCGATATCGCCTTTCTCCGAAGCCAAACTTATCTGTGTTCCAGCACTGATATAACCCATATCCTTGCCTTCTTCGGTAGACATCTGCATTCCGTCAGCAGCAGTAATCACTACCTCTTCACCTGCCGACACAGCCTGGATCGTTAACACACCATCCTTCTGCGTCAGATAGACAGACTTGGCGCTATTAGCGTCAAGAGTGCCGGAAAGCTTAGTTTCAATATGCTTATCTTCACTGCCGATACTGCCATTGCCGCCGTAAATAATCAGATTCTTACCTTGCAGCAGGCCAGTACCGATCATATGCACACCATTATCACTCATCAGCTTAATATCATTTTGGGTTTCGATACCGCTAATATTGAAGACGGTATCCTTAGTCCCGGCCAAATAAACATTATCACGGCCGGTAACATGGATCTCACCCTGATCTCTGGTTTGGAGATTGATGGCCCGCTGCTGCCTGAAAGTCACGGTATTTGCTTCCGCATTCCAGGTCAGATCACCGGCTTTAGCCGATGCCAGCAACTGCAGGTTTTCCAGTTGACCCAGATCAGCGTAGTTGATGACCCTGTCCGCCGCATCGACACCGATACCGCCATTAGCTGCAGTGAGTGTGATATTATTCGCCGTAACATTGGCTTTGGCAACCGTTTGTACCTGTCCGGGCTTGCTGTTGATAACACTCTCCTGGATCGCATACAGCAGCTGGTTCTTACTCCAGCCATAATTACCGCTGCTGCTAACCTCCGCATAAGACGCGACTAGATTTTGTTCATCCGAGCTATAGCCGGTGTTGGCAAAATAATTCTCCTGTGCCTGCTGATATGCAGTATAGGCATCAGTTATCGCCGCATTCTTTTCTGTCGCATCGCTGATACCGTCAGCCTTTTGCATTGCTTCGATATAAACCGCCTTAGCTGTCTGCAAATCACCATCATCGGCATAAGCCTGAGCTGCATCTTTATAAGCCTGAATTTTACCTGCTTCACCGCCAGCCAAAGCCTCCGCTCTGGAATCAAGACCTGCAAGCCGTTCCGCTTTGGCATCTTCTGCAGCTTGACTACTGCTGTCATCGGCATCAGCACTGCTGATAAGGCCGTTTTCCAGCCATCTGTCAACTTTAGCGGCGCTGTCCGACAAACCAACGCTGTCTTCATTATAAGCATCAACAAAGCTGCCGTCAGCTACGGTCAATACCGCATCACCATTAGCACTTTCTATCGTACCTAAGCGCATATTGCCAGACGTCTGAGTTAGAACAATATCACCCTGCGCTGTTGCATTAACACTGGATGTCATACTGTCACCGCTGAACAACTCGCTGCCGCCCAGGACCCTCAGGCTCTGGCCTTTAGTGCCTATAGTTCCGGTCCGGCTCAGCAAATCGATGCGCTGTCCCTTAATTGCATAACTGCCGCCGGCGGTGTCAAAAATACTGCCTTCTGCCTGCAGATAAATGTTACCGGTCTCGGCATTAATAGCTCTGCTGCCGCCGGTCACCATCCGGACGATGTTTAAATCGCCCCGGTCAGACAAGAAGTTGATATTACCATCATTCGTTGCTGCATCAACTGTAGCTTTGCTGCCGATAGCCGCATGATTGACCTGAATCCCTGTATCAGCCCGGACCACGACATCGTCAGAATTGATTTTTGCGTTGCCCAGCGACGTAACTGATCCATGATTACTGGTTAAAGTCACGTTCCCCAGTCCTTTGTAATTACTGTCGCCACTATTATCGATAACAGCAGCATTGCTGATATTACCGGCTAAAACCATGTCCTGATTGCTGGTAACATTGATATTGCCACTGCCTTGGCCGTTACCCAGGAAGCCGATATCGATACCATAATCAGCCTTCAGGCTGGAGGTCGATGAGTTAGCCGTACCCTGCTTGCCGGTCCAGTAATAATAGGTAGTGCCATAGCCAAAGATCTTACCGGCGGTACCGTCATACCGCTTATCTGCCGTCACTTCAGAATATTGTTCTGTTCCCGTATTATAATAATTGGAACTGATCTTAAACTGATTGCTCAGATTACCAGTAGTAATGACTGATCCGGTTGCCAGACTCTGGCCGCTGCCGGACGAAGTAGTATAAGTATATGTTTTTCCGTCACGGTTTAGACCTGCCACAAACTCGCCGGTATTACCATAATCCAAAAGGCCCCAGAAGAGGAATTTTTCGCTGTAGCTGTACTTTTTCGTAGTTTCACCAGAAACACCGCCGGTCCATTGATACTGCAGTCCGTTCTTAGGCGTATACGTATAAGTATCTGCTCCCGCAGTCCAAGCAGGCAAATTGACTGTTGCTGTTCCAACTGCGTAACTGCGCTGCTGACCGTTCATATATTCCGTGACCAGATTGGTGTTTTTATCGGTAATACTGATCAGCCCGCTGATATTATTGTTCGTAATAGTATTAACTTTCACTGCACGGTCGATCTGAGCCGTATTGATGCTGATATCAGCAGCGCCATCCATCGCCATCAGCCTGCCGTTGCCTGTACTGGAGATTTTGCCGGTAATATAGATCTTCCCGCCGTTAGGAGTGATGCTGTCAGTCAGCAGCTGTTTGGTAGAAGGATTATAATAAACCTTCACCTCATAATCCCAAACCTTAGTCGTGCTGTTCCAGACCTTGCCACCGCCGTTGATGCAGTAAGCTTCATTGCTCATGACCTCGTTATCACTCAAAGGACGTTGGTTTGCTGCCCAACCGGCGTCTAATGCTGCCACTTTACTCGCGTCAGCAGCAGACAGTTCCGTTGAATAGCTGCCGTAGCCGCTTTGTACCAGGCCGCCGATATTGACATTCAAACCGCTGATATAGACATTATCACCAGCTACAATGCCCGCACTCTCGTCCACGGTATAATTCAATTCAGCAGCATCAATGCCAACCGTGTTGATCAGCCAATTTTTATACTCTTCATAGCTGTTAAAGGTATAGGTAACATTGCTGCCCTTCTGATAGAGGTAATTCTGGATTTTTTTCGCTACAGCGTCGCTGAATTGATACCGTGTTACAGGATCGCCGCCGATATTTATCAGTCCTTCGCTGCTGGTCTGGGTTACCGACCCGTTGACGGCGGATAATGTGATATTGCGCCCGCTGATATTCCCCTGTACCAGTACATTGTAATTATCATTATTGACTTTGATGTCGCCGGCCGTATTGGTAATATCGCCGAAAATACCGATATCTGCCTGCGGTGACGGATTACCAGCAAATGCCGAAGACGAATTGCTGTTAACTGTGATCGTTGGCGCATCAGTACCTAAACCATCGGCTTTTGTTGTCCCAGTAAAGTTGTTGCCGCTGCTGGTACTTTTCAAATCAGATCCGTTAAATTTCAACTGCCCGCCTGCATCTTTGATCGTCAAATCTCCGACAGCAAGATACAGGTCACTGCTGTTATTGATAGTCAGCTGCGGCGCACCCTGTGCCGTCATACTGCCGGTACCCTGCAGCTTATCGGCTTCGATATTAATATTACCGCCTGAAACCACTATATCCGGCAGTTTGATAGCCGCAACATTGATCTGATCAACAGGGATATCAGTCTGATTGCCGTTTTGGTCCAACGCCACCATGCCTGCGTTTCTCATTTCCAGAACAATACTGCTCAATTCATTTTTATAAGCATTATATTCATCTGACCCTTGCAGATAATCCTGCATCAGCCCGCTGACTTCCTTATAACGGTCAAACAGTCCGTTAATTATAACGATAGCAGCCGGAGTAAGCTCTTCTGCATCAAACCAGTCTGAACCTTCACCGATCGTGATCGTGATACCTTCGTAGCTGACACCACCAGAAGTAAGCAGATTACCATTCTCGTCATATGTCGGAGCAGTCGTCTTCGTAGCACCGCCGATATCGACTTGCAGCTTATTATGGATACCAGATTTAACAACACCGCTGATATCAGCATAATTGTCAGCAGTTTCGCTTTTGATATTCTCTCCAAGCGCAGTGGAAGCTACGGAACCACTACCGCCTGTTCCTGTATAAATGTTATATTCACGGGCAGACTCAGTGACTGTAGTCTTACCTTTGCCAGCCTTGACATTCACATGACGTACGCTGCCGACAGTGCTGCCGCCGGCAATCATAACCTGGTTACTTTGGACCATTGTGTTTTTAACGCTGGGATCAGTATAAACCGGCAATGCCGTTTTATTATAAGCATCTGCCAAAACTTCCAGATCCAGCGAAGAATTGATACCGCCGCTGTTAGAACCTGCATACAGGTTAACATCATTAGTACTTTCCAGATAAGAATTACCGGCGACTTTCAGCTTATTGCTGCGCTGCAGACTGTTTTCAGCCTTGGCAGAGGCAGCTCCGATCGCTCCACCCTGTGTATCGGCGATAGTCTCCAGCCTGACTTCAGTATCATCGCTGGCCGCTAATGTAATATCCTGGTCCTTTTTCGCCGTTTTCAATATGGAACCATTGACCGTGATATCGTTATTATAAGCTATATCATGTTTGCTGAATGCCAAAGATACAGGAATTACCCCTGCTGATTTTAAACTGTTGGTGCTGTCGATGGTCCCCTGTGTCAAAGCCTGCGCAGTAATTGACCCCTTGGCACCGGTGCCTGTCAAAGTACTTTCGTCTATATTTACTCCCGCATTGAAAACAAAATCATCTTCGAGATTTGACGCATTGATATTCAGACCACCGTAGCCACTGGCATCTATTTTTCCAGTATAATCAACATTATTTTGAGCCGTATAAGTCTGCGTACCATCACTGCTGATCGTCGCACTGCTGACAGTTGTATTGGCATCATTACTGATAGCGTTTTTCAGCCAGACGCCGCTGCCGCCTATCACAGAAGCACGCACCGCATCGGAATGCAGATCAACAGTACTGCCATTGAGCGCGCTCACAGTAACGGCACCATCAGTATCCCAGTTACCGCTTACTCTGGCATCTGTATCGGCACGATACTCATTTTCCACCTTAGCGGCATAAGGACTGATATCAACCAGCGCACCACCATAACCGTTGGCCTCGCTGTTAATATCGGCATAACTTTTCGCACTGACTGCCAAATCATTTATATGGCTACCGGACTTGCTCCCTGCTGCTATGGCCTCAGTCGTTAAATCAACCAGAGTAGCGGCAAGGTTAGTCCCCGTAGCGAATGCTGTACCAACACTGATGCCGCTGGCCTTTACC
>OGPE01001419.1_pt1 | contig 15508 bp, 9 predicted proteins | sample 1552881 | NCBI WGS metagenome assembly OGPE01 (sample SAMEA2580236, study PRJEB22360) | human gut metagenome | biome: human gut; feature: human-associated habitat; material: faeces | place: Denmark | collected 2008/2010 | reverse complement strand
AAGCTCGCCGGCTCCGATTATTTCGGCTCGATCTACTGGGACGGGGGCGACCAGCATACGGTGGTACTGGACGAGTTGTCCAAGTATGCCGACCCGCAACCCGGGCAGGAGGTCGTGACGACCGGGTTTTCGCAGTATTTCCCGGCCGACGTGCTGATCGGCTGGGTCGAGAGCGCCCATCTGAACGAGACCCGTACGGCTTACAGGGTGCACGTGCGGCTGGCGGCCGAGATGACGCGCCTGACGGACGTGATCCTCGTCGAGAACCGCGACCTCACGGAGGTGCGCGAATTGCAGAACAGTGAGAAAGTAGAACAACATACCCGACAGAACAGATAGATGCACAGGACGCTCCCATATCTCGCACTCTTCGCCGTTGTGGTGCTCTTGCAGGTCTTCCTTTTCGACAACCTGTCCATCAGCATTTACCTCAATCCGCTCGTCTACGTGGCTTTCATCGCGCTGTTGCCGCTCGACACGCCGCCTATCGTGCTGCTGTTGTCGGGGCTGGCCACGGGCGTTACGATGGACTTGGCCATGGGGGCTGCCGGTGTGAACACCATCGCCACGCTGCTCATCGCCTTTGCCCGCCCGACGCTGCTCGGGCTGCTGTACCCCCGTGACGATATCCGGGAGGGAGGCATCCCCAGTACCGGACGGCTCGGGAACCGGGTCTTCCTGAATTACCTTATCGTGCTGGTGCTGGTGCACCATGCCGTATTTTTCTCGCTGGAAGCACTTTCGTGGGCGCATATCGTGCGCACGATAGTGCGTACCGTGGCGAGCGGTGCTGTGTCGGTGGCCTTCATCTGGGTCATCGCCCGCATCTTCACCGCCAAACTCCCCGTCCGCATATGAAAAGTTCCGAGGGTTTCGTGCGGATGCGTACCTTGCAGGGGGTGGTGCTTTTCATCTTCCTGCTGATCGCCGGCCGCCTGGCCTATATCCAGCTTGTCGATTCGAAATACAATGAACTGGCCAAGGCCAATGTGCTGCGCCATGTGGTGCAGTACCCGCCGCGCGGCGAGGTGTTCGACCGCAACGGCGAATATCTGGTGCAGAGCCGCGAGTGCTATGACCTGATGGTGATTTACAGCGAGATCGACAAGCATGGGTTCGATACGCTGCGCATGTGCGACGTGCTGGGGCTTTCGCGCGGGAAACTCGAAAAAGAGCTGGCCAATGCCCGGATGCGCCCCCGTGCGCCCCGCGTCGTGACCAACTACATTTCGAAAGAGGACAAACTCCGTTTCGACGAGTGCAATTTCCGCGGTTTCTATACGGTTTACCGCACCGTCCGCCGTTATCCGCGTAAAATCGGCGGTAACCTGCTGGGGTATGTGAGCGAGGTGAATGCCGATTACCTCAAGCGGAATCCCGAATATAAGATCGGCGATTACGTGGGCATGGGCGGCGTGGAGTCGGCCTACGAACCGTTGCTGAGGGGAACGAAGGGGGTGAAAATCCAGGAGATCGACACCCACGGGGCCATCAAGGGCTCCTACATGAACGGCGTTTACGATTCGCTGCCCGAGCCTGGCAAATATATCGTCAGCACCATCGACGCCCGCCTGCAACTGCTGGGCGAAGAACTCATGCGCGGCAAGGTCGGGGCGGCCGTGGCGATCGAACCTTCGACGGGGGAGATCCTGATGATGGTTTCCTCGCCGACGTACGATCCCGACGAACTGGTGGGGCGCGAGCGCGGTAACAACTACATGAAGATGCTGGGCAACAAACGCCAGCCCTTGTATAACCGTGCCGTGAGGGCCAAATACCCGCCGGGTTCGACCTTCAAGCTGGTGCAGGGCCTGATCGGTTTGCAGGAAGGGGTGCTCCGGCCTACGGATCTGCATGTCTGCCACGAGGGGTACCAGGCGGGGCGACGGCGTATGAAGTGCCATTCGCACGCTTCGCCGCTCGACCTGCGTTTTGCCGTGGCGACTTCTTGCAATGCCTATTTTTGCTATGTATTCCGCGATATCCTGGACAATCCCAAATACGGGAACGTCAAGGAAGGGTACGATGCCTGGAAAGAGTATGTCGAGAGCTTCGGTTTCGGCCGCAAGCTGGGTTCCGACTTCCTCGACGAGCGCGACGGGTATGTCCCCGACCGGGGCTGGTACGACCGCCAGTACCGCGGGTCGTGGAATTCGCTGACGGTCATTTCGCTCGCCATCGGGCAGGATGCGCTGGGCTGCACGCCCTTGCAGCTAGCCAACCTCGCGGCCATCGTCGCCAACCGCGGTTATTACTACATCCCGCATATCGTCAAGAAGGTCGAGGGGCGGGATTCGCTCGACCGCCGTTTCTACGAGCGCCATTATACGAAGGTCGACCCCAAGCATTTCGAGCCGATCGTCGAGGGCATGTGGCGGGGCGTCAACGTCGGCGGCACGTCGATGCTGGCCCGGCTCGAAGGGCTCGATGTCTGCGGTAAGACCGGTACGGCCGAGAACCCCCGCGGGCGCGACCACTCGACCTTCCTGTCGTTCGCACCGAAGGACAACCCGAAGATCGCCATTTCGGTCTATGTCGAGAACGGCGGGTTCGGCGCCTCGGCGGCGCTGCCCATCGCCAGCCTGCTGGAAGAGTATTACCTGACGGATACGATCCGCCGCCCGGCATTGCTGGATTATGTCAGGAACATGACCATAAATTACCCTGCGTATGACCGCTAACCGCCATAACAGTATCTTCTACGGTGTCGACCTCTGGACAGTCCTGCTGTATGTCCTGATCGTGATGGCGGGGTGGGTGTCGATCACTTCGGCCTCGTACGACGAGGGTATGGCCGATGTCTTCTCCTTTTCGCACTTCTACATGAAACAGCTGATGTGGATCGGCGTGGCATGGACTACGGCGGTCGTTGTGCTGTTGCTCGACGATCGGTTTTACCATATGTTCGCCTACCCGGCCTATTTCGCGGGCCTTGCGCTGTTGGTCGGTGCATTGCTGTTCGGCCGCGAGGTCAACGGGGCCAAGGCGTGGTTCGAGTTCGGGTCGTTCCGCATGCAGCCGGTCGAGTTCGTGAAGATCGCCACGGCATTGGCGCTCGCCCGCGTGATGAGCGCCTATTCGTTCTCGATCAACCGGCCGGGCGACCTGTTCAAGGTCGGGATGGTGATCTGCGTCCCGCTGTTTATCATCATCCTGCAGAACGATACCGGTTCGGGCATCGTGCTCGGGTCGTTCCTCTTCGTGCTCTACCGCGAAGGGCTCAACAAGTGGCTCTGCATTCCGGTGCTGCTGATCGCCGCGCTGTTCATCTTCTCGTTCCTGCTTTCGCCCATGACGATGCTCGTGTCGATCATTCTGGTCTGCACCCTTTCGCAGGCGATGATGAACGGCCACTGGCGCCAATGCCTCGTTTACCTTGCCGCACTGGCCCTGGGGAGCATCCTGCTCTGCATGGCGATGGGGCTTGTCGCGCCGGGCTTCATGGATCTGCATGCCTGCCTCTTGACCGTGACGCTGCTGTCGCTGGTCTGGGTGGTGGTTTATGCCTACCGCACCAATCTGAACAATATCTTCATTACGGTCGGGCTGTTCCTCTGCACGGTGGTTTTCCTGCCTACGACCAACTATATTTTCAATTCGATCCTCAAACCCCACCAGCAAGACCGTATCCTGAGCTTCCTGGGCATCATCAGCGACCCGCTGGGGACGGACTACAACGTCAACCAGTCGAAGATCGCCATCGGCTCCGGCGGCTTTCTGGGAAAGGGCTTTCTGCAGGGTACGCAGATCAAGTACGGGTTCGTGCCCGAGCGGCATACCGACTTCATCTTCTGTACCGTGGGCGAAGAGTGGGGCTTTGTGGGGACGATGGTCGTGCTGGCGCTGCTGTGCCTGCTGATCCTGCGCCTGATGCGCATGGGCGAGCGGCAGCAGGAACCTTTCGGCCGCATTTACTGCTATTGCGTGGCGGCCATCCTGCTGTTCCATGTGCTGGTGAACGTGGGGATGACCATCGGGCTGATGCCTGTCATGGGGATCCCGCTGCCGTTCATGAGCTATGGCGGCTCGTCGCTCATTGCCTTTACAATACTGTTGTTCATTGCCGTACGGCTCGATGCGTCGACGCGGCAATTCTCCCTGAATAATAAATTCTGACACACATGATCCGTTACAATCCCCGGGGTTTGTCTCCGAACGAGGTCGCCGAGAGCAGACGGCAGCACGGCGACAATGTCATTACGCCGCCGAAGGACGATTCGGTATGGAAACTGCTGGCCGATAAGTTCCGCGACCCGATCATCCGCATCCTTCTGCTGGCTGCGGTGCTCTCGCTCGCCATCGGTTTCGTGCATAAGGATTTCACCGAGTCCATTGGTATTATCTGTGCGATTATTTTAGCCACTTGCGTCGGTTTCTGGTTCGAGTGGGATGCCATGCGGCGTTTCCGGCGGCTGAACCAGGTCAACGACGATATTCCGGTCAAGGTGATGCGCGACGGTGCGATGCACGAAGTCCCGCGCCGCGACGTCGTGGTCGGGGATGTGGTTTACATCGAGAGCGGCGAGACGGTGCCTGTCGACGGCGAGTTGGTCGAGGCCGTGTCGCTGAGGATCAACGAATCCACGCTCACGGGCGAACTGGAAGTTGACAAAACGGTGGACGAGGCGCACTTCGACCCCGATGCCACCTATCCGTCGAACGTCGTGCTGCGCGGCACTACGGTCGCCGACGGTTACGGCGTGATGGTCTCGACGGCCGTGGGCGATGCGACCGAAGCCGGGCGCGTTACCGAACAGGCGACCGTCCAAAGCGAAGAGCAGACGCCGCTCAACCGCCAGCTGACACGTCTTTCGAAACTGATCGGCCGTGCAGGCATCGTGCTTTCCATCGCTATTTTCTGCGTCATGCTCGGCAAGGCGATCTTCATCAACGGGTTGCTCGAAGGCGACTGGCTCGCCATCTCGCAGCACGTGCTGCACATCTTCATGGTTTCGGTGGCGATCATCGTGATGGCCGTTCCCGAAGGGTTACCCATGAGCATCACGCTATCGCTGGCCATGTCCATGCGGCGGATGCTCAAGACCAATAACCTCGTGCGGCGCATGCATGCCTGCGAAACGATGGGGGCGGTGACGGTGATTTGTACCGACAAGACCGGTACGCTGACCCAGAACCGGATGCACGTGCAGGAGTTGGTGCGCTACGACGCGCTGCCGATGCACGATTTCGCCGAGATCGTAGCCGCCAATTCGACGGCCTTCCTCGATGTTTCGGGTGCCGTGATCGGCAATCCGACCGAAGGGGCGCTGCTCGAATGGCTGCACGCGCAGGGCGAGGACTACGAACCTCTGCGTGCGGGCGCGAAGATCGTCGACCGGCTGACCTTCTCCACCGAGCGCAAGTATATGGCGACGATTATTCAGAGCGGTATTTCGGGCCGCCGGATCGTTTGCGTGAAGGGTGCGCCCGAAATCGTGCGTGCGATGTGTGCGCCGGACGGGAAAGACGAGCAGGTGGCGGAACAGCTGCTCGGGTTCCAGGGGCGGGCGATGCGTACGCTGGCCGTGGCATGGGCCGAGACGGCCGAGGACGATTGCCAGCGGGCTGTCGCCGCGGCGCAGCTTCATTTTGCGGGTGTGGCGGCTATTTCCGACCCCGTGCGCGAGGATGTCCCCGAAGCCGTCGGGCGTTGCCTGAAGGCGGGGATCGACGTCAAGATCGTCACGGGCGACACCCCGGCTACGGCGCGTGAGATCGCCCGCCAGATCGGCCTGTGGAACGACGCCCGGGATACCGACCGCAACCACATGACCGGTACGGAATTCGCCGCGATGAGCGACGAGGAGCTGCTCGGCCGCGTACAGGAACTGAAGATCATGTCGCGTGCCCGGCCGCTCGACAAACAGCGGCTCGTGCGCCTGTTGCAACAGTGCGGCGAGGTGGTGGCCGTCACGGGCGACGGTACGAACGACGCCCCGGCGCTGAATTTCGCCAATGTCGGGCTTTCGATGGGTTCCGGGACGTCGGTGGCCAAGGATGCCAGTGACATCACGCTGCTCGACGACTCGTTCGCTTCGATCGCCACGGCTGTGATGTGGGGACGCTCGCTATACCGCAATATCCAGCGTTTCGTACTGTTCCAGCTCACGATCAACTTCGCGGCGATCCTGATCTGCTTCGTCGGCGCGGTGTTCGGTACGGACATGCCGCTTACGGTGGTGCAGATCCTGTGGGTGAACATCATCATGGATACCTTCGCCGCGATGGCCATGGCCTCGCTGCCGCCGAACCCCGAGGTGATGCTCGAAAAACCCCGTCCGCGCAATGAATTCATCATTACGCGCGCCATGGCGCGCACGCTTTTCACGTGCGGCATTATCATGGTCGCGGTATTGCTGGGCATGCTGTTCTGGTGGACGATCACGACCGGCGGGCTGACCGTGCGCCAGCTGACGGTCTTCTTCTCGACGTTCGTATTCCTGCAATTCTGGAATATGTTCAACGCCAAGGGTTTCGAAACACGCCATTCGGTCTTTTCCTGCCTGCGCGGGTGCCGTGAATTCTTCCTGATCCTGTTGGCCATCGCCGTGGGGCAGGTGCTCATCGTCGAATTCGGCGGCGAGGTTTTCCGAACCGAACCGCTGGCATGGCGGGAGTGGGCAGTCATCATCGGCAGTACGTCGCTGATTGCAATCGGCGGCGAGATCGTCCGGGCCATAGGCCGCAGGCGTTAAACGGATGCTCTGCCGCTCTTGCCGCAACTGAGGCTGACAGGGCCGTAAGCACTATGTTCTGAGTACTCAAACCTCGAAAAATAGAAGCGAATCTCCTTCAACAGAAGATTCGCTTTTTTGTTTTGGATATTTTTGTGTTTCGCGGAAAAAACGTATATCTATCCTGTGATCTGTCAGGATTGCACACATACGACCATGTGCCGAAAACCGGCTTATCTGTGAAAACCGTGGCGCGGAATATTTGGGTGCAGGAACGTAAAGTAATGGCGAAAAATGAAGAGACCGAAAATGAGAATCATTTTCGGTCTCTATTATAGAAAATTAATTTACAGGACGCCCTGTTCGACCATCGACTTGGCAACCTTCATGAAACCGGCGATATTGGCGCCCTTCATGTAGTTGATGTAACCGTCCTTCTCCGTGCCGTATTCGAGGCATGCGTGGTGGATGGACGACATGATCTGGTGCAGCTTGGCATCGACCTCCTCGGCCGTCCAGTTGAGTTTCTGTGCGTTCTGCGTCATTTCCAGGCCCGACGTGGCGACGCCGCCGGCATTCACGGCCTTGCCCGGGCCATAGGGAATCCTGGCTTCGATGAAAGCGTCGATCGCCTCGGGGCGGCAGCCCATGTTCGAAACTTCGGCCACGACCTTCACGCCGTTGGCCAGCAGTTTGCGGGCATCCTCGCCGTCGAGCTCGTTCTGCGTGGCGCACGGCATGGCGATGTCGACCTTGACTTCCCACGGCTTCTTGCCCGCAAAGAACTGGGATCCGGGGAATTTCTTGGCGTAGGGTTCCACGACGTCGTTGTTCGATGCGCGCAGTTCGAGCATATAGGCGATCTTTTCGGCGTCGAGGCCTGTGGGATCGTAGATGTAGCCGTCGGGGCCCGAAATCGTCACCACCTTGGCGCCCAGCTCCGTAGCCTTCGTCGCCGCGCCCCAGGCCACGTTGCCGAAGCCCGAGATGGCGATGGTCTGGCCCTTGATGTCCATGCCGGCTTTTTCGAGCATCTGGCGCAGGAAATAAACGGCACCGAACCCCGTGGCCTCGGGACGGATCAGCGAACCGCCGTAGGTCATGCCCTTGCCGGTCAGTACGCCCGTGTTCTCGCGTGCCAGTTTACGGTACATGCCGTAGAGGTATCCGATTTCGCGGCCGCCCACGCCGATGTCGCCCGCCGGGACGTCGGTCTGGGGCCCGATATGGCGCCACAGCTCGACCATGAAGGCCTGGCAGAAACGCATCACCTCACGGTCGGATTTGCCCTTGGGGTTGAAATCCGAGCCGCCTTTCGCACCGCCCATGGGCAGCGTCGTCAGCGCATTCTTGAAAATCTGTTCGAAACCGAGGAATTTCAGGATCGAGGGATTCACCGAGGGGTGGAAACGCAGGCCGCCCTTGTAGGGGCCTATTGCGTTATTGAACTGGATACGGTATCCGATGTTGACCTGGACATCGCCCTTGTCATCGACCCAGACCACCTTGAAGGTGAAGATACGGTCAGGCTCCACGATGCGTTCTGCAATGCGGTTGGCCTCGAATTCCGGATGCTGGTTGTAAGCCTCCTCTACCGTCATGAGAACTTCGCGCACGGCTTGCAGGTATTCGCTTTCGCCGGGGTGCTTGCGCTCAAGTTCCGCCATCAATTTGTTTACGTCCATATTGCCTGAAGTTTTAAAAGGTTGTTTCTTTATTACAAATATAATATTATTTCTTATAAATTGTAACTTCGGGGCGAATTTTTCCGCGGAATTATTATTTATCGCCCTCTTCCTTGACGATACCCTTGTTCGAGCGCCCGTCGATGCAGACCCACAGGGGTTTTTCGAAGCGCACCTGCCGCAGGAACGTCCCTTCGTAGACCGCGCGGCGGCCGTCGAGTTCCCCTTCGCGGAAAATACCGTCGCCGCGGAAGGGGTTGATCGTCAGGTAACCCACGCCCAGCGAGGTGACGTTCTGGAAAAAATGCGTGCCCTGCGACGGTTCCACCTCGAACTTCTCGATGCCGCATTCGACGATCACCTTTGCCTCCGAGATGTGGTTCCATTTCACGGGGACGCCCAGGAACGGGTCGGAAGAGCCCCAGCGGCCGGGGCCGACGAGGATGTAGGAGCGTTTTTCATCCTGCATACGGTTGTTGAATTCGAGCAGCTCTTCGGCGATCTTTTCGGTCGAGAGCGAGTCGAACGTGTCGCCCTTGATGTAGATGATGTCCGCGATGTCGCCCATCATGCCGATCCCGAGGGCGTTCTCGCCGTATATCAACGCGTCGGAGACATCCACCTTGCTCCAGTCGATCGGGCGGTTGTCCTGGTTGTCGATGATCGGGCGGATCTGGAGCAGGTTGAATATCTGTTGCTGTCCGGCCTGTACGTCCATGTTGACTGCGAATTCGACCTCTACGGGGCAACGCATCTCCTCGGCTCCCAGCCTCAGGATGTCGCTGATGATCTCTGCGAGCGGGAAGGTGTTGTACTTCAGTATGTTGTTGAACGTGATGACTTTGCGCCCCCGGTCGAACGGGCTGTCCGAGATGCGTTCGTTCTCGCGATCCCATACCGAGCAGACGAACCGCGCGTTGCGCAGGCCGGCGATCCGGGCGATGTCCAGCCTGTGCAGATTCACCGCGTCGTCGATCGACGTGCGGAATTCTTCGGGCTTGAGGCTGAGTGCCAGCACTTCGTTCTGTGTGTCGCGCAGCGCCAGTTCGGGGGTCGAGGTCTGGAGTACCTTCTGCGGGTAGCGGGGCGAGAAGCGCAGCGTACGGCCGCCGTCGACGACCAGTTTGCCCAGCCCCATGGCGATGTTGCAGACGCCGTCGGCCGGGGCCTCGTCGCCGATGGGGTAGTAGTTGATCGACCGGGCCACGCCCGAGAAGGTCGGGAAGAAGAGGCCGTCCTGCTCGGTGCCGCATACCTCCTGGATGATGACGGCCATTTTTTCCTCCGAGATCAGGTTTTGCGACGAGGAGAGGTAAGCCCTCGACGTGGCGAAATAGACCGAGGCGTAGACGCTCTTGACAGCCTTGAGCAGCAGTCGGAGCATCTGATCCCCGTTGTCCACGTAGGGGATCATGTAGGTGGAATAGATGCCTGCGAAGGGCTGGTAGTGCGAATCTTCCAACTTCGACGACGAACGTACGGCCAGCGGCGTGCGGACGGTCTGGATGTAGGCCTTCAGCTCCTGCTGCAACTTGGCCGGAACTGTCGAACTGACGAATTCCGAGAGTATCTCCTCGTCCGAGAACTCCTGCGAAATGATGTATTTGAGGCCGTTGAGGCGGATGAAGTCGTCGAAATAATCCGTGGCGATGACCACCGAGCGGGGGATCATGATGCGCACGTTGGCGTGCTTGTCGTAGAGCCGGTGCTTGAGGATCATCGAATTCATGAAGGCCAGCCCGCGGGCCTTGCCGCCGAGCGAGCCCTCGCCGATGCGTGCGAAGGCCACCGCGTCGCTGTAAGTTTCCGGGTCGAAACGCGCCACTACGCCCTGGCCGAGCAGCGTGCGGTAATCCTTGATGAGGTTGACGATGCGCTGGCGATGTTCCTGGGTCGAAGCGAACTGGCTCTTGTTGCCCCGGCGGATCGCCGCCGCCAGCGGGAACAGCCCCCGGGAATAGAGCCATTTCGAAAGGTGGTTTTGCGACGTGTGATATTCGAATGCCTTGTCGGGGATCGTGGCGATCATTTCCTGCATCTGCACCAGGTCTTTGGCCTTGCCGATGACGGCACCCGTGTCGGGGTCTTTGAAGAGGAATTCGCCGAAGGCAAACTCCTTGTCGATATATTCGTGCAACTGCGTGAGCAGCGTTTTGGAATTCTTGGCGATGAACCCCGCTCCGAGCTGGCGGGCCTGTACCTCGAACTCGGTCTGCGACGATTGCAGCAGGACGGGCATCAGCGGGTTGTCGGCCTTGATGCGGCGGCAGAGGTCGATGCCCGCGTCGCGTTTCTCGCTCTCGGGCGGGTCGTTGCGGTGCAACACGAACCCTACGTCGGAGATCACGCCCAGGATGTTCTTCTTGTAACGGTCGTAGAGTTCCACGGCCTCCTCGTAATTGGTGGCCAGCAGGATTTTCGGCCGGGCACGCTTGCGCAGAATCTGCTGTTGCTCGTTGAAGGCGTCCTTGAGGAATTCGGTGTTCTGCAGCAGGATCAGCTTGTAGAGCTCGGGCAGGTAGGTCGAGTAGAAACGTATCGAGTCCTCGACGAGCAGGATGGCCTGCACGCCGCCGTCGGTGATGTCCTCCTCGGCGTTCATTTTATCCTCGACCAGCTTGATGATGGCCATGATCAGGTCGGTATTGCCGTGCCAGCCGAAGATGTAGTCGAGCCCCGAGCGATCTTGCTCCTCCAAACGGCGGTAGATGTCCTTCGAGAAGGAGGTGAGCAGCGCGACCGGGATCTGGGCGTGGCGTTCCTTGACGATCTTGGCAAACGAGAATACGTCCAGTTCCCCGACGTTGTACATCGTCAGGATGAAGTCGAACGAGTCGTCGCGGCCGAGCAGCTCCAACGCTTCGCGTGTGGAGCTCACGCGCGTGAACGACGGCGGGTTCGACATGTTCAGGTCGAGGTATTCCTGGTTGATCTGCGATTCGATGTGTCCGTCCTCCTCGAGGATATACCCGTCGTAGCTGCAGCAGACCAGCAGGATCTTGTGGATTCGGTATTTCATGAACCGGTACTGGGCCTTGTTCCCGTCCGGCAGGTATTCTTCGAGATTCTTGTTCATCGCGACTTCGTTTATTTCAACAAAAATAGGAAAAAATCGCCAACTGGGAAAAAGAAACTTTCCGCCGGCAGGTATTGCCGGCGGACGAGGGGTGTTGCCGGGGGCGTCCGGGTTCAGACCCTGGCGCTGAAAACCATGTGGCGCCAGAGGTAGGGTATGCGTCCGGCGCCCGTGAAGGCCAGTTGGCGGTATCCCGCCTCCCTGAGCAGGATGGCGAGTGTCCGGCGCGACCAGAACTTGATGTGGCCGCCTTCCCACAGGGCGCTCAGGTGGTGATCCATCTTGTTGGCCGCCGCGATGGTGAGGTTTTTCAGGTAGCCGTGGTAGGGTGTCGTGACGATGAACTGGCCGCCGCCGCTGGCTTCGAGGATGCTGCGGATGAACAATACGAATGCCCGCGGTTGGTAGAGGTGTTCGATGACCTCCATCGAAATCACTGTTTTGAAGGGAATGCCGCGCAGTTCGGGCGGGAGTTCGCCCGAGGTTACATCACAGACGAAAAACCGCTCCGGATTTCCCCCCCCCCTCATTCGGTTGGCGATCGCTATGCCCTGTTCGGAGGCGTCGATGCCGTAGACGCAATAGCCTTTCTCAGCCAGGTAATTGGCGAAATAACCGTTCCCGCAGCCTACATCCAGAATCGGAGAACCGTCCGTAGGCAGTAACCGCTCGATGTATTTACCGAGCAGTTTGTGGTAGAACATCGGCTGGGCGTCGCGCCATCCGAATTCGTTGTAGCTGGATGCCGTCATGGTGTCGTGGGATTTGAATACGCAATAACGGACAAATGTAGGTATATTTTTCATCGCACGCAAGCGGAACGGCGTTTATTTACAGGGGCTTTCTTTTGCCTGTCAGCGACTTTCCGGGAGGGCCTGCGCGATTTTCGTTTTTTATTTCTATCTTTGTTCTGATAAAAAAACGATTCGCAATGAATACGGACAAATATATCCTTCAGGAAGTCACTACCTCCGCACAGGAGCGCGAATGGCTCGATTTACCCAAGAAGATTTACAAGGGCAACCGCAACTGGGTCTGCCCGCTGGATCAGGACATAACCGAGGTTTTCGACCCGGCGCGGAACGATCTCTTCGCCGAAGGCGAAGCCGTCCGGTGGGTGGTGCGCAACAGGGCCGGCGAGGTCGTGGGGCGTATCGCGGCGTTTTACAACCGCGAAAAGGCGGCCATCGAGGAACAGCCCACGGGCGGCTGCGGCTTCTTCGAGGCGATCGACGACCAGCAGGTCGCCGACATGATGTTCGATGCTTCGCGCATGTGGCTCGCCAGCCGCGGCATGGAGGCGATGGACGGGCCGATCAACTTCGGGCAGCGGCGCGACTGGTGGGGACTGCTGGTCGAAGGCTACGAATTCCAGCCGCTCTACAAGAATCCCTACAACCCTCCATATTATAAGGAGTTGTTCGAGAATTACGGCTTCAAAAACTATTTCAACCAGCACAGCTTTATCTGGCGTGCCAATGTCTCGGAGGCCAGCGAACGGATTTTCGACCGCGCCGAACGGCTCCTCTCTACGCCGGGGTATCATGTCGAGAATATTGACATGAACAATCTGGAGGACGCCGCCGAGAATTTCCGGCTGGTTTACAACAAGGCGTGGGCGCTCTTTTCGGGTGTCAGGCCCATGACACAGGAGGAGGCGATGCAGATGATGAAGGCCATGAAGCCGATTATCGACCCCGACATCATCTTTTTCGCCTATTTCAACGACGAACCGATCGGGTTCTTCATCACCGTGCCCGACCTGAACCGCATCATCGGGAAGTTCAACGGCAAATTCGGGCTGATCCAGAAGCTCCGCCTGATGTGGGAGCTGAAAGTCCGTAAATCCTGCGACCGCATCTTCGGCATCATCTTCGGCATCGCCCCCGAGTTCCACGGCAAGGGCGTGGAGTCGGCCATCATGGCACGTTACTGGCATTTCATGATGGGGCAGCAGAGCCGTTACAAGACGCTCGAGCTGGCATGGATCGGCGATTTCAACCCCGTGATGAACCGCATGATCGAGACTTATGTCTGCGCCACGCGCCATAAGATACACACCACCTACCGTTACCTCTTCGACCGGACGAAGGAGTTCCACCGCTGTCCGCGCCTGGGGGTGAAACGCCGCGAGTAAAACCTAAAACCGTACCTATATGAAAACCACAGCATTTACCAAGTACCACATTGCCGCGGGGGCCAAGATGGCCGAATTCGCGGGATATAATATGCCGATCGAGTTCACGGGGATCAACGACGAGCACATGGCCGTGCGCAACGGCGCCGGCGTATTCGACGTGAGCCACATGGGCGAAATCTGGGTCAAGGGGCCCAAGGCGCTCGACCTGCTGCAACGCATCACCACCAACGACGTGTCGAAACTCTTCGACGGCAAGGTGCAGTATTCGTGTATGCCCAACGGGCACGGCGGCATCGTGGATGACATCCTCGTCTACCGTGTCGATGCCGAAACTTATATGCTCTGTGTCAACGCCGCCAACATCGAAAAGGACTGGAACCACATCTGCGAACAAGGCCGGGCGTTGGGCATGGAAGCCGGCCACGGCAAGGAGCTTTACAACGCTTCGGACGAGATCTGCCAGCTGGCCGTACAGGGGCCCCTGGCGATGAAGGTCGTGCAGAAAATGTGCGCGGAGCCGGTCGAGGATATGGAATACTATACCTTTAAAAAGATGAAGGTCGCCGGCTGCGATGCCATCCTTTCGATCACGGGTTATACCGGATCGGGCGGCTGCGAGATCTATGTGGCCAACGAGGACGGCGACAAACTCTGGAAGGCGCTCTGGGAGGCCGGCGGGGAGTACGGGCTGAAGAACATCGGCCTCGGGGCCCGCGATACGCTGCGTCTGGAAAAGGGCTTCTGCCTCTACGGTAACGACATCGACGACACCACATCGCCCATCGAAGGCGGCCTGGGTTGGATCACCAAATTCGCCGAAGGAAAGGATTTCATCGACCGGGCGCTGATGGAAAAACAAAAGGCCGAGGGGGTTACGCGCAAGCTCGTCGGGTTCCGGATGATCGACCGCGGAATCCCGCGCCACGGCTATGCGATCGCAGCGCCGGACGGTACGCAGATCGGCCATGTTACGTCGGGTACGATGTCGCCCTGCCTGAAGGTCGGCTTCGGCCTGGGCTACGTGAAGCCCGAATATGCCAAACCGGGCACGGAGGTCGCCGTCGTTATCCGCGAGAAACCCCTGCGCGCCGAGGTGGTGAAGATCCCGTTCGTTTAACCTGCCCGGCCGGCTTGCACTCCGGCCCGCCCGGTTCGGGAATGTTTTGAAAATTAATGTAATTCTGTGATATGAAAGCAAAATACCTCGGACTCGACCTTTCGAGTCCCGTTGTGGTCAGCAGTTCGCCCTATACGGCGACTATGGCCAATATCGGACAGTGCGTTGCGAACGGCGCGGGCGCTGTCGTCTTGAAATCCATCTTCGAGGAGCAGATCATCCGCCATGCCGCCGCGCTGGATTACTCGTCGCAGGGCATGGGCGATTCGGGCGAATACCTCGAACGCTACATCGGCGATGCGTATAAGGGTGAATTCCTGAAGCTTGTCTCCGATGCCCGTACGACAGGGGTACCCGTCATCGCCAGCATCAACTGCATCGCGGCGGACGACGGGTGGACGGACTACGCCGTGGCCATGGAGGCTGCGGGGGCCGCAGCCCTGGAACTGAACATCTTTCTGCAACCGACCGACCGCCACCGTACGGCGCAGGAGTTGGAACAAGAGTACGCCGATGTCGTGCGCCGCGTGGCGGCTGCCGTGAAGATCCCGGTGTCGGGGGAGCTGCCGATGCGCCTGACCAATGTGCTTGCCGTCGCCGATTCGCTGCTGGCGCGCGGGGCGCGGGGCGTGGTGATGTTCAACCGCTTCTTCGAACCCGATATCGACGTGGAGCGCATGGCGTTCGTCAACGGCAACCCGTTCAGCGAACCTGCGGAATTGCGCAACGTCCTGCGCAGCGTGGCGCTTTGCTCTACGGCCCTCCCGCAACTCGATGTCGCCGTATCGACGGGTGTGCACGACGGCGAGGCTGCCG